>CEUI01007972.1_pt1 | contig 80957 bp, 77 predicted proteins | sample 531411 | NCBI WGS metagenome assembly CEUI01 (sample SAMEA2622841, study PRJEB7988) | marine metagenome | isolation source: saline water (ENVO:00002010), including
GAGAATGTAAACACAACAATATCACCAGCTTTAATATCTTCGTTTGTAGGCTTACGCAATTCTACACCTCTATTTGATTCTTGTTTAGCCCAGTTTTCAAAATCCCATGCACCCGCCGTTCTAGGGCGTTTAAACGATACGGCCTCTCCCTCCATAGCTTCCCTGACTAACCAACAAATAAAGGCAGCACACCAAGGCCAACCCTTATCAGCGTCCAGCCATGTAGCCGCTTTGTATTCATCCACTCTAGGTCCACAATTACTGCCATCCACTTCGGATACTCCTATTTCTTCCCTTGCTAATGAAACCATTTTTTCAGGAATGGTCCCCTTAGGCGCTGTAGTTTCCTTTGTGGAGAGTTTAGCTAAGATAGCATTCCATGTCACAGGGCCATCTGCCCCGTCAGAAGAAACACCCAAAAGCTTTTGGACTGCTTTGACTACTTCTTTTTTACCTTTAAAATTCATCTACACCTCCTACTAAGTGACGCACACACTGACATTACAACCGATAGAACAACCGCTAAAATCATAAAGTCAGAGTAAAGTTTTATTTTTCCGTGAAGAATTGCTGACTGTTCCTCATTGTAATACATTTTTGTGTCCATTATGTTGTTAATGGCCTCAATTGTGGGGTCAGTCATTTCATACATAACAGGAATAGAAGCTCGGATACTGTCTATATCGTTACCCTTTCCCCAAGCAATAAGCCTTTCTACATAAACGCTTATTTTTTTTTCTTGTTCGAAAACAAATTCAGCGAACTCCACCTCTTGAGGAGTGATATCTTTTTTGTATCCTTCTAAATACTCATCTTTATAGGCACTCTCTTCTTCCAAAACCTCCACCATTTCTGCTGGTGTGATAACACCGTTAGATGTTTTAACCACAGAATCTACTATAATAACTCCATACCAATCAAAGCACATTCCTATTTCCATAATAGAGGACTCAGACTGGCGAGCGTTTTCCTTTAGAGTTTCGTCAATATCTTCAGTGAGAAGCAAACCTTTAAAAGCAAAAGTTAAACAAATAGCTGCGAGGCAATAGACTATGAACTTGGGTCTCATTTTTTAATAAATTTTTCTGGGTTCTTGGCGAACTTTTCTCCTAGTCGCACTATACCAGATATGACTTCGGGGCTCACAACACCGATAATGCCATATGTAATAGCCTTGGTTAACGACGAAACATCAGTTTGCTCTAAGACAAACCAAGCAACACCAGCAGCTATAGCTGCCGTTAATATTCTTTTTAATTGCTGTTTACACGACAGTTCATTGTTGCCCGACAAAAGCCTAGCTAACATCGCCGCAGCGCCCACTAATGGGACCAACCACCCGCCGTTAAGAAACTCCTTTAAAATAGACTTTTCGGGTTCCATGTTTATTTATTTACACCGAATACAAAAAAAGCCTCCCAAAAAAGGGAGGCTTTTCTTATTATTTGTTGGGGATTACAATCAGAATTTGTAGTTAAACCCTGCACCTACGACCCAATCGTTATCGAGGGAGTAGGCAGATCCATCTACATCATTGTGGTTATAAGAAACTTTTGCACCTACAGAAAGATTGTTACCAAAATCATAATCAGCAGAAACCCCCACCTCTACTGCATTATAATCGTTAGCAATATTTACAGCAACGAATGGACTAACGGTAAGATTCTCTACAGGAACAGTAAAGTCACGGGAAACAGTGATTTCAACTCCATAAGAAGCATCGGTCCCTAGTTCATGCCACAAAGTAGCAGTTACATCTGCCCATTCATTAGAATAGGTCAGACCAAGACCAGCTTCCTCCCAACCTCCGTAAGAAGATTCGATTTGCTGAAAATAAATCTCTGCTTCAAGAGATTGCCCCAGAATAGTTACTGGACGCGCCCAAGAAATCGAAAGGTCAGTGTCAGTTCCTCCGTCAGCATCGTAGATATCAACGCCGACCGAAGCAACCCCACCTTCAAACGAAGTGCCAAGAAGCACGGAGTAACCCAAAGAATCCTCCCTGACAGCCAAGCCGCCACTAGTGGAAAGATTGCTGTAAGAAACGCTAGCGTCCACAGAAATGTTTTCTGCAAGATCTACAGCGCTAAGACCTGCGTTACCAAGAGTAACGCCCAACAGTGTTACGAGACTAAACAGTAGTGTCTTCATATTTATGTATATTAGTTAGTGGAAAATCTTTGTCAACCCCTAAATGGGATTATTTGTCAGCTAGTATTTGATGCCGTGGCAAGTAGTAAACCTCTCTCTCTAGTTCTCTATATCGAGCGTCAGAGTGCCACACTTCGTCAGTCTGAGGGGTATAAAGGCCATCTTGGGTATGAACAGGGTTATTCTTCTTCAATCTTAGAGTAGAAGGCTGATAAATGTTCAAATTGCTCATTTTCCATACGGAGCCGTTTCCGCAAGAGGTCAGCGCGGGAAGCGTCATTGCTATCACCAGTATCCCTAAGTTTTTCGATTTCTTTAATAAGTTCATCTTCTGTTTTTCTGTGTTCTTTGTGTAAGTCATAATAGAACTTTTTGTTTTTTAAAGTCAAAAAAAGCTCTACAGATTTTATAAGTGATTTAATTGCCTTTAGCACTGGCTTTTTCTTTTACTGAAAAGATCTCTTTTTCTTCTCCATCGGGATAAACTTCTCGCACCGATCCGTGGACTACTTTAGCGCAGTCGATTGCCCAATCCAAAGCTCCCTCTAGAGATGGGCTGTAGCAGTGGTGGTATTGTCCTTTGCGGTTATATACTCTATAGTTAACGCAATTCATTTTATCTTTTGTGGCTCAAATTTAAGCGCTATTCTTCCGACATTTTCTTTGTCGTCTGACAGCAACCCGTGGATTAAAACATGATCAGAAAGGAAGTCAATACTTTTTTCATCTAAAATATAACGCTGATCTTCGAAAAGAAGCTCCCGCACTACACAACGCGGCCCTTTACGGGTATATCCTAACGAGGCTTCTTTGCCCATCAAATGTTCTGTTGTCTTATTTGTCCCGACAACTTTAAATATTACACTCATACGTTCTGATTTACACCAAACAATAGTATTTTTTGGATCTTTAAAGAGTATAGCTTTTTTTTGATATTTTTCAATCCACTTTTTAAATGCTTCCACTTTGTGTTCTCTTCTTATTTCTGCTACAAAATAATTTTTTTTGTATTTTTCTAGAAGTAAGTCAAAAAGACGGTAAATACACTCCGTCCATTTTGTATGGGAGAATTTACTGCTAGAACTAATCCCGAAAGCAAAGCTGAGATACATGAAATCTTTCTCTACTTTGGTAAACATGAAACCAAAGGGCTCTCCATCTTCTTCCGCTCTGTATATTTCACAAGAGTGCCCTAAATCCTCAAAGAAACCTTTTATTTTTTCTTTCCTCAGGATAGCAGACGGGGACTCACAGCCGCTATAGGGCTTAGACCTCACAGAGTAATCGTAAAAAAAGGGCCATACTGTGGCAGCGTCGTTTAGGTCTTTAATTTTCATTTCTTTATTATATAATAGGGTAATAAAGTGTAAATAAAAATATGGCGGGAGAAGGAAAAAATAAGGCAGCAAGTAGTCTTCTAGATTTGCAGCCTACAGCTGTCCTTGAATTATTTAAGTTTTACCCCGATAGGATTAATAAGCCCAGCTTGTTTGTGGGTTTTCATGGAGGGGCTATTTATAGTGACCCTATAAAATGGCAAGGTCTCCAATATGTGCCCATCGCTATCGAAAGCGAAGGATTTGATATGCTGGGAGACGGTAAGTTGCCGCGCCCAAAAGTAAGACTTGGTAATAAAAATAATATTATCACCAATCTACTCCAAAATTTTAAAGATTTTAAAAACGCAAAAACCGTCAGGAAAAAGGTCCAAGTTAAGTTTTTAGACGATGACAACTTTGACGGAGGAAACCCATTCGGTGTAGCCGATAGTAAAGCTGAGTTGTTGGATGAGGAATGGATAATGGGGAGAAAGACTCAAGAGTCTAAGATATTTGTAGAGTTTGAGCTGAATTCTCCCCTAGATATAGAAAACTTTAGTGTTAATTCTAGAGGGGTCCAAGGTAGATTTTGTTATTGGCAATATAGAGGGGAAGGATGTCGTTATCAAGGGTTACCCGTGGAAATGGAAAATGGGCGACCATTTCTAGACTCAAGTGGGAGTGGTGTGGTCCCTCAATATAACGCCCCTCTTGATCCTGATGGAAACCAATCCCAAAGTGATTTTTTGGCTGATGAAAGTCTCGGGTGGAATGCAACTAAAGGATATAGCAAAGGGGATATAGTCATAGTAGAAAGCCCCACCATCTTACTACCCCCGTATGGTGGAGGAAACCCCAATGCCGCTGGGTCACCTCTCAAGACGGTTTATGTGTCTGTCGCAGATTTTAACACAGGAAACCATCCTGAAAAAAACCCCAGTTTTTGGCAAAAAGATGGTTGCACTAAAAGGTTAACAGCGTGCCGAAAGAGATTTAACACAGCAGACCAATTGCTTTTTAGGTCAGGGGGTGAGAACTCCGAATCTTTCCCTTGTGTTAAGTTGTCAGGGGCACAATTAGGGGGAGCCCCAGAGTTTAGCGGCCTTTTCCATACCACTGATCCTGAGGTTACTGGAGCGTTAGATCCAAGAGGTGACTGGACTATTGTGGGGTGGGCGAACATCAATGAAAACTCTCCGTTGGGAGCGGGGGTTTTTAGCACTTCTCAAGCCGACAATGGGGTGTGGCCAGCGGGGAGATTCCTTAATATTAACCTCAGTTCAAGCCCCGCTTACAATGTCCAAGCTCAATACATTGGGCACACCCTTCATCCGACAGACACTAACGAAACAGCTTGGCGCACTCAAGCTTTAGGTGCCCCGCAACTAGCTAGAGAAGAGAATGAAGAATGGCGTCAATATATCATTAGACATCGGACGGGGACAGCTCCTTTTATTAATGGAGAAGGAGATGACGCTACCACAATGATAGAATTCTTTGTAGATGGGGTAAAGCAATTCTTGCCGATAGATGCAGAGGTTTTACAAAATAATTTAGGAAACTTTGCTTCGTGGAATCAACGGTATGAGGGTTGGCAATCAGACGGAACACCTTATGCAGCATTACCAGAAACGTTTATGCTTGGAGCTGTGGAATATTTCCCCACCGCCGATGTTGATCCTTTTAACTGGCCTGAGGGGACTAAGCATGTTACCACAATGAACGGAAATCTAGGAATGTGGGGGTTGTGGAAGAGGGCTTTAAAGGAAGAAGAAATACGTTTTTTAAGAAAGCGTATCGTTTCTCCATGGGAAATAACTAATTCTTTTACTCATGTTCCACGATTATACAGCGAGTGCATAGGGCTGATGAGCACATTGACAGGGGGGACGGGTGACGGATTGCCCGAAGGAACAGAGCCACTTTTGTATGGCAAAGACAGCTTGGTCGCGTGGTGGGACGGGACGACAGGGAGTCCCGCTATTAATAGTGGGATGCTCGATATCCATACGGGTGAGTTTCACTTAACAGGAAGCGGAGCTTTTTCAGGGGTCACTAAAGATTATAGCTCCTCAACTTTCGTAGGATTAGATAACTATACTCCCTCCAACCCCCGATTTGGAGGGTTCCCAGGAACTGATGGATTTAGCCATGGAAGAACGATTTAAAAAAGAAAACCAAGTGCTTGAACACATCAAGAAAATTTCTCAGAAAAATTTTAAAGAGGAAATTTGCGGCTTTGTAGGATATGATTACAACTCAAACCAATATGTAATTCAAAAAGAAGAAAATATCGCACCTGACCCTTCTTCTCTTTTTTTAATTAATCCTTTAAATTATTTACTCTTTAAGGATGCCTACGGAATGGTGGCTATTTTCCACAGTCATATAGTAGGAGATGAAACAGCGTCCGAGTTCGATGTGAAAATGGCTGATAATTGCTGCCAACCCTTTTTGATATACAGTTTAAACAGTAAAAAAATAAATATTTATACTCCCGAAACTTGTGAAGCAGATGTAAAGAAACTAGAAAGGATTAAGGCTGTAGCATGACAAACATAAGATTACACGGAGTTTTGGCCAAGGAATACGGGAAAAATTTCTATTTAAATATAGGAAGGCCAAAGAATGTGCTACACGCTATTGATGCCAATAGGGGCGGTTTTGTCCAAAGAATTATGCAATTGCATAAAGAGGGGTGTGTATATGAGGTTATTATTAATAAAAAAAGGATTAACATTGAAGAAGAACTCCATAATCAAAATAACCCCCAAACTATTGATTTGGTTCCCGCTATCGCAGGGAGTGGGCCAATAGCTGCGGGAGTTGCGGCTCTCCTTGGAGGGGGGGGAGCGGCAGTGCTTATAGGTAAAATCGCAGCTGCGGTGGTTTGGGCCGCTCTTTCTTTTGCTTTAAGCCCTCAACCTGAGGTAGAACAACAGACCGCAGAAGCGCAAGCAGCTAAAGCGTCTCAAGTTTTCAGTAATCTAGCGAATGTGGCTAGTCAAGGAGCCCCCTTACCTCTGGGATATGGGCGCTTAAGAGTGGGGTCACAAGTGATACAGTCTAGCATTAAATCTTACCCCCAACATGAGAGAACTGAAAAAGCATTAACTCCCCAACCCGCTCCCCACTCCGATCTAGATGCTTTGGGTCTTAAAAGGGGATTTATTATGACCACCAGTAGCACACGACAAACATGAGCCATATACTAAAAAAGTTGCAGGTCGCTGGGGCGAAGAAAAAGAAAAAACCCCAGCCTCCAGTTTACTTGCCTCCCGTAATGGGAGAGTTACAGTATGGGGCTTCGCACAGCTATGCTGAAACTATTGATTTGATTAGTGATGGGCCTATCGCGGGATTGGTCGGACCTGAGGGAGACCTATTGGAAGGGTTAAATATCCTAAAAGGAATCTACTTTGAGGATACGGCAGTGGCGATAGATAACGAGGGCGCAAACAACACGTTATCTCAGCAAGGCGCAGAACAGAACGCTAGAGAATTAGCGAGTGGAACGGGGACGGGTATACGGGCGCTCAAGGAGTTTTGTAAAGCCCTCACTAGGCAAATAGATTTAAGTCAAGACGGACTGATATCTACCTTAAATCATAACGGGGTAGGAGGGGAACCAAATAACTATGAATCGCAGATGCGGGTAGAATGGGCAGACGCTAACTGGACTCCGTGGCATACCCTGAACATGATCTTCCAGAAGATAAGAGTGGGTGACGAAAATCCTGAAGAAGCTCCTGATCATTTAGAATCCTCCCTGTATATTAGGGCTTATCTAGAAAGCTCTAGCGGAGTAAGATTTTATTGGTATCTGGATGGAGAACTGAATTACGGGGGGGACGGCGACAGCCAAGTAGATGCTGCTTTCAGAAATGACCGCTTTCCTCGGGGACTATGGAATGGTGAGGATGGAGAAGGAGTCAGACCTCAATCTATGTATTGGACGGACCAAAACACCTTGGCGTCCTCCAAGTTTTTTTGCGGATTTACTCCCAAAGAGAGAAATAGCGCAGAGAACCCTATTGGTTGGATGGGGGGATTCAGTAGAACCCTTGACGACGCTGAAAATTTTGTAAGGTCAGAGCTGACCGAAATCCTTGCTTTATGGAACGATAATAATAGTCCTGACGGATTAAACCCTGAAGCTAATAACTTTCAAAAAACCTTAGCAGCAAAAGCTCTTACTAATCTGGGGTGGGGCGCAGAGGGAAACCAAAATATCGCAGGACTACTGAGCAACTGGGTAAAGGAGCAGACTACCGAATGGTTAAACTTAGGTTTCACTTTTATAGTTAAAGTCGAAGAGGATAACCCCAACATCGTCGGTAGAAACATTTTGGATGAAGATGGGAGCAATGTGCTCGACATGACAACTATGGTTGTCGGAGCCGATCCTCTCGTGCTTGGCTCGGGCTGGGCTATGGATGGTTGGTTGAACGGAATTCCAATCGACTGGATGATCGGGACACTGGCAAGGATGAGCTATGGAAGGAAATTAGATATTACTTGCCCAGAAATTGATTCTCTGGGCAATCTCACAGGCAAAATGCACGGGTTTATAGTTTTTACATTGCCGATGCAGAACGCGATATTCTCGGGAGAGGGAGTGGAGTCCAAGATAGTTTCTTTCCACCGACAAACCGTGCAACACATGACAGATATAAATACCCTACAATATACGACCACGGTGGGGTTTGGACAAGATTGGCGAAATGGCATTCCAAATGTAACCGAAACCGAAGTTTCTTCTAATTTAAAATTTAATTACACCAACGTTTTAGCTGAATTTAAACAAGGGACAGAAGATCAAACACCTTTAAAGGCGTTCCGTAGAGTATTTATAGATCACGTTTACAATAAGGAACTTTTTGGCCCGTTCACAACAAGACCTGCTGGACTTGGCCCTGCTGCGGCCATCAATCGCCGTGCTGCGGGTGCTCAAGGAAACGCGCCACAAAGAATCAACGCGGGGTCGGATTCGCTTACCCGCAGCGAAGTATTGGCTCTGGGAGCGGCAAATTTTAATTTACAAATAGACCCAAGCACTAACTTGCCCCTTATGGAAGGAAGCGACGACGAGAGATATGCGGGTGATAACGACGCTCGCACATTCAACTACTCGAAATGGGCAGAAGGTTCTCTAGTAAATTGGGATGAAAAGGCAATTCCCTGTGTTCACACCGTATACAACCCTAATGTAGCGAAGGTTTTTATTACATTAAATATAGAAGCTTTATCAGACACTCTCTTGAAAAAAATTACCATCCCTCACCTAACGGGAGATGGAGGGGACAAAAACCCAGGAAGTAAATTCCCAGCGGTTTTAAACATCCAAGTAGAAACAGGCAAATATGACAAGGGAGTGGGAGCCGAAATACCCTTTAAAACTTATACTTTTAGAATAGTAGCTTTAATAGAAGGGCAAACATTGGTTGATTTAGGCAATCCTGATAGCGCTTCAGGACCAAACAACAATGACTATGTTGTTAATTTAGACCGAAGGGAGAGTTTAAACATCCCATTTGAATTGCCTGAGGTTCTTATAAAAGAAAATCAAGAATTAAGCGAGGATGGGCTCACGGGGATTGAAGTGGGGACTATCGACCAAGATAGTGTGCAAAAGCGTTATGTGAAAGTAACTAAGCTATCTTACGAGAGTAACTCTGTCTTATTAAATAAAATAGTCAATCTCAACAAGGTTACTGAAATTATCGAGGTAGATATGCCTTATCCCTTCTCGGCAATTGTAGGAACCAAACTTGACTCCAGAGCTTTCGGCAACATTCCAAAGCGCACTTACGATTGTAAATTAAAATTAGTAAAAGTGCCCTCTAATTATTACCCCGAACGTGGGCGCACTGATAAAAGGTATTGGAATACTGTTGAGGAGTTTGAAGCCGCTCCAGCAAGTAGCAAAGCTGTATATAATGGAGATTGGGACGGAAACTTCGCTCCCGTTTTAAAGTGGACTGATAACCCTGCGTGGATTTTATATGACCTTCTCACTAATTCTCGTTATGGGATGGGAAGCCATATTGATGAGTCAAAAATTAATAAATGGCAGTTATATAAAATAGGGCGGTTTTGTGATGCGGTAGACGATAATGGTTACTTTGAAGGGGTAACAGATGGCCGTGGAGGTTTAGAGCCTAGATTTTCGTGTAATGTTGTTTTCGATAGGGGACAAAAACTTTACGACGCCATTAATACTATTGCTTCCCTATTTAGGGGTCGAGTTTTCTTTGGGAACTCGGAAATAAATTTTGTAGATGATCGGCCAAGAGGCTCTATTAATTTGTTTACTAATGAGTCGGTGAAAGACGGTCAGTTTTACTATTCAAACACTAGGAGAGATCAGCAATACAATACTATAGAGGTGAGCTTTAGAGACCGCTTTGATAAGTTCACTCCCAAAATAGAAGTAATAGAAGACGAAGAAGATATAAAGGAGAGAGGGGTATTTAAAACAACGATAGAAGGCGTAGGTATAACTTCTCGCGCAATGGCTAGGCGCATGGGTCAACACGCCATCTTTAACACGATTGATGAAAACCAAACCGTTGCTTTCACAGCAGGACTAGAGAGTCTCCTTTGCCAACCTGGAGACCTAATAACCATCGAGGATGAACTAAAAACCAATAAAGCTAATTTTGGTAAAATTCTAGCTGTAGACCTTGAGAATGAAACAATAAGAATAAGTAATAGCTATATTTCAGGAGACATGGAATCGACCTTGACCGTTTATAACCCCACAGGTCGAGATACGATAGAAGATATAGACAGTTTAAATAACATTCTTAGAAGCCGCTACCAAGGCTTCACCGTTACAGGACAAGTGACTGACGCATGGGCCGCGTATACAGGAGATTACGGATTCTCGGGTTACACCTCAGGTTATGATGTAAGCCTACCAGATACTAGGCAACTTTCTCAGCAATACGGTCTATACACAGGCGTTAGTGGAAATCATGCCGAAAGTGGGAAGTTTCTTTATTTTAACACAGGGTTTACGGGATGGACGTTGGCATCAGGATCGTCGCCAGAATCAGAGCCAGCCAACCAGAGGACAGGAGCCTTCGCTTTGGGTTCTGGAGATTTTATTGCATCAGGAACTGGTGCTCAAACTTTGTTTAGTTTCAATACAGGCGCAATCACGGAGGTGGACATGAGCATAACATCGGGACGTTCTACAACTCATCATTTCCCCTTTTCAGGAATTGACTTTGACAGTGCTTTCGGAGGAGGTCACGGAGTTCTTAACTCAGAAATTTCAGGAAGTTCGCCCAACCAAATGGCTGTGCTATCTGTTACTGGAGTTATTGTAGAAAGTGCTTCCGACTTAGAATTGTCTGGTTACAACCCATACGGCAGTGTGCTTTCGGGGTTTGATAAACCACAGTTACTGCCTTTTATAAAATTAGGCAGTCCTGCAAAATTTGAAATCAGAGATGCCAGCCCCTTTATTTATAAAGTAATTTCGATGCAGGAGGAGGCTCCCAATGAATATCTTGTCAGCGCCACTAAATACGATACAGGCAAATTTAATTTAATAGAAAAAGATATAAGTATAGAAAACAAAGCGGATACTTATAGTTATCAAGTCGCCCAAACTATTAATAACGTCACTTATGAAACTCTAGCATCACCAGTTCTAGAGTATCTTTCTACAGGGGTTCCAGACTCCGTTACTGACACTTTTACTATCACAGGGAGATGGACCGACATAACAAACAGCACGGGCTTTAATGTGCGTTTAACGCATCCTAACGGACGAGTAACTGAAACTACAGTTGCAGACACAGGTTACCAGTTTTCAAATTTAGGTCAAGTAGGGGTTTACAACTATTGTGTTAATGCCTTAGGGCAAAAGGGCGGCAAAGCGCTGGCTAATTTTTACTTTGATTCTAATTATGACTGTTCAGGAATATTTGTAGTTTATGATGACCTTTTAATATTCAATAAATCTTTTGTTAACCAGATAGCAATTTTATAATGGACGCAGGATACACAGTTTTAAAACATACGAAAGACGATGGTGCTTATGTTTATGGCTCGGGAGCTTATACCTACGCGACAGGAATTACGGGCGCAGGAGGTGCGCTTAATTCTGAAGCTGTTTATGGTTCGTGGGCAAGTGTTCGTTTTATTAATATAGTAGAGAGCGGGAGCGCGGGATTGCCTTCGGGCTACACCACTCCGCTAGCCGACCAATATATGTCCACAGGGACGTTAATCGGAGGGGCTACCCCCAACGGAGACGTTAGGGGCGAAGGCACTGGGTATGTGAATGTGGGGGGTGCCACCTCACACACTTTGGTTAGGGGGACTAATTATAGTGGAGCTTTATATGCCGTGTATGAGGGGACTAATACATACACAGGTAAAGTAGGGATAGGAACAACCACCAGTGAAATCACCGCTAGTGGTTTTTATGAGGGACCATTCACTACGCTAGACATCAAAGAATTTGAAACTGTTTTTGATGTGGATACAGGTGATCTCATATCTACAACCACGGGGAGCGGCATACACCTAAGGGGAGATGTCACCCTCCAGTTTGGATTAGGAGACCCCGCTGGAGGATTGGTGAATTCCTCTGCTTCTATAAATGCATCACCATATATTAGTGGACAAATAATAAGTATTCTTGATATTACAGGAGGTTTGGTGTATCCTAGTTATCGAACCACTACCGCTTCCACTTTTCCTTTCACTGTAGCCCAAAATGCAGATGTATTTGGAGTCTATACACCAAATTTTGGCGTAAGAAACGATGTTGTTAATTACGACGGAACCACCCACAGAAGTGAAATTTATTTGTATGCAAATGATTTATACTTAGACCACCTATACTACAGAGCTTCGGGAGGAACCTACCTAAACGAATCTGATAACAGCGAGAACTTTCCAGCGCCCGACACAGGTGGGATGAGTGCTGCTGACGCTGCGGACGCAAGAAAGTATTTCAATAACCAGTTAATTAATACTACAGGCACTACAGGAGATATAAGATTAGACCTGTCATTCATGAATGACCCCAGATACACCGAATTTGGCGATATGGCAATCTGGTCCGCGAACTCTCCAACTAATGAGGGAAATTTGCTAGGGGTTTATAATCTTAACCAAAGGCAGCAACAAGATTTTTCCATCACTCTAAAAGACGGTGTGCCAGAAGGCACACCTTTAGATCTTAAATTAGCCTTCGGGACTCCTTACTCAATGACTACGGGACTGTATCCCGTTTCGGGGTCGGGGGTTGTCATAGCGGACTATGAATCTCCAGTTCCTATTTATCTCCCAATCGAAGGGAGTGGGAACCTCGCAGGAAACCTAAAAATAACCGACCTAACGGGAGAGGGAGGGAACTTAATCGTTTCGGGAAAAGCCACCTCCATGACGGGAAGATTAAAATATTCAGATACTGTAGAGTATGCGTTGACTACAGATATTACGACTGGTTGTTGCCCCTTACAGGAGGTTGTTGACTTAGGAAACACAAGCACTACCGACATTTATATGAATGGTAGTAGTATCTTTTATATTAATAGTTGGATTCGACACGTTGGGGACGCTAATTCTTACTTTGGCTTTCCCGACAACGACGAATTTAGACTTGTGACAAACGGACAGTCTAGGTTGGATTTCACTAGCGATGGGGCAACTATGTATGACCCTCTCGGTAAGTCGGCTGTAGAGATAGGCAAGGATGGTTACTCACTTCAAACTGAGACTTCAGCCATCATAGCTGCTTACGATTCCATGCTTAATTCGTCAGGTTGTTTGATCGGCGGCGGTAGTGGGCATCAGATTTCGGGAGATTATGATGTAATCGCGGGAGGAGTCACTAATAACATATCAGGGGGTGACTTTAACTTTATTGGAGGTGGTTCACAAATTGATCTAACGGGTTCAGATTATTCCTCCAGCATTGGAGGAAAGAATAATGATATTTTTAATTCTAACTATTCAATAGTTGGGGGTGGCCAAAATAATAAAATAGAAAGTGCTACCACTTCTTTTGTTGGAGGAGGTCAAAGTAACGAGATATACGCTGGCATTTCTGCCATAGGTGGCGGTGTATCAAACATTATTTCAGGAGGTAATGGTTACGCTTTTATCGGAGGAGGAGAAGAAAATGAAGTGCATGGCACATTCAGTTCTGTATTAGGTGGAGAAGGAAATAAAATTTACGCTAACGATTCTGTTACCCTTGGTGGCTGGTTTACCGAATCCTCAGGACGATTCGCACTTGTAGGCCCAGGAAAAGCTTCAAAGGTAAGCGGAGACTATGCTTTTGCTTTAGGTAATAAAGCTGAAATACCAACTGGACACAGCGGAGCCGCAGTATTAGCAGATGGGCAAGATAGAGTTCATGCGTCGAGTGGAGCGCATACTGCGACTTTAGATTTTGTTAATGGAGTCTACGTTGAATCGACAAGTGGACTTTTTGTGAATGGAAACGCTGTTTCTACGGGGTCTGCGACAGAAACAGACACTCTTCAGACGGTCTCAGCTAGAGGTAATACGACAACGACTTCTATGGCCGTCCAAGGGCAATATTTGTCTGGGGTGTCAGGTGTATTTGAGAGTATTGATATAACTGGCACATCTACACTCACAGTTACGGGGAGTGTTCTAGGGACTGGAGTCGGGAATAGAATTACGAACAACGGAACTCCTTATCTCCTATCAGGAGATTCTCCACCTGATACAAACACCTTTGTTACTGGTGCATCTTTTAACACAAGTGATGGTGTTATTACATTAAGTCGCAACGATGCGTCCACTGTTACTACAGATCTAGACGGACGTTTTGTTTTAAGTAGCGCCACTGGTGCAGCTGCTCCGTTGAACGTGGGTATTAGCAATACAAACCTTTTACAAGCGAATAACACCTTAGTAGATAACGACTTCCTCAGAATAGATGGCACTCAAATCGAAGGAAGATCTGCCTCTGAAGTCTTGTCTGACATCGGAGGACAAGCTTCTCTTACGTTTGGTATATCAAATACAAACGCAGTAAAGATTGACAGTGCAGACGTTGCTGATGACGAATATGCGAGATTTACAGCTGACGGTTTAGAAAGCAGGTCTACTTCAGAAGTGCTTTCGGATATCGGGGCGCAAGCTTCGCTTACCTTTGGTATAGCAAATACCAATGCAGTCAAAATAGATAGCGCGTCAGTAGCTGACAATGAATACGCTAGATTTACATCTAATGGTTTAGAAAGCCGCTCTACTTCTGAAGTCCGAAGCGATATAGGATTAAGCACTAGTGATTCTCCCACTTTTAATAGTTTAATTACTACAGGAGCAGGAGGGATATCAGGAGGTGGAGATTTTTACGGCACAGGGCTTGAAAACAGACTGACCTTAAATGGAACAGGATATTTGCTTTCTGGAGACGCATCGACATCTTTAGGACTCGGCACTGCTGCCACAAAAGACGTAGGGATAAGTAATAATAACGTTATCCAAGCAAACAGCACACTTGTTGATAACGATTTTCTCCGCATAGACGGAACTCAAGTAGAAGGTAGATCGGCATCAGAAGTTCTTTCAGACATTGGAGGACAGGCTTCACTTACCTTCGGGATAGCAAACACAAACGCTGTTAAAATCGACAGTGCAGACGTTGCCGACGACGAATACGCACGGTTTACTGCTGACGGTTTAGAGAGTCGTTCAACATCAGAGGTTCTTAGTGATATCGGGGCGCAAGCCTCTTTGACATTTGGCATCTCAAATACAAATGCTGTAAAAATCGACAGCGCATCAGTCGCTGACGATGAATATGCTAGGTTCACATCTGCTGGTCTTGAGGGGCGCTCAACATCTGAACTTCTCGGTGATCTATCTTTAGATAGTGAGCTTCAAAATCTTTCTTCTGGTGAGATCGACTACTTAGAAGCTTTATATGCGACAGACGTTACAAGCACTGAATTTGATTATCTTGATGGCGTATCCTCAAACATACAAACTCAATTGGATGCAAAACAAGCATCCTTGACTTTCGGGATAGCAGACACAAATGCCGTTAAGATTGACAGCGCGACCGTAGCCGATAACGAATACGCTAGATTTACTGCTGATGGATTAGAGAGTCGCTCTACTTCTGAAGTTTTGTCTGACATTGGAGGGGTTGCTGATGGTGGTTCTCCGACTTTTAATAGTATCTATCTTCAAAATACAATTTTTCATGATGGAGATACCGATACTCGTATAGATGTCAGCACAGACACAATTCAGCTTGCTACGGCAGGGACTACAGCACTTACAGTAGCTTCCAATAGCAATGTCGGTGTGGGGACAGACTCTCCCAACGCTCTATATAAACTCCATACGCAGGGATGTATCTATGCAACGGGAATGGTTGTAGGAAGCAGTCTAGTTGGTGCTTCGATTGAGAACGGATTAACAGTAGAAGGAAAAACTGCATTAGGTTATTATTCAACCAGTAGCACACTGGGATTATACGGAAACGCTAGTGTGGGGACATCTTATATAGGGACTGCCGCGCCTTCTAATGGGTTAATAGTTCAAGGAAATGTCGGGATTGGAAACAGCGCCCCCACTACCGAGCTGGATGTCTCAGGGGCAATTAAAGGTGGGTTTAGTTTGTCTGAAAAAAGCGCAGACTTCACTTTGAGGGTCGCAGATAACGGGACATTTATTAACGGAACCTCTACCTCATTTGACCAAATAACGATATCTAGTGATTTGGGAGCAGGGTTTAATGCATCAGTATTACATACTGGACAAGATGTAGACATTGTAGGGTCGAGCAATATGATTATTAATGGGACCACTAATGGGACTGTGACCTTAGCATCTGGATATCAACCTGGGTCTATAGTAAGACTAGCTACAAACACCTACGCAGTATTCGGTAATTTATTATGATTATAAGACCCTCAATGTCGGGGATATTCGAAAAACATGTAGAAACTCCTCTAGATATAAGCGGTATGCCCACCGCAAGGCTAGCCTATGGATTAAGGCTGCTTCGTGCGGCTTACACTGGTGCTGCTATAAGAGTTAGAAGAGATTCTGATAGCACCGAAGCAGATGTTTATTTTTACAATCAAAAAGAAGTGACCCTTAACAGTTTGACTAGCGCAGGGAGCACCCTTAGAGATTTTGTAGGAAGCAACTCAGCTTTCGTTACCAAGTGGTATAACCAAAGTGGCAATACAAGCACTCAACAAGGTGGAGGATCTTGGAGCGGATATCCAACTGCACCAGATGCAGTCCAAACAACTACAAGTAGACAGCCTGAGTTAATTTCTTCTGGAGTGTTTAACAGAGGGCTTAAATGTGTTACCTCTGGGGGATATAGCGCTTCTGGAGATTATTTGCAAGTAAACCAATACAGATTACCTAATACTGACGATAATTTTAGTTTAGTTATGGCTTGTGAAGTATTTAATTTTACAGGAGCTGGCGGTCTCATTACTAATTTAGATAATTTTAATGATGGAGTAGAAATGATTTATTTATCTGGTGGAAGTTACAGGTTAGCTGTAGATGCTTATGACGAAGATAGTGCTAGTGGTTATCCAACATATACACGCACAATAGTGGGTTCATACTACGACAGGCAAAGATCAACTGCCGCAGGAGGAGATGGAAAATCCATGATACTTAGAGTGAGCGGGACCGAAACCACTAGAGACGTAAATGAAGATAAACATATTGGTAGATCGGATAGATTTAGAATTGGTTGTAGAAGAATAAGCAACAATCCTTTTAATGGAATAATCAGAGAAGTTTATGTATTTGATTCAAGCGCGGGATCGGGGGAAGCGGCATTAGATGATGACCTTAAACTTGCATTAGAGACAAATGCCGCAATATATAACGAGATTAATTACGCATGAGATATTTAAAATTCGAAAATATTGATGGTGCCGAACAAAGAAGCAGAGAGCTTTGGGAGGAAAAATTGGGGCGACCTAAGAAGGAAGAAGATGAATCAGAATTCATGTATGGTTGGGAAGTCTCTGAAAGCGATCAAGGAGGATCGTATCTCTTAATAGAGGACGATGGCATGACCCTAAGCGATGATGAAAAGCTCGCTCTGGAATCAGAAGCAGATTATCAAGACTGGCGTGAACAATATCAGCCAGAATCAGTCCGAGAAGAAAGAGAAGAAAACGAAATTATTTAGCTGTTGTTTGATCGACAGCGTAGATATGAAAGTGCGGAGTGTTGCCCTCTTGATAATCATTTTTAAAGATTAAACAAGGCACCGACTTACCATTGATTTCGATATTACCTGAAAGGTAACTTCGACCATTTTCTTTAGTCTTTATCCAAAAGGCTCCCACCTTGTTCTTCGTCCAATTTGAAGGTTGTTTGTCTAAGGAGGTCGATAAAGTCTCTTCTGGCATGGTGGGGTAGTTTCTTGTATTGTTTTTTTAAACGTCGGTAAACTCTTGTAGATACTGGATCTACAGGATCGCAAAGCTTTCTTAATTCTCTGGCTATTTTATTGTTCATAGCTTGACTATATAGGTTTCAGAATCTTTTACGAAACCCATTTTTTCATAGAAGCGACCTATTTTCTCTGCTTTTGGGTGCCGCATAGCGCAAGTCATGGTCACATGTTTGAATTCTTTTTCTTTGGCGAATTTTAACGCTGTGGCTAAGAGTTTGTAGCCTACATTGGGATTCGCTGACATCCAAATATATTCTGAAAAAATCTCCTCTCCAAATTTTTCGTTTTTTTGGTTTAAAAAAGCGATTGTGGCATCATATTTATTATGTTCATTTAAATTAGCCCACACAAAAAAATCCCAAACTAACACTTTTTGATGTGCAAAAGAATTGGAAATGTGTTCTTTGTTATGCCTCAAAAACTGGTGACCTTGATTTTCATTTTCATATTCGAAAAGATCAAAAATGTCATCTAAAGCCCTTTTGAATTCAGAAGGATTTGTTAATCTCTTAATCATTTATTTAAGACAACAATTAGCTTGCGAGCTTCTTTAGCGGGGATGTCTTTGAAGCAAGACCACTCCTTAGCCTTTTCGTTCCTGTAGCTTTCAGTCTTCCACAGATCTCTGAGAACATTCTTGCACCCCTCAAAGGAATCAACATTATGCTTCTCCCTAAGGGTCTTTTCCAAGAGGTCTACAGGGGTGATAGGAGTAGCGACAGCATCGGACTCATAGGATTGAGCGCTGGCTTGGGATTTATCTATTTCATCTGCGCCTACAATGTGGATATTCAAATAGTTGCGGACGCAACGAACAAAAGCACGATTACAGGCAATCGTTTCTAAGAACTTAGCGCAAAAACTATCTGTATTAGAAAGAGTGGCATTCGCGTAGTCTTCATAAACAACCTCATCTTGTGTTTCGTAGTTTTTATTCCAGTTTATCATGCATTTAGCAGTGACATAACCATCTGAAGAGTGAACTACGTCAAAAGCAACCGTAGAATACCCGCGCATTTTAGCTAGCTCCTTGATACCTCCAAGCATAATAAGTAGCTGCTTATCTTCTAAACCCTCTGGAGATGTCGGCACAGGTTGATTACGAGAATCGAACCACCCCTTGTTAGGGTAAAGAAACTCAGGCTTGATCATCGCCCTCCAGTTTACAGAGCCATCTTCGTTAAAGATATACTCCGCGTTTTCTAACAACCCGTGGCTGTTACGCTTATAAACATCGGGACCGTAGAACTTCTTTGCTGCCTTCTTTTTGGCTGTTTTAGTCTGACTCATAAATATAAAAGTGATCTGATTCTCTCCAATATTCAGGAGTATCTATCACTTCGTTGTTTCTGTCAAGCCCTTTTTTCCAATGAGCGTAACTTAAATACTCTTTGGAGCCTTCGACTATGCGTTTATCACAAATAAACCTAGACCCATCGCTAACAGTGCATGGGGGTTTTTTTTCTGGAAGGTAAGGGCGCACGGGGACATCAAAATATTTGTTGCGTATCGCAGCTATTTCTTTTTCGTTTTTAACAAAAAGAATACATTCAATCTGCAAGTCTTTTAATATTTTAAAATATTTGTCGGGGATAGTGTCCCAAGTAGAGTCTACAAAAATAGAAAGACTTTGAATGTTAGCTGCTATATTGGTTAAAGCTTGTGGCTGAATAAGTTTGTCTAAGTAAACAGATACTTTGTAGCTTTGACAAAACTTTAAAAACGAATCCTCATCGAAGCCATAATCAGCTCGTATTAAAGGTATTTGATTTGCGGCGAGTTTAAGGGGCGCGAAAACAGTAGGGACAACCTCTAGGATTTTCTGTTTAAAATGTTTCCCGACAAAAAGAGTTTTAAAAGTAAGTTGTTTTTTGTCTATTTTTAATAAATCTAATATGCTTCCCGCTATCTCCTCAGGTTTGATGGTATTTATTTGGTTTTTAGGGTCGATGTTGATAAAACACGGTTTCTTGTCCCACACTGGAGTTAAATTTATATTAGAAGAGGATCTAGAGAAAATAGGTCGATTAATTTCAGGGAAGGTATTACCAAATATGTTAACTGTAGGTATTTGTTTGGAGCTTGCCAGATGATTCAATACACTATCAGATCCCACATGCAGTAAAGACCTAGAGATAATAAAACTTTGCTGTTTGAAAGAGAGGTTTAAAGCAGCATCCACTCCTTCTATTTTTGATTTACCCCCAAGTTGGATAACTTTGATGTTTTCATGTTGCAGGAACGGTCGGAGCAAATTTAATACAATATCGTAATCAGGATAATGTTTGGACTCAACAACGTCATCATTAGAGAGTGTGATGTATTTCTGCGCCACCAAAGGGAAAAAGTGATCCTTCACAATAGGAGTGGAAATTTTCACTCCTAAATTTTTGGCATATTCTTCTAGTAAGTGAGACATAACTAACGAAGAGAAAATTGGTGTTTATTTAAACCGTTATGCATATAAGACGCTTGTTTTTGTGTCGTTGTATGTGGATAAAAAACCATTTCAAAAAATCCCTCATGGTCACCAGCCCCTTCCATTAAAAAAGAATTTTCCAAAACAGGAGAATAAGGCATTATTTTGTGAATATAAGGATTATCGTCTATATAACTAAAGTATTGAGGCTGCGTAAAAATATAAAGGTTGTAGTTCTTATGTTGTTTCTTGAGGTTTTTCAAGAGAGAATTTACTAGAAATACATCCGTTTCGCTTTGCGGTATTACAACAGCAATCCTTTTTCCTTTGTCGCTATCTCCAAGTAGAGAGGAAAGATCAGGAAGATTTGTTTTATTGTTTTCATCCATGGCCACTTTCCTAAAATGATTTACAATTTCGGTAGCGGTTTTCCCATTGTTTAATTCATTAAGCCAATGCTTAAAACCTTCAGAATTTTCATCAACGTCTTCCTTTAAAATATTTTTATAGATATCTATAATAAAATTTTTAGATTCTGGGTAGTGGGCTTTTGGTTCATAACTTGGATCAAATTTAAGAATGCTCGCACTGTCATAATCATAATCTACATCAGGCATGGCGTCGATTATCTCTTCTAGTTTCTTCCCTATTACCTCAACGGAAAAATTATCAATAGTCCATTGCCGAGCTTTGCGGCCCCACTCTTTTTTTTCTTCTTCTTCTAGTCCATGCACCTTAGTTAATTGGTCTGCGATACTTTGAGCGGAAGTGGAAGCTTTAATAAACTGAGTCCCAGGCTCCCTGTATTCACTCCACTCCAAGGGGAGCCCTCCTGAATCTGAAGTGCAAGTGTCTTCTCCACAAGAATAATTAGTGACTAGGGTTATAAGTTCGGTTAGTTTAGCTTCTTGGATGGGTATCTCTTGACCTCCGCTAGTAAAGGGGTGGCAATAAACATCCATAAGATTGTAAATTTCGTTTAATTGTTCTTCAGTGACCCCCCTGCTTGGATTGGTGGTATTGACCGTCCCTTCAGAACGACATTTGTTGCACTTCTGTCCTTGACCTGAAAAGGGACGCACTTCGTAAGAGCCGCATTTCGAGCAGACATAAGTTGTTAATACATCGACATGATTTATCTGTTTTTCTGCAAGCAATCGAGGTATATCCCACCCTTCAGACCAATGAGTGTGGAGAAGGAGTTTTGCTTTGGGCTCTTTTTCTTTGAAGATTTTAAAACCCTCCAAAAGATTCGGAACACTTTTTCTTAATTGATTACGGAAAACAAACCCTACCAGATACTGGTCATTTAGTTTATGAGCTTCCCTAAGTTCCGCTCGTTTTTCATCAGGCATTCTAAAAAAATTAGAGCCCTCTAAAGATCCTCGCAGAGTTTTAATGTGAGTATAACCTTTTTTCTTAAAAGCTTCTTCAGCGAAAGAAGACCACACATAATAGTTTTTTATTTTAGGGGCATACTCCACCGCTTGAGGTAAGATAGGAAGGCTGTCTAATGTAGTCCAAATCATGGTGTTAACTTTATTCCACCATGACTTTCTGTGAAAATTATTAAACGCCCAAATGTCTTCTATGCCTATATAAACATCAGGCTTAAATTCTTTTATGGCCCGATCTACAAGCTTGGCTCCATAACCCGCAGCCCGTTTTTCTTCTGGGTTTAAGTTGTTTAACTCTTGAGGAGGTGATAGAGAGCCTCGGCATGTCCACGGAAGAGTTTGGGTCACGGGATCATCCCAATGAATCCCATTAGCTAACTCCACAAGATTATATTTGCCAGTATTAAAAAGATACCGCATAATATTTTTTTTGTTTTTACCGAATCCAGTAAAAGCCCTACAAAAATTAGAATGTATTAAGACTGTTTTTTTACTCATGAGAGAGTTTTTTGTGATTCAGAATATAGTGTAGCTTGTGATATCAGACCCCACTCGACCGAAGATCGGTTAGTTTTCGTTGTTTCAAATTATTTTGCAACCTACAGATATAAAGTTCTGAAAGAAAAAATTTACAAAATTCAAGTAACCCATAAGCTTCAGACATTTCTACTCCAATGCCGAATTTGTTGCTAGAATTACGAGTTACCCCGAAAGAAAAAGCCTCTGTGCCATCTTTTTTGGTATAAGGCTTAAAGGAAATACTTGTTTTGTTGTCCTCGTAGGAATGAAAGGCAGAAAATTCCTTATAGTTAGTGACTGCATTTATAAGTCCTCCCACCTCAATCTCATTTAATTTAATAGAAATAGATTTTTCTGGATCTTTAGCATTACCTGAAAAAGAACCACTCCTCTTAGAGCTATCCCAAGAATATTGCTTTACCGCCCTGACGTAGACACAGGGCTCTTGGTTTTTATTGTTAGCTCCAATATCGAAACTGAAGGCGCATCCCGTGTTCTTGGAATTAGGCTTATAATACTGAACAATCATGTAAGATTGTATGTATCACAGAATGAAATTCAATTATTTTTGGAGGCTTGTGGAGGGGGAGAGTGACTGCCGTTATACAGCTTTTCCATAATCTTCTCCACATCAAGCTCTAGCATCGAAATTTTTAAATTTTGTTTTACGTCATCTGGGAGACTTCCGCTACCCCATTTGCCAGCTGGCCAGTCGCGGACAAAAATTGCGTGAGCATCGACATCCTTTTTTAACATCTGGAGCTGGTAATCGTTATGCTGCACAGAACTTTGTAAGTTGCTAGCCCACCATACAATTCCCGCTGCTTGAACAGCAAGCCCGATACCTAAAGAGATTAAGAACTTGCTGTCAATTGATTTGGTTTCTTTGTTTTCGGGCATTTTTCTTTGGTTATTTGTTTGGCTCCTTTAAAAAACAATAAAAAGTCTCATCATCATCGTCAACTATTGCAGAGGCTTTACTGGCCCCTTTCTTAAACTGAGAATAGCAGACAGCGGCTCTTTGTTTGTTGTCCTTAAACTCCTCTTTACCCGCAAGATCAAGCATACATCTGTTCATAAAGTCAGAACGTTTCTCTTTGTCTCTTGGAGAGGGGAGGGGCATACCTATGCTTTTACACCAAAAATAGGCTCGCAAATCGTTTTCATGATGAAATCTTTGTTTTCTGAGAAAGATTCTATCTCTTGGAATCGAGTATAGGCATGGGAAAAGCTATCAGCTACATGGAAGATTTCTTCGTATCGAAAAGAATCATAAACATAAACCTCTTTGATGTATGAAATTAATAAATCAGCGAGCTTTTTTCTTAGGCATAGTTGATAAATCTTATCATACAGATCTCTGTCCTGCGGGAAAGAGCCGCTGTCACAAAATTGTTTCCATAAATAAATATCATTTTCGGGAGGACTGCCTGATTCAATCACCATATCACAAAAGTCTATATAAGGATGACCCATACAAACATTATGCAGTTCATCAAAATAAAAACCCCCACCATAATAAAAAATTGAATCAAGGGACAAGGCCGCATGACATTTTTTGTTTAGTTTTTTCTGTATGTCTTTAAAGCGAGATAGAATATCTGCACGGAGATCTAAGAGAAATTTTTCGCACAAATCAGAATCAGTATAATCTTCTAAAGCCTCCAGAGACTCTTTTCCTAAAACATTCTGAGGTATTAAATTTTTTGTAAAATAAGTTATGACTTTTTTATAAGTGGGTTTAACGTTGTGGCTTTTAGCAAACACCCAATAACTCTTAAGAAATAAATCTAAATTATTTATTAAGCATGATCTGCCCTGACTTCTCACGTTTTCTCCCGCAGGAACACGCGCCAACAAATAAGTAACCTCTTCTCCTATTTTGCTTGTTCCGTAATCCACCAAAATAGGGAGAGCAGGACAATGGCTTCTTCTTAAAACAACACTTTCTTTTTCCAAAACGTGATCGGGATCACTTAAAGAAATTTTTAATTTTAAAAGCTCTTGATTAGCAGTTAAAATCATGAAAACATCGTAATAATCCGTGACTGACCACAGGGCGAGATGTTTTATGTTAAGTTCAGGGTTGGTTTTTTTGAGAAGAGCTGTAGCGAACTTACAATCGTCTTCAGGGTCGCCTGACTGAGCAAAGGCATAAGCCTTGTCTTTAAATAAAGAAGAGAGTTTCACTACTTATAATAATAAATCAACCCCCTTTTTCAAGGGGGTTGACTCTTAGAAGAAGGATGCAACAACTTCTTCTTATATCGGTAAGGTATGACAGAGGTTAAAATACCTTGCCGAAATTTTGTTCTGCGATACGCACCCCACAAATGCTGGTCTTAGCAAAAGTGCGATCTTCGCGAGCATTGCGATCATAGACCTTAACGTAGTTATCGGTTTCTCCTGACAGCTGGGCATTCAAGGTTTCACCCTGCGAAGTGTAGAGACCGAAAAACCTACCTTTGGTGTTGCGGATCGCTCTCATGACTCTAGTGTTTACTCGTTTCATATGGGTATATTATATAAATGCTAGCGATTTGTCAACTACTTTAAGAGAAATTTTCTCTATTTTGCGATTTTTTACAATAAACTCAGACAGAGGAACTTGAATAGTGCTTTTAACTAGGTTTTTAATCTGCCTAGCATGACTGTTTTTCCTTTTCGCTTTATTAAAAATAAGTTTTTTTACACTGGAGTTATAGCTTAGTTCGATACCTCTATCTAAGAGACGAGTCGCAATATGCTTAAGTTCTTGGTTAATAATCTTAAGAAGGTGGCTATCATTTAACTCGTTAAAGAAAAGTATTTCGTCTAATCGGGCTAGTAATTCAGGACGCAAATGCTTTTCTAGAGATTTTTTGTAAATGTCCGAGTCTGTTTCTTGGGTAGGAACGAATCCCATACTTCGTTTAGATTTTTCGCTGTGACCAATATTAGAGGTCATAACAATAACTGTTCTTCGAAAATCAATTTCTCTATTTAAGTTGTCTGTGGCATAACCTTCATCCAAAATATGTAGTAATAAGTCCAAGATTTTAGGGTCGCATTTTTCCACCTCATCAAATAGAACGACACAGTTGGGGTTATTACGAACAAACTCTGTCAAAAGTCCTCCGTCCTCGTAACCCACATAACCTGCGTTGGCTCCTATAAGCTTAGAGATAGCTGTTTTATCTTGGTATTCGCTCATGTTAAGTTGTAAAAAGGACTTTTCATTGCCATAAAAATATTTAGCTATTTTCTTAGCAGTGAAAGTTTTACCTACACTGGTGCCCCCTATAAACAAAAAGTTAGAAAGTGGTTTCTGGGGGTCATTCAGCCCCGCTTTAGCGCAAGACAAAGCATTATGGATGGTCTCGATATTCTCTTCTTGACCAAATATCTCACTATTCATGTGTTTGGGGAAATTGATAAACGCTGAATTGTTTTTAGCAATAGTCTTGGGCGACAAGCCTGTTTTTTCAGTAAAGACAGCGATTATATCCTTCTGTCGTATTTTTTGCTTACGTCCTTTTGGTTTCCCGCTCGCCGCGAGTTCTTGCAGGTAATCTTTTAAGAGAACGGTAAATTGTTCCTCATTTAATTCTTTGTCCTCCCCGTTCTTGACTAAGAAGTCACAGAATTTTTTCCTCGCAGAAGCCATTTGAGAGGAAACGGGGACATACTTGATTCTAGTCCTCGCTCCGATTTGATCCACTAAATCAAAAGCTTTATCGGGAAACCTTTTATTGCTTAAAAATTTTTCAGCCAGATCTAGGATGGTGTCGATATCTTCTTCTTTGTAATCAACGTGGTGAAAATCCTCATAAAAAGGAAGAGCCTCCATTACTATTTTTTTAGTATCTGCTTTGGAAGGTTCCTCCACCACGATTTTGTCAAACCTTCTTTTCATGGCTGTATCCTTCTCAAAAAACTTCTTATACTCTTGGGAGGTAGTAGCGCCTATGCATTTTATGTCGCCCCTTGCTAAAGCAGGTTTTAACATATTAGATGCGTCTACGGCCCCTTCCGAATTACCCGCTCCGATGATTGTGTGTATTTCGTCAAAAAATAAAATTATATTAGGTTCTTTTTCTGCTTCTGAGATAAGGGACTTGAATCTCTCCTCAAACTCTCCCCTGTATTTAGTGCCAGCAACCATAGCGCTGATATCAACCCCACAGATTTGCATTAGGGACATGTGGGGAGGCACCGTTTGGGAAACTATACGTTGGGCTAACCCCTCCACAATCGCAGTTTTACCGACTCCAGCCTCCCCGACCAAAATAGCGTTACTTTTATTTTTTTTGGAGAGGATTTCTATTAGTTCGTTAGTCTCATCGTCTCTACCTGAAATTTTAGAGGATTGTTTATCTAGAAAGCGTTCATTAAGATTGATGCAATACTTGCTTAAGTGGCTTACGGGGCGCTGCTCCTCTTCTTGGAGGGAAAAATTTCTTTTACCCTGAATCTGTAAAATATTTTTTATTTGGTCTGTGGGGGGGATGCTACTTTCTAAAACATGAGTTTCTATTACATCTTTTGCGTGAAGGGGATCAATGGCGTTTTCCCGCAAATGCGCGATAAACGGGCCTTCCATGTCTAAAATCACATACAAAATGTGCTCAACACCAATAAAGTAACTGTCAAACTGGTCGGAAAACTCTTTGGCGAAAAGAATTACTTCGTTAACATCTTCGTGCCAGCCTCCTTGCCCCTTTGTAGATTCAAAAATCTTTGTATTTTTAGAGGCGTAATCTTTGAAGATTTTAACAAATTCCTTTTGTTCAAGAGGAACCCCATATCCTTTAAGTTTTAAGGCACAGCTATCTGATAAATTAACTAAGCACCCGTAAATTAGGTGCTCGGTAGTTACAAGCGCGTGTCCGTTGGCTTCTGCGAATTTTTTGGCGTCTTTTAACCCTTTTTTTGCTTTTGGTGTTAAATTGAAATCAGTTAGACCCATCATAATTAATTACACTATTTAAGTTCAGATAACTTCATGTAGATTTTATCCTTTAATGGAAAGAGTTTGTCAACAAAAACAACATCATCACCCTTTGAGCCATAAATTATCATAATTTCCCCTTTTTTGGGTAATTTCTTACCAGAATCTAGATAATTAGTGAGGCGCGGTGCGCGTTGACTGTCAAGAAATAAACCATCTACTTTTCCCGCTTCGTCTTGCAAGTCCAGACGGGCATATTTGTTGCCATTTCTACTAGTCCTGCGGATAATGTCAGTCAGAATACCCACAAACTTAACGTTTGCTCTATCAGGTAAATCTCTCACGACCGCAGATGAGTGAAAATCATCTTCGTAACTAAAAACCTGCCTTATGTTGTGAGAGTAGCTATAGCCCAGAAGTTTCTCTTCAAAATACCAATTAGCATATTTGATGTGTTTTGAATTCATCTCATATATTTCTTTATATGGATTAAATTTTTTGCGGAATGTCCCGAAACGCTTCTCTGTAAACATTTGGCGGTTGTCATCGCCCACCATCTCCTCTTTCCTAGCCTCATGAATGGCTGTGATAATGTCGTAGTCGTATTTAGGGCCTAACGCAATCAGGTTTCTCTTCTCTCGGTCAGTAAGAATGTTAAAAGTTTGAGCCTCTAAAACTAATCGACACCGATTGCTAGAAACAAATGAATCAAGAAGTCCTGCTTGTATTAAGGCAGAGAGAGTCCCTATGTTTAACCCAGCTTGCTTCGCGGATAAAAATACTTCATACTTGTTAGCAAACGAGTCCTCTCTAAATTCTAATAAAGACTCCAAAACCTTGGTGGAAACGCCTTTGATAGAATTAAGGCCATATCTTATGTTGTCTTCTTCAATCTTAAAATCAATATCAGACTTATTAAGATCGGGAGGTAAAAGCTTTATGCCAAAATTACCTAATTCTTGGGTAATTTTAGCTATCTCTTCATGAGAATTAGGCTCATATTTAGTGTATTTTAAAAGACTTAAAAAGAACTCCTTGGGGTAGTTAAATTTAAGATACACCGTGCAAGCTGCAAGATAAGCGTAACTAATAGAGTGAGATTTGTTAAAAGAGTAATTAGCAGAGTCTTCTGCCACGCTCCATAAAACGTCTCCGATGGCTGGATCGAGATTATTCTTTTCTATCTTCTCTTCGATCTTCGCTTTCCACGCTGGCATTTGATCCACCTTTTTCTTGCCCACGATGCGTCGAAGCTGCTCGGATTCATCCAGACTGAATCCTACTTTAACAGCCATTTTCATTAACTGCTCCTGATACAAGGGGATGCCACCCGTATAACTAAGAATGTCATCAAAAAATTCATGAACCGACTGAGATTCACCTGTTCGCGCATATTCTGCATATCTATCCTTAAAGTCTAGTGCCCCAGGTCTAGCAATAGCGACCACCGCAGAAAGTTGCTCAAGATCGCGTGGAGCTATTTGTTGGCATACCTTGAAGTTAGTGTCTGCTTCGATCTGAAAAAGCCCTTGCGGAGACCGCAGACAAGACAAGGCTGCATAGATGGAATGGTGATGGGGGTCGATCTCAGAGGCATCTATCCCTATTTGCTTACAGACATCATGAACTACAGATAAAGTCCTTAAACCAAGGATATCAAACTTAACGCTTAGGCTAGCCACATCATTCATGTCATAACCAGAAACCAACGCCCCGTCATTAGTGGTTTGTAACGGCATGATATCATCTAAATCATAATAAGAAATGCAAATACCTGAAGGGTGAACCCCTGTATTTTTGTTTAGTCCTTGGAGCTTCTGCGCTATCCTAAAGACTTTGGGGTATTTATCAGCATAAGCCTTAAAAGTCTCACTTTCCTCATAGGCTGTGTCTAGCTTGGCGACTATCCCAAAGTGTTTGGGAATTGTATCACTGATTTGGTTCACCTCTCCCTCGCTTAATTCTTCAACTATTTTACCACACTCTTTCATGCAGAGCTTACTGCTTAAAGTGTTTAAAGTGAGAATCTTGGAAGTTCGCCCTTCGAATTTTTTCTCAATATATTTAATGACCTCGGCGCGTCGATCATAAGAGATGTCATTATCTACATCAGCGAGCAAGCTGCCGTCTAAATAAGTTTCACCTTCATGTTCTATCTTTTTGGCTCTGCTCTTAGACACAAAGCGCTCAAAAAATAAATCATGCTCGATAGGGTCAATGTTAGTGACTCCTATAACATACAAAACTAGAGACCCCGCCGCACTGCCGCGACCCGCACCCGTGGGGATATCGTTTTCCTTGCAATAGTTAAGGATGTCCCAGTTCAGAAGAATATAATCAACAAACCCTAAGTCTTGGAAGATCGCCAACTCTTCTTTAATACGGTCATAATAGATTTGAGCATTGTCCTGTTGGTCTATACCTTTTTCTTTGACCTTTTTAAAACACAGCTTTCTAAGGAATTGGAAGTTATCTTCCAGGTCTACGCAAGAGACTTCTTCGTAATATTTTTTTTCGATTTTGATTTTTGGCAGCTTAACCCCTACAGGAAAGGGGGTTTTATAGCCTGTATATTTAGTGGAATTCATATCTCCAGCTCAAAAAGTTGCTTACGAAAAACTTTAAAATTCATTTCAATATCATAAAGGGCATCGTGGAGCCTCTTCGGATCGTGGGGGATGCTGTATTTTTTTAGAAGGGTGGCTTGAGAGGTTTTTAAGCCTCTTTCTCTGTAGTTCAGCAACCTATACTGCCAAGGTAGAAAGTTCTGCTTCTCTACGGGGATTTGTTTAGCAATAGCTGTCGCCAAGGATTTAGTATCTATGATTCGGTTTACAAAAGAGTAATCACTTTGCATACCCATCAATTTGCGCCACACATTAATTATGTAAACATCAAAACCTAAAAGGTTTTGCCCGATAACTAAGTTGTCTTCATTATAAAGTTGGGCAGAAAATTGGCACCACACTTGGTCGGGAGCTTCAGCTTTCTTTTCATACTCTTTGCGAGAAAAGCCTGTGACTTTGGCTGCACCTTCAGAAACGTTTAAGTCAGGCCAATCTATAAACTTGTCATGACGGGAAAGAATTGTATCTCCCTCCACTACCAACCAAGCGATTTGCCACGGCCTAGAGGTAACTAAATTCAGCCCCTCCGTCTCAGTGTCAAAAACAAGATATCTTTGCTTTTTGTTAAATCTAAGTAATGACTCATTCATATTGCAAATAAGATTCAAGGCAGAACTCCTTACTGCCGAAGTGATTAAGGTTAGGACTACTTAAAGAGGCGGCTCGGCCAAAATTTCGGTTACAGAGAATCTTGTAAGTTTGAAGAGCTTCAGCATCGTCTCTGTTTTTATATAGAATAGTTTTTACCCGCTTAACTGGCCTCATCATTCCTTGGGCAAACTTTAATACCTTCTCAGCTAACAAGCCATCGAAGGGTAAGTCGTTCGCTTCCAGCCAAAAAGTCGGGAGTATTGTGGAAAAATCGGGGACACACTTTTTAAAGTGAAAGTTATTATTATATATAAAAGAATCATAAAAAGGAATAACTAATTCAATATTGTCGTCCCAAATACCGAACAGAAACCCAAAATCTACTTTACCGTTTTGTCCTGTGTAAGCGTATGAATAAATTCGGTAGAGTAAACGGCAACCCTCATCGTTCTTAGCAAAAATTATAATCTTGTGATCAGAATCATCGTCTTCATAAGTATCATTGCAGCAGGTAATTCTCAAGCCGAAGACTAGATCAATACCAGCCTCTTTGCAGCGATTGTGGGCAGTAACAAATCCTGTCATTGAATCTTCCACAAGAACAAGAGACTTGATGGAGTTTTCTTTGCATATTTCAATTATACTATCTGGACCGCCCTCTGTCTCTTCCTTATCGAGAGTTAGAATGCTCTTCCCTATAGAGTAGGTTGACTTGAATACTGGAGTCATCTCCTGTATATTGGACCTTTTCCTTGAAAGGTCAAGAAGAATGTGCGGGACAACCCTGATAATACATCATTTCGTAGCTGCAATCCTCAGGCACCAAGTCCTCGGAAAACTCATCTTCAAAATATGAGGCCACAAATTTTCCTTCTGAATTTGTGACTTGATAATAAAAGAAATCAAACTTCATGGGGCAATGCCATTTGGGACTGCCATCCAACTTTAGTTCTCCTTTCTTTGTCGCAAATCCACATAGAAGTTTTCCGCTAAAGGAGTTGTCTTTGGGAAAACCTTGATGAGCGGCATAGTTTTTCTTGGCATCTTTTTCAGAAAAGTTGTCTAAATATTTTTGTATTTCAGATAACTGCATTTCAAAACCCTCTAGCTCGTTCTCGTCAAGGGCCTTCATGCGGACAACACCTGATTTTGCTGCATCGGGGTCTAGGTCGAACTTAAGGAAGAGAAATTCGCTAACTCTCTCAGAATACTCGGGGAACAGGTTTTTAACCGCAAGGCTATACATAAGGTCTTGCAGGTTGTCGGTTTGGTCTTTACCTTTAAAAACTTCTTTGCTCGTCTTGAAGTCTCGTATGATAGCAAATTTCTTTTTTTTATACAAAAATAACTTATCTATAAAGCCTCTTATTTTGTATTTTATATTGCCATCATTTTTTATGATATCAAAATCCTTCTCTGAGTATTCCTCTGTGGGCTTTCCTAGATCACAGCCAAAAAAATCATACGAAAGACCATTGAAGATCATGTCTTTCATTAGCTCTACATTCTCAGGGTCATCTATACCCTCTCTAGTAGCATGTTTAAGAATTAATCGCTCTATCGAAGGGACAGCAAAAACATCTTGACTTTTTATTATTTTATTATAATATTTCTTCCTTCCCTTTGCCCCAAGCACTTCAAAAACTAAATGGCAAATGGAGCCTCTTCGGGCTCCATCATTGCTTTTATCGGGCAGCTTTAACTTATACTTGCACCAATAGAGCCACGAACACGACTGCGCCGTTTTTATTCTACTAGCAGATAACGGCGTTTGGAGTTCAGGCATCACTAAGTATTAAGGATGTTTTTATTTCTTTCTTAGTGAAGCAAGATGGGTTGTTTCTAACAAACTCTAAGATGTAATCTAGTTGTGCAGCTTTATCTATGTCTTTGCCAAGCCAAGCAGTAAGGTCGTATTCCGACAAATGAGCGTCACCAAAATCATTATAGGGTTTCGGGGGGAATTTTACAGTCAACCTGTCTAGGTCGAAATACTTAGAAAGCTTTATGAAGCTTTTGATGGCCGCAATAAAGCCCCTATTTTCTTGACTAGCCGCGTCATTGTTAGTCGAAATAAAAATATGATTAATAGGCTTACCACTAAGATAGTTAACGATATTATTGTTAACAGAGAGACCAAAAATAACCAAAACGTTTTTAATACCTTGTTCATATAATGCCATTGCATCTCCTATGCTTTCTACTAGAACCACTTGCTCTTGGGCTGTTATTTCTTCGTCTACACCTGTCTTTTTATTGTAAGCGGGATAAACCCAGTTGTTGCGCCTCCCGATGTGTTTCCACTTGGGGTAATCGTTATTTGAGTCCACTTTCCTGCCAGAAAAGCCAATTATCTGATCGTGTTCGTTGAAAACAGGAAAAACCATCCTTCTATACATTTTACCCACCCCAGCCAAGCCAGCTTGGAAGGCTTGCTGTGTCTGCTTAGAAATACCCCTTTTCTCATAAAAATGATAATTTGGGAAAAGTCGGTCTAAGGAAGATGGGGGGTAAATTTTTTCCATTTCTATTGTTTCTTTAGGGGAGTAAAGCGTAGAGGTTTCTAGTTTGGTGTCACCAATGATCTCTTTTACTTGTTTGTCGTCTTTGACTGTTAAGCGGATCAATGCTTCAAAAGGCATCGACCCTTTGTTCTCTACAAAGTCCATCCATACTCCTGTATTCTTATAAATTTTTACAGCAGTTTTGTTGTCGCCATCTCGATATAGAGCTTGTGTTCTCCAATGGTCCCCGCAGTCAATTAGATTGTATCCTATCGACTCCAAAACACCTTGGAAGTCTTCAGAACTCATCGAAATCTGGGATTGTTTGTTGGACTCCATCACCATCTAAATCTTCTTCGCCATCTAGCATTCTAGCGATATCTCTCAAGTCTCCCCTTTCCGCGATATTAAAGTTATTAAATTCTAAGTTTATAGAATTTTTACGCAGCGCGTCTCCAATCCTAACTGGTTCAATAGCACCAGCAATATCACTTCCTAAATGTCGAGATTTGACGTTAATCAGCTTATGAGTGCCAAATCTACCCCCTTCAGTCTCTATCTCATCAGTGGTCTTGTTCCGCAAAATAAACATGTGGGAACAGAATTGGGTAATGCGATCTGAAAGAGAAACAATAGACTCGTCATCTACAATGTTTTGAGAGTTTCTGTTATTGGTGATGCCGTATCTGTTGGACTGGACAGAAGTGATCATAGGAATAACGGGATTACCGTCATGAAGAATTTCCTTCTGCACACACTTCTTAAACTTGTCCACCATCTCCCCCACTACCTGCCACTCTGACTTGTTGGCGATATTTTCTGAGGTGGTTTTAATGTAATCAAAGGAAAATACCATTGATTTGCCTCGACCTACCTTGGAATAATAAAATCTTTTAAGAGTGTTGACCATAGAGTCTACGTCCATTCCTCCCACATTATAATAATAAAATTTTAAGTTTTTAACCACTGGCCAAACCGAGCGGACTTTATCTACCACTTTCTCGCCAGCTTGCCTCCATTTACCACTCTCCAGTAGATGCATGGAAACCCCTGAAAGGGCAGCGCACTGGCGCATAATAAGCTCTTCTTTGCTCATCTCGCCGTTATCAAAATGCAAAACTGGGACATCATACTTAAGACTCACCTTCGTGCTGTAATCCATGCAGAAATTTGTTTTACCAACTCCCGATCTGGCTACTATAACGGTAATATTTCCTGCGCGGAGCAATGAGCCGTAAATTTCGTTGACTTTAGGGTGCGGACCCATCATCCCGAACTCTGTAACGGGATTGTTGCCGCGCTCTTCTATAAGAGCCTCCATTTCCTCATAAATATTTTCAGGCGTGTCATTGCCCATCTCGTAGAGGTTAATGCGGGAATTGTATGCGGAATCAGCGGCTTCTATAATGGCTCTATAGGACGCCTCAGGAGCCATGTTTTTCATCTTTTTGGCGATATCTTGAGAAGAATCCAAGATTTCACGCCTAATTGAATATTTTTTTAATTCCTTAGCTGTTTTGAGGGTGTTGCCTTTGGGGACTTTTCTGAGAGCTAAGGATTTAATATAATCCGAGGGGTTTAAATTATCTTCGAATGACAACCCTACGTCGTTAACCCTTTGAGCTATAATAACTTCGTCTACCTCGTCTCCTGCATCTATAGCTTGTTTAACAATCCTGAAAATGGCTGAGTGCAAAGAGCTTTGCTTGGAGTAAAAATCAGAAGTGCCAATAAAATTGGATATTTCTGCTAAAGTGTCAGGCTCTTTAATCAAACCCGCCAATAGCTGCTTTTCTAGTTCAAAGTTATAAATCATCGGTCTTCTTCCCTTCTTTCAAGAGGGGATGTAAAGTGGTTTTCAAGAGCTTTAGTCAAAGCAAACTCAGTCATCCCACAATCAAATTTACAATATATTAAAGGTTTGCCATTTTCAGAAGAAACCGCCAATATCACACCTTTATATTTATCCACGCCCCCTGACAGCTCGTAAATTTTTTCTACCATCTCAGACGGGATAGAGAATTCGTCATTTTCTTCTAAATTCATAAATAAATATCCTGTTTTTTAAATAATGAGGCTACTATTTTGTCCTGTGGATAAACTTCTGCCAACTTTATATCATTAGCTTTACAAAAGTCGAGCTTTTTTTCATCCCTTTTGAGTTGCTCTCTATACTTGAAACGATTTTTATGGAAAAACTTAACAAATTTTGTGTGCTGTGCCCCTTGAACTTCAACTGCTATCTTTTTATTGGCATTATAAAAGTCTAAGGTAAGGCGAGTGCCTACGACCCTAAACTCTTCGAACACAATATCATTCTTCCAATACCTTCTTAGAAACCTTTTAACTTGGGTTTGGAACTTGCTGCGGCTAGGCTTGTCCCAATCTATTAAATACTTCTTTGCGTTCTTTAGATTTCTCTGTTTGCCATATGAGTCAATAAACTTCATGCATTTATCTGTTCCTTGAAATAGTCTATTAGAAATGCAGACAATTCTTTGTTATCTTCTATAGTTTTAAAGAGATTGTTATCGCCCTGAATTTTATCAGGAAAACCAAATCCTTTGGAGTCAACTAACTCTTTAAAGTCATCGCTAGGCTTAATCCACGCGCCTTTCTTTTCCACAAATTCCCACGCATAGAGGAGATCTACGATTTCCTTCTCCACCCATATTGAGTTGCCGTCTATGCGCCCATAACGAATAGGATAAGAAAGGGTTGTGTTGGTGTTTTCGTGAGCGGATTTTTTAATAGTAACCTTGGCATGGTGTCCAATAATTGGATTCTTCTTCGCATCCATTGTTTTGACGGAAGGGTTTTTCAAAATTAAATCTCCTTTAAAGCGAGGTTCGAACTCTAAAATGTTGTTCGCAAAATGCAAGAGAGCGTTCCCCCCTGTAGCTGTGGTTTGGCGAACAGGAGCCTTGGAATAAGGGTCGAGTTTAATGTCCGCACGGACTTGACTAATGAAGATAGCCATGTGCCCTCGCTTGCCCAGAGCGGTGCTCGTTTTTTTGCAGAAATTAGAGGCAACAACCGCACCCCCAGCGACTTTAGTGCTCTCTTCGAAGTTTTTGTCTAGGTCATCTTTGCGGATTAAACCGTCCACAGAATCTAAAATAAAACAATATTTAACCTTGTCCTCGTTATTAGTAATGAGTTGTCGTATTAGTCCCATTACTGTTTCATAAATATTGCTTTCAAAAACAAAACAAGTTCCGTCTACCCACTCTTCAGGAGAAAAAACAAACTTAACACCAGAGCGCTTTTGAACCTCTGGCCCTAATCGTCCTTCCGCTTTTACATATAGCCCCCGTGATTTGGGGAGTCCCTTAAGAAAGTTTTTCATAACCTGTAAAGACTCTGAAGTTTTGCCGCCTTCGTTGACTCCTGTGAAACGATGCAACCCAGGCCCAAAGCCACCCTCCAGATGCATGTCAAATTGAAGAGAGCCGCTGGAGATTTTATAATCTATGCTATCTTCGAAATTATAGTGATCTTCCTTGTGCGCTTTCAAATAATTGCCAAGAAGTTCTTGTGGTTGAATCTCTTTACTCATCTAAAAAATCTTTTACTGTTTTGGGGGTTTGTGAAATGACCGCATCGTCACCTATTTTTTCCCCTATATCATAGGTTTCATACTTGGATAAATCAACCTTAAAATTGAAGGCTCTAAACTTTTCATCAAGAGAGTTCTTAAGTTTCGGGCTAACAAGATAAGCCAGAGAATCAAACTTTTTCCCAAAGTTTACAATATTCATAAACTCCAAAGAATAGCGATCACAAAGATCGTTAAGCAACTTCATTTCCCTCGCGAAAAATGGTCGCCTCCCTTTGTCGGGAACTTCTATAAGACGAAAAATGATATCCCGTTTATTCGGGCCTTTAGACTTCGGCACTACCCAGTAATAACTGACGCCACATCCTTGTCAACCATTTTTTTGATAAGCTGGATAAATGTGGTTTTTGGTTTCCACCCAAGCTCATCACGCGCTTTTGTTGAGTCGCCCAAAAGCAAGTCAACCTCTGCTGGCCTATAAAAATCTGAATTAATTTCCACAAAACAATCTCGACCGTGCATGTATTTTTCTTCAAGACCTTCCCCTTTCCATTCACAAGCGTTTCTGTGGAAACCTACAAAATTAAAAGCTTCCTCAATAAATTCTCTTATAGTGTGTGTTTCATTAGAGGAAAGAACGTAGTCCTTCGGGTTTTCTCTATCTTGATTTAACATCAACCAGACGCCTCTAATAAAATCTTCCGCATCGCTCCAGTCCCTCTTCGCGTCTAAATTGCCTAATTGCATCGGGACCACAACTTTGCCCGTTTCATATTGTGCTAAAATTTTGGCGACATTTTTTGTGATCTTCCTAGTAACAAATTCTTCCCCTCTGCGAACACCTTCGTGATTAAATAACCAACCCTGAACCGCGTAAAGTTTGTAAGAGTCTCGGTAAACTTTTACCAAATGTCGGGCAGCGCATTTAGAGGCTCCATATGGGCTTCTGGGGCGCAAGGGATGATCTTCTGCTTGCGGAGTCGTCACAACGTTCCCAAACTCCTCAGAGCTACCTGCGTTGTAATAACGGCAGTGAGGGGTATGCTTTCGAAGCGCTTCTAACTGGTAGAGAACCGCCATGCAATTAGTCTGCATGTGATTTACAGGCATATCCCAACTGCTGCCCACAAAAGAATTCGCAGCAAAATTAATAAAATAATCGGGTTTTTCCCTAGAAATTACATTATCAGTGTTATGAGCATCCGTTACATCTAAATCAATAAGATAAAAACGAGGGTTTTTTTCTAAATGCTTGATGTTCTTGTGGTTTTCAACACTTAACCTTCTTACTCCACCAATGACGGTGTGCTCTGTATTCTGGAGTAAATAGTCTGCCATATGGCTACCATCTTGACCTGTCACCCCTGTTATAATTATTTTTTTCATGAAATATCTTTAGAAAAGAGAGTTTCGACTTTTTTGAAATAACTATCATCCTCTAATTTAATGTCAACATTTTGGTTTATTTTGACATTATTCAAATGAGGTAAGATTTGATCATATGCTCTTACATATTCGGAATAAGACCCTGATGTTCCCCTGTATCGGTCGAACCCAAATGTCCCAAAACCCAAACACTCTAAAGTCGAAAGGTTTTTGAAGAAATTAAAAATTACTGGCAGAAGATAATAGGTAAATTTGTCTAATTCATTACCATAGTTTCTTATCATGTAAAGCCTGTCTGACAAGTTTAAATTTTCTATCTGATCAAAATTTACGGTTGTGGGATTTTCACACAAACACTCTTTAAAGATTTCTGAAGGAGGATTGTCTTTATAGAGGTTAACCAAAGAGTCGTTTCTTAAAAAATCAGTGAATCCAAAACTTTCGCTTCCGTTTAAGAATTTATTAGTAGCCAACAAAGACTCAAAGGAGCTGTTTTCATACCCTATATATGTCGTTTCCTTTAGCCAATCTTTGCATCGCTCCCCCATATTTCCTATTCCAATAGTATAGGCAAAAGGGTCGAAAAAAATGAAAAAATCAGGCTTAAATCCAATGTCGTATAAATAAATAAGAGAGTTGCCAGAATAAGATAATATCTTATATCCGTTTTCTCGTTTTTCTTGGAGGAATTTTTTATCGTATTGGGCTACCGAACTGGAAGTCCCTACAATTAATACTTTGCTGTCTTTAAGAGATTGATTCATATTCACTTTTCAGCATACCGAGAACATGAGCATCCCAATAGCGGCCTTCGTTGTAATAGTTTTGTCTTAATGTGCCCTCGTATTTAAAGCCAATATGCTTATATACTTCAATGGATTTATTGTTGTCGTAAACTTCGCACCAAATTCTATTTAAATTTAAATCTTTAAATCCATAACCAATTAAAGTTCTAAGGGTGTCCGAACCATAACCTCCATTTCTATAGGCTCTATCTCCAATATAAATGCCAAACTCAGCAGTCCTGCTAATCCAATTAATATAATAAAGGCCGCAATGCCCGATTAGTTCAGAGTTTTTGTTGGCCCTTATTTCAAAGTTATATTGATTAGGATCTCCCAACACCTTGCTTTCATACCAACAAGATTGATTATCTTTGTTGATCTCTCGGTGTTCTCTAAAATATTTTCTCAACAACGGGTTGTTTCTCCATTCCCTAAGTTGTTCGATATTCTCTCTGTCAACTTTAGTTAAATTTACTTTCTTGCCTTCTATCATTTTAAGAAACAGATCTTATTAGTTGAAATTTCTCAGCAGACTCTAAGCCGACTTCGCTTCCCCATGTAGAAGACAAATTTTTTACATTAGTGTAGCTTCTGCTGTGAGGGTGTTCTCTCATCTCTTCGTCATAAACCGATAACGCTTTTAGCTTTTTATCCACATAGCCTTTGATGTCAACATAGACATTCCCGTTAAAGTTAGCCTGAGGATTGTAATCGGTTGAAGACGGGACAAAATAAGACAAAATTGTTTGTCTTAACCCAAACTGCGGCCTAAAGGCGGTTAAAGTGGCTCGGTAAACCATTTCATGATCTATATTAAGACAATCGGGGTGGTGGGTAAAAATTAAATCAGGTGCAAAAGGACAGTGATTTTCTATGTATTTGCAAAGTTTTAACAAGGGAACAACGTCCATGCTGTTATCGGGAAAATCTCCATGATTAAACGAATTAATTCCTAGTATCTCGGAGATACGGCCCAGCCTGTTGTTTCTGTTTTCCTTTCCTTTTTCGTCTCTGGCATCAACCCCGTCAGTGAATGTCATTAAGTGGATATTGTGACCTTCCTCTGAGAGTTTAGCCGCAGTAGCGCCACACCCTAATGTTTCATCATCGGGATGAGCAGCTAAAATTAATATGTCGCTATTTTTTGGTAATTGTAACATCGGCTAAAATTTTATCTGTTTTCAGTTTTGCCCTGCTAAACTCTAACCTAAAACCATTGATGTCCAAATGGCATTTAGGATAAAAATCATCATCCACCATTCTAATCTGATCATAAACGAAGGAAAGTGGCTTTTCAATATTAAAGTTAACACTATTATTTTTAATGCGTTTATATGTTTGGGACTTCCCCCTTTGTGGAGCCGCTTTCGGGTTTGCAGACATACAAAAGTTTATTAAATTAGAGGTTACATCAGCTATTGAAAGCCATATATCAGTAATACTCCCTTGTAAAGAAATAGGAGCAGAGCAATATATCCCGCCAGCATCTATCTCACCTGACATTTCAATAATATTTACTTGGGTGTCGGTCACGCCCTCTAATATTTGATTTTGCAGAGGACTTCCTCCTCTCGCCTTAGGTAAATTGCCAGTGTGGATTACGCAACACTTATAATTTTTGTATATAGTTTTAGGAACAATTTCGGACCAGTGAAAGAAAAATATCCAATCAGGGCCGATATTTTCAATTAACTCCTGAGATATTAAAGAAGAATAAAAAATCTCATGTTCCTCGTTATCCAGACTATTAATTAGTTGGCGAGTCCAAGGTCTATCTTGCGATATTACCAAAGCGGTCATGAGAGAACAAATTTTTGGGTATCGCTTAAATTTTGATAGGACTCACCCTCTCTGTCTAAAAGATTAACTTGGGAATCATATTCAAAACAGGGCAACACTCCATTATTGAGAAAGGGAGCTGTAGGCTTTAGAAAACAAGCGTGAGTTAGGCTTCTGATACCGTCTTTTACCAACCCTCCTTTATGAACCCCATTGTTGTTCATAAAAATTATTGTCCCTACCGTCCCCTCACAAGAGACAAGCTCTCCCTCTGGAATTTCATAGTTTAACCCCCCATATCCGTCGCCTCCTAAAGATGAAATATCTTGATATTTTCCACCCGCTTGCGACTTCTTGATAAATTGCGTGGGACCGTTTTTAGGGCCAACTTCAGAAAATAAAATAAAAACTTTTAAAATGGATTCATCTTCTTTGTCTCGGTGCCAACGCTGCGATCCAATTTCTGATGTAGAGGGGTTTTGTGGGTGAACCCAAGTAAGAATGTTCCTAACTTTAGGGAGAGTCCCGTAAAAAGCTTCCGCGATAGAAAGAATTTCGGGAGACAAGTTCATTCTTATTACATCTCCGTCATCCAGACTCAGGCCCCTGTTCAAATACTCATAAACCGTTACCTCAAACCATTTATTCTTGTCTTGGATGGGATTTCCTGAAGATATCCTATCACATCTTTCTTTAATGTGTGGAGAGGATAGAAATTCATTAAAATACAACAAAGAATTAGAAAAATAGTTTCGAGAGGTATCTCCAAATAATTCGTCTACATGAGTGATAGAAATCCCGTCTTCTTTTAATTCTTCTACAATTCTTTTTTGTAAGTCGCTCATTTGATTTGATTTTTGTTTAAGATTTGGTCGTCTTCTATATCTTCTGTAACTATTTTACCTAATACCTTAAAATAATCAAATGCAGGAACCGAATTCTCCAAAAACGGCCTTTTGGTAGTAGTGTTAGTAACTGTTAAAACCTCTCCTTTTTTTATAGACCCTAGAGAGACCACCGATCTCATTGCTTTAGAAAACGGCCTCTCAGATTTTGTAAAGCCAGAACCTTTGTTTTTAATTGCTAGTTCAGCCAAGTGGATGTTGTCCACCATTTCTTTAAGTTCAAGAGGCTCAAGAGCAAAAGGGTGGTCTGGTCCTCGTAGTTTGCGGCTTATAGTAAAATGTTTTTCAATAACAGTTGCTCCTAAAGCAACCGCCCAAGAAGGGGTTAGGGTCGAAATTGTATGGTCAGAAAAACCTACTGCGTCAACACCTTTATACGTCGATAAAACCCCCATCTGCCGCAGGTTTGCATCTTGCATGGGGGTGGGGTAAGCGTTGTTACAGTGTAGTAATGTTAGGTGATTGTTATACGCTGAAAAAATTTCTAAAAAAGACTCTACGTATTTAAGGTCAAACCCTATTCCAATGCTCATTATAATTGGCAAACCCGTAGACGCCACTAATTTTACAAAGCGAGGATCTGTAGATTCAAAGCCTGAGATTTTAAGTCTTTTAACCCCTAAATCAACAAGCTCTTCTACAGCTTTCTCGTCAAAAGGCGTAGACATAAACTCAATCCCACTCTCATCACAGTAATCCTTCAGATCTTTTTGCCAAGATCTGGGAAGCTCTATATCTTTTATTAGTTTGCTTATGTTTTTGTAACCCGCAAAATCTGGGGTGCTTGCTGCATAGAGGGTTTCTGAAGAATAAGTTTGGAACTTTACCGCAGTTGCCCCTGATTCTTTTGCTACATCTATTAAAGAAAGCGCTTGGTCAAAATTTCTATTGTGATTTGCCCCTGCTTCAGCTATTATAAAAGTTTTACCCATTCTATTAGAGTGTTGTTTTGTGATGCTATATTTAAACTGTGCCCCCAATAGAGCGGTATCACATCTTTGATCTTAATAAGACCCAAAGATACTAAACTATCTAATACCGTTTTAAGGTTTCGGTTGTAATGAGCATTTTCCTCGGAGAAGGGAAAATCAGCATTATCATATTGAAACTTCACAGGCTCGATGTGAATAGCGCTAATTTTTTTAATAGGCAAACTCAATAAATCTGTAAAGAATTCCAACTTAATGTTGGGTATCTGCTCTATAGCATTGCTAGTAAAAATAATTATCTCTTTAAAGTTAGACCAAGTTTTGCCTTCGTCGTAGCTAAACTGCTGAGACAAAAAATCAATTATAGATTTATGGTCATGCCAATTAAAATCAACGATTGTGATAGACAAATCATATTTTTCGATAAAATATTCTAGGATAGCCTTCCCTGTATCTGATAGTTCGCCCGAGATTATATTGTAATCGGGATTATTAAAGGCCAACTGAATGCTGTGCCTTCCCCAGCCAGCGCCTAAGTCTAGTATAGCATCAGTCGTTGGGGTGATATATTTATCAATTCTGTTTTGCAGATGTTTATTTTTGCTTTTAAAATATCCTTCCTTCCCGTTAATCTTATGCTTACCTTCTGAAATATATCTCAAGGTAAGGGGGTGCCCCATTTCAAAACTGAATAAATTCGCCCACTCTTCTTTTATGTTGGTATATTTGGCAGCATTAGCCATACAATAAGCATAGAGCATACCCCATTCTGCATCATGCACTTTTTTATTTTCGACCCAATTTTCCATTTAAATAATTGTAGTTAACAGTGTGTTTGCCTCATTAAAACTATTCATACCTTGGGTATTTGATACCACGCAATCAATAAAATAAGTCATTTCGTCTATATACATCTGGTTGCTGATATTTATGTTTTTTCTTTTTAAAACGCCGTCCTCTAAAATATCGTAATATCTTTGATAATCCTCCGAGAGATAGTTAAGAGAAAAATCAGCTATAGTTCCGCTTTCGAAATAAATGCGCCCGACAACCAAATCTTCGGTATCATTTGTGATATTTGTTAACTTGCTTTTGTTATAAAAAATGTCTTGTATTTTACCAAATTTAAAATAAAGGTAATCTAGTTCGTGTATAGCGTCTAGGAGAATGCCTCCACCTAAAGCTTTATTGGCACTATAAGAAAGCAAGTGGTCCGAATCTGGTCTCCATTTTTTTAGGTCATAGCCAAAGTGGACATTAATATAGCTAGCTGTAGAATCAATAGATTTCACCTCGTCCGCGAATCTTAAGTTCGCCGCTACCATTGTGATTAATTTTTTTTCTTCAACAGTTTTTAAAAGAGAAGCCACTCCGTCAACGTCAGAATAAAAAGGTTTTTCACAGAAGGTTGGAATGTTATATTCCGCTAATTTTGTGCAATGTTCTATATGATATAGATTCGGTGAGCAAACCAAACCAAAATCAAAGCCATTATTTAAGATAGAGTCTATGGTTTCTATTTCATCAATATCTACAATTCTAGTATTAACACCCAAACCTTTTAAGTTCCCCGCATGTCGCTGACCAATGGAGCCTCCACCAATTATTACTGCTTTCATGAATTTGAATAAAGTTTTTCCGCCATTTCAAATTGCCAAGGCCAATCAATGTCTAGACACTCTTTTTCATCAAGAATAAAGAACTCAGGATCATTTTCGCTAGTAAATGAGCCCATATAAATGTGCTTTTTGATATCTTCTACGCAACCAGCATACAAAGAATGAGCTGCCTCATAACAGGTCTCCACAAACTTGGTTTCCAGTGTGGATAAATGTCTTTCGCCTCCATAAAACTCATTTAACATTGAGTGATTACACCCAAAAAGAAAAGTTTTTTTCTCAAAGACACCAAACAGTCCCCTTGATTTGGTTTGTAAAAATTTTTGGATAAAACTGTCTATGGTTTCTATTTTAAGAAGTGGATTGCAAGCGTTTACATTCACATAGTGTGTAAACGGTAGCTTGTCGTGCCACTCAAACACTTTCGGTAAAGTAACTGGTTCTTGAGTAGACTCTTCGCTTCTCGTAAAATAGTTTACATTATACTTTTCTGCTATTTTAATCAACTCCTCATCCATTATAGATAAATAAAAATTATCTTTAGGTATGACCTCTGACTTGAGTAGTTTTTTAACAGCTATTTCAAATAAGTTCGAATCAGCAAACGGCCTTAACATTTTGTTAGGCACTCTTGTCGATTGAGTCCTCGCTTGAATAAAAAAAAGAGTGTTTTCTATAGACTTCATAGCTATTTTTTTATTTTAACAGCATATAGTCCAACAAGATCCACCCAGCTTGCGTTTATGGACACTTCTTTGTCACACAAAATCTCATCTACTGTTTTATCAAGATAGGAGGTATACCAAGAATTCCTGTTTATACTCGTTCGGGCAATTTCATTGACTCCAATATTATATCCTAATAGTTCGTCAGAAATTATAACGCCACCATTGACTAAAACCCTCACGCACTCGTCTAAACATTTTCTAATGTCGTAAGATTTGTTAAAAGTGTTCTTTTGATATACTACATCGAAGGTGTTATCCTCAAAAGGCATATCGTGCATATCACCGACTTTTACTAGATCTTTGTTATTCGAAAAAAGATCTAACCCAAGAGCTTCACACTTAAAGGTGTTAGATATATATGAAACCTCTTCGGCCCATCTTGGCCCTATGCATAGGACTTTTTTTCCAGCACAAAAATCCTTAAATAGCTGGTTTTTTTCATCAGTTAAACCGTCGCGCCTCCAAAAAACTGAAGGGGCGACTTTTTGATTAGCATGACTAAGAACCGAATAATCGACCTGAAGTTGATTAAGTTTATCTTTATTTTGGTCATTAACTTTGAGGTCTTTAGCTGAGTCCCAACTAGAAGTTTGATCATACTTATGCTCAGATTTAGTAGATGAGTCAGATTCCTTTGGCTTATATTTAGATATGTTTAATCCTTCTATGGTTTTTATAGTTTCGCCTAGTTCTTTAACAGATTTTGAATTCCCACCAACGAGCTTTTTAAGTTTGTTGAAACTGTCGTTGTGTTCGTCTTCGGTTTTTTTAATTGAATGGGTTTCTTTCAGAATAAAGTGAAAGTCATCAATGTAATTTGCATCAAACCTATCTACTCTGTTTTCTTGATCGAGCAAAAGGGCATCAAGAGCCTGTTCTATTTCTTTAATTTTTTCTTTCATTAAGTGTTTTTTCTAAAAATGTTAATGCTCCTTTTTCCTCTCAAAACTAAATCTATTTTATTGAGATTTTTTTTCAGAAAAGAAAAAGATTTGTCTGCTGCTGTTATAGTTTTTTCTATGTCTTTCAAAGTGTGAGAAAATTGTATATAAATGACATTAGGGAAAAGAACACCCTCTCTGAACATTTCTTGATAAAAAAGAGCTTTCATGCCTTGAGGATCATCGTATTTGTCGCTAAATGATAGATTGTGTCGAGGGGCGCTTCCACTAAAATTAATTTCTAACCCGTGCTTTTTGGCGGCTTCTTTTATTCCTTTGTCCAGCTTGTTTCCTAGATCCCAAATATGTTTATAGTTTTTATTTTTAAGCTCTTTTATTGTTTCTATAGACGCGGCTAAAGATAAACATTCTCCTCCAAAAGTCATAGAAAAAAATGCATGATTAAGTTCTTGCATATATTCTTTTTTTCCAGCGATGGCACTAAGAGGCATTCCGTTAGCCATTCCTTTCCCTAAACAACATAAGTCAGGAGTGACTCCATAATGTTCTTGAGCGCCCCCCAGTGCCCAACGAAACCCTGTGACTACTTCATCAAATATCAACACCGCTCCATGCTTCCTACATAAGTCCTTAACCCCCTGCAAGAAGCCTTCTTGTGGTTTTGTCAGAGCTTGAGCTTCCATTATTACCCCCGCCACAGGGCGCTTAGAAAGTTCGCTCTCTAAACTGGCGAGGTTGTTGTATTCAAACTCAGAAACACATTCTTCTAGACACTTAGGTATGCCGTGGGGACGAAGAGTGATGCCGTGCCAGTCTCCCCATCCATGATATCCACACTTAACAATATGTTCTCTACCAGTGTATGAACGGGCTATTCGCACCGCAGCGAGATCTACATCAGTTCCATTTTTAGCAAATCTAACCTGCTCCGCACACGGAACACTATCACATATTAAAGCAGCCAGTTCTTGCTCCAACAGCGTAGGGAGAGAATGAATAATTCCTTTTTTGAGTTGGTTGGATATAGCCTTGTTTGTTTTCTTGTGATTAAAGCCTAAAATAATTGGACCCAACCCACACATGTAGTCCAAATACCACTTGTTGTCTAGAGCTTGGATATAAGCTCCTTTAGATTTTTTAGCGAACTTGGGATAGACCCCCTCTACAAACTGATCGGGACACTTACTCATTGTTTGCGTCCCTCGCGGCATTAGTCTAATGGCGTTTTGCCATAATATTTCTTCTGATGTTAACATTTTAAGCCTGACTCAATCAATCGTGATAATTCTTCGACATCCTCCTTAACCCAAAGTTCTGAGTTGAAGTGCGGACCCTCATATTTCGAAAAAGTTTGATATGTTTTTTTGGTATATTGGGGTCTTATTTGCAATAAATCAACACGCTCGGTAGGCTCTTCATTAAATAATTGCAAAAAATCATGGTCCTCGACCTTATAAGTAAACGGAAGTTCTGTTTCAGCTAACATATCTTCGTGCAGCTTTTCTCCAGGTCTCAGTCCGATAATGTGAGTCTTGGCTTTTTTATCAAACAAATATTCAAGAGCTTTAACGCAAACAGGAAGTGTATAAGAGTTGATCTGGGGAACAAATACCTCCCCTCCCACACTGTTTTGGAGTGAGCTTAAAACTGTATCTACAGAATCTTTTAAGGTGAACAGAAATCTGGTGCATTCAGTAGATGTAATTTTTATACTCTCGTTTTTTTGTATGGCATCAACCCATAGTGGTATAAAAGAACCTCGGGAGGCAATCACATTTCCATATCTAACTGACGAAAAGATTGTCGTATCCGAATTGTAATCATAGTTAGTAAAAAATCTTTCCGCTAAAAATTTAGAAGACCCATAAACATTAATTGGCTTACAGGCTTTATCGGTGGATACTAATATACATTTCTGAATCTCGTTTTGCAGGGCGGCTCTCGCCACGTTTTCCGATCCTGATACATTTGTTTTGACACATTCATCAGGATAAAACTCCATATCATCAATTCTCTTTAAGGCCGCAGCATGTATAATAAAATCGGGTTTGTGAATTTTGAGAGATGTATTAAGTTTGTCAAAATCTCTCACATCCCCAATAATTTTGATTAAGTTGTTATTGTTTTTAAAGTTGAGAGCCTGTTTGCCTTCATCTCTGCTGTAAACTATAGGTAAAGCATCATAAGACTGCAATCTTTCTACAAGTTTTTGTCCGAGAGAGCCTGTTCCTCCAGTTACTAACACTTTTTTGTTTTTGAAAAAAGTCTTCATAAGGTTGTTTTAATTTCGTTTGGAGCGGGGCTGATTTCAGAAACTATTTTTAACTCGCATCCTTTAGATTTAAGCCAATTATAAAAATCCATTATAAAGCCAGATGTCATTTCTTCTTCTGTGCTTAGTTTGCTAACAGAAAACTCTGAGCTAGAAACCTTGTTCGCCTGAATCCATTGTTCGTTCGAACCTGTGTTTTTATCGTAAAAATGTTGTCTATCAGCGTCACCGTTGTTTATAAGTTTATTGTCCCAACCTATTGTAACTAACTCGGATATGCCTAAATGTTCTACAGCAAATAACACTATTTCATACTCGATTCCTGGGCCATAGCACCTCTCAAAAGGTTGCTTTTCTAAAGTCCAAGAATCCAAGTCTTTGTGAGAACATAAAGAGTTATCATAATCCATTCCTTGTGGTATTTTAAAGAGTAAATCACACTCCCCTAGCTTTCCATAAACCGTAGAAGCCTCAAATACAATTGGCTTATGTATAGAATAATCATATTTTTTATAGTTAGCACAATTATAGAAGTGGATGTCCACATATTCGGAGAAAAGATCAAAGCTTTGTTTAATTGATAGAACTAATCGGGTTTCCAAGATGGATTTTAATTTTTCTTCATCTTGCTCAGTAATAGAGGGGCCGCAGGAGACTAGGACAGCCTTTTCTCCTTGAAAACAATTTTTAAGAAATTTAAGCTTTTCAGTTTGGGTGGTTGTTTTTTCCAAAAACAAATCTTTAATATACTTAGATTTCTCCTTTGGGTTTTTTATAGAGTTTAATTTTTTATAGTTCTGACTCGTAAAAATTTCATGATCAATTGTTATTGGTTTCCTGCTCCTATCCACAGCAGTCTCTTTAAAAGCCTCTAAATGTAAATAATCTAATTCTACTTCGGCATAAACTTTATTTTTGGGATCAATATAAATAGAGCCGTAATCATTAATTTCTTGGCAAAAATTAACATGCTCGCTAGCCCCTATTGTAGACCAATTGATTTTTTTAAGAACCTCTGTCTTTATTAAAGCGAAGCCACCAAAGGCTGAAAAACATTTAATGGGTTTACCAAGGTTCCAATTCATAATGTCGATGCCATTCCTGAAGGGGCAATTTGACCAGCCTAAAGCATTTTTCTTTTCGCTGTCCCAGAAAGGTAAAATGTCGTAATAAGAATCTTGCGAATTATGTTGGATAAGATCAGGTATGTTTTGTCTCACATTAGGAGTTAACATAACACAATCATCCAGTGATTTGATGGTCTCAAAATGGGCTAATAAATTTTCTTTATTAAAAATAATATCCGAATCAACAAGTAGTGTATATTCTGATTCAGTATCACACAGTAAATCTTTGCATTTGTTTCTACAGTCAGACAGAAGCTGCATACGTTCCAGATCATGAGTGCTGCCAAATTTTGTAGCACCCAAAGTCTCAGTTTTTAATATGCCCTCTCTGTCCTTAAGCCACGCTTGGAGCAAAGTAGAAGTATTATCTTTAGAGTCATTTTCATAAAAATAATATTCAAAATCAAAATCCAACTCTTCTAAATCTTCAAATTGATTTAAAGTTCTATTAATATGGGATTCGCTATCGCGCCATAAAGCGCACACAGAGATCTTTTTACTAGACATCGGTGATTATAACCGAAAACTAATCTTCTTCAAGAACGGGAGGGAAAAACGTATTTTCTGCCTCTTTGTCGGTGATATGAGCCAATAGCAAATCAGAACGAGCCATGGTAAAATCTAACTCAGAAAACTTCCAGAAAGGTTCCGCTTCCTCTTGATGATAGGTTCGGTCTATGCCTTTAGATATGTCTAAGTCTTGGAATCGGTAAGAGTCACATACGCGGCGGTCTGAGCTAAGACGCAAAAACATATTTACTCGGGCCATAGCCCACTGCGCGGTGCTTTTGTCGAAAGAAAAGAAAACTCTAGAGGTTTTTTCTCCTCTTTTATATACCCTGATTAATTGATCAACCGTAATAGGAGATTTTTGCTCTTCATTATATTTTATAACCTTAGCTACAAGGCAGGTATAAATTTTTTCTGAAAAGCTAGATTTCATATTATTAAATTTACACCTACCCTTCACACGACGAACAATTTAAAATAGAGCGAGCTAGTTCTTGGCTCGGGTTGGCGCTACGCTGGTAGTAAAAGCTCTTAATTCCCTGCTCCCATCCAAAAATAAGAAGTTCGCTGGCTTGTTTGGGAGGACATTTGGGAGAAATCATCAAATTAAGACTTTGGCCTTGATCTATAAACTTTTGTCGCTGAGAAGCTTGGATGACGATCTCCTTTTGAGATGTCTCGCCAAAGGTTTTAAATACATCTTTTTCTTCATTAGTTAAAAAATCTAAGTGTTGAACAGAACCACCTTTGCTGAGAATTGACTTCCAAGTGGTTTGTGTATTTTTCTTTTTATCTTCCAAAAGTTCTTCTAGATATGGGTTTTTGTAAGTAAATTTACCCTTAGCTAAATCCTTTGTAAAATAATTACTGTTAAGAGGCTCTATTGATGGGGACACTTGGCCTAATATAAAAGAGCTAGAAGTCGTGGGAGCAATTGCCATTGTAGTCATATTTCTCCTCCCATACCCCTCAAGGTGCGTGGGTTCTCCGAGTAACACAGCTAATTCTTCGGTGGCGTTATCTGCCTTCTCTCTTATAGTCTTATGAATTTCAGTGTTTAAAAACTTGGCCTCCATGCCTTCAAATGGAATCATTTTAGATTGCAAAAAAGAATGCCAGCCTAAAACCCCGACTCCTAAAGCTCTTTGTCTTTTTGCAAAGTTGTGAGATGCTTCCATAAAAGGAATATTTTTTGTTTTTAAAATATATTCCTCCATCACAGCATCAAGAAAATAAACAAGGGTCTCTATAGCGTCTGTCTTTACAATATCATCCCACATAAGAAGGTTTAGGGAAGATAAACAGCAAACAAAAGACTCGTCTTCTGAAGAGTGTAGAAATATTTCGCTACAGAGATTAGATGCACTAATTTTAAGTTTTTTGTCTTTATATGGTTTTGGGGCCTCTTTGTTTGCTGTATCTGTAAAGAAAATATAAGGATAGCCTGTTTCAAATCTTTTTCTTATAATAGATGCCCATATTGATCGTTTTTTTCTGTCTCCTTCTATCATGGATCGCATCCATTCGTCTGTGATGCAAACAGCAAAAGACATTTCTTGTATTGGATTTCCTTCGCTCCGTATTCTTAAGAACTCGCTAATGTCGGGGTGCTCTACAGGTAAATATGCGGCAAAAGAACCCCTTCTAACATTGCTTTGAGAAACAACAGAAGAAACCTTATCAAAAAGCTCCATAAAATGGACGGGGCCGCTAGATGTCCCCCCTGCTGAGATATCTGCTCCTCTTGATCTTAATTCACCAAAATATCCAGATGTGCCAGAACCGTGTTTTGTTTGCATCCCCACCTCGGCTTGTTTGTCGAGGATCGCGTCCATTCTATCTTCAATAAAGACTCCATTACAGGAAATAGGAAGACCTCTCTCTCTTCCAAAATTAGCCCAGACTGGACTAGCTAAGGAATAAAATCCCCTAAACAAATATTCTTCGAATTTTTCAGAAAAGCCCTTAATTTTAAGTAGTTTTTCTGCGGCTACAGCAATGTCGTGGCCTCGCTGTTCTGCCGATTCCCCCTCTTTAAGATATCCTCTCTTTAAAAAATCGCGAGAGTCTTTGTTGAGCCACTTATATCTTTTCATTCAAAAAGGTCGTCAGCATCGAATGTTTGAGAATTTTTAGAATACTCTACGGGACGAGAGTGAAAGAAATCTGTGGCATTGTTGCCAATCAATTCCTCTTCGAACCACATTGTATCCTCCAACACTGAAGTGTCAACATCAAACGCTGTAGAAAAGCCGATTTTTTCCAGAGAATCATTTATTCTATTTTTAATAAACTCTTTTAATATCTCGGCGCTGAGTCCTTTTTCATTAAATCCATTTACCATCCAGTCTACAATGTTGCTTTCTGCTAAAAAAGCAGCCTTAGCTTCAGTGGTTATTCTTTGTTCTAATTCTTCATCAAAAAGTTCTGGGTGTTCACTTCGGATGGTGTTGATGATCTTGATTCCTGCAAGAGCATGAATATTTTCTTCGTTTCGTGTATATTTAACTTGCTGACCAGTATCCTTAAGAACGTTTCTATATCGGTTAAACCAATTGATTACATAAAACTGACTAAATAAGGAGACATTCTCCACAAACAAAGTAAACAAAATAAGAGCATAAACATATTGTTTCTTTGAATCTTTATAAAACCTGTGGGTATACTTCCTCAGATAATTGACGCGACCCTCGATAAAATCCAACTTTAAATTTTCTTCGAAAATATCCTCTAGGCCCAGAATCTGTAGGAGTCTTTCGTAAGCATTATTGTGAATCACTTCCACGTTAGCCATGACATAGCCGAGATCGGTTAAACTGGGGTGGGGTAGGTTATCTCCAAGCTTGCTCCAGAATTTTTTTACAGCTACTTCAATTTGACCAATCGCGGACAGAGTTCGAATAATCATCTCCCGTTCATTTTCGTCTAAATTGACATTAAAGTCCTGTATATCACTGCTAAAACTGAATTCTTTGTCGGTCCAAAACCCAGTATGCATTGCCTCAATAAACTCTTGTGCCCAAGGATAGTGATCGGGCTTTCTGGATATTTGTTCTTCAAAAATCATGGTCAAATGAATTTACACTTAGGGGAACACAGTGTCCACCGTCAATCAAGAAATTTCCGAAAAATTTTAGTTGACAGAATCAGACTTCACGTTACAATTACCGTGAAACGGTTCTAAAACGATTCTTAATCCTTTAACGTAATAGTAAAGGATAACGTTATTCTTTATGTAAAACGTTTTTGTAAATATATTATAAATAATCAGAGAATTCTTTTGGAAAAAGACAAGTCAGGCCGTAAGATGAGTGCAGTGCAAAGCGACTACACTTTAATCTCTAATATCCAAAAAACAAACGACGAGGACAGCCTCCTAGAAATTATAGACAGGCACTCAGGCATTTTTCACACGATGGTAAATCAGTTTATGTCTCACCCTCAATGTTCAGTGGATAAAAAACAATTAGTGGGCGAAAAGGATTCTACGATTTATTCTGCTGCTTTAAATTACGACCCTAACAGAAATACTAAATTCTCCACTCATTTAGCTAATCAGACAAAATGGAAATGTTTAAATATTCTTAACAAGAAGAAAAAAAACAGGGAGGTTTTTATCGACGGAGCTTCTAACTATATAGAGCCTTCGTGTGAGAGCTTTGTAGGGGAAATAAATAAAGAAGAGGCTTTTATTTTGTTTAAAAAATGTCTAAAAAGAGAAAAGGACGCAAGGGTCAAAAAAATAATTGACTTAAGATATGGGGTGGATAATAATAAACTCACTCCGTGGAGAAAAATTGCAGAAGATCTTGACATGAGTATTCAAGGATGTATAAATATCCACAACAGGTTCATTAACAAAGTAAAAAAAGAAGGAAATTATGTTTAATTCAATTACAGCCGCAGCATATCTGGTAAAAGACCCCGAAGTCCGAACCACTGATACAGGCAACAAGGTAGCCAATCTGAGAGTTGGGATCTCTACAGCCAACGCCAAAACCAAATGTTTTATCGACGTAGAGTTTTGGAATAAGACGGCAGAAATCGCGGAACAATATCTCACAAAGGGGCGCGAATTTATGGTTCAAGGCGAACTTTGCATGTCTTCTTGGGAGAAGGATGGAAAGACCTTTAGTAAATATTATATTCGCGGAAAGGATCTCCAGTTTTTAAGTTCTGGCAAGAAGTCAGACTCTGACTCCGAAAGCGAAAAATCTGAGGAATCTGAAGATCTTGTTCCCTTTTAATGAAGCTTCTTTTAGAAATCCCGCTTAATAGATTAAGCTTTGGAAACGTTTCTTATAATTTTCTTAGGGAATTATATAAGCTAAACGTTGAGATAGGCATCTTCCCTACGGGAGATGTCGATCTTAGCGCTTTTGATGTTTCTGAAGAACTTAAAAAATATATAGAAACGGGCATTAATCGGAGATGGGATTTTCTAAAAGCAGAAATTCCATGCTTAAGATTGTGGCACTTGAATGGAAGTGAAAATAGAAAAACAAAAGATCAACATCTTTTCACTTTCTACGAATGTAATCAGCCAACGAAAACGGAGATGGCCTTATGTTCTCATCAAGATACAACCTTTTTCAGCTCTACAGAAGCTAAAAAACATTTTGATTCTAAGGGAGCCACAAATACAAAAGCCATTCCTTTGGGTCTAGATGAAGATTTTTATCCCACCAAAAAAGATTATCTTACGGATGTCATCCATTTTGGGTTAATGGGGAAATATGAAAATAGAAAACACACCCAGAAGATCATTAAGACTTGGCTTAAAAAATATGGGAACAACAACAAATACCAGCTCTCTTGCTGTATAAATAACCCGTTTTTTAAGCCAGAGCAAATGCAAGGAATGATAGCTCAAACCTTAGAGGGAAAACATTTTAATAATATTAATATAATTCCCCCCTTGGAAAAAAATAGCGAGGTTAATGAGCTTTTAAACGCAATTGATATTGATTTAACTGGTCTGTCAGGAGGAGAAGGATGGAATCTACCCGCCTTCAACGCTACCTGCTTGGGCAAGTGGAGCATTGTATTAAATGCCACCTCACATAAAGACTGGGCTAATGAAAAAAATTCAATCTTAATCGAGCCCTCAGGAGAAATGCCCGTAATTGACGGACTGTTCTTTAATGAACAATCTCCGTTTAATAAGGGAACTTTCTACACTTGGACCGAAGACGAAGCCATTTCTGCTATGGAAAACGCGGAAGAAAAAGTGGGACAAGTTAACTCAGAGGGACAAAAGTTAGCGGAAGAAATGACCTACGCTAAAACCGTAGATGCTATTTTAAAGGCTATTTTCTAAAATTTAGCCTTGGTATAACGTTTGCTATTAAATAACCATGAATCCTTTATTCGAAAAACTATTTGAAAACCCTACCTATCCCTTTACATTAGCTTCAGATGTATCTGTGGCAGACATGGGAGATGTGTATACAGCAGAATTGGAGCTGGCTGGGTTTTCTAAAAAAGAAATTAAACTTACCTCTCTCAACGGAGCTTTAAGTGTTTGTGCCGAAAATAAGAAACGTCGTAAAAAATTTAAAATACATTTAACAAAAGACGTTGCCGAAGAGTGTATTTTTTCTAAATTGGAAAATGGATTGCTGACTATTACGATGCCGAAAAAAGAAGTCTCTGAAGGAAAAGTTATTCCTATTGAAACATAATGCCGATCTATGTTTACAAACATCCCGACAAAGAAGAATACCGCGAGGTATTGCAAGGGATGAATGATAAACACATTTATTCAGAGGACGGCGTGAAGTGGAAGAGAGTTTTTCTTTCTCCCAACGCCTCCATTGATAATTCGATAGATCCTTTTAGCAGCCAACAGTTTATAGACGCGACCTATAACAAAAAAGGGACAGTGGGAGATATGATGGATCTCTCTCAAGAACTAAGTCATAAACGAGCAGAAAAAAGAGGGGGAGAAGACCCTGTTAAGGAAAAATTCTACAACAATTATGCCAAAGAGAGGGGAGGAGCAGAACACCCTAACAGAATTAAAGAAAAGGGTTACGAAAGCAAGAACGTTAAAATTGACTACGATTAATAAAGAGTCCCACTCATTTTTAGCCCTTTTGTTTCAGTTACCTCAAAACCAAAACCCGCACTAAAAGACATCATATTGTTTACTGTCATCGCATAATTGTAAGAATTTAATTTGGCGTCTTCAATCTGATAAATCATTTTGTAACCGCTCACTTCCAAAGCTAGTTCAAAGCTATAATTTATATCTTCTGTTTGGTTTAAAAGCCCCGTCATTATTCCGCTGTCCATTCCTGAAACCAAGGAAGATACGTTGAAAGATCCTCGGGCTGGGAACTGGGCTTTTCTGTTATAAGCAAAGTCATTACCCAACCCATAACTAGAAATCCTTGGGAGTTCTACAGACATATCTAAAGATTGGACAAAGTGAACTCCAGACAGGTTTTGCCCACCCACTTCTAAATTTTGCAAAACAATGCTGCTCCCCGTGTTGGTGGGATTAACGATGGGGCAGTTTGCTGGATCAGTTCCATACGCTGGGTCTATTTGGAATAAACATCTTCCCACATTGTCGTTGTTTCCTCCCGTAAGGTTGATAGATGGCATCAACATAGATTCTCCCGTTAGGTTTTCAAATACCGCATTTGAACAAATATAACCAGCAGAAACCATCGGGAGAGTTCCTACCCCATAACTTATGCCGTAAGACTGAGGAAAGCAATTCCCAAAAGCAATACAATCAAAACCACTAAGATCAAAAAAATCTTCATCGAAAGATAACGAGTCAATTGCGTTTTGATTTCCACTTGGGGCAGATATTACATAAAAATTATTGTTAAAGTTTTCCTGACCAGAAAACATGTTAACAAAAGTAGAAGTCGCGGTATTGTCTAGAAAATGAGATAACTGCTCATTAGCTAGAGCAGGTTCTGGAATATATGAAAAATTTAACGACACATCAGGCTGTTGCATTAACCCTCTAAAAACAAAATCTTGACTCCCCAATTCTTTTGACTCTTGGCGAGGAAGTTGAATTGAATAATCAAAATCCTGAACAAGCCTATATAATTCGACACCTAAGTCTGAAGTAGAAAAACCCGTTCCGTTTCCTATTAGAACGGCGGCATTGTTACTTCTTAAAATATTTTTAGCCATTTTATGTTCCTGTTGGGATTACGCCTAGTGGATCTTCGATAAGATCAACCGTTAAATTATTAGAATTAAAAGAATTCCATGTATGAGTCCATGTAGGGCAGTAATAAACCTTGGGTCTATTATAAACAGAAGGGATTTGATGTTCAAATCGTCGGTAGCCACCTTTTCTTTCGAGAAAATGTAACATACACTTTAGTTGGTGGTCTGTAATATTGGTATAAGTATATGACATATCAAATGTCGATATATTGTCATTAGTTTTCAAACGCTCTGTAAAAGAATTTTTATATTGTAAGATATCCGCTTTAATTTTAACATCATTTTTTACTCCAACATCTGGTTCAAAGAAAAATTTCTGAGACCACATGGAATGGGCACCTGTGGGACTAGTCTTATGGGAGGCGAAGTGGTCACCAGTGCAATAATAAAAGTTGTTTAATTTGTTTGTGCTTATACCAGTATAAACCACATCATATTTTTTAAAGTTTGTAGATGGAACCCAATCTTGAAATGGAACATTAGAAAAATTACCACCCGACCAATTTAACAATGTAGGGGCGCGATCAACATTAACGCTAGCCGCCACTTCAAAGTGTTGGTTGTTTATAAAGTTAACAGCATAATTATCACAATATCCTGAAACGGTTTTATAAATGCCCGAATTATCAGGAGTAAATTCCAAAGGATCAAAACCCTCTTTACTTTCAAAAAAAGCTCCTAGTTTTTGTGCTCCGCTTTCATTAACATCATACCTAACATCAAACCGAGCCGTTAAACTATCTACTGACATTGGTATTAAATTATAATAAAAATCATCAGTATTATATTTATGGTTGGTAGAAGAAAAGGTAACCAGAGAGCCATAAACAGGGGTAAAATTCATCCCCGACAGCTCGCTTGGAACTGTTATTCCTGAGAAGTTTTCATCTCTGTTATAGAATAAGCTTTCTCCCATTATAGATGTCCTATATAATTTAAAGTTAATCTCAAAGATCCATCAGCAGTTGCATTGAGCTGTTCTCCGACTAGAACCGCAGAGGGTATGCCATAAGTTTGTATACTTGTTCCATCTCTTCCAGCTACGGTTAAGCTAACACTGCTGCTAGAGAACTTTCCGCCTCTGCCGTCCTTGCCAGAAGTCAAAAATGTGTATCCGCTTTCAGGAAAAATATCATCTACTTCTAACTGAACGGATGCCGTATACTTCGTTGGTCCCACATACTTAACTCCAGCGGGTATTTCTGAACCAATTGTATAATATGGAGCTATCGGAACTTCGGTTCTATAATCAAATCCTAATACCCTATTGGTGCTTGAACCATCACACGTAATAGAAATAGATCCTTGACTTGGTATATGTATAGAGCTAGTCGCGCTTCCAGAAGCGTCTACTCCTGTTTTTAGCTCATCATAAATAATAAAATTATAATTTGTTTTGGGGATGGCACCTACGGCACAATTAACAGAAACATCTACGATATAACCATTGTCAAATCCATAAGATTCTCCTCCATAATTTAAGCTTCCTGACATTCTTTGTCCAGCCGCTACCTCCTCTAAGGGTGTGCTGGAAATTAAAGATCTAGAAACAGATAAGGTTTGTTGGGTGGCTCCTCCCACCGTTACAACTCCCGCATGATAACCAAGAGGATTGGTTGTATTGGCGGAATTTTGATAACCAATATCTATCGCATCAACTCCCGATATTTCTTCCCCATCTACAAAAAAATGGGAATCATAATTTAGTTTTGTTTCAAACACTTTTTAAACCCTTCTTAATGAACCTCCCAATCTTTTTTCTTCTTCAATTGTTTGTCTCACCACATCTCTGATTCTTCCAGCCAAATTACGCTGCTCTTCTTCTCCGTTTCCTTGTTGGGTTTGAGTTTCGGTTCCGTCAGAATTAATAGTGATGTTAATAATGGTTTCTCCGCTTCCATTAGTCACAGCAATAAGCTCGTCAAGTCTAGAGACTATCGCCTCGTCGCCTCCTCCCTCTTGACCTCCTCCCGAATTAAGCGCAGCGAGATTCCCACGCCCGATGCGTTGGGTAGCAGCAGCGTTCATCATAAATTCTCCCCCCGTGGCATTGATGGGGACTGTATCTATTCCAGCAGCGGGAGAGATATATCCACCAGTGGCCATGTCCCTTACAAAGTTATTACTTCCTCTTGGCCCCCATTTCCAAAAACCTTTGAATGCTCTCTTTGGAGGAAGAACTCCAGGGTTTCCAGCGACATCTGTAAAGCCCAACATCTCAAGAGCTGCTGTTGTAGCTCCTTCTATTGCCCTAACGCCTTGTTGTGTGACGTTTTGAATACCCTGTATAAAAGAACTACCGAAACCGCCACCGCCAACGCCAGTGCCACCTCCAACGCCAGTGCCGCTCCAGAATTGACCCAAGTTTTTGTATTTTGCGGGTTTAAATCCCTCTCGCGTGGAAGGAAGAGCCTCTGTGCTAGGATTGAAATTAAGCAACCCTCCGAACCTTTCCCCACCTTGCTCAAAGCCAGTAAAGCCAGCCCCCAATGATTTTCCAAATCCTTGGCCAGCTTTCATTGACTCACCGAAGCCCGTGGCAAATTGATTCATGCCCACCGACACAACCGCCGACAAAATAGCTCCCTTTAAAGCCCTCTTCCGCTCCTCTTCTTGTCTTCTTAACTCTTCTTCATAATTAAGCTGACGAAGATAAAGATTAAGAGATTCTCTTTTCGACTCTTGTTCTGTCTGGAACTGTGGACTTGTCCGTCTAGCAAACATGGTCATTTGGGCACTTTGCGGTCCTAGCGCTACTGAGGCAAAACCAGACCCGCCCATAACCTTATCAAATTGAGACCCTGTATGAGATTGTGTCGTATACCTTAAAAGATTTTCCTTTCCTGTGATTGCGCCCTGTCCAAAAGTTCCTGGGGCGGTAAAGTAACCCCCTCTTTGCATTTGGGGAACGCGCCCAGCATTAAGATCCTCTAAGAAATCCCTTCCATATCTCAGCACAGAACCTTTTCTAATCACAAATTCACCACCCGTAAGCAATGTGGGAACATCATCTTTCTTGCCCGATCCTCCTGTAATAAGACCGCCGCTATTCTTCTGATCAGCAAAAGCGCCTAATCCTGATCCAACAATTTGATCCACAGCGCTACGCATGAACGCTTTTGACATGGTGGTGAAAAACTCAGTAGCAGCGCTGGTGAGAATGTCTTTTAAGCTTCCTCCTTGAATTATGGCATCAACCATCGCATCGGAGATCGTATCTTTAAAGTTTATAGCCGCGTTTTCAATATTAGTGGCAAGAGTGTCGTATTGTGTTAAAGGATCAAACTCTGCCCTTTCACTTAACCTTTGGAAAACGCTTCTTTGTCGGTCGCTTACTGATATTGCGACATCGGGCCTTAATCCTTCAAACCTGCCACCCTCTCTAGTTTCATCAACTGCTTCCTGCCTCCTTCTCGCCGCCCTAATTTTCGAGGGCTCTGCAAACCGAAGTCCCAAACCTCCTTGTCTTTGTAATTGAATAATTTGTTTTTCTAATTCATTAAAAGCTTTAACCCTCTCTGTTATTAGTTGTTCTTCTGCTTCAGCCGTTTTAATTGTCGCATCGCTATTTAGTCTTTCTAGTTTTACCTTTCTATCTAGATCATCTATTTGTTTTCTAAGAGCATTCCCTTCTGCATTATCAGGAAGCGACTCCTTAAACATGCGAAGAAAGCTAATAGCCGCATCAAAATCACCCGCTCCTTCTAGTTGTGCTCTTAAATTATCTCCCTGAACAGCACCAGCCAATCCTACTCCTTTAGCTCTCGAAAGGCCCCGCGCTTGCTCTAAAAAGCCAGCCTCGCGCTGTGTTCTTTCGCCTCGCAAAATTTGAGTTCTAATTCTTCTTAGTTGTCGTTCTACCTCGTCTCTTCTTTCGGGAGTAGTTATTCCAGCCTCTTTTTCTCTTGTGAGGTTCGTTTGGGTAGCCCTTAAAGCATTAAGGTTTTGAGTTTGGGTAAGATCTACACCGAATTTTTCTCTCGCAGCTAAATTAGATAGCTGCTGGTTTGCATTTAAAATCGCTTGATTTCTCCTTTCAGCGGCAAACTCAGACTCTAAAAGCACCTGCAAAGCTTCTTTGTCTAATCCTAAACCCTTTAATTTTTCCGCATTTAGTTTAAGAATTTTGGTAAGCTGGGCCTCCATACCGTCTTCAGTAAGGGTATTTATATCCAGCGTTTCTCTTAAAATCTCTACAGCTCTATCCTTAGTTATAAGATCTTCTTTTGACAGCTCTACAATCGAAGCTACGACATCCTTTACTTTTTCTTCGTCTATCGCTATTCCTTCCAATGAGTCTGCCGCTTCGTTTAAAACATTAAGTCTTTCTTTTATAAGCTCTTTATCTAAGTCCCTTAAAGCTATAGTTTCTTTGATAATTCTTAACTCTTCAGTTGTTTTGTCCCCCAAAATACCTGCTATTTTTAATTGACTTTTAAGGGCGTCTGTATTAGTTAGCTCTGCTTCTTTTCTTGCTACAGCCAACTTTATAAGCGCTTTTCCTTGTTCTGCACGAATTTGTTGTATTTTATTAAATCCTTCTTCGTTTTGGGTTCCGCGTTTTTTTTCGTCGTTTAGTGCTTTCTGACTAATTAATTGTTTAACATATTCTAGGTCTATTTTACCCTCTAAGTTAAGCCTCTTCTCTACTTCTTTAAGAGTTTCTACCGCCAATCCTTGTCCTAGCCCCAGTTTTGCTTCCACTTTTGCTTGGTCCTCGTCACTCATCTTCAGCATGTCCTCCCAGAACTCATCTGAACGTCTAATACCAATTGCTCTAGGATCAACAATACCACCTTCGGGTCTTAAATCTATATCTTTTAAAACCTCTTTTATCTCCGACGTTATTCTGCCTACCCCAGCGCTTTGCATAAACTCTGCGAACGCCTTTGCTTCGTCTATATCAATAGCAAATTCAAGTCTTTCTCCAGCTGGAACAACAGATGTGCTGGTCATGACCCTCGCATTTGGTCCTGTTTGTCGCCCCAAAAGTGGACCCGTGTTCCACTTATCGTCGTCAATCCCTCCTCCTGCGAAGGGGGTAAATGTTTGTTGAAAACCTAACCTCCTTCTTTCCCCTCTTAAAAACCTTGGACTCAATCCTTGTAGAAGTCCAAACTCCATAGCTGACCTCATTATATCCTGAGTCTGAGTCCCTTTGAACTCAAGCTCTTCGAACTTCCCACCCCAAGAACCACTAGTAGTGACGAATCTGTCCTGAAATCTTTTTTGCGGTGATTGTGTGCGTATAGGCACATTTCCAAAATCTGGATCTCCTTTTAGCCCAGTTGCCATTTCCGCTAGGTTTGGCCCACCTAGTCTGCTAAAAAACCCCGACCTTTGTGGTATAAGGTTTTCAGTTTCTAGCTTCAATCGTCTTTGTTGAGCAACGTTAAGCTCCTCCATAGAGCGCGATGCTTGGTTAGTTGCCTCCGCTAATATATCAAGAGCATCTTTGCTTTTATCGGTAATTCCTGTAACGTCTTCAAATACTTGGACCGCCCCTTTCCAGATAGCAACCCCCGCTCCTATAGCAGCGCCCCACATTCCGATCTTGCCGAGCGCTCCACCAAACGCTTCGCCTAATTTGCCCCCTTCTTCTTTTAAGGACTCTCCGAAATCACTAATGGCTACCCCAGCAAAAGCAGCGGTAGTAGCCCCAGAAAAAGCCTCAGTTATACGGTTTGTAAATCTTCCTACCCCGCCTTCGGCTTCAGAGGTAGCTGCACTTAAAAAACTTAAACCAGCTTGAACGGCGAAAATTGGACCGAGCAAGTCTCTTTGGGCTTTTTTGTTTTTCTTTATTTCTTCCGTGCTGCTGTCTAGAGCTTTCGTGTTAGAGTCTCTCGCCATATGCTCTTTTCTTGCTTCTGGGGATATAATAGCAAAATTCGGAACGGCACCAGTAGGCTCATCTCTGGTATTGGTAACAGCAAGCCCCATAGGGTTGCCAGCATTGCGGAGTTTGCCGCTTTGGTTTATTCTAATTTGGCTGATGGGAAGACCAGCAGCGTTTTCTCTGGCTACGGCGGCTTCTAAAGCACCAGCGAAATTGGGGATATAGCCAGAAGCAGCACTCCCCTTTTTTGAAGTAAACGCCTCTTTACCTTTAAATAAAATTTTATATATTTTCTCTGCCGTAGAACCAATTAAAGAATCCCCAGCTCCCCCCTTAGCTTCTAATCCTTTTTTAGCTTTGCTCTTGGGGATATCAAAAAGTGGAGCATTTTTAATATTTTTAATTTGATCGGTCTTAAAATCCATTAAAGAGGTCGCAGCCCTTCCCTTGAAATCTTTAAAAGCTTCAGCATCAAGAAGAGCAGCTAATCCGCTCTCGAAAACAGAGCCAGCCGCAGATCGCGCAGATCCTTCGTTCAGGCTGTTTTCAATATCTTTAGCCCTTACCCCCTTTTTAGGGATCACTCCCCCTCCAGCCATTCTAGCAAAATCTAAAGATTCTGTAAGGAGCTGCTCAGTCAACTCGTCCACTAACTGTGCATTAGTTTTTCCTTTTACTTTCGATGGGTTAACACCAAAAATAGGAACATCGACTATTGCTTTACTATTCGGCGTTTTACTTTTACTAGCAGATACCCCCCTTTTAGTTTCGCCCACAAACATTTTTGTCATGGGAGTGCCTACAGGCTCATTAACCAACATCCCATATAGTCCCCCTCCCCTGTTTATATGTGGAAGTGGTAATTTCTCCGCTACTTTTAACTTCTTCAAAACTCCCTCCGCTATACCTGCTGCTTTTGGATTTCTTACTCCTTTAGCTATTCTTGCAATGTCGCTTCTGTTCTTTAAAGTTTTCCCATCTTTTCCTTCCATGAGAAGATTAGCGTTTGCTAGTTGTTGTTCGCTATATCCTGTCCCCTGAAAATCTGCATCAACAAAATTAGGAATATACCCTCTGGCCGCTCTGATCTTTCTAGCCCCAGTTGGCAAACCCATCGAAGCCACCATATTTTGATTAAAAATAGCCGACCCACTACCCCCAGCGAAGTTAGGAACAATATATTCACTGCTATTGGCTACCATGGCCCCACGCCTACCACCCCCAAAATTAAAGTTTGGTATAACCACGGGACGCGCAGAAGAAGGAGCGCCTCCCACACCGCGCTTTATGTCGGAGCTTTCACTTCCATAACTTCCGCTCGCGCTAAAATTAGGAATATATCCTCCTGCCGCCCTCCCCCGCCGTCTGGTCCCCGCTGCTACCCCAGGAGCTATCCGAGACGCAATACCTTGCATTTTGCTCATTACTCCCAACTGCTCATTTAAAGCGGTTGTAAAGAATTTAATTTGAGCGGCCCGTTTTTGTTCGGTGCTTAGTGTGCTATTTTCAATAGCTAAAATTTGCTGTTGTATACCTTTGTTGCCTAAAAGGGTTGATGCTATTTGCCCTTGAAGGGTAGCTTGTTCTTTTGCGGCCTTGTTTAGCCCGAAGAAAGTCTTTAAAGATCCCGTTCCAAATTTTACCAAATCAATAGTTAACTTGGCTATAATAGCCCCAAAAATAGCAAGCCCAGGTCCAGCCAACACCCCGCCGATACCTTTAACAATTCCTTTGGCAAAATCTGAGCCAATACCCTCTCCTTCTAAAAGCTCTTTAATATTTGTTACTAAGGTATTAAAGAAACCCAAAACACCTTTTAAACTGTCAGTAATTCCAATGCTGCCAAGAGTCTCGGCTAACTCTTTAAGATTTACATTAGCCTCATTAATAGCCGCCGACAGTGTTTTGTTTAAAGCCACATTTCGTGTGTAAGCTTCATTTGTCGCATTCGCGGCTACATCTGTTATTTCAATAGCCTTAGATGTTTTGGAATTATAATCATCAAGGATAGCCAAGAAGGGAGCAATTTGAAATTTACCCACCAAATTCTCTGCTATTTGCAGCTTTTTAGCATCGGGCAGCGTTTCTATAGTCCTCGCTAAGTTTTGTATGAGTTTAGTTCCACTTAATACGGCTCCCGAGGCATCTGTTACTTGAACCCCCAGATCTTGCATAGTCTTAAGTTTGTCAAGACTCTGAATACGAGTAAAAATAGTTTTAAACGAGTTACCGATAACAGCTCCACCCCGCGCAGTTTTCTCTTGGACTGCACTAATTACGCCGACCAATTCGTCCAGACTCACACCCGCCTGAATTGCTACCGAACCTGATCGCTTAATACCTTCAATTAGGTCTCTTTCGGAAACAGCGGCCTTAATAGATGCGGCAGAGAGTTTGTTTAACACCTCCGTGCTTGTTGTCGTATCTTTACCAAAAGAGTTAATAGCCGCAGTTAAACCAGCCACCGCTTCAGATGCTCCAAGTCCCGATAAACGGCTTAATATCATAGCATCATTTAATCTCTTTACGACCTCTTCAGCCTTTAATCCTTGGCGGCTTAATTCTAATGCCGCCGTAGCAACCGTATCAAATGATTGCTCGGTGTCTCTCGCTACTGCAAAAATTGTTTTTTTAAAGCCAGCCAGTTGCTCATTACTTACTCTTAAGATGCTGTTAATACTCGCTAGTTGTTTCTCTACTTGAATGGTAGTAGTTACCAATTCTTTAAAGCCTTGGGTGACAGCGGACAGGACGCCCACAGAAGCACCGAAAGCCAACACCCTTGCGTTGGCCGCTTCCATTGACTTGGTAAACTGGTCTGCCTTTCCAGTAATGCGTCCCAAAGGTTGAGATAAACCTTCGATGCTTTTGGCGCTAGTGCCTAAATTTAACTTAAGATTCCGACCCGCTTTTTTGGCTTGAGCTTCAATGCTGGCCTCTAATCCTGTTACTACTGCTGGAACTCTTAATGGCATAACCGTAAACCTTTGTATTGTTTACACAAAGATTTACACATCATGCCCAGCTAATCTCATCATTTGTTCCATATTCAGCTGACCTCCATGCTTCTCGGCTTCTGCGGATAATTCTTCGTTACCTTGTGGAGCATCCAAGGTTTTCATATCTTCTGCTGTTGCCCCAAAAACCATAGATGCATCAGCGTCTTCCCTTATCCCCGTTTTTCTCTTGTCTTTATTGTTCTGGCTTTCTGAGAAAGCTAGAAGTTTTTCGGGGTCTTGTTTGATATTATCAGGAATATCGTCGGTGTTTTGGAAAATATTAAAAAACATTCTACCAAAAAGAACCACTCGCAATTGATAGATACTCAAAGCGGTAATAGGCTTGCTGTAAAAAGCCCCTACGTTTTCGCATAAAGATAAATACATGCTAAAAAACGGCCTCAATACCGCTTCTTGAATTTTTGCATCAGAAAAACGTTCACCTATTTGGCTTTGAAACAAATTAATTTTAGCTACCTCCCACGCCTCTAGCTCCCCGAACTCCTTTTCTGTGTATAAATTTTCAGTTAATTTTTTGTCTTTAAACAATAAAAATCTTAAAACTTCATCCCCGCTTCTTGACATGGCGTATTCTTCCGCAGTTTTGCCTATCACTTCTCTTCTATCCTTTGTCAATTCAGCCAACTCAGCGGATCTTTCAGCAATAGTATTCCCCATTTCTTCGCGCTGTGAAGGAAGCGGAAGCTGAGTTTGGGTTTTTTTAAGATTTTCTATCTCAAGCTCTAGAGAAGATATTTTAAAATCGTCTTCTTGAGTCCAAATTCCCTCTTCTATAACATAAGCCGTTCTTTCTTTTTCTGTCTCTAATCCTTTAGATAAAGCTAGTGTTTTATATTTTTCGTAATACTTATGCAGATGTCTTTGATCTTGAAGACTCACATGCTTAATATAAGCAGGTTTATCATCTAAAAGAATTTCGCTATATCCATCGAAAGCCTCTCCTACTAAAGAAATATAGAATTCATCTTTCAAAGCTCACCTTTTTCCACCTGTTCAATGAGATTGTTAAACTCATCAGGTGTGGAGGCTTGGTTAAAGAACCAAAAAGCTAAAATGGTGGTGACCTTTTTAACCACAGCAAGATAAAAGTCATCAGAGGCGTCTTCTTTTAAGTAGTAGTCTTCCACTTTTTGATCAAAATCATCACCCTTAAAATAAGGAACAGGATCTTCGTCTTCCTCTTTCTGAATATGCGTTAACATTAAAGTATACCAGAGCAAAAGACGATTTTGAGCTTTTACATCAGCAGTGTGATCGAATAGAGATTGCATTGCTGATTCCGCATCTACAATTTTTCTCCTTGCAGAAGCTAATTTTTCCTTAAGATCCTCTATTTTCTTCTTTTGTTTTTCGGTTTTTTTGTCTACCGTCTCCAACCGAGCATATTCATTTTGGATGTCAAAAATTTCTTTATAGAGTTTACCATAATCTTTGGCGTCGTCTTCGCTCCATACCCCACCCGTATCGCTATATTTTTTGTATAGCATCGCTTTTGTCAAAATACCCCGCTTAACACAACGACTCATTTCAACAGAATATTCCAGCTCCGCGTCTTCTAATTCCCTCCGAGACGGGCGTTTCAAACGAACTTGGACAGGAGTAGCCTCCTTGACTTTTTTGGTCACAGTGGTTTCTTCTCCCGTTTTCTTATTTTTGCGAGTGTGGCTTTTTTCCACCTCCCTTTCCTCATCGACGGTAAATGCGTATAATTCTTTAAATTCCATATCCTTATTCCTTAGTTAAAAACAAATCTTACAGTATAATTATCTAAACAAGAATTAATATTTCTAATTGATTCGTTGCCTACATCTAAAATTCTTTTTCGGACCCAATTTACCTTTTCTGGGGTAAAGTGGTTAGCCGTGTCAATCACGGGGTGATATTCCTTTGGGATTTGTTCATATAGTTTAGCATAATGGAAATCATGATCCATTTTCATGTCTTCCAACATTATTAACATTGTTTTATAGATCCTAGAAACCTCAGTATTAGAGGTCTTAAGCAAATTTTTTTTAGCGTCCATACCTTAAACCTATCTTATTATATAAATAAAAGTGTAAAAATCAATATGGCAGGATTTTTATCAGCAGACCAAATTGCAAAAGTTCAGAATTTGGCGGATACGCTCCACACCACTTTCGCTAGAACTATTACTGTATACAAAACGGCCAAAAAGACCCTCATCGCTTCTAGCGACTCTTGGAATTCCTTATACAAAAGAACCAATACAGGATCTAATAGCCCCGTAGAGTATACCACTGTCTCGCAGACTTTTGAAGCGAGAATCTACTATGACAACATGGATACTTCTTACCTTACTGATGACGGACCCTCAGAACAAGCAGGGACTCAAAACAAAGTGGTTGTCCCTGACGGCACTGTAAGAATTGTAGTTAAAGAAGCCGCGTATGATTACCTAAACGAATCGCGTAGGGTTGAATTTGACGGCACAAAATTTATTATTGAAAGCGATGGAAAACCACGCGGGTTTACCTCTAATCAATTTTACACCTTCGTTCTCAGCCCTGTAAGTTAAAAATGGCCTTTTTAGAACCAGATGTTGTTTTAGCTCTTCAACGCCAAACCCCCAAACTAACCAGAAAAGGGCTAGAGAAAGAGGCTAGAAAAAAATTTAAAGAAATTAAGCAAGAAATGATAAGTGAGTTTCTGGCTCACCCCGTAACACAAGAAATTATGGCGGGAGCTGGAGGCACCAACATTAGCGGAACCCTCGGAGGAGTAAGCAATCTCTTTGCTTTTATTGGTTTTGATCAAGGGTCTGACCCAATAACCCCTATTTTAACCCTTCTCGAAAGCCTAAGGCTGGAATATGGATCAGACATAAAAAACCCCACCACAAGCTTGGGGGTGAACTTTAAAGTTAATTTACCTCTCCCCGAAGATATTTTTGCTATAACCCCTCTTCCTTGGGCGACAGGACGGAGTTGGGCACAAGGGATTGAGATCGGACTTTCAGGTTTAGGTCACTTGTTGAGAAAAAATAAGGGCAGATCAGGCGCGGCTATTCAAACCAGTGTAAAGGTGAGGGGCGGTAAATTTCAAAACACCCCTTACATCTCTGCGTTTCTACGCAAATACAAAAAAAAGTTTGAAGAACTAAAATGATTGAGCAATTCCAGCACAAAGTAACCACTTCGTTTTTCCTTTGGTTTGATAATTTTTTATTAAAAAAAGGAGAGGCGTATAGCAATAAAACAGGAAGTTTTTATTATTATTCTGACCCCCGACTCGACAGCGCTTATGTGGCATACGGAAGCCCTTATAAGCAATGGGTCACAGACTCCTCTATCACAGGAGCGACTATCCCTACAGGCGTTTACATAGATGGGAATTCTTTGGGGAGACCTAGTGGAGTTGTTTTTGATTTTGACAATGGTAGAGCGCTAATATCGGGAGGCGCTACCGATTCTACGGTTACAGGAGAGTTCGCGGTTAAGGATTTTAGTGTTTATCTCACCAATGACACTGAAGACGATTTAATCGTAGAAAACAAATACACAGTCAACTCTCGCTTGCCATCAGGACCAGAAACTTATATTGAACCCTATGACGATGTAGTCCCCGCGATCTTCCTTTCTACCACGGTCGGACAAAACAGCCCTCTTGCTTTGGGTGGGCTGCAAAGCACTAATATTAGCGCCAACGCGGTAATTCTTGCAGAAGACACATACCAATTGGATGGAGTGTTGTCTATTTTTATGGATTCGGTTGACGAAACTTTAACGGATATTCCTATGAGTGGTTATCCTATTACGGAACTCGGAGACCTAAAAGATGGGGAATATTCCTACACAGGCTATACTGGAACCAATAAATTTATAATTAATAAAGTGACGACTTCGAAATTAACTGACAGAACCAGAAAGTTATTAGCCAACGAGCTATATATAGGATTTATTGATTTTGATATCGTAAAATACAGGTATCGCTTTGAGTAATTTCACATTTTAATAATAAAACTGTAAACAAAGGAAAGAATCTTTTATCATGGCCAGCAGAAATAGAGTAATTTACCAATCAGAGGGTCTGTATGTGAGTAGGGACGCCTCAGACACAGGATCGGGCGATCATGAACAACTGACGCGCATACAAAGTGCTAACTACAGTTATACGATCAACCGTCAAGACGTAAACCAATACGGCGAACTCGCCCGTATTGATTCCTTGGTTCTTGAACCACCGACAGTTAATGTTGATTTTTCATATTACCTTACGGATGGCTTCAATGAAAGAGCTTTAGACTTCTTCGTTGAGACAGGGACTGGGGATCTTGCGACCCAGCCGCAAGGTAACTTCGCCTCAGGCCACCTTAGTGAAGGATCTGGAGTGAATGTTTACGTCGCCACAACTCCTGCTGGAGTAGACTTAAACAAGTTAGAAAGTTTTGACCACTTAGATAAAGTTATCGGTATCGGTAATTGTTATCTTACTGACTATTCTATTGATCTATCTGTAGGATCACTTCCGACCGCCTCTGTTTCCATGGAAGGTGCTAACGTTCGCTCTTCGGTGGGTAACGCAATCAAAAGCCCAGCTGTTAACCAATCGGACGGATCGGAGTTTACCTCCAACAATGTTACCTTGCCTGATGGAAAATCGGACGCCTCAGGCCAAACAATTAAGGCATTGCGCCCAGGAGATATTACCTTAGATCTTACTGGATTCGACGGCGAAACTATTTCTGATCTTAGTGCGACTACAGGAATCCACGTTCAAAGTGCGACTATTTCGATTCCTCTTTCCAGAACTCCTCTGGATCGCTTAGGAAGCACCTTCGCATTTGCACGAACTGTGGATTTCCCCGTGGTTTCCACTCTTAGTGTCAGTGCTCTTATGAACGAAACTGACGCAGTTAACCTTGCGAGTCAACTGAACGCTGCCGAACGGAATGTGACGATCACCATGAAAGACGAAAATGGCGCTGATGCGTTAATCTGGGGCTTCTCAGGAGCTTTGGTTGAAAGCGAAAGCTGGAGTTCTAGCATAGGAGCTAATAAGTCTGTTGACCTTACATTTTCCACTCAAATCGGTGGTCCTGAAGATCTTGATGACGGAGTATACCTTAGTGGCGCTGGAACTGGTAAAGTTTTTGATCCTCCACTAACAAACTAAGATAACTTTTCATGAGTTCTAAACATCACAGCTGGGGTAAGCCTAGCAAAAAAGAAGAATCTCCTAAGAAAGAAGAATCTCCGAAGAAAAAAGTCGTGGCAGAGAAAGCCTCTGTCACGGCACCATCTTCCTCTTGGACTCCCCCATGGACTAATCTTGAAGAGGTATATTTCCACGTTAATAAACATTTTGAAAACCCAAACTTCATGAAAGAAGCCGCCGCTCATTTTGGGATCGAATATACCTCTGATGTAGGGATTCTTATAGGGGCTATTTTTGATGAAGCACCAAACCACTTTTAATCATGCCTTCTTCTAAAAAGACTACTCGCGCTAAAAAAAACGAGCCTAAAAAAGAGCCTAAAAAAGAGGCCCCCGCTCCTAAAAAGGAAACCCCTCAACCTAAGGCTGCTGCTCCTCTCACCCTTGGAGAGTTAAAAAAGAAATTCGTCGCTGACAGGAAAGCTTCTCCCAAAAACGAAAAAGCTCTTCGCGCTGAATATCTTAAGAATAAAAAAGCTATCCAAGACTCTCTCTAATCACTTTAATAGGGATTAGGATAACTTGTTGCATACCCGCTTGCGTCTATACCTCCTAGCTGGCGCGGCTGCGCCTGATAGATATTGTATTGAGCCGCTAATCGCGTCACCTTCTCCATACAATCGCTTGCGAGCCCCCTGTAGACCTTCGACACCTCATTGCGGTTAACGAACGTCACAGAGCTTTCTCCGTCCTTTAAAGACAAAATGTTATCTCCACTAACCGTAGAGGTCGCGATGCCTCTGAGGGCGTTTCTCGCTTGCTTATTATAGTAATTACAAAGGTAGAGTTCTTTGAGGACATTTTGAGCCTCTATATCCATTGCGCCATAAGTGCCACTAGCGCCAGCTCCGCTAAAATCAGTATATAAATAAGTGTTAACTTGGCCGAGGTTTTCGTAAAGCCAGCCACTAACATTAGCCACAGTTGCTATACCTGTATCTCCGTCAAATTCGGTGACTACAATTCCTGAAGCGAGATCTTCTAATACGGTGGCCATATAATGTATTACACACTATTTAGCTATTTAACCAATCTAGAAGATCTTTATGCTTTGGATTATCAGGATCTAATTCTAAAGCAGGAACAGCTTGGGGGGCTGTGTGAATATTACCACGACTTTGATAACGATTAAATTCTTTAATAATATTATCTAAGACAATCCCCCTGTCATAATAGGGATTTACTCCCACCTTCCTAGAGAACTCTTGAAGATCAGCTTTGCTCATTTTATTAAGCCTTTCTTTAAGGACGTTTATATCATTAGTCCCAAACGTATTGGTTTCACCTGTGCCGAAAATAACTTCCACCTCTTTCAATAGTTCTTGATATCGGGCGGTGCTCGTCTCCCCCTTCTCCTTAAGCTCTTCCAATTCCTCAATAAGTCCCTTTTTAACAGGCTGTTCTTGACCTGTGGTTACCTCTTTAAAGGGGGCTTTTTTCTTAGCTGCTTTCTTCTTAGCCATATCTATTATATACACTTATAGCAAAAATTGCACAAAAAAAAGCCGCTCCCGAAAGAGCGGCTTTAAATTTATATAGGGTTTTGATTAGCAAATAACTCCCATAAGAACACGGTTATCGAGAACCACACGGCCCTCTTCGACAGAGCCGAAGTAGCCGATCTTGTTCTGACGGATGCTATACTGATCATCAGCGATCAGGTTGAACTCGCTTCCGCTTTCAGCGTCCGTAGCAACGGCGCGGATAAGTGAATCGCGACTGCGATCAACACCAACAACGATTTCCTCGTTATCACCGTTGAAAGCAGCAGCACCAGCACCAGCAGCGTCACCAAAGGTGTCCCAAGTAGTGCCACCTGCCGCCGTGTCGAAAATAGTGTTGAACTTCTGGCCCTGCCCCATCTCCTGATATTCCAAGATGTTAAGACCCATGAAGCTAGTCAAACCTGCATTGTTGAAGATTGAGTTGCGAAGCTCATCAGTAGCTGCGATAGGATTAGCAGTTGTAGCATCTCCTGCGGCTCCCGCACCATCACCACCACGGGTGTTGACAGGATTGTAAGCCATAGCGCGGATACTTCCCACAATCTCAGGAGAAACGATCAGATCGGTAATCCCCCTAGTGCGAGTAGTGGCAGTTCCTGCAATCCACGAACTGTTGATACGCTTACCAAGAGTAAACAGATTGTTAATATCGTCAAGAAGGAGAGACCCAGCAAGCGCTCCACGGAAAACCTGCTTCTGTTCGAAGTTAGGCGAAGTTTTAATCGCTGCCCCTTGGAGAGAAGTCATAAGAAGAGTCGCGGAAGTGCGCTCCTGCTTAAGAAGAATCTCTTGTGCCACCCGAGTGAAAGTCTTGCTCACAACGTCCATGCGGCTCTTAGCAGCGTAACGACGATCAAAATCGACCGCAGTATCAAGGCTGTAAGTAGCCAGCTTCAATTCAGAAGCGGTAGGCAATACTTGGTTACTGGGGAGACCCCCTGCGTGGCTCTGAGTCCACACCCTAACGTAATCTTCGTCAGCGATGTTGTAGTAGAGATCCAGCGGAATGCTGGGGTTGTCATCAGCATCAAACTGAAGAGACTGGAACAGGTTGCTTACGGTAGGAGCATTATTGAGAACCTCGGCCAAAACTGGTCCGATGAATTCAGCAAGAGCTACCTGCGCTTCATAAGCAACAGCGCGATTCCGCGAAGCCATAGCTTTTACAAGCTCGACTTGTTCTGGAGTTCTTTTTAAAGTAATTTTCATGATTATAAAGTCCTTTCAAATTAGCAATCAATCTTCACGACGATGTAATCGCCAGAGAACTGGTCAGTGGTTATTCCAACGTTAGCGCGATTGCCCGTTCCAAGAACGGTTCCAAAAGCGTTATCATGAGTGGGAAGACAGCCAGTAATTTGGCCGACATCAGCAGTTGCGTCCGCAATCCTGATTCCGCTTCCGAGACCCAAATCAGCGTGTAAAGCTTCTCCCGCGATAGCGTCCTTGCTTAAAGTAAAGACTCCTTTAGTCGCAATAGGAACAGCTTGCCCTGGAAGCATCGCCTGTAGCTCAGTTTGCTTGGTTGGATGATAGAGAAGCTTTTCGCCGTTCTCGTCATTTTTTGCAGTCTGGAAGAGAGTAATTCCCAAGGGGATAACTCCAGATCCAGCGCCCGTCACCTTCAGGTTAGCTTGAGGATACATCTCCGTAGTCCCAAGAAACGGATAGCTGGTGTCACCCAGATAAGCGTTTGTTTGGTAAGTAATCGGATCATCATCGAAGTTACCTGCGGATACTGTCACAAAGACGCCAGCATCGCCGCCGCCTGATCCAGTAGTGCTATCGAGAACGTCATCACTTTCCAGTGCATAAAGGTTCACGACATCATGGTCAGAATATTGTCTGAATGGTAGAATTCGTAAAGACATAATGTTTTGTGTTTAGTTTTTTAAGAAATTTCAATATTGTCGCGGGAAAACGCGGCTTTAAATTTATCGCGGAAGCTAGATTTCTCTGACGCCACAGCTTCGTTAGCATTAGAAACAGCTGGGTCAGTTTGCTCGGCGCTATCAAGGGCCTCTTCGATCTTCACCTCTTCGGTAGAAGCTGTAGAAACCCTCTTGGCGACCTCTTCGTCAATCCGTGCTTGGATTTGAGCATCAAACTCTGCTTGAACCTCTTTGTTCTTATGCTTCCAAAGAACTTCTAATTTGGACGCAAAGGACTCATAATCCTCGTCGCTTTCCACAGTCTTAAGCTCAGTAGCAAGAAACCCGCGATCTTCGTCGTCAAGTTCAAACTTTTCGTCCAGCTTGTCCATACGCTCATTGAAAGATGCAACCGCCTCTTCAGCTTTCTTTTCTTTTTCAAAAACTAAAATCCGCTCATTAGCGGAATTAAGTTTTTCTTCCAACTCAGAAACGGAGGACTTCAGTTCCTCGTATTCCTTCGTTACGCCCTCTTTGGCGAGCCTTTGTTCCTCAATATCCTTGCGGTATTGTTCATCCCGCTCTCGGATAGCTTGGTCAAAAGTATCAGTCATTGAGGCGACTGCTTCTTTAGAGAATTTCTTCTCAATTAGAAGTTCTTTAAGTTCGTTCAGAGTCTTTTCCATTTCCATGTCGATAAAGTTCTTTTCGTTGTTTACATTTAAATTATTATTTTGTGAAATTTTATCCCTTTTATCATTTATAAAAACATGGGACTTTTTAGGTATTTGACTATAGAGACCTTTTACTTGGGCAGCAGGATTAAGAGTATATGCAATACCCAAGGGATAAATATCCCCAACAATCAACCTGTGAACACTTTCCCCATCATCGGTTGTGCCATTACCACCACAACTCCTTAAAAACCCTTGTAATTCTAAAATTTCATCAGGATCGGAAACGATTCTAGCCTCACTCAACATATCGCTTCCCACCGCCAAAACATAGTTATTGAAACCTACTTCCCAACTAGCGGACACCTTTTCAAAAGCAGCGTCATTGGGATCGAGAGATTTTTCTACGAGAGTAGTAAAATTTTCATTAACTGTTTTATAAAGAACGGCACCCAGAGCGATATTAAATGGCCCTGTAGTCTTTTTAGCTTGTTCTGCGCTTAATAATTTATTAGACCCAAATTCACTATAACCCGCAGCTGCGATATGACCCACGATCTTATTCTTGTCGTGTTCGATATTGGTGGGTTTATGAATAAAGTTATTTGTATATTCCACGGCTGTAGCCGCGTCCATACCATCCCCGTTTTTGTTAAATTTGTTTACTACTGCCGCATTAAAGGCTACTCCAAGTAAATCTATATTACTTTCGTAATCAATATCAGAAGGAACAAGCGGGGCTAAAGTCTCTAAAGACGCCTTGGAAATCAATGAAGATTCATTAATCTCGCAAGCCAAAAGGGGGGATTCAAAAGTGGTGGTGTATTTATAATCCATGTCACTTTTTATTAGTCCAACTCTTGGGAAGAGCGCTTTCGGCTCCAATTTTCTTGGCTCTACGGATTAATTTAGCTTTAAACTCATCAAAAGTCATTGAGCCTTTATAACGACCCCAGCTACTAACAGCGTCTTTCACATCTTGAGCAGACATCACAGGAAAAGAGCGCCTCTTGGGATCAAGAAAATCACTATCCTTTAAAGCGCTGCGTTTTTTCCCGCCAAATCTTTCAGCAGCAATATCAATCAACATCTGAGCATAGCTCTTTTTTGACTTTTTATCGTATTGGATGTCTTTCTTGAGAGCTTTTTTTTCCGCTTCTTTTTTCTCGGAAGGCTTACCTTTGTTTAATTTTTTGATTTTGCTCTTGTCATCCTCGATAGCGTCCTCTTCATGCTCCTCTTTCTGCTTTTTAGTGTCTTGCTTTAGCTCTTTCTTATCAATTTTGTCCCACTGCTTCTTGGTTTTTTCGGCAGCATCAGCCTCTCTGCGAATATCTCCTTTGTCCTCCCTCATGTCTTTTTCGAGGGCAGCGATCTCAGCTTTAACATTTTTTACGGCATCTTCGTGATGTTTTAACATTTCTTTCAACGTCTCATGATGCAACTCTTGCTTATCTCTTTTGTCTTGATCTAAGGTAATTTCTCTCTTTTCCTCTTGAAGCTCGGGGTAAGGCTTGCCGTAACCAGCCTCCGCTTCTTTAGTTATAGAGACTTCAACTGAGTCTTCGTTAATTGAATAATTGGATTTAAGCTTCTTTTTCATGGCTATGATATAAAATTGCTGCTGGATATGCTTCCAAGCTATGTTCGGCAGAGATGTTTAAAACTTCCTTCAAAGTTTCTAAATTCTCAATTTCGTTAAAATCCTTTACACATGATTGCAGCGTTTCTCCCCAATATTCTTTGGGCTGCGAGCAAACAATAGATTCACACAGACTACTCACCATTTCTTCTTGATCACTTGTTAATTCTTTTGCTTTTAATTTTTCAATTAATTTAGCTTTACCTTCGAAGATCAAGTTATCAATATCATAGATAGTTTTTTGAATATTAGCTCTAGAATACTTTGCGTTCGCAAGCGGAATATCTGTTGTCCCCTCTGGCCTTCCTGCTTCTTTGCGGGGGCCATTCCCGCTACCGCCAGCAGGAGCGACCACAGGAACCCCCCCGACTATAGGGTTATAGTAACCTTGTTCCCTCTCTTCCAAGAAGTCCTTTTGAGCATCGTTGAGATCATCAGGCTCTGGAAAACGACCATTATGGAACATTTCCATACCCTGCTTAGGAGTAATAATTCCCAGCTCCATTAAACGAGTAGACGCTCTCATAAGCTGAACTTCATCCCTCATGTCAATATCTTTCATTTTAGCCTCTGGCCAAGACCTTAAACCCAGCTCTTTCGCTATTCTTTTTATTTCACGATTAAGAAAATCATTTAAAAATCCATAACGAGATTCTTGCAAACGATCAATAAAGATTTGTGCCTTTACCTGAGTGGAGTTAAACTTCTCTTCTCCCACCACAATGTTTTGCAAGCCTTGTTTAATATCGTCATTAAGTATTTGATATTTTTCTGGTCCCAGAACCAAGTTTAGCTCGGGGATTATAAACTCAGCCTTGGTGGTATAATCTGAAACCAATACGCGCCCCACACTCTCATTTTTGAAAAGGTTTTGCATCGCCGCCATGTTATTGGGATTGATTCCCCCTTTTTCTGGATCAGCACCCATAGTTATAAGCAAGATAACATTTTCTACCGTGCGGGTAATAGCCTGATCCATTTTCTTTAATTCCAGCTTGGCATTTATATCTTCTAAAACGGGAAAGCCAAAAGGAATAGAAAAAGGTTCGTAATCTTGCTTCTTGTAAAACGAATACGATAGCCTTTGTGGATCTAAATCCATATGGATGCCCCTCCCCGAATAAGACCCATCTTGTATCTGTTCTTGGGTTTCTGGTGTTAATCCTTGGAAAATAGCCAAATCTTCATCCGTTTGTGGGCTCGCAAGCCTCGCTATTTCGTATTCAGATAAAACTTTCTGATAGGCTCCACTATAACTAAAAGTCGTAGCTCTTTTAGCTACCACATCAAAAGGATTAAGCAAAACATAGCGTAATGGAATTTTATTAGTGGACTCACCTATCGCCCCTACTTGATTTATAATCTTAGCATAATCTTGAGCTTTAAATTTCCCGTCTATTCTATAAAGAAAAATGTTTCCACTTCTGTAATATTCGCGAAAATATTGATCTTTAAGGCTAATAAGATTAATCCTTTTAAACCACTCGTAAAAGAACTCTCTACTTTTACGGCTACCCCCCTCAAGATAGATGTCAGTGTTGGTGAATTCTGACATTATATCTATAGCGTTTCTAAAAACAGCTACATTAGCGTAAGCTTTTTGACATAACTCGATAGCATCCCTAGCCGTAACTCCATCCGAGGCATACTCATATGGCAGCAACCCGACCCTGATGCTAGAAAATCTATCTTTTGGATTGTTAAAAGCTACTCTATTAGTTCGGGAACCCTTATAGCTTTGATCGGTAAGGGCTTGCCTCCTAGCGTTTGAAACAAAATCAAAGGAAGCCGTCGAGGTGTAAAAGGGCTCCCCTAAAAGCTCGGGTGTGACTTCCGAATTAGGAGGGAGGGAAGGATGCTCATTCGGGTCAAATTGCTTCCAATATTCTGAACGCTTGGTATATTTTCTTTTAGACATGGAATGTAGTTCATATTACACCCCAAAGTTAACTTTCAACTTTTAAAAGTTAAGAAATGAACATTGGAGTAAAGGTGGTTTGCACATTTCCCACATCATCGGATTCCATATCATAAAAAACATTCATCGCCCAATTCCCCAAAACTAAGGCAGAGTAGGAGTCTTTTCTAGCCTTATCAGCACCTTTTTGTTTCCGCAAGTTAGGGGGGAGATCAAAACTTTGTGTTCCCTGTAAAGAAGTAGTAATTTGTATAAGAGCACATTGGACTTTTATTAAGTCCATCATATCTTTCTGGTGCTCCACAAAATCAATCATTCGCGCCCCCGCCCCGCCCTTTTCGTTAGGATCATTTCTAAGGAATTTTAAATCTTTAATAGGAACCCTTGCTTTGCGCTGAATATTGTAATCATCATTCATTGCGGCTCCTGCAAAAAATATTCTTTTATGATCGAAAGCAGATTGTAACGACTCATTCGCTATTCTAATCCACGCGGAAGTAGGCTTCCTTAAAAACACAATGTTTTTTTCGCTTTGGTTATATTGGTGTTTTATCTTACGAAGGTCTTTTTCATAATCTTGAGCTTTATCTAAATTCGCCTCTATAACACCCAGCTTAATATTTATTTTTTTAAATATATCACTCTCATTGCAAGAGTTTATAAATTGAACTCCTCCATTGTAATCACCCACAATAGCTACTATGTTGAAGTGGGTTAAGAGGTAGGCTAGATATTTTATATGGGTTTTTAGATTAGCCCCTGATAAAGCATAACTGTGGACAACAGTTCCCTTTCTTGTGTCCCTATTAAGCTTTATAAGCAGCATGGCAAAATCATCAGAACTTTCGCTTTCAGACCATGAGGGGTCAAAAGCTAAAATATATTCATCTTTTGGGTTGCCCACCACCTCGACGCATTGACCGTCTCCGTCTGGTATTGTGCAAGCTGCCATCTTACTTACTTTAAAATATCCTGAACTGTCGTCTGTAAATATAGCGCCAAATTCCCTTTCGAACTGAGAGTCGCTCATGGTCGCTTTAGACTGGCTAATTAGATTTTGGTCATAGAGCTGTTCGGGCGCACAATCGTAGCTAAAGTGCATAATAGTCCTATGCGCCCCATCCTGCTTGTTTTCGTTAAGAATGAGGTTTTCATATTGTTGATATATCTTATAAAGGTATTCGAATTTGTATGAGGCAGATGACAAGCCAATAATTTTGTTGTTCGGCCACTTTCTTCTATCTTCCTCTTTCATTTTACCCTTTTCAATCATCTGGGTTTCTAGATCGTAAACCTCTTGGCGCTCAGTAGGATTCTCCACCACAGATAAGAAAGGAATAATAACCTCGTTATAAATCTTTTCAGGCATCAGCAGCAACTCATCAATAATCATGCGCTGGAAACGAAACCCCCTGAGTTTTTCACCATCCCCCAAAGGCAAAGCTCGTATACTACTTTGACCGATCTCCATAATCCACTCATCGTTCATTTTAGAGACTCTTGTAATACATTGAGAGAAGAAGGTCGCTTTAGGGCTTTTTGAGATATCCTCAATTTTCTTGAAGATCATTTTAGACTGTCGAAACGACTTAGACAAAATTCCTATCTGAACCCCCTGATTTAGAATGGCGTCTAGAAGCGCGAAAATGCCTGTAGAGAAGCTTTTAGACATCCCCCGACTCCATATGCCCAAGAAGTAGTCGGACTCCATCATAGCCTTAATAGCCATATGCTGAAACGGGAATAACTTAACACCAGTAAACAATTCACAAGCAAATGAAGGATTTTCTTTTAGAAATTTATAAAGCAATACTTTCGCTTCAGTTTCCTCTAAATATCCCTCTTTGCCTAGAATTAGTTGGTTTATATCCTTGTGCTCTCGGTGGAGCTTTTGCTTTCCTTCTTTCCAAGCCATTTTTTTTAAGTTGTTTATTCCAGAAGTATTGAACGTCCACTTCCCATAACTGTTTGCCTAAAACAAGAATTTTAGGGATGATCTCTTCACTCTTTTCTCGCGACCCGCTAAATACAAATTGTGAACAATCTGAATACTCAGCTTGGATTTCACGCATCCTATGAAACACATAATCTAGGTTGAACTTTTTGTAACCCCTGTGATTTTCTCCCCACATGTCACCAAATGCTGTTTCCACCACTATAAATAAGAAGCAGCCCATTGTTCTGCATCTTTCTAACTCTTTTACAAATCTATTATAACCATTTGTTACAGTAGCACAGAAGTCCTGGTATGATTTCCTATCCACGAATGTATAGTCATATAAATCTCCCCCCACTGCGTAATCCCCCACATCCAACTTCAAAATCTCAGAGTTACTAAAATGAAGAGGCTTTTGCTCTCTCGTATCTATAAGAATAGGAGTGTCTGAGTAATCTTTTTTAAATTCATTTGGCAGTTGCTTGCCTAGCATGGGCAACATACCAAATTGGTTACAAGCTTCGCGGTAGCTACCAAAAACGTCTTTGCATATCTCTAAGTCGGGCAGCTTTGATGTTTGTAGGTATAGGGCGGGGGGACCACCCGAAAGCCCTTTGGCTTCTATTTTTTCTTTTAAGCTTTTTGTAATAAATTCTTTTGCCTCCTCAACGGGTGCTGTAGAGCACCATTTTCTCATGTTCCGTTTGTTGATAAATTCACTATCGAAATACTGCTTGTATTTCTTAAATGGAATAAGCTCTCCTG
>CEUI01064504.1_pt1 | contig 80302 bp, 91 predicted proteins | sample 531411 | NCBI WGS metagenome assembly CEUI01 (sample SAMEA2622841, study PRJEB7988) | marine metagenome | isolation source: saline water (ENVO:00002010), including
AACAGAAGCAGTATATACAGCAGGATTCCACCTGTTTCTACCCCCACCCTTCATAAAGTAAAAGTAAATAAAAATACCTTCATTTGTCTCTATGGATTCTTGGTAAATTATAGAGTATCCGTTCGATATAAAAGAATTAAACTTTTCATCTTGTTCCCCTTTTATTATTTCACTAAGGTTTGTTCTATGTATTATGTATTTGCCTTCTTCTATATTTTTCATTTTACTTTGTTGATAATTTAATTATATTTTTTATTTCTTCTTTCTTTATTAGCCATGCTGGGCCATGTGGCCTTTCTCCAAGGACAAACTTATTACCTATGTAGTCCATAATTGCAGAAATAGGGTTCAAACATTGTATGTTTTTATTTTTAAATTCATTAATTAATTCTTCAATAAATTCTCTTGGCTTGCAATTGTATTGAATATAACATTCTTCTTTAATACATGAATTATTTATATCCTGAAATTCAACAATAGACATATTTTCTGAACCTAAAACTGTTATTTTCCCATCTTTAAATTCAGAAATAATATGTGGTGAAACACTATTTCCGTTGTCGAAATATACAATGTTCCCTAACCTTAATAAATTTGATTTATAATTAGCTTCTTTAAAAGAAGATACCTTGCTGGAATTGGGGGAAGAAATGTACACATATATATCTTCATCCAAACATATAGAGAGGTTTGCAGCATTCGCAGGAATCACATCATGGATTATGAATTTCATTATAGCTACACAAGATAAACCCTTGGAGCGAACAATTGTTCTGATTAATTCAGCATGACCAGACACTACCTTTTCTTTTTCTCTATTGAAAATAGAGATGCATATAACTTCATAATTTGTTTCGTCCTTTATTTCTGATTTTCCACCTTCTTGGCCAACCAAGTAAACAGAAGAAGAACCCTTAACAAATTTGTTCAACACATTTGCTTCCTCAATACTGATTACCTCAGTGCAAATATCTGCTTCCCAAGAAACAGATATAGATGAAGAATCTTTTTCTTTTCTAGGGAACAGTCTTATCAGTTTAGACCTACCCATAGAAGGAAGAACCGAAAGGTCTAAAATCATTATGCCTCCGGGTTTATAATCATTGATCTTGGCTTTTGCCCAGACGGTGTATCTTCCCAAGAATCACCAAAACTACAGGCCATCTGGTCAAAACTCAATGTTACAGTAGAGCCTGCGACCCCAAATTCTGATCTGCACTTATCAACATGTATATTTGCTCTAGGAAATTTATTGTTTTCATCCTGCTCTACCCTTTCCACAACTATCCCACAATGAGCATCCTGCTCTATTGCAGACGCACCCTTTAGGTCTGTTATCCTAACCCTCCTTTGCTGGCCAACCCAAACCCTATTTGGGTGACATATGAGCATTATATTAACACCCTCTTGTATGGATAAAGTTGCAAATTGCCTTATGCAATTCTCTATTTCCCTCCTTTCATCTGAACACTCGGGGTTTATAAGGTAGCCAAGATGGTCAACAACAATCAATTTTACATCTCTCCTTCTAATTGCATATTTTATATTATTCATTATTTCAGAAAACCCTATGTTGCCATAATGGTCTAATATATATAAAGGCATCTTACCAAGCCTTCCCATTGCATATCTCCTCTCTTCTTCTGAATTAAGCGTAAAATCGCCACCTATCTGGACTCGCAAAAGCTTTTGGACTGTCCCTATTGGCCTTTGTTCAAAACTTGTCAGAAGAACACCGTTGCCAAAGCAAGCTTGATTGTATGCCAACCAAGTTGTTAGAGTTGTTTTACCCTGCCCTGTTCCACCTGTAACAATCGTAAGCCCGTTCCTAATACCTCCTATTGCTTTGTCTAGCTTTGTGCTCCCCGTGCATCTTCCAATTAATTCTTCTGGGTTACTAACAAGGTCCTCTATTTCATCAGCATATTCGCTGACCTTAAGGAGCTTTGTTTTCATTAAAGACTGGCTGGATTCAAAACATTCTTTAATATCTTCTTCGCTAATGCCGTCTTTTAAGCATTGTGCTGCATCATTTTCAGGAAATATAACCCTACTGCACCGATAAAGTCCAAGCTTATCTGCTATTGTTCTTGCGCCTTTTGACCCTACATCATCGTTATCGTAAGCTATATAAAAGTGAGAATACTTTTCAAGGAAGTCTATCCATTCTTCTTTCCAGTGGCTTGCACCAGCAGTTCCAGAAATAATATTCTCCTTCATCCCATATTGGTATAGGGCAATTGCATCCAGCTCACCCTCAACAATCACTACAGATTTATTTTTATGATTAAGCATGTCTGCACCAAACAATTCTGTTGGTGTTCCTGGGCATCTTAAATACTTTTTTTGCCCTCTAATTGTCCTAAACCTTATATTTACTGTTTTCCCATTCTTAAGTATAGGGATGGTTAAATATTTTTCACCTGTTTTTGGGTGTATAAAACAACCGAGAATAAATTCTTTTATAACTTCTTCTTTAAACCCTCTTTCTTTAAGGTATTCTAAAACCTCTTTACCTTCTTCTTTGAAGAGTAAAGAAGAGCATTCTTCAGACATACCATCCCTCAATGAGAAAACAGAACCTCCATCAGAATACTTATTTGATAATTCCTTCTTCTTATTACCTAAAGAAATAATTTTTATACCATTGTTTTTAGAAGCATAAGAAAGGCTAATGATACCCTTTTCTATGCAATAACTTTTTAATTCTTCTATTTGGTGATGAGACAAATCTGATGTTTTACACCCAAACACAGAAAAAGAAATCAAATCAACGGTATCACCTGTTTGGTTGCAAGAAAAACATTTCCACCCTAAGTCATCACCCCTTACACCTATCGGGCCTCTCTGGTCTTTTGAAGACCTCTGCGTAGCATTGCAAGCATAGCAAGGCTTAAGGGAGGCCCTCCTTGCTTCAAAATAATCGCAATCTGTTGCTATTTTTTTAACACCCTTTTCTTTAATTTCATCAAAAAACATTATTCCCTCTTTATAAATTCAAACTTAAACATATATAGCTAAAAATAAGTAGAAACTAACAATCATAATTTATTAATACATACCTGTTGTTCCCACCCTCCTTTCTTTCTACAAGGACAATGTCATGTCCATCACCTCTCAATTCTGAGATTCTAGCAGAATACTTCCTTGCTATGGAAGCCAATTCAGATGTCCATACACCTGAAAGCTTCCTTTCCTTAAAAAGGGAAATAATAAAAGACTTTTGGCATCCTATCCTTTTTGGCTCATTAGCCATTCTAGAATTGGTTCCTTTTTTCAAGGAATTAGACTTAATTAAAAGCCCACCATCACATGTTTCACTATGCATAGTAGCGATAAATCGTACCGCACCTTTCGTTAATGAACTATTAACGACTAATTTCTTTTCAACATCTAAATTAATAGACTCTTTCGACCCATCTTCCATAATTACATATTTTATTTGCTTTTTACATTCCAAACAATAATCCATTGCAACTCCAATTAATTGACATCAATATTGAACGCATGATATATGTATATAGGTTGTCTATTGTTTATAGAACAACCATCCTTTGTTGTTATTAATTTAATATTATGGTGTTAGAGGGGGGGGATACCCCCCTCTTTTTATACACGATATAAAAAAGGGTGAACCGCAATTCTGTACAACCCCACCCTTGAGGGAGGCGGTAAAATCAAAAGAGGAACTGTTGCGACTGCCAGCTTGCCTCCTCTTTTGTTCTGTCGTGCAACTACCGGAGATGATTAAAACGGTATCTCTTCTTCAGTTCCACTATTGTGCGACGTTTGATTGTTTGAACCACTATTCCTCACAGGTGTGCTTCTAGTATATGAATTCTTCTCTTTCCATTTGCTCAAAGCATCCATCCTACGCTCTGCCCTAATCATAATTTGGTTCATTTCTTCAGTTTCTTCACCATCAAACCTAATCATACCGTCAACATAAGGGTAAACCCTTTCTTCTCCATTATATGTTGAAGTCCTTGTTTTAATGTCTAAAAACACTGGCCTCTTCAGATACGTATCTTCCATTAATTGACTATTATATTCACCATTGGAGTCATATACATCAAATTTGCCCTTTACATCCATGCAAAATGCAACTTTATTTAATTTGTAAACATTCCTATTGTTTAGGACTGTGTAGTCTTTTACTTCCATCCCTATTTCCGCGCCATCCGTAAGGTCGTCACCAACGCAAACATAAGTTGAAACAACCATTTCATTGCCTGCTTTGCTTGTTGTATATTCTAAATCAACAGACCAAAACAGCCTCTTTCCTGCGGCTACCTTGCCGCCTTCTTTCCTTAGTTCTGTCTCACCACTAGGGTCAACTGTTAAACTTCTATTATTTTTTGAGTTCATCTATCTTCTCCTTCTTCTTCTTTGTGTTGGTTTTGGTTCTTCAATAGTGTGTGGGTTTTGCTCATTTGATTCTTCTCTAGAAGCAATTTTTTCCACCCACATTCTAAGGTTAGGCTCTTCAATAGCATTTAATTGTGGTGTGCCTTTTGTTATATAGGCGCTAGTGCTATTTAAAATAACTCTATGCCTTAATTTTTTTACATCGTCTTTTGTTATTTCCGCTTTATCCATATACCCAACAAGGTTAAAGAACTGAGCAATCATATTGCACATTTTCTGCCCTATAAACATTGGCTCCACCCGTAAAGACCCATCTTGTTCATTTGTTTTATGTACTGCTAAAGCAGTACATACAACATGATATTCTAATCCCCTCACATACCTAAGAAATTTAAGCATTCTCTCATGTAGCAGCAAATAGTCTTTTATTTGCAAAGTATCTGAATCACCTTTAATTTCATCAGCAAACAACCTTTGTATCTCAGTAAGTGAATCAAATACAATGCAGTCTACACCTTCTTCTTTTAGTTTTCCAGACTTAATAAGTCTAATGAATTTATACAAATCGCTTACATCAGCAATTGGTTGAACAAGCGCATACTCTGTCGCATTGGATATAGCAAGCTTCCCCTGCAACTCAGATAAAGCAATTGCAACTTTGTTTTTTTCTGATGCTATAGTCGCAGATGTATGTGTTTTACCACTGCCACTATCGCCCCAAAGAAGCAATTTAATAAAAATTTCTTCTTCTTCTATATATTTTTTAATTGGAACAAGCGTTCCTAAGTCTATGCTCATCCTTTACTCCTTCGTCCATTTGGTGTATTCTCTCTTTGTGAAACCCATCAAATCGAGAGATATATCTGATGGAAGTTTTTTATGGCAGATATCATAAAACTTGCACCCGTAAGATGACCTACAGAAAGGTGTCCTTTCAAAGTTCTTCTCTATGTGGCTGTATTGGTTTTCTGATTCCCAGCAATAAGTTAGATTTTCAATCATATTTTTAAATTTTAATGCAGAAGACAATTGGTGATAAAAGAAAACACTTAATGATTCTTCACTCAGCTTATTAAACTTACGAATGTAAAACCTATCATCAACATTTTCCTTAAGGTACAAAATATGGTCTTCATATTTTTCCATAGGTAAGTTGTTTTCTTTTATCTTAGATAAATATTTCCAACTGCACACTCTTTCATTCTTTGCCTTGGAAAGAGCACCACTTTTTAAAAGCTTAGGTTCTCTTGTTTTCTTAGAATAAATAAGCTCAAGCATGTAACCTTCTATAGGGTCATCAACAGGAACACCCGTAATCCCCTTATGGTTCAACCACCCGTTATTAACAGCAAATAAAAGCATATAATGGTAAGCTGATATCTGCGGGTCTATGTGGAACATGTACCCATACTTATCTGGAGATGCAGATGTTTTCATTTCACCAATAACAAGCTTACCTGTTTCTTTATTTTGCAGGACAAAGTCCATTATACCAACATGGTATAGAGGCAAAACAACATCAATTACATTTTGCCCTGACTTTTCAAAAGGAAAAGCATAATTCCATTCTGTAACCTGACAAAACGGGTCATCACCTCTAGACACATAAGATGTTTTTTCTTCTAAACATGCTTTAACAAGTATATTGTTTTTTTGTTCGTCAACAAAAGGAAAACAAAGTTCCTCTTCTACAGCAACAACCCTATACCCTTCTGGGGGCTTCATCCCTAATTTAAATAAATATGCAGAAGAAGCCTCATAAACACGTTCTATTAAATCATTTAATTCTTGCTCTAAAGCATTAGGGTATTCACTTGCTACAGATAAAATCTGTTTACTTATGTTTTCAGATAACAATTTTAAATTGTACGGCTCACCATCTGTTTTCATCCAGTAAATATGGACTTCTTCCATAACGGAATGGAAGACTATGCCAAAATTCATTGGGCTTGAAATAAGAAGCTTTTTATTTAATAAAGCACCATAGCTTAACAACCACCTCCTCTTACACCAAGCTTCCCTTATTTCTGAATTAGAAATAGGTATACATTCTTTTGGCAAAAGGAACGGGGTTCTATACCTGTTTACCTTAATACTGGATAATTCTTTAAAATGTTCATTTTTAGCCATATTAGCACCTTATTACAAGGTAATATAGCAAACATGATGCAATCAATAACACCAAAATATGTCCATTTTTAACTATCTAAAAATTTTAACTATCTAAAAAAACATAGAATTGACTATTGTTGCCGCATTCCATAACACGAACCCTTTTTCCACCCAAAGAAACGCTTGTGGCAACACAGCTATGCTTTTCTTTACAGGTTAAGCTTACACATTTATCTACATAATGTTTCACCACGCTTACTCTTCTGCCGCAAAGCCCACCACCGACACCTATCGGTAAGCGTACCCACTTTGTGTCTGGGCCGATAGCAGGGAACCCAATACAAACAATTTCGCAATTGTCTTCTTCAGAACCAATTCCTACAGAATTTCCTGCTTTAAATGTAAAACCCTCTACTGACATTTCTTGCTCCCCAGTGCTTTTAAATTATTTTTTATTGCATCCGAAACAGATTGAAGCTCTTCTGTATGCACACCTATTTCAGAATAATATGCAATGCTTCTATTTAAGAAGTGTTTTTTAAAGATTCCTTCATCTACCAAATCAAACACTATTGGGTTGTTTTTTTTGTCACAAACCCTCATAACCCTGCCTACACGCTGAACAGCCCTACCAGTCCCCTTCCCTGCTGAAGCCATTATCAATGTGTCTACATTCGGTAAATCAAGCCCCTCATCAGCTAATTGTGTTGCTATTATCACTTTCAATTTCCCTTTCCTAAATAAGGCTAAAATGGCCTGCCTGTTTTTTGTTGAAGATGTCAAGGATTCAGAATGAATGCTTATTTCTTTTAATTTTTCTTTTAATTCCTCACACGCTTTAACTCTTGGCAAAAGAACAAGTATACTCCTCCCGTATTTTTTTGAATAAAAGCAAAGCCTAACAATTGCCTGCATTCTTCTTTCTGAAAAAGTAACCTGCGTAACTGCATCCGTTATGGAAAAATCTTTTGGGCAATAAAATGAAATGCCCGTTTCCACAGGTACTATTTTTGGCAGCATAAGATATCCCTTTTCAAAAAGCTCAGATGCTTTCATTGAAAATACTGTTTTTCCGAAAACAATTGGGAGAACAAACCCAAGCCCATCTGGCCTATCCGGTGTCGCTGTTAGCCCCCAACGGTATCTCGCTGTAGATAGCTTAAGTATCTTTTGGAACATTGCAGCAGGAGCATGGTGCGCCTCATCTAATATAATAGTGCCTGCTGATGATATGAATTCATGTATTAAATCAATTTTCGAATCTAATGTTTGGACTGTACAAATTGCAACTTCATTAACTAATGGTTTAAAGTCTTGCCCACCAATTCCACCAACAATTCTTATCTTCATATTAGAGGAAATCTTCCTAAATGTTTCTTGCCACTGCTTCTGTAAATCTTCAGTATGCACTAAAATAATAGTGTTTTGCTTTGATGCTTCACAAGCAACAGAACCTATAAATGTCTTTCCACCACCACAAGGTATATTAACAATACCTTGAACAGATGAGAGCATATTGGCTACACATACTTTTTGGTAATCTCTCAACATTGAGGATAACCTTTCATCTAATTGAGCTTTCTTTTTATTAAAAGATACAGATGAAGATATGGTATAATTAACCGATTCTTCTTTAAGAACGGATAAGATTAAATTAATAGACCCTCTTGGGCAAACAAGGTGTCCATTAACTTGGTTGAATAAATACACTGATGTTTCATATGTTCCATATTTATTAGACTGTGTTTTTTTGTTCGGGTTATCAAAAGTTAAAGATGATTTAATTCTTCTAATTACATTAGACCCAACAGAGTTAGGGATATAAACCATTGAATTTATTTCTATTTTTATCATAATTCACTGTTATAATTCAATTACATTAATTATATAATATATATAGCAGTTGGTATTATCTAAATAACATCAATTTAAAACGGCATATTTTTATCTATAAATGACTTAGCGTCGCTGAAAACTTTTTCTTTTGAATTAGATGCATCTATAGATACTCTTCGTTCTTTTTTAAATTTAAGGAAGAAATTCTTGCTCTTAGTAAACCTGCCTTTAACCCAATTTTCATTTTGATTAGAACCTCTAATTTTAGAACGCTCTATATGCGTTTCCATACCAATGTCTAGGTGGATGCATATTGGTTTATATTTCATTAAATGAGAAAGTATATTAGAAGTAGAAACCCTATCCCCATCTAAAAACAACAGTTTGCACCCAAAAAAACTTTGTTCTTCAATATAAGAAATTGTTTTTAGTGCTTTGTCATATGCAATCCTATCAGCTCCATCAAAGGTTGTTCCTGCATAATGACCTGCTGCACAAACTTCACCGGAAACAGTTGCTTTCGGACTAGCTAGCATATACATGTCAAATTTGTCTATGAAATTAGATATTAATGTTGTTTTACCAGATGCAGGAGCACCAACAACAAACACAGGGAGAATATTTGAATCCACATGGTCGCTTTTTTGCGGTTTAGAATCTGCCATAATACCTGTCCTTCTTTTAATTATTTCAACATAATCTTTATTCATTTCTATGCCGTGGCATTCAACACCAACTCTCTGAGCAGCAACAAGAGTAGTGCCAGAACCAGCAAATGGGTCTAGAATTTTATTCCATTTTGGCATCTTTACAAGTCTTATTAGGTATTCCATTAGCTTTAATGGTTTGCAAGTGGGGTGGTTATTGAAATCGCCACCCCTGTCCTTTTTACTGGCTTTTGCACAATAGAAAAACCTGCTTGCCCCACCTATATCCCCATACCCTGACGAGCCATATTCTTTCCAGCCCACACCGTTTTCTTTACTTGATAGAACGGTTTTTCCACCAGCACCCCAAGCCCTCGATTTACTCCCAGCTTTACCAGACTTTTGTATTCCACTTTGTTTATCTAAGCATTTAGAAGATTCTTCATCAAAAATTATATTTGCTGGCCACCTACCAGTTGGTTCATATTCATTACCAAAGTTTTCAAACCTGCCAAAAATGCTATTATTACTCTTGTTTACTGGCCTACTCAATTCTTCTGATGAGCCTATCCTGCATTCCTCTATATTAAGCCCTGCTACTCCGTACTTAATTGCATTATTTGCAAAGGTTTCATCTACAGGTTTCATTGCTACTATAATACCTTCCCATGCTGGTTTAAGGCATGTTCCGTAACCATCCCATTGCTTAGATATAAATGACGCTGGTTCTGTTTCACGTGGAACGAAACTATCTTCGTTTTTTGGTGCAAAATCAGAAACAGACCCTCTGTGCAAGCCAGATGGTTGTTTTTTATTCTTCTTATTTTTTATTCTTTCAGCACCTAAGTGCTTATCTATTGATTTACTTATAGAAAGACTTTTTGGGAACCCACTCCCATAAACCCACATTATGCAATCTTTTATAACCCACCCTGCATCTTCAATATTACATGTTAATCTATGTAATGTTCTGCTACCACCAAAACAAAGCATATGGCCACCGTTCACTGTAACCCGTAAAAGCTCTCTAAACGTACTGACTTCCGGAAGTTGGTAATCCCATTTATGGCCCATGAAACTTAAGCCGTATGGTGGGTCTGTAACAATTGCAGAATAAGTATTCTCTCTTATATCACGCAATATATTTTTATTATTACCATTAAATATCTTTATATTATTCATCTATTTTTTTATTAAAGAAGTCTGCTATTATTTCTTCTTCTGTTTTTTTTGTTGAGGATAGTTTTTCGTTCAATTCTCTTCTAAAGTTTTCTGCTTTGCTTGTTTCTGGTTCAAATTCTTCTTCCTCCCTCCTTTTTCCTTTAGACCATAAAATATAGCTGCATAGGGAACCTACCATTCCCAATAGGAACCCTATAACAGCAACCGCTATTTTACTCATTCTTTCTCAATATCTTCTTTTTTGTTTTCTGATGCATCAACATACCCTTGCCCAAAAATATAGCTCATGACAATAGCAACAGAACTCATCATTGCTTCATTCCAAGGAACTTCTTGGGTCATCGCTGCTGCCACCATAGGCATTACCGCACCAAGAATAGCGAACCAAAATTTCCTAGACTTAAACTTAGACATAATTATCCTCCTTTTATATCTTCTATTTCTTTATTTATATCCCAACCACCACAATCTATTTTCCTACTAGTTAGATGGTAATGGTGTATGATGCCTTTGAAATTGCATGCAACCGCTTCATTTGAAACCCTATCTTCATTTGGTGCATCTAGTGGCAAACCCATAGATTCATGTAAGGCAACCCATAAAGCTTTTGCTGCTTCTTTCTGAACATCATAAAAATCCATATGCTCTCGCATCCTATTTCCGTGAACCCAACCACGGACTTGTGGCCTCCTGCCAAACCCATTCCTCTCATACCATGATTGGTATTTGGTGTAATATGCATTACTTATTTCTACACCTACTGTGCAATCGTTCCATTTCCTTTTACCTGCATGCCAACAAACATTCTGCATATCTGTCGTCTGGTAAATGGTTCCGTCGTTATCTATTAAAAAATGAACTGATATTCCTCTTTTTTTAAGGACATTAAAACATGATTTAGAATTAAGGCAAACATCCCAATGGTTAACGAACATCTTTATATCTCTTGGGGGTTTACCTATATGGTTCCTATATGTTCCCTTTGGGGCCTTCATACCCCCTTCTTCTGACCACAAGACAACCTTCTTCCATTTTATTGGTACGAAATTCCCACCAAAAACAATAAAATTTTCATCTTTTTCAACAACTGATGGCTTGTGGTGGTCTATTTCTGATTCTCTGTCAGTAAATACCCTCCTGTAGGTTGTTGGCCCACATTTCCCATCAGATGTAAGGTTATGCTCGTTCTGAAACCTTTTAATTGCTTCAATTAAATCTTCATCAAATTCACCACAACCAAACCATTGTGGCGACCACCCTAATTTTGAAGCAGAAGCCTCATTGTAAAAAATTTCTTGTTCGTAATCCATAACCCCTCAATGCAATTCTTTATCAGAATCTGCTGATATATCTATGTCTTGTATAGATGCTTTTGAATAATGAGTAATATTTTCTTTTGAGAAAGATATTTCTATTATATCACAGTTATTAAACGATGTGTCTTTTAAGAATTTAACACCTGAACACTTTACAAACCCTTCTATGAAATCGCAATCGACCATTGATTCGCAAACTATTGTTGCTTTTTTCCCTGCTATTTCACAATACACAACAAAAAACATATTAATTTCCATAAAAAAGGGGCATCTCTGCCCCTTAGTTTAATTCATATCAATAAATATGTAAATTTTATGCCCAATAATCACATATAATTACATCACCACTAGCTGGGTTTGCACCAAAGGTTACAACAGTATTGGTTCCATTGTCGGAAATATTGTACTCATCATTCGTTCCAGGGCTATCTTTATACTCCATACGGAGGCCGTTCTTATAAACCCTGACAACCTTTTTGAAATCAGTGATATCGCTAGAGGAAATCCTACTAGCAAGGTTAAATGCTATTGTAGAACCATTTACCCCTGAAAGTACTTCAGATTTAGGCATGATGCCTAGCTTTGCGTAATTAATAGAATTGTCTTTTACAGCAAGCTTGTTTGATATAATTCCTACAGTTGAATTGTCATAATCAACCTTTATACCGCTTGCATCTTTAACAAGGCCTTTATTTGAGTCAATCTTAATTTCAAGACCATTACCCTGAGCTACATTAAACTGGAGGGCTGGAACATCTGCAAGGTCAACAGCAATATCATTTGCATTTGCGGTAATCCCATTACCACCACCGACATTGAGCGTTGTTCCGGTTTTGGACATACCGTTACCAGCAGCGATAACACCAGCCTGTGAGAATTGAGAGAAGGCAATAGCATGCGTTCCTACTGTATCGCTTACATTGCCGCTTCCATCTTTAGCATTTGTAGTGCAAACAAAACCACAGTCTGCAAGAGTGCTGCCTTCTTCAACAAATGTAAAGATACCAGCAGCACTATCACCAGCAGCTAAGTCACTAGACCGTGATGCAGCACCGGAAGCCTGAACAATATAAATACCATTCTGCGAACCTGTGGATTGGCTTTTAACCAGAACCCTATCATTTGTTCTAAGTGCAACACCATCGATAGAATCTCCGTTTTCCAATTCATTTGCAAGATTGACATTAGCAGTAGTAGCTACCCGAACACTTTCTAAAACATTTAACCCTTGAGCTACAGAGTCAACATATGCTTTTCTGGCAAGTTGAGTATCACTTGATGGGTTTGCTGAAGCAGTAGGTAGGTTTGAACCGAAAGCCCATACAGCACCAACAGTCTCTGTTTGGTCAAGACGAGCAATATTTGCACTATCTGCCAATTTAGAAAAAGCAATGCTTCCCGCAAGCATGGCATTGCTTACCCCTGCCGCTTTAATGGAAATAGTTCTTCCCGCAGAACCATTAAATGTCGTTCCGCTATTTAATTGGATTGAACTATCGTCTACAGTTAGGTCTGAAAGGTTGCTCCCAAGGGCAACACCAGAAATAGTTGAATTAGCTAACTTAGCATTGGCAATAGACCCTGCAAGCATAGCATTCGTGATACCGGAAGACTTTACCCTTATAGCATCACTATCTGTTTCGATAGAAGAGTCATCTACATTTACAGAAAGAACCTGAGATGACATGGTAAGCCCGTCACCAGCAGTAGCAGCTTTAAGCCGAATACCAGTACTGTCTTCAATCGCAGAAGTACCAGCGAGCTGTAAGGCTGAACCAGATACTTTATTCGCTGTTGTAATTGTTGAAAGCTTACTGTCAGCGATACTGCCTGCTAACATGGCATTTGATACACCACTAGCAGCAATTTTAAGGCCAGAAGAGTCTGCTAAACCAGAACCTGAAGCTAATTGGATAGCAGAACCAGAAACTTTGTTCGCGCTTGCAATTGTTGCTAATTTAGAATCGGCAATGGATGCTGAGCCTCCAATATGTGAATTTACAATTTCCCCACTCTTTATCTGTGAGCCTGTTATTTGAATAGCCATTTTTTCCCCTTCTTAAACGGATGTTAAACAATATCATTGTTGATGATATTCTACTTCAATATAAGACCCTATTTCAGGAGTGTCAGACAAGGTAAAGGTTGTTGATGTTGTTTCACTAAATGTAGTTGGATTTATCTGCCTTAACCCATTCCAATATACAACGAGGCTCCCGGGAACGTAACTTTTTGATGTTGTGAACACGGTTGCCGACCCATTTATTTGTGATGTCAAATTTTCCTTTTTACTTATGTTATCTGAACTTTGTCTCGCTATTACAACATGTTCTATTAGTGTAAACGGACCTGTTCCACCAGAAAACGCAGAAGGTGGGTTTACAGAGCAATAGTTATTGAAATTTGTACTAGTGGTTATGTTTTTATTCCCAGAATGCCCTGTGGTGTTCTGTGTTAATGTAACTTGTGAGCCTGTATTCGATGCTGTTATTTTGCTTTGATGCCCATTAGCAGAATTTACTGCTGCTGAAATATTACTAGCCGCCTCGCTTGTTGTTGAACCAGCAATGAACGCTATGCCGCCACCGGAAAAAGACGAAGGTGGGTTAGGGTTAGTTGAATTATTAAATGATGATGAAACAGATATTAGCGTATCCCCTGTGCTGTTCCCTGTTTGCTGGGTTATTGTTATACCCCCAGAACCATCAACTGCGACAACTAATTTCCCATTGTGCCCATTTGTATGCTCTATTGCAATTTTTAGCTGTGCAGCACAATCAGCCACACTCGACCCTGTGAAATAAACATCTCCTGCTGAACCAACATTGCCTGTTGTTGAGAAGTTGTTGTATATGTATTTCTTAATCGTGTTATCAGAAGATATTAGTGAAATACTTTGTTGTTGAGATAGTACAGATATAAACGTAAACGAAATTGTAGATTGGAGGCTATGCCCGTTTGATATGCCTGCTGTCGTTGTTGGTATATATTTTTTTGTTGTTCCATCAGAAGATATTAAAGAAATATACTCTGTTAGTGGGAGCACACTAGAAAGAGTAAAAGTTGCAGTTGCAGATGTTGGAGATGGTTGTGCTGGTGCAGAAGAAATAGTTGTATCTGAAAACCCGTATGTAGACCAGAAAACATATTGGTTTGTATCTTGTATTCTAGCTCTATTTATATATTTTCTCATTATTGCCTCAAATATATTCCTGTAAATACTGCTGTACATACAGAATCATCTGCTGATGTTACATATGCATGTATTTCATAATTATCTCTACTATCCCTTATTTGGTTGTTTTCTGAACCTTTAGTTAATGAAACCTCATGGAAGCCATAAGATGCTGTTGATATGTTTTCTGAAACGTATGTTTTAGTTGTTTCATTAAATAGTTTTACTACTGCGGAAGATACATTACCAAGCATAGCTACTTCACACCCTAAGTAGATGACACCTATGAAATCGTTTGAGCTTAAATTAAGTGAGGAAACAAGCACTACACCTTCATCACTGTCAGTTATTAAATTCTGGCATACAACAATAGGTGCAATGCTACCACTTGATAGGTCGAAAGAAAGGTTGCTTGTGTTCCATGTTAGCACCCCTCTTTCTGTAGATGAATTTGTTAGCGATTCACCTATCTTCGGGGCATATCCAGATTTGTTTAAGAACCCTACCTTTAACGACTCGCTGTGTATTGTCCGTGCCATTCCTCACCCCTAATAAAGCCTGCTACCTTGCCGATAAGCTACTGACATTCTAGAGTCCATAGATGACCCTCCATGTTTTTCAAATTCTGACCAAACAATTAAATCTAACTCAATGTACCCTTTTTCATATGAAATACCTATAATTGTAGCTGTGATTTCATCCCACCCCATATCTTCATCTGTTAATTTTATATTGTCCCCCAAGCTAACCATAAAAGTTAAACTCATTACACATGAGTAGCTTACTCTATAGCTAGGGGAAGCATGGTGTGAAACCAACCAATCTATTATATAATTTGCTGTGCTATCATCAAAAACTATGTTCGATTGTATAACAGAATAAGACCTATCCCCAATAAAATCCCTACTTAACAAACAAAGTGTGCTGTTATGCGGGCTTCTCGCAACACACCCTTCGTATGTGTTATCTAAAGCGTTAAAAGAATATTTGTATACAAAAGAATTATACAATGATGATTTCGGTGATTCTTCTATTTCTGAGCTTCTATCGTATATATATGTTCCACCCAAAACCAAATTTCTAACTGTTTCTTTCCTTTTGTCTATGACAAAAACAGCCAACCCACCACTTGTGAAGCACACCGAAATCATTGGGAATGAAGAACATATTTCAGAACCTATATAGTCCAAAGCTGTTGTTCTAGAAGATGCATCAGTTGAATTTATTAAACACCTAACTTTTAAATCAGAAAGGGTTTTAGAAGAGTTTGAAAATGATTCTTCATTTATACCTGTGATGCCTGTATGGGTGAAATTAGTTATGATGTGTTTTATTGTATCTATAACTGTGTCGGGGTAGAAATTGTTTGATAACCCTGTTCCTTTAACTGAATTCTTATTTATTGAAATACCAGCATAAATTGATGAACCTTCTAGGTCTGGCCAACCCACCGTTAAATTTCTACCAACTAATTTTGTAACGGGAACACCAAATAATGAACCCTTAACTATATCATAAGCCCCACCAGAACCATCTAGAACACCTTGCTGTATATCGATATAAAAAGATGTTTCTGTTCCATCCCTATATATATTTGTCACTGTCCATTGGTGGCCGATAGCTATAGCAGCTTCTACATGGCTTGTTGAGAACTGATAAAAAACTATTGGAACGTATGGGTAACCATTACCAATTACCAATGGGAACGTGCTCCCTATTGCATCATACCTTGGGTTGTTTAATGCTGATGGTGTTACAACCATACTTGGGATTACATTGTCTAATGTTGATTTAGGGTCAGAAATAGAAAACGATACAGACCCACCATTTTTTGTATCAAACTTAACACCACTATCAATAGAACCTCTCATTATAACTAGTCTATCTTCATAATTAATCCCATTATACATGAATGAAACTTCACCAACACCAGCTATAAATCTTCCTTTTTTAATTAACCCTTCAGCATCAACATATTTATTCGGTATAGATAGAGATATTGATCTAGAGCCAGACATCCCACCATTTAAAGAAATGGATTCCTTTATAGAAATATCCCCATCAATTAAAGGCATAAAAATATGTTCTTTTTCTGTTGGCCCTGATTCCTTAGATAAAACATACTTTGTTGAAATATTTATTTCTTTATCGCTTGAAAATATAACCTTAATGCAAACAGCTAATTGTTTTAACTCTGGGTCTTTTTTTATTTCATTTCCCCAAACACTATTTAATTTTGTTGAAGAAACAGAAATACCTTGATTAAAGTATTTATATATAGGGTGCACTAGCCCATGCAATACTGAATGTTCGCTGTTTTGCATCTTACCCCTCTTCAGTAAATGTTACAGATAAATCGCCCACCTGAACCCACTCACCATCAACCCTTCTCCACCCTTCGTTAGACATCTCATAATCACCATTGCTTCTAACTATTAATGTGTTTTCTGAATGAGGATTATTCAAATCCATAAGCAGCGCAAATGGGTCTGTTCCTCCAGAAAAATTAGTTATTGATTTAACCATTGAATGCCTGTCTTTAGATATGTCGCCAGTTAATTTAAGCTCTATCTCCCTTAAGTCTTCTCCATATTTATTTACAAACCTGCTTCCATTTATGAATTTTGTTTCTCCTAAATTCCTTCTATATGATTCTGAAAAATTCCAATCAAATGGGAATTTAGGTTTTAACCCTTCACCAGCTATAATTTTACTGCATTTTGCATGACCTTCTGGCAAAGAAACAAAGTAATTCCCACTATATGCCATTGTTATCTTGCAGTACCTATATTCAGAAGCATTTTCTGCCACAGGTAAATTATTATTCCTTGTTATGATGTGCTTGTTATCGAAAATAAAACATTCTATTTCAAAGTTTCTTGAAACACCTTCAAAAAGGGCCTCACCCCTATCTGTTTCAACAATTATTCTTCTTCCTATATTATTTTTTATTTTATATGTTCTGCCCCAATGTAATTTATTTGTATCTGTTGACCAAACATATAAATATTTCCCTTTTAGTTCCCCCTCAATAATAGAATCATTTGAAATATCAGTGAAACTACTTGTTATTTCTGAACCCCAAGGCTGGATTACCGTATCTTCATATGTTCCGAAGTTAGTGCCAGTTTGAATTTGTTTTTGGACAATTCTTTTAAGTGTTCCGTTTTTTACTTTAATTGAATTGTGGTTGACTGGGCCAGCATTCCCTATTCCACCATCAACCTCAAACTTATAAATAGCATTGTTATGCACATATGATTCTGCTATCCCAGCACCGTAAACAGATGGGAAAGAGATATCATTGCAAAACTGTACCATTACTTCCATAAAGTTTGTTCCGAACAAACATATTTCTTCTGCACCTGTAAAACGATTACTCCCACCTGTTGTAGACTTTTCTGCATCAAATATGATGACTGATTCTGGAACAACCGATGCTGCTAGGCTTCCCCCACTAGTTGGGGATACAGCAGACATTGGTGGAGGGGTTTCTGTCATAGATAAAACAACTGTTCTGCCATCATGGTATGAGGATGAAGTAGAGTTCCCACTGTGGAATGCAGTTATTTCAACAAAATATTTTCTGCTCGAATGGTCTCTTTTTACGGATGCAGAAAAAAGCCAACCTAAAGACCTAAAATTATTGATTGCTTCTTTTAGGTTCCAAGCTGTTTCAAATGCGTTCTGCCCTATTTTGAAAAAGTTATTTGTCCATGTAGAAGGAATGCTTGTCTTTGCGGTGAATACTTTCGTATTAGAAGCATCGTATTGTATGGTTATACTATCACCATCAGTAAACTTAGAATTATCATCTACCGTAATACTGCAAAAAGACCTTCCATTTTTGTTTGTATACACATTATAAGCAGGGAAGTCTTTGCCTCTCCACTCTGAACTCATGCTGTTCAAGAATATATTCCTTACAGAATGAGTGTATTCTACATCAGATGTAAATTTGTCACCAACAAATGCAGACCCACCACCCCATCGCATTGAAACATTATTCATTAAATCAATTTCTTGTCTAGAGCATGGTTTTCCAGCAACAGAATAAATATCTACATCTGTAGATGATATTTGACCAAAAAATGCATTTTTAACATTGAAGGTATTGCAAGAATTATTGCTTGACATAGAAGCATCATGGATAATTACACCGCCAGTTTTTTGGATGAGAGGAACAGAAGCAACTGGGTTTATTAGTCTTCCAGAAAGGAACCCAAATTGGAACAATTGCTGGCCCCAAATAGTCATGCTGTTTTCAACGTGTCCAACATCGAATATATCTCTCTCTTTCGTTACGCTTGTGCTTGTAGGGTACGGGCCTGCATTGATAGGACCCCATTTCTTCCAATTGCTCGCAGGGCCTGCTTTTGTGTAAACATACATATTCACATTCCCAGCTTTATGGTTATCCTGTGCAGCACAAGTCCATATTATTTCATTCCTGCTATCTTCTGAAAATATGTTGGATGTGAATGTAGATGCATCCCATTCTATATTCGGCCACGTTCCATCAGCAACAGCAGCGTCATGAACTGTTGGGGCAGAACCACTTGATACACCTCCGGGAATAAACAACTTCGGCCAACCATAGCCTGTTATTATCCTAAATTGTGTTATGAAAAAAGATTTTTCTTTTGTTATACCCAAGAACAGACCATAATCATTACCAGAAGATACAGGTGGCCCGTCACTGAAGGATGTGGAATTATACCTGTTTTCCCCAAAAGAAAGAACAGAAAGCCCGAATATAGGCACTTGTTTATCTGCTGATGGTATATTCCCCATTGTATCACCAAAAAAATCCCAGCATGTCCTCTGGCTTGTGGTTACTTGGGATGCCTTGTAGTAGCTTTCAAACACAAACCTACAAACCCCTCCGGTCACCCAACTGCCATTTGTTGTTCCTGCCATTTTATTTGTTGGGCTATCTGTGTCTGTCACTCTTGCTGTTGCCCCTTCATGCCAATCAGCACAAACATATTTATATTTTTCTGCAAATTGAGCAGCATGGCCCGTTGTCATTTTAAAATATTTTAAATTTAAGTGGTCTATAACTTCTTCTACATTTGCCCCAGTTGACTTCCTTAGCCTCCACCTCCCATCATATGCAGCACCTATATCTGACCCGACTGTAGGAACACCAACAAACCCCTCATTTTTATGGATGCTAGAATACAGTGGAGACCACCTTACACCGTGAGACTTCTCAAGGGAAACATAAAACCCCAATTCGTTTGATATAGGCAGGGTTGCAGGTCTTCCTATGAATTGGCAAATAATTTTATACGCATCTTTTAAAACACCAACCCCCAAATCATCACCAACATCCGTATTTTTTAAAAAGGGTGGTATCATATACCTGACCCCTCTAGCCGGAACCCTCATTCTGTAAATTGGTGGCCTTGTTCCATCTTGGGAATTAGTCTCATTCCAACCAATATCACTACTGAATGGCCCATCTAATGACGCAGTTGTAAACCGCTGAGGTATTATTCCGTGTATTAATGCAAGGCAATTTCCAGCCCATATCATCTGCATATTGAAATAACCGTTAGCCCTTGCACCCATAGAACCTTCTATGTCGTGGCCCCAATTAAGCCATGTTCTTTCATCGTCAAAAGTATTTTTAGGTATAATCTGACCGCAAAGCTGCAATGCACCATGTATTCCAAATTCGTCATAATACGAAGCTTCAACCAAACAGTATATATAATCCGGACCAGCACATAATGCTACCCTGTAAGGCTGAACTAACGCTTGGGGGTAATCATTGGTTGTATAATACCCAATATCCTTTCGTGCAGCCCAATTTTTCCTGCTTTTCAACAATATCCCTGCATGCCCTCCCTGCTGGTAATTATCGGTTGTATCAGCACCACCATACCTAGGTATTATTGAAAATTGCTCTATACCAGAAGCTTTTAGTATTATCACATCTGGCCTTATTTGTGGGCTATCATTTAGCCATGTCGGGTGTGTGCCTGAAGATGTAGGATAAGAAGAATGCAATACATTCCTGTTATCTGCTGTAACGGCAATTACAAATGTTCCAGAATATTTATCTAATGCACAAAGTGACCATGTAGCATTAAACCTATCATGGTCTTTATTCTGCAAGTGTTTAGAATCTTCTATTAGTGTTGGGGGTGTACCGCTGCTATGCATATTTGTTCTACCAAAATCTGAATTTATTTGTTCATCAGCATGGGGTCGCGAAAAGATATGGAATGTTCTCAATCCATTGTCTAAATGGTAGCCATCCCTAAGCTCAACATCAACATAATCTTCTTTATCCGCTGTAACCTCTGGAACTCTTGACCCAGAGGCACTTAACGGGAATGGGTCAACCATAGCCCATGTTGCTCCCCTGTCAGAAGATATTATAGATTTCAAATAAAACCTGTAATCTGATTCAGATGATTTATACGCTATCTCGTTTGATGTTCCACCAACATGGCTGTAAACTATTCTTATGAAATCCCCAGAACATGCAACCTTAAAAGAAAATGCTCCTTTATTAAGGTAAGGTATCTTTTTTTCTATATCTAAATCTCTTATTATATTATCCCTAACAACTTCCCATGAATCACCTCCATCTGATGATGAAAGCATGCATATGTCTCCAGTATCTATCCTGTTATTTTCAGGTGCTCCTTCACCCACTTCGTTTGAATGCCTTACATTTTGTTCTGTTGCTGGTGGCGAAACAATATTTCTTTCCCTTCTGTAGTGGGAAAAAAGCAATATTGTTCCATCATTTAATTCACACATTGAACATGAATGTAGGGTTATAGGTGCGTCTTTTTGAAACCCAGTATGTACATAATCTTTAAAACCTACTTTTTCCCCATTGTTTATCCCTAAATTGTTAGACAAATCATCAAATGTTGGGGCAAAAGATATTACGCTATGGTTCCATTCTGTATCATCATTAACGTCTACAGTTTGTGTTGCAAATTCTATGCAATTACCTTGGACTCTAGAGATAATTGTTTTCTTATACTTGGTTGAGTATAATGTTGCAAGACCAATTGGTGGGTAATCAGTGAGGTGTGCATTTGTTTTCCCTGACCCGTACCCGGATATGCTTGAGCTTATTTTAACAAATGGCTGTACAGGTGGTGAAAATGTTCTTATGCAATTTGAGCCTGTAACTTGCCCAGTCATAACAGTTTTATTCCATACAAATTCTGTTCTATGTAATACACCACCTGTCTTATTGACCATAACATTAATCGGCATCCCAGAAACTTGGTATGAACCACTAATTACAGGAAATAATGTTCCAGTATTTGAAGAATTTGGTATGGTTAGCCCAACCTTAGCACCATTCTGGTCTGACTCAACACCAGTAGCAGTATCTTTCCTTACAAAAGTTTCTTCACTGAAAATATTGTTGTCGTTAAATATTAAATAGCTTTGTGGGTATATATTAGGCATTTTGTCTCCAATTAATACTAAGAAGCATTCCTACCCCTATCTAAACCTACTTTGACTGATGACTTATCTCTTATTATCTTCTTAAGCTCTGGTGCTCTATCATCATTATATGCATTTACAATCACTTTGTCTAGAACAGTTCCATCAACAATTACATTAATATTTGCATTCATTGATGACGCACCAGAACCAGGGCCTCTGTTTACAATTGACTCTGCCATTCTGTCAAACCCAAATTCCATTGTTGGTGCTCTAAGCCCTCTCGTTCCCATATAGCCTGCCATATTCATAACTTGATTGACTAATGCTTCTGGCGTCCTTGCAGCAGCAAAATAATCCCCCACTGCAAATCTAAGGTTCTTGCCCTTAGACCTTAATACTCCGGGTGTATCCCCATATGTATCGGTTTCTGCCCACCCCAGTGTCACTATCTCAAGTAGCCAATCACCGATTCTTTTAAAGAGCCTCCAAAACCAATTACCTATATTGCCCCACCATCTACCCATGTCACTGAATACTTTATCCCAATACTTGACTATTGATTTCCATGCCTTATCAAACAAGTCACCGCTGAATGCTTTACTCACAGCCTTGCCCAGACCTTTTGCCAGCTCACTCAAAACTGTTGGTAGAATATTAATTAGTGCGAGTGCGATATCGGGTATACCCTTTATCAAAGCCCATATGATTCTAGGGGCTGCAACTATCAATGCCCAAATCAACGCAGGAAGTGCTTCTACCAAAGCAAGTATAATATCTGGTAATGCCTCCGTTATCGCAATTATTAGGTCAGGAATCATGCTGACGAGTCCTGTTACCAGCCCGGGAAGAGCAGTAACGACAGCAGTAATTAACTTTGGCATCTCTTTCGCGATAACTGTTATAATCGCTAAAGCCAATTTAACTACTGCTGTTATTAATTGCCCAATGAAATCCCCTTCAAAAATCATTATTATTATGTCTGTGACAGCACTATATATTGATTTTATCAGTTTAGTTAAAATTGATGGCAAATCTGCCAATAGAGCCAACACAGCAGTAAGTATTTCATATACCAAGTCTGGTATACCTTCTATAAAAGTCGTGACACCCTTAATGACTGCGCCAATTAATTCTGGAAGTACAGATAGCAGAGACCTAAGAACCTCTAATAGAGCTATCACTAATTCATCTATATTGTCTGCAAAAGCAGTAATTGCATCAGTTAACAAAGCAGGTAATTTTTCAGCAAGAAGAGAAAGGCCAGTAGTCAAGCCCTCCATCACAGTTACAAATACTTCATCTAAATTTTCCAGCGCACCTATTTTCTCAATGCCTTTCTCGAAAATAGCCTTTAATTGGTTAGCACCAGATTCCTGTGTGATATTACCCTCTTCATCCCTTTCTTCTTGTTGCAGTCCAGTGGAAATAAGGCCAGTGACACTAGACCCGAATATTAAATTAGAAGCAATATCCACAGATGATTTTATAAACTTGCTTATCCCTATTACCATCTTTCCTGCAAGTTGCAGTGTGTCACTTACCATCTTAAATGCTTTGCCTATTACAGCAAGAAGTTTGCCCATTACAGCCTTAGAAACAGCAAGAACACCGCTCGTCATAAGCTTTAATACTGGGCCGATAAAAGATGCTAACCACCCAACAAAAGGTATTTCCAGTATTTTCTTGTATAGCTTCCCTACTTTTTTACTCGCATTACTCATTCCTTTAACAAATAAATTTGGAATCTTATTAACGAATAAATCTGTTAGGAACCCACCAGAGTCGTATTGTTTTGTAGTGAAAATTGATGTAATCAAACTATCAATGACAGTAAGAGGGCTAATCATGCCAGCAAGTATTTTTTTGAAGTCGTTAAACCCTAAAGTGCCACCTGACAAACCTTTCTTTATTACATCTATTGCGGCTTTTATATTGTGGCTAGCATACTGAAAAGGTATAACTAAATACAAACTTAAATTTTTAGCTATCTCTTTCATAGCAGGTTTTATTCTTCCTGCCGCCTCCCCAAACCCTATTAACCCAGCAGCAACCCCTGCTATCGCTTCAGCAATCGGACCAAATACTCCTCCTATAATTTTGTAAATTTCAACGAACATTAATGCGACAGTCATCCACCAGTCGCGAATTATATCTCTAATCTTTTTCAGCTTTTCTACTAATTTTTCAATATCACTTTTTTCTCTTTCCCTCTCTTCTTTTTCTCTTTCTCTTTGTTCTCTTTTCTTATCTTTCTCTTCCTTCTTTGATTCTTTTTCCTTCGCTTCATTAAGCTTGCCAAGTCTCCAAGCATAGTATTCTTCTATTAGTTTCTTTTCCTCAGAAGTAAGTTTAACCTTGCCATCTAAATACTTCTTGAGTAATTTTATTTTTTCATCAGTAAGCTTATCTTCAGCACTTAATTGTTCAACCCTGAATTCTTCCAGCGTGTCCGCAAGGTCTTTCTGCATTTCCTCCAAAGCATTCCTAGACCTCTGCCTCCTCTTCAGCTCAATCTCTCTGTCTTTATCAGCCATTGCAGCGTTTGATTTACGCTGAATCTCTTCAATTTTCTTCTGGAAATTCTTCTTTACTATTGCCCTTTCCCTTGCGTTAAGCTTTGAATCTTCAAGAGCCTTTTTATCTGCTCTTTTCTGGTCTTTTAATAAGTCATCAAAAAACTTTTTTGCTGCTGCTCTTTCTTTCTGAAGCCCGAACTCAAACATACCCTCTTCTCTTTCCTTGCCGGGTTTAAATTTGTCTTCTTCTTGCAGCCCCTGTATAGATTCTTTAATCTTTTGGTGTCTATCTCTAATCTTATCAAGAGTCTTCAATATATCACGCAACCTTTCGTTCTCTAACTTCTGCATTTTCGCCATAGACTCTTGCTGCCTAAGCAAAGCCTTTCTTGCTTTTGCTTCTTCTCTCTTTATTTTAGATATTTCTTTATCTAATTTCTTTCTTTCCTCCTCTAGCTTCCTCATCTCCTCTTCTGTTCTTTTTTCTATTGCACCCTCTTTCCCGATTGCTTTTTTAACAGCTAATATTCTTTGTTGTAGTTGTTGACGTTTGGCTGCATTTTTAAGCAGCCATGCGCTTCTTTTTATAAACTCATTATAATAATCTATTGCAACAGTATTCCCTTTGTGCACCTCCTTATAAGCTTTCACTGCTGTAGGGCTTCCCATATACTGCATGCTCATTGCAGAATTTGCCATCTGAAGAAACGCTGTTCTCATTTTTTCTGAATGCCTGACAGATTCAGGCAACGATTTCATGAAATCAAGAAGGTCTACTGTTCTTTCAGAGAAAACACCAATTTTTTCAAAATCTTTTGTTTGCTTCGTTAGCAGCTTTAACATTTTCGGGCCTTCAACTTCGCCAAAAATATGTTTAAACGCATCATTCATCTTCGCAACATTAGCTGGTTTTTTAATGTCTGCCTCAAGGTCAGATATCCAACGAGTAGTTGCTCCTGCATACGGTTTACCCCGAAATTCTGGACCTAAGTCAAAAACTTTCTTGAATTTATCAGCTAAATCCCCAAAGTCTGCAGTCCTCGTATATTTCACAAAAGGGTCTTTCATTACCCCTTCAGCAAATGTCTGAAGTTTTTCCATAGATTGCGCAGGTAAATACTTCCCTTCCCTTCCTGCTTTATTTAATTCGTCTATGACCTTAAAAGTGGCCATAAACCCACCTTCAGTATGTTTAGCAATCTCTAAATTGCTTCTCTTTGCCTCCTTAACCATCTCTCCCCACATAGCTTCATTAACATCTTCTAATGTTTTCCTAAGTGCTGAAAATTGCGCTTGTGTGAAATTTATTGTTTCGTCTAGACCTTCAAATTGTGTTCCTTTTGTTCCCTTACTCCAATCGCCAGTGAAACCTGTCATCCTTGTCGTTCGTAGTTTGCCGCGCTGTTTCTGATATTTAAAAATATCCTGTTTTAGTGGGCCTTCACCTTCTCTTATCTTCCTCATAAGAGGGTCAAACATCTTTAATTTCATCAAAAGGCCAACTGCTGCTGCCGCTGCACCGATAATACCCAAACTCATTGCTGCTGTCGATAAAGATAATGCCCTCATTATACCTAGGACAGTAGTTAGTGCTTGCGCAAAAAGAATAACCCTCCTAATGGCCCAAGTAGCAATCATCACATCTAGGAGAAGCTGAAAGTGAGGGATTATGAGCATAATGAACTTAAGGAAAATTCTCGCAGCAGCAACTAGATCCCTAAAAAACTGTTTACCTTTCCCTGTATTAAAAGCCTCAACAAGGTCAGCAGCATGAGACACAACCTCTTCCAGTATCCTACCAAGGTTGAAATCACCGTCAGGCTGAAGCATTTCTGAAATAGCATCACCCAACCTGTAGACTTGCGCTTGGATGTCATAGAAGGATTCATCTATCTCAGCAACGAAAACATCTATCCCAGTACCTAATGAAGACAAGAACCCACGCAAAGGTGCTTTCAATATATCGTATATGGTCAGCTTAAGGTCTTCGAATTTAGACCGTACAATTGCTGTCCTCCCTGCAATTGTATCCATGAAAAGGTCGTACCTTTTCTTTGCATGCCCAGCGTTTTTTGAAATAGTTTCAGTTAAACTTCTTATTGTCTGGAATTTCTTTATTTCTTTATTGTATGTCGATTCATCTATGACGCCATCAGAAAATTTCTGTTTCAATAACGCTAAAGCCTTTTCATTAGATGTAATCTGCTGGCCAAGCAGGACCATTTGAGAACCAGAACGTCGCCCAAAAAGGATGGTTGCATCTTCAGCACCTATAGAATTCTTCCTAACAACATCTATTATGTCAGCAAAGCTATTCATCTCTGGATTCACATCATCCATAGTGAGTTTCAGCCGCTTTAATGCTTTCCTTTTCCTCCCTGTTTCTATTGATGCTTGTGCAAGAGCCATCCGGAAGTTTGTACCTGCAAGTGAACCTTCCAAACCAATATCTCTAAATTTAGCCAGAGATGCTACTGTTTCCTCTAGAGTCATCCCGTAGGCTTTACCAGCCGCACCACCAAACTTCATCGCTTCTGTTAGTGATGTCATATCTAGAAGTGAACTCGATGTGGCCATAGAGAATGTATCTACAATCCTCCTCGTCTGGTCAGTATCTAGATTGAACTGCCTCATCGCAGCTATTACAGATTTAACGGTTTTAGAAAATTCAGTATTCGTTGCTCCAGCGAGATGAAGTACATGCGTAGAAGCGTCAATTACCTGTTCAACAGAAAGCCCTGCCTTAGATAATTCAAGCATACCCTCTGCTGCCTGTGAAGCTGTGAAGGCTGTTGTCTTACCTAAGAATCGAGAATGTTTCTTTAGCGCAGCCATCTGTGCAGTCGTTGCAGATGTAACACCATGTATTTGAGAAATTACTTTTTCATACCCGACACCAACCTTAAGCGCATCCTTACCGAAAGAATATAAAGCTCTAGACCCAATCCTGAACGCATTAACCATCATCCTCTGCATATGTGCAGAAGCTTTGTTGACATGGTTTGCCATTGCGTCGACATCGCGCCTTAATTTCGTCATCCCCTTTTTGCCTTTCTTATGGCTAAAAAAGACATCTATTACGAATCTACCTACTGTCGTGCTACTTCCTGCCATATATGACCTCTTTGTACTATATTATTTACCACATAATACAACAATTATCATTATGAGATTTACATAAACCAATATATAGTAGATTATTCTTTTATTTGGCGAATATTAATGCCCATAGATTGCAATTTATTTAGTGCAGAATCTTGGTTTTTACTCATGCTTTGGTTATCGGTTCTTAAAGAGTCATTTCTCGATGCTTTGTTTTTAACTTTACCACCAAGTGCTTGGGAAATGGAATCCATAACAAAATTAGCTACATCAGCCTTATGCCTCAACATGCACTGTATAACCAATTGCAGTTGAGAAAAAGTAAGCCCATCGAGTATGTCATTAACCCTCCACCCTGAAAGGAATAACATGCCTAACGCTGACTCAATTTCTGATGTATTATAATTTAATTTGCTGGATTCATTATCGAAGTCAGGCCTCCCCCGACTTTCTTTAAGAACCGAAGGCAAAAAGGGATTATTGCCCCTATCATTTCCTCTAATGGCAATTCATCTAATGGGTCATCATAAAGTTCTGGATATGCTATCGTGAAAATCTCCCCTAGATCTTCCGCTACACTTTCATCTGAAGCAAATTTAATTATAGCTTCAACTATTGATTCTGTTCCAGTAAAATCACTAGCGGAAAGTACGTTTTCCTTTGAAGATATTTCTTTAAACTTTTTAAATATCCTTATTTGTTTACGAGCAGATACAAACGCATTTAGCTTTGTTTCCTTACCTGTTACATCTACAATGGTAACCTCTGTAGCAGGGTCTAATTTATTCAAAAGGGCTTCTATATCAAGACCGCTCTCTTGCTCTGTTTCTTCTTCTTGCATAATTCCTCTTAGGATTGTGGTGCAAATTATACATATCAGAATAAATCAAATTTAGCCAAAAAAAAACCCGTATTATCACATACGGGTTGAAAGTAAAATAAGGTATTGCCTTATTTTAAGATTGTGCTCTACTAATCCTAAACAAGTTTTCATTGTTTGTGTCAAGATTAGCACCTGCCCAGTCTGTGCTTGTTGCAAGTGCAACAAATTTAAATTCAAATGAATGCTCGTCTTGGCCGAATGGGATACTGAACCCAGCCTCAGAGCATGCTCTCCACATATCTAAATGAATTGTATGTGAGGCAACCCCCATAGAATGGATAACCGTTAAGGCTACCTCTACAGGCGTTGGGTCGCCACCGAAAGAGAAAGTCTCACCAGTAGCACCATATGCTGAATCAACCGAATTCCCCACATGTCCGGCTCCAAGTGCTTTCCTGAATATTTGCATATTCCATTCTAAACTTGAAAAGGACAGTGCTGCACCCTGAGTTTGTGAAAAAACAATTTGATTAAGTTTGGGATTCCCTTGAGTGATGTATTTTTTCTCACTCGTAATCTCTAGCGTCACACCGTCTTCTCCTATTGCCCCAATATGGGTCGATGGGGTAGCACCAACCGCACCAATTTTAACGACCCCTGGGCCGAAAGAAATATTATTATTTGTTACTGTAGGTAAATTATATGCCATTTTCTCACCCTCTTAAGAAATGTATGAATGTAAAAATAGCACCTATCTGGTGTCCTTTAACTATAATAATACTGCATGAATACTTACACGTCAACTTTTAATTCATTCATATAAGAACATCTTCGACATGGTGTCTTAATGTGTCCACCTTTGCCAACTACACAATAAACTATATGGTCTTTGTAGCGTATTCTTATTTCATCACTAGACCTGTCTATTACACCGCATTTGCTTTTACAGTTAGTGCAATACCATATTGCATCCTTCATCTGTATATCATGCTTTTCTTCACACATAGATGGTGAATATTTAGCAATATTCTCAATTAATACAGAAACTGTCCTGTCAAGGTCAAAAATTACACGTTCAACAGAAGCAATTCTTGCTTCTAATGAAGGTTTACTGTTTCTTTGCTGTTGCAATTTTATCACCAATTTCTTTAAACGTGTTTTTACCTTCCTTAATCCTTATCTCTGGAACCTCTTTCTTCAAAGTAGTTCCATCTTTTTTCCTAATATAAATAACAGTCTTCTTCCCCATCCCTATCATGTTGCCTCCGCTGCCCTTGCTGTCCACCTGCCCCTAGCCCAATACGAACGAACCATTTCGTCATACCCCTCTGTCGGCCTATTCATTTCCATACAATAACCTTTTGTATTGATTTCATCAAAAGACATATGCTCGTGGTGAAGGGCTTCGTAAACCCTATCGTATAAAGATAAAGCATGTGAACTGCTAACTCTGTGATAGACCCATATTTCAAGTATATAGAATTGGTATGTTGATGAAGGCGAGACATCACCAAGGTATAGCTCAATCACTATCCTTGGAAATTCCACTGTTCTTTTGTCGCTATTCACTTCATGGTTACCTACAACCCTGTTCCCAACAATTTTATTTATCGCAGAATCATTTATTATCTTCTGCCTAATCGCCCTCTTAAGGCCCTCTGCTGATGCTTTACCCATAACCTATGCCCTCACGCTGCTTGCCCAGCGTATAAAATGCTTTTCAGCCGCCTTGTGCATATAATTAATTGTCCTTTTAGTTATAGACGACTGCAATACAGACCTAGGTAGCATCTTATCCGTTCCGTCAATAACCCACTTTGCATGGGGTGCTATTGAATCATCAAAATAAATTTTCCTAACCCCACCGCCCCTTTTAATCTTTAACGACCTTATCATATCACCGTCTTGTTTATTCACCCTGTTCTTAGGCGATATAAGTATTGAGCCATGTTTCGTTGCATATGGGTGGCCCATCCTTTTCAAAGCATTAAGAGAATACGGACCCATTAAATTACGCTTTATTGCGCCAAAAGCAGTCTTTGCTGTTCCATCCAGCATTTTTGTTTTAACACTCTTCGGTATATTAAGCTTCCTTGCTAATTTAGCTGATAAAGCATGACCATTGGATGTAAATTTTGTTTCAATCAATTTTAAACTCTGGTATTTCATAATCGATAGAATCTGAATCAACTATCAATTGTTCTATAGCATATTTTTCCAAGAATTTGTGCATCTCTTCGTATTGCACACCCAAAAGAGTTCTACATTTTGGGAGAAACTTTTTAGCCATCACCAGATAATGAGCCATGCATTCAAAATAAGTGGCCTCTCCTGCAAAAAGCCCGTGCTCTTCACATCTAATTGCATTCTGTAAGCACGTTAATTTATCTGCTTCTCTTTTATCTTGACCACATTGTGACGCAAGCGCTAGCCAATGTTCTGGGTTTACAGGGTTTTCTTCCAAAGATTTAATTAAAGACTTTGCGTAATTCTCTATTTTTTCCTTTTGCCTTACTGAAGGGCCATTAATCACATGGAATTTAGACTCGCCAACCTTTATATCCACACCCAGCTTCCTATTCTCAAGTAATGAAAAGCTTACTGTCTCATGTATTTTCCCTTTGAACCTAATCGGATAAGGAGATAAAGACCTAAACAGGCGAATATTTTTAGAATTACCATTATTAACCCCACCATTAGCATCGTAAACCAAATTCAAAAATTTAAATTCAAACGCTAAATTCTTAGTAGAATTTAACATGGAACGTATCGAATCCAAAATATCAAGATTAATTTTTTCATCTGGGTCGAAAACAATGTTCCACCCAATATTCTTTTCCTTAGCATAAGAAGAAGTTATTTCTATAGATTTGTTCCTGCATTTTGCTAAATCATCTTCGTAAACAACATGATGCAATTTAGCACCATAGTAGCCAATTAACCTTTCTAAATTATCTGGTATATCTTTCTCATCTGTCCAAGTAAGGTGTATATTATCAAAGAAAGGGAACGCTATGTTCAGCCAATCAATTATATAAGCTTCTGGCTCTCCGGAATAAAAAATCATGTGCAAGTCACAACCGTTAAACCCACTAAATAAAGAGACATTCGCCAATTCTTCTATAATGTAATGGTTATAATTGTCATACCCAACCAAGTCTTTATTGGGTGATTTATCAACCTCAGACATAAAAAAGTACTTTTTCCACCGTTCATTAAAATCTATCAGCCCGTATTTCCTAAGCCTTATGTTGCAATACCTAACACTCAGCGTGTCAAAATAAGGAATAAAAGAACAATGCAAAGCATGTTCGCCATACCCATCATGTATAGAACTTTCTCCCACTACACGGTACATCCTGTTTGAATTTAATGTCGCAACATATGAGCCTTTATCGCCATAAGGGAAATTATTTATGTACTGCGAATCTGTATTCCAATGAGTTATTGTTGAAAAATTATAGCATAGCACCGTAGGGTCTGGGTTGTTGCAAAGCCTCCTAATGTATTCCTTCCCCACACGTTGCTCTATTATCTCATCTTGTTCTAAATGAAAAACCCAACCAGCACCAAGTTTTTCCGCATTCCTATTGGATAAATTCCTTAAACTCCTAACATTAAAATATTTATCTATATCCGTTTTAATAAGGAATTCATCAGATTTACCAGAAAGCTTTCTAACCAAAACATCAAGAGCAATATTAGGGTTTTTAATGATTTTACCCGATAGTATATCTGCAAATTCTTTACCTATTTGTTCGTATATTACAGATATTTCATCTTCTCTCATGTTATTAATGAATTCAAAAGGGCTTCCGTTGAACACAATAGAAAACCCATCGAAAATATTAGAATGATAATTTATACTTTTGCAGAAACATATTACATCTATATGGGTTTTAAGTGTAGCTACCATTGAGCATATAACTAATTGGCTGCCCTTAGCTCTGTTCGACCATTTATCATAAAAAATGTAATCGTTATCTCTTGAGAATTTGTCACACTCATTTGTTATTTTTTTTGTCTCATTAGCAAAATGGTAAACAAAACAATTTGATATTACACATCTGTATCCAGAATTTAAAACCCTAACATTTAAATCTCTATCTTCAGAACCACCACCGTTTTCGTTAAACACTTCATCAAAAAGATTTCCGTCTATAGAAATATCAGAGTAGCACTCTTTTGATATAGCAAAACAAAACCCAGAAAAAATGTCGCACAATTTATGTACCGGATTTAATTGCCTCTCTATTTTTTCCGGTATTAAATGTTTTTCAAAAGAAAAAATAAACTCATTCCCAAGTTCAAATTTACTAATATCAACCATTTGGGTTCCGATACAATTATTTGAGTTTGGAACAGAGATTCCTATATTCATTCTGCTTTTATCAACGACTGTGTTGCCTACTACAACATGCCCATCATCAAAACCAGAGCAGACCTTGCCTTCAAAATTACTGCTGACTATAACGTCATCGTTGCATATCAGAAAGTAATCAATTTCAAGGTTAGAGCCGAACGCTGCATTAGTCAATCCGTTCTCATTCCTCCTTAATGTTGAAGCATATTTAATGCCTTCATTAACAGCTCTCCCATAAGATTCTTGTTTATGGGAAATTACATGAACAAAACAATTATCTGGAACAGCAGACTCTAATTCTTCAACCCTGCCACTCCCTTCTTCTGTTGGGTTCACTGAAATAACGCAAATATTATCTTCAGATATTTGAGACGTTATCTGTTTTATACAGTTAAGTATTTTCTCACTAGCCAAACAAGTTGGTATAATTACACATATCATATTTTCCCTCTTGACATCTATGTGCCTATTTAAGAGTTTAAGTGTCTATTCTTGTGCACCTAATTTCGTAATGGTGCGTCATATACCCATAACCAATATCAACAGGCCTGACAGCACGAATGACCCATTTTTCTGTAACTTTATGCTTGTCTGTAACTATATCGCCCACCCTAGGCGTCCAAGTTGTTTCAAACGAAAGTATTAGCTTTGCCCAATCAGCTTCTTGCGAACCATAAGTTTCCGCTGTGTAATCTGCTGCACCTCTCATCTGCATATAAGAAATTACTGCTGGCCTATCATCGGCCACAGTGTAAAGTATTTCCATTGAGCTTCCATCAGTATGGACAGCCCTTACTTCAATTGTTGGTGTTGCAGCGGCAGGTGACCCAGAAACAGCTATACTGATCCCGGATGAAACAATATTTATGGGTTTCTTTGATGTTACTGTTTTATCACCCGTTATTGTGATGGACTCTGAAACACTAGAAGAAGACCCGGCTTCATCCGTTACTGTTCCGGACCACGATAGAACATATGTGTTACCATTCGTTGACGCTATTGTTATTTCAAGAAGCCCAGAATAACCCATTGACCTAGTTAATGTGTGCGCAGTAGAAAGTGAAACTTCTTCAGCGTCAAGCAGTATATTCGTTCTCCTCTGGAAAAGGAATAGTTTATTTGCTGTTCTCCATAAAGGCATTTATCTAAACCGTTATTCAGGTTGTTTAATCTCTTCTAAAACAATTTCTTCTTTTTTTGCTTCCAACACCACAGAAGGCAGGGGTTTTGGTTCAACAAAGATAACTTCTGGCGAAATATTAACGGGTGGCTCTTCAATAACCTCAATAACAGAAATCGGTTTGTCGGTTTTGCCTGAAACCAATTCTAAATTGCCATTATAAATGTAATGCTCTGAATTGGAAACAACAACAAGAACAATGAACCCTGAATCTGGTATATTTATTTCTGTCATGCCTTCGTGTTTAAAACCCAAAGAAAACATTATTGCTTTTTTGTTTTCTTCTTTTGGTGGGCTAAAATATAGCCCAGTATGTCCTTTTATAAGGAAGTCATCTTCATCAGTTTTAAATTTAACTGCCGAACCTAAAACCTTTTTGAACCTGTTATCTTTTGCGCAAAGTATCCCATCTCCATCAGAAAAACGGTACATGTCCTTTTGCACTAATTCATTGCATATATAAAAATAGGTTCCTCTAACACCAATTTCACACCTACATCCAGACATCCTTACCTCCCTTTATTTCTTCAGTTATCTTCCTTTTACATTCTAATCCATAAGCAGAAGAAATCAAAGAACCGTCTAAACATAGAGATGACTCTTTGATTATGTTCCTTCTGTGTTCTGACGCATTAGGCCCCTTTAATTTATGGTTGGAAATCAATTCAATTAAATCAATAGATTTGATTTTTTCAGCACCATTGACATTAAATATATTTCCACAAAACCTAACATGCTCATAATCATACATTAAAAAATCGCCAATAACATCTACTGCTTTGCATAATTCTTCAACATGAACCCACTGCCTCTCCTCAGAGTTAACTTTTTCGGTAAAAGATAAAGACCAGTTTTCACAAACATCGAAAGAAACAAAAGAATTAGAAGACATAAACCTATAAAATATAGGGCTGTAGCAATTGTTTATGGAAAACACATCGCATGCCCTTATTATCGCATAATTCAGACCTGAAATATTCCCCAATGAAATAATTTTAACCTCGCAAATCATATCAGATAAAGCATCTGCACTTTGTGGGTTGTACCTGAAATTCTCCTTGCACCCTATTTTTTCATAAATAGTGTTTTTCACATCACCATACACCCTGCCGCTGCTAATGAACAAAAAAGATATTTTTCCAACACAACATATTTCAGCAACATTACATAAACCCAAATAATTTGAATTAGCAACCCCACTATCATCACCACAACGAGAATTCGCCAAATAATAAATTACATCTGGGCATTCATTCTCAATAATTACTTCAATAGACACTTTATCTATAGAATCTGCTTTAATTACTTTGTAGCCATAAGAAACAAGCAGTTCTTTGCCACACTCATTTGAGAAGTTATCAACAACCACTACATTTTCCTTCCCAAACCTTCGCCCTAACATAAAGGAAAGCTCTGTTCCTATAAACCCTGCACCTCCAAAAACCATGCATTTATAAGTAGACATTAAACTATAGCCTTTGCAAAGACCCTTCTATACCTCGAAAGTATCCTAATTACTTCTTCTGGCATACCCTCTCTTCTCCTATATCTGTAGGTTGCTGTTTGCTCATAAAGCATCCCGGCATGCCTACCACCATTGAAGTGGGCAGCAGCAAGAATAGTTGCAGCATGTGAAAGGTCTGCAGGAATTGCTGAAAACCCGGCAGAATAAACAACAGAAATTTGCTGATAACCATGCGTAAAAAAAGACCCTACACCTTTTAGCCTTATATACCCAGTTTCTTTATCAACATAATAATCATCAGAAGATATGACTGTGTCGTTAATACTAACAGATGTTACAGATATGACTGGAAACGTATTGAGGCGCAAATCTCTTTGGGCTGAATCTGGAACATCCACCTTTTCCGTTATTGAAGCAGAAGAAAGTGCAGTTATACCACAATACCCTTTTATTTCCTCATCGACAACGTCGATGAGGGTATCAATTAAAGCATCATGGTCAGTTACTGCTGTTGGTATACCAAGCAACGACTTAACATTCACACGTGTCGTCAAATCTGCCATATTTAAACCTTTTCATAAACTGTTGTTTTACCGAACCCTTTTTTATTTATATACCCTTTTTCAATTAAACCTTTAGATGCTGTTCTAAATTTAGATTCAGTTAAACCTAGCTCAGAAATAATATCTGATTTAGGTTTGCTACCTGAAGAAAGCAAAGAAAGCACCCCTTTCTGCGTTTCTGAAAGTTTATTCTTATTATAGAATTCAATATATTCTTTAGTTCTATCTGTATACCCTCTTCTTCTCGCCCTTCTAATCATTGACTTGAATCCAAATATTACTACTTCACCTTTTTTAAACCCTTTTACTGCTTCAGGAAAATAAACTTTAGAATAAGTAGGAACATTCTTGATGTATGCAGGGTTTTTTTCCCACACAAGAACAGCCATCTTTTCATAAGGTTCTATCATTTCAAACTCCTATATAAATATATACAAAAAAAATGGGTGCAGGCAAGAAATTGCCCCACCCATTCAGGTAACACTACTACCCAGTATTACATTGTGATACCAGTAACCAAAGCAGCACCGTATGGGTTAGCGACAACAGCCGCCCCATCCCAGAACAATTCAAAAGTTTCTACTTGGCTGCTTGTTCTAGCGATAGGCATAATCGTTGTTGGGGTAAGCTCCTCAATCCAACAATAACGCTTGTTAAGAATAAGGATAGAGCCAGCAACACCACCGACCAATGATGTACACGCACCTGAACCACTGAGTGATCCAGAGTCAAGCATAGCAGTACTTGTAATGATTGGAACACCATCGTATGATTTAACACGGAACCCAGCATCAACAAAAACTTGGTTGTCAAGGTACGTCAGGTTATCATCACACAAACCATTCAATATTCTGCCCATCTTATGGGAAAGGACAATAACAAGGTCGCTTCTGTTTGAAGAACCTTTAACAGAGTCAATAGCCTCATCTAACTTTGCTAAAGTTAGTGCCTCAGTTGATGAAGTTGAAGCACACTGCGTTTCTTGCGAATAAGTAGCAACATCATCCAATACGATTTGTGCAAACCCTGCTGGTTCATTAGAAGTACCCGTTCCCATAACCAAGCCAGCTTCCAACTGCGCAGTGAAGTCATCCATGAGGCCCATGATTTCAGTTGCAAGAATGTCGGCATAGCTTTTCCCTGTAGCTTGCAAAAAGCGAGAAACAAGGCCAGCCGCAAGCAGCGTTCTGTAATTGAATGACCTAGTAGAATATGTGCCTGAAAGGTCTGATGCTGTTTGCAGTGTTGTTCCGCTATAATCAGCTTTCCATTCACCACCACCAGAAGCGTGTTCAGCCCTCATTGCACCTTTGAATTGGGAACCAGCACCTTGCTTGCGAGGCATAGCTGAAAGAATACCGTACTCACGAACAGACAGGTGTTGAACAACAGAATCAATAAGGTTGTTTGTTAAGAAAGAGCCAGCAGTTCCAGTACCAGATACGCTTAGCGCACGTTCAAAAGACTCTCGCTGTGATCCAGCGATATTTGACCATTGTGTAGACATGTTTGCTCCTATTTCCAGTTATTTCTGGCATGAGGTTCTGTGATAATGCCGTCAGCAATGGCAGCACGGAGGATTGAAATCAAATCTGATTCCAAAGTATGATAATCTGAAACCTTATTCTTTTCCGCAGAACGTCTAGAAATCTGGCTTTCAGCAACATTAACAAGTGCAGAGGATTCACCAAGCTCTTGTTTTGCTCTACGGATAAGAGATGAATACTCATTCTTAAGCTCGTAAGATGTTTTGTCTCCTCCAGTAGAAATTACACTTCTTCGCGAAGGTGTGGCAACAGCAACAACTTTTTCAGTTAAAGCCTTCACCCGTTCTTCAAGATAGTTAATCTTTTTAGTTTTAACGTCTTCCTGTTGGCTACGCTCTTCTTCCTCTTTTTCCTCTTGCTTTACAGCAAGAACATCAACCAAAGTTGTTAAAGAACGCTCAAGAGAAGTGATTTTGGCTTCAAGCTCAGAAAAACTTTCTTTGCTAGCATAGCGTGTTTCCACAACCTCAGCTTCACGTTCCTCATTAATTGTATCATGAGTTACATTTTCGCTCATATTGAACTCCATATCAAGGTTTTGTAGATTGTTATTAACACTTCTTCTAGCGTCTTTGATATTATTATGCAAATTAATCTCGGCCTTGTCAAGTGAAGAATCTTCTTCTGCGCATAATTTTTCGCACGTTGCGCTGTTATTGACTACATGCTGTTCTTCTTCTGAATTATCAAAAAGCACTTTATATAATTCCCCACCATCTTTTGAACTTTCTTCTGATACTTTTGCTACCTTTATTAGGTAACCATCTTCTTCTTGTTTGATATATTCAATATGCCGTTTTATATCTGATATGTAAGAATCTGGGTTACTAGGGTTCCTTGTTGTTGCCAAATGGTCTAACTGCAAATCATTAACAATAACCCTTTCAATGTCACCATCTTCATTTTCTATTACATCAATTTCTTTAAACCAGCCACCTATCGACATACCAACCTTTTCACCACGCTTAACTCTTTTGTATAATTTCTCAGCTATTTCTTCTTCTTTATACAATAAAACATTAACACGAAGAGAATAACCCTCTTCTTCATCGTTCTGGTTTTCTAACGTATTGTCTCTATATATTTCTGCGCCTTCTGTTTTACCTATTACATCGTTCCATTCATTATCTGAATGCGTTGGCAAATAGGGAACACCTTTGTCAAATTGCTCTTTCATTTCTTTAAGCGCAGGAAGAGACATTTCTGTTCCATGCCAATCTTTGCTTGTTGATGAAGCAATACCATTTATCTTATAAAAAGAACCTTCAGGGTTATTTTGCGATTGTTTATTAATGTTTTCAGAACGTATGTCTTTTTCTTCTGATATTAATTCCTCGCAAGAGGGCAAACTGTTTTCTGGCTTAATTGTGTCTAAACTAATACCCATGGATGAACAAGCAAAAGAAAACGGAATCTTCTTCTTTACCCTCCATTGTTTCTTACCTTCTTCCTCTTTAACTAAAAACATAATAACTCCTGTTATATTAAACCTTTTTCTTTTGCTTCTTTTTCAGTATAATACAATAAAACGCACCTGCATTTCGCACCACAACTTGTACCATTAGATGGTGTAATTTGCAATTCTGAAAGCTTTCTAAGGGAAGACCCACCTTCCCTAGCGCAATCACTGCACATCCTTTTATCCCCAACATGAACCCACATAACATACCATTCTTGACCCGACCTCTTGAAAAACCCATTCCACACACGGTATCCGAGGTCTATTAATTTACCTGCCCAATTAGATATCCGGTGCGCAATAGATTTAAATTTATCTAATGCTCCATTTGCAGCATCTCTAGCCCCATCCCATATTGCTCTGTTTTGGAACCCATCTGAAACGACTTTATGTAATTCCTCCCTTAAGGAAGAAACAATGCCTTTCCCATCATCTAAATAACCCATAGCATTAACATGGTATTCCCTATACTCCTTTTCCCAATCAAAACCAATTCCAACATGGTTGGTAGCCATATCCCTTGCGCTTTTTGCAACACTTCTATAATGCCTAAGAGAAGAGATATACCATTTATCAACCATAGACGATAACATATCATCTATCTTGCTTTTTATATATTGTTCACTTGTTCCTTCCGGTATAGAAGATAAAAATGAAATTATACTGTTTGATGTGTCTTCATATATAATAGATATGTCTTGCGTATAACCTATAATAGAGTTCCCAAGAGATTTTAGGTTTAATGTTCTTTCATTTTTAAAAAAATATTCGTCTTGCCATTCAGAAGGCAAATCTATTTTAACCATACCCCTTTTTTCTTGTGGAACAGGGTTGTTATATTGAAAACTCTTCGTTTCCGCACTAGATGGTTCATTAACATTCTCATTGTATATTTCAGCAACTACACCTTCTGCAACTTCAGTTAGTGGTATTGGGCCGATATTGGTTTCAACTATGGGTGTGTCTCCCCCTTCAACAGGCAAAAACCCTAATTTTTTCCGAACCTCATTAACTGTTATAACACCACGTTTAAGGTATTCACCATACATTCTGGATTCTGCAAGTTTAGCATCGGGTTTTAACTTTTCTGTTCTATCCCACTTAAACGATATAATCTTAGAAAGTTCCTCGTCGCCTACAACCAAAGGTAAAACAAAAGCGTTTATCTTAGCCTGTATAAGCTCCAATATCGGTGTTATTAAATGGCTAGACGCGACATCCAATTGCGAAATAGATGTTGCCCTCGGTGTGTTAGCTGTTTCCCCCATTTCTATCGGCATAACACCAAAGACCCTCCAAATTGTTTTCCTAAGTTGTTGGACAACTTCTAATAATTGCAAGTCTTTTGGTGTTTTTCTAAGCTCAAGCCATTTAGCCTGTATTGCATCCGGTTGTGCAGACATAAGGACCCTTATCTTATGGTCTTTACCTTTCATATTGGACAAATCTGCCCTCGCCCTGTCTGCCGCAGCACCAGCAATGCCTCCCAATATTAATAGTCCTGGTGGTATCTCATCCGCATCAAGTGATAGCATCGCATGTTCATGTGCAAGCAGCACAGTTATACATTCATTTATAATTGTCTCAAGAAGCGGCATACCTATAGGGGAACGTGTATTTGAAAACAATTTAAACTGTACAACATCTTCTTTAGCAAAAGAAACTGGCTTGGAATTTGAACCCATTGGCGACTCAGGTTCTTGTTCGTAGCCAACAACTACACCATGCTCATCTTGTATAGGAAAGTATTCGCTACCAAGAAAGCACGCTAATTCTTTAAATACACCATTTTCTCTCACTATTTCTAAAACACCAGAATCATATACTAAAATATCTGTTACAAGCTTTGTTAGTACTTCTTGGAAGGTGTTGCCACTAGAATTAGGTTTAGATAATTCTGATGAAACAAAAGAAGCCAATTCATTAGCAGAAGAATAATTAACATCTCTAGGGTCAAGGTCAGGAACAACCATCCAATCCCATGTCGCCACTCTTCTTACAATTGAATCTATACATGCACGAACATCTGGTGTGGTAACATACAGCTTATAGAGCTGAGAAGGCATAAGCTTCCTGTTGCTCTTATAGTATGAATGTTTATCACCAGAACCAGAAACGCTAGAAATAGAATTTATTGTTCCATTAATTAATGAAGAATGTGAATAAGATGCCCTGCTTCTTCCTGAAAAAAATGAAGAATATTCTTTCTCTCTATCTTTAAATGAAACCCTTTTCTTTACTAGGGAAAAACCCATAAATCACCTTATATTATATATTATATATACTATACTAGTATATATTGATAGTAAATAAATATCATTTTAAGCATATCTTGTTATCGGGTACACTCTAATAGCTATTAATTAGTATGGCAAAAACCCATGCTAAAAGAGCAGGTTAGATATGATATTTATAGCAGATACAGAAGCAATGCTGAGAATAATAATTCAAAGCGGCAAACGGTATAACAAAACAATAGATAAAGACCATATGTCGATTGTTTTGATTAATAATTCATACCATATATTTAAAATAGAAAACGGTAAGGATGTCATAGCACATATAAATTTTTCTTCCTCAAAAATAACAGAAAGATTTAGAATGTTTAGCATGTACAAGATTAACTTCTGCAGCACAACTGACATTTGTTTTGGTAACGCAGCATTGGTTAGTGAAGCATTCTTAATGGGTATAACAGATGAAATTTACGAAATAAATAGAGAAATAAAGAAGCACAGCCCAGAAACATGGGGAGCAAACCCTACCTTCGACAAAACTGGGTTCGAACCAAGGTTTAAAAAACTTTATAGCTCCATAAAGACATACTACAATTCATTACTTAACAATTAAGGAGGTGTCAGTGAGCAATAAACCTACCCGTGTAGAAAGGCCGGAAAGCTGCGTGGATTCGTTCACGCACCCGAACCCAGACCTTATTAGCCATGTTTCGTGGGGGTGGTGTAATTCTATTCTTACTATGATTGGCAATTCCTCTCGTAAAATAGGGGGTTGGAAGAAAAGAGATTGGAATGTCATATGGTTTGAGTCTAGTGTAAATAAGGAAGGGAATAAATTTAAAGGCACGGTCTATATAAGCTTCCCACCACTCTTTATTCAATACGGGGAAGAGGAACAAAGCCCGGGAAGCTTTTCAAGGTTCAAGCAAGAGAACATGCCAATAATTTCCTACACAGGAACAGAACAAACCCTATGGGCGAATGAAGGGAGCAGTGGCCAAGGGTTATATGGCATTATGGTTCCTGTAGTGTTTGGGAGGGAATTCTTCGCCCTGTTCATACCCCACAAGGATTTCAGGGAAATGGATGAAATTTTGAGCATGGTTCGCTGCAATGAGCTTACTTTGGAAGAGGTATGGGGTGAAATATTTAGGCAAAAGAGTTTCCGTAAAGCAATTGACGGGCTTAACGATAGAAACTACAGGTCAATCCTGTTTACAACAGGAGACATTAATTGGGCAACTATTATGCTTAATTCTCGCAAATATAAAGTTAGTGCTGAATTGTATCGGTTTGAGCAGCCTAAAGAAGAAATGCAAGAAGGTTCGTTAGCACTGCACGGTGTAATGGAAAAATGGCATGTGAATGGAAGAAAAATATTCTGGGCCTCCCAAGCAGTGCTAACTTCCCTTAACCTTAAAAGGTCAGAGATAATGGTTTCTGAGGACCCCCCTTGGGGGAAATGCGCCTACTTTCAACTAGGGATGCCTGCACCCTTCAGGGAAAAGTATCCGTCCATAGGTGTTGATGGCATCATGATAGAGAGCACTGCCGATGAAAGGTACGTATGGAAGGAAGGAGGGTATCAGAAAATGGTTTCCTCACCAGAATACATTTCACTCACGCAACTGAAGCATATGGGTTTGATTAACATGAATGAATACCTACGCAGGATGACAAACCTAATTGAATCTTCTGGGGCAAAGATAGAACGCATGCCCGTATACAGGGGAACGGTTATGGTTTGGGATGGGCATGAAAACAAGAGATATAAATGCACATGGGCAAACGACGGGCAGTCACACTATGAGAATATATGCCAAGTGGATGTGAAAGCTATTACAATAAGGGCCAACTTGAGATACCCTGAAAAACACCAAAGTGCTCTTTACGACCCAGTATTGGATTGTGTTCACCCACCCTATTCTACCAGAAGAGAATTCCTTATTAAAAGATACATAGAAGAATGTGTGGCACTGGGAAACGCAACGGAAGAAATCTACATCATTGCCACCAACATACTCCGCGCCCTTCAGAACACCACAATGGTTACAATTGAGGCGAAAGAAAAGCCCAACAATGCAGGGTCTAATACCACTAACGCGGCTTCCACTAACACCCCTAATAGGAATTCAGTTAAAACATTGCATTTGGATACAATGAGGCTAGAAACCATTAGGAAACAATATTCTAATGGTAGCTGTATTTCAGCGGAACCAAGAAAATCACCTGTACCGCATAATAGGTCAGATGGTTATCGCGGAACATGGGTTCTCACTAAAAATAGAATTGGAGATGAGAAAATATATGGTGAGAGGGTTAACAAAGCAGGGAATAGACTTATTAAAGTTAATAGGTGGTTTAAAGCTGCTGAGGTACTAGGTGGAGCACCTATGCAATCAGAAACCCATATTAAAAAATGGATATAGGTGGTAATATGCCACTGCTTTGGTCTTCCAATAAAGAGGTTATTCAGGTATTAGCCGACAGGGGTGAAAAAATGAAAAAAGAATGGGGCAAGGTAAAACCACAAACCCAGTGCACAGATGAAGCCACCTTCAGTGGTGATACACTCTTCAATGAATGGGTGCATAGGAAGAGAATAGGCCTATTATGGGAACTAAGAAGAAAAAAACAGAAAAGGGGCCGTTTGCAAAAGAGTTCAACTATTACACAAATGAAGATGGGGTGAAAAATGAAAATAAGCTTGAATGTTAAACTTAAAAAATTATCTGGTTCAGTTGTTACACCTTCTTATGCAAGAGAAGGCGATGCTGGGCTAGACCTAACAGCCACATCTATTATAGATGAAAATGATCTTTTTATAACATATGGAACAGGGGTCTCATTAGAGATACCAGAAGGGTATGTAGGGCTATTATTCCCTAGAAGCTCCATATATAAAACAGGGCATGTGTTGTCTAATTCTGTGGGTGTAATTGATTCTGGGTACAGGGGGGAAATAATGATGAAATTTTACAGGCTGAAAAATAATAGCTGGATGAAACAGTATAAAATTGGAGACAGAATAGGCCAATTAATCATAATGCCTTTCCCTAGAATTGAATTTAAACTTGTTGAATCCCTCGCAGGGTCAGAAAGGGGTTCTGGTGGCTATGGTTCAACAAATGAGTGACCAACAGCAAAACAAATGTGAGAAATGTGGAGCACCAGTAATTTATGTGCAGATGGACTCTGGGCATAGAGTGCCTGTTGATAAATACACAATAGAAGAAAGAATTGTCATTAGAAAAGACGGCACAGCATCAAGAGACAAATGTGGGATAAGCCATTTTAAAACCTGCCAAAGAAAACAGCGGTGGGCAATCAAAATCAAAAAATGAACATAAGGAGCAAACATGGTTAAAGAGGTGAATTGCAAAAAATGTGGAACACGCATTAAATACATACTTATGGAAGACGGAAAAGTAATACCAGTTAATATGCCACCGAAGAAAATGGTTGTTGTAAATAACGACAAAACAAAAGGTGCTATTCGGTTTGTTTCTACTTCACATTTAAACACATGCACTGGAACATAAAATGAAACTTGTCAGGGCAATTGACAAAACGACAGGTAGCAAAGGGTTTGTTGTTGGTGAGGAAAAAAAATATGGTGTTAATTGGGTTGTTTTTGAATGTTTTGAAACAGGGAGGAAGTCTCTTTGCTTAAAACAAAACATGGAAGAAATAAAACCTTATAGGCCCTCAAACGGTATGGAAGGGGAATATTTCCTTTCTGTATTTTGCCATAAATGTTTGGTGGGTAAAGAATCAGAAAATGGGTGCAACATCCTTATTAAAACGATGGTGTTTTGTGAAAAAGATAAAGAATACCCTTTTGATTGGGTGGTTAGCGATGGAAACCCAGAATGCAAATCATTTAAACCAGTAGCATAAAGAGTTATTTCTAAATATCTAAATGTTATTTGGATACTTTTTTTTGCTATATTATAATGGCAAATATAGCCAACACCACCAAAACAGAGGATTTTAATGACAACAAATGAAAACAAACCAAATATCTTTGATGATGAATGTTCAGGATTTACACAAGAAGAAGTAAGCGTTGTTATGCAGTTAATAGAACAATCAGAAGCAATAGACAATTTAATGGTAGACAATATAGAAGACAGGTGTTCAAAAGAAGAATTAGACTATTGTAGTTCATATGACGCCCCTGCTGCCCTAGCCCTTAAAGGTATGCTGTTTACGATAAAGGCGCACTCTGTATTAAACCAAGTTCTCGAAACACCACCTTTGCCGCCAGTGACGCATCAACTTATGTTTAAAAGCAAACAAAATGAAAACCATTACTATACAGAGCAAATTCAACCACCAGAGGGATACCCAAATTGGGATACAGTTTGCATTGATGAGCAAACAGCAATTCTTAAAGTTAATTTTCTTAAGCTTTCGCCTGAGTTTATAATAACTATTACACCAGTATTAGCATTGAAAGCACCATGTGCAGATAAACTTAATTCTTTTACAGGGGGCCAAGTGAAAGATATATCAACTGCTTTGATGAATGGGGGTAGTGAAGGGATGGCTATGTTGCAGGCTTCTGGTTTGGTTATGAAAATAACCTCTAATAGTGGAATTTCAACAACTTATTACTCAGAGATTAAAGATTGCGGTAATTTCTCATTTCCACCAAAAGTTGTGCCAAGTATAGGGATGGCGGCCTATGACGGGATTTGCGAACCATTCAGTGGTGACAAACCAATAACCGCATAACAATCCCCCCACCTTTATCCTCTTGCTTATGGCCTATAAGCAAACATTCCACTATGAAATTAAGCTGTAGCATCCTAGTTACAGCTTTTTTTTTACTCCCCAGGCCAAGGGAGCTTTTTATTTTTAAAGAGGGCTTAATGCTCCTCGGAATCGTTCTTCATGACGGCCACCAATAGCCGCTTACACCTGACCCTCTCTTCCTCCAATAAAATTAAAAGCACTTTCTGCAATTGCCCAAAAGCATACTCTTGAAATTTAATGGCTTCCTTTACTATATCTATAAGCTCTTCTAATTTATACATTCCCTTCTCCGTTGAATAGCAGATTACTACACGGAGAAAACACAACAAGTGATGTTTTTTTTTAATTACCAACCACAACAAGACAACATATTGTTCGCCCTGCTCCTTTGCTTAAATCTTGTTCTATAAATGGTTTAGTTATAACAACAGAGGTAATATGGGACCAGAAAAAATTTGGGCCGCTTGGTCGGCAAAAACAAAAGAACATTTTATAAAGTTTGTCCTGCCAAGGAGCAGGTATGCTCAATATTTAAATATGTATAAAGAAAATGGCATAGCAGACTTAGATTCTTTTAAGTCTGTTGCGGCTTGGTATAGGGAATTTGGGGTTGAAAAAGAAAGGTTTGATGACAAAGAAATAGAAAAAGAATTAATGCATAGTAAACCGTATTGGTACGATGAAAGCAGAGATGTTTATATTGTGCACTTGCCGAATAAACACAAACCATTTTTAATTAAGGGTGAAATGTGGAGGGCAATGGTAGACTCCTATAGCAATTGGTCCGGGTCAAACCTAACCGTCAACCAAATGTGTAGAAAATTCTCTCTGTCCAGAAAAACTATTACACAATTAATTAGGTTTATGGGTCTGACACACGATAGCGCACCGTTTACAGATGAAGTTTTGGCAAAAGAAAATGAAGAAACATTAATAGAAGACATGCTAAGAAAGAAAGAAGAGAGCGTTCTCCTTAAGGTCCAACAGCTAGAATGGAGGAAAATAAACCGTGATGCAAACAGGTATAGGGTTTATGCTAAATTTTGTGAAAGTATAAAATATATGTTCTCATCACTAAACGTATGCTCCTCATTGCCGAAAATAGAATACAGCAAACATAATATAGGTAAATATGTATTACTCCTTTCCCCTACAGATTTCCATTGGGGTAAATATGGGCCTTCATACACAAAGGATGAATACAATAGGAAAATAGCACATGAACGACTTTTTTCTTCCACAGAAAAACTTTTTTATAGAATTAAAAACAGGTCATGCGGCATGCCGTCAAGGTTGGTTTTAGCAATTGGTGGAGACGGGATGCACATAGACAACCAAAGTAAAGGAACAACGAGAGGAACACCACAGGATTGTGATGGAACACCGAGTGAAATAGCATCATCATATGTTAAATTATGCGTTGAATATATTTCTTACATTAAACATGTTTGCCCTGTTCAGGTTTTTGTCGTTCAAGGCAACCATGATTTTTATACTTCAGCAATACTTAGGGAAGCAATAATAGCGTGGTTTAGGAACGATAGCGATGTTGATGTTTTTGAAAGCTTATCCACAAGGCAAACTATTCTTTATGGCAACAGCCTAATTACTTTTATGCATGGTGATGAAGGAACAGTAAAAGATTACCCAACTATTATAGCAAGCGAAAATGCAGAGATTTTTGGTAAATCAAAGTGGAGGTTTATTTTCACTGGCCACCTCCATACAGAACGAGAGCTGCCTCAATGGGGGGATACAACTGTATATAGGATGCCTAGTTTGGCAGGAACAGATGATTGGCATTACAGGAAAGGGTACAAATCAAGAAAGGCATTAATAGGTTATATTATAAGCGAAGAAGAAGGTGTTATAGGGCAAGAAATAGTGCCTGTTCTAAAGTAACCAATACAAAGTATTGTTCTATTAAACAATTTGTAGGTTATGTTCCCATAAAAAATATGGTAATTCTTATTTATATAAGGTGCTTTATGATAAATTCAGGCAGGATTAAAAGAATACTCCTATATAGCGACTCTAACTTGTTAGAGTTTTTTATATCTATTAGTGTTGGGTTTTTTATATTTAGCCAGAACGGACACCCACTTGTTTCACCATTTTTTTTATATGGTGGTTTGTTTATGGTTCTCTCATTGTTTTACGGCAATAGCTCAAACAATATAGTTATTCGCTCACTATCCTTAAGGCTCATATCTGCATGGTTTATATCTTTCATTGTAATAGATGTTTGTAGTGGTGTTTTTTCCTTACAAAACAATTACTATTTGATAGAAGTAACATTCATGTCTATATTTTCTGCATACAGAGTTGGGAGGGAATTAAATTATAGAGAAGTTGTAAGGGGGAAAAGATGCCAGAAGATTTAACTTTCTACACAATTATCGGTTCTATGGTTGCCGCCTTAACTAGCGCGAAAGCGTGGGATTTCTGGAATAAAAGGGCAATAGAGAAAAGGCAAGCATCTACAGAAGAAAACAAAGAAAAAAATATGTATAGGGATGACCTAAAAGCTGAGGTGGGTAGGCTGAGGACAGAATTAGTTGAGCTTTATAAAAAAAGGGAAGAAGAGATGCAAAAGCTTAACGAAACCATTACAGAACTTTCAGAAGCACTTGCTGGCATGCGAGTCCGTGTAGAATTCTTGGAATCTGAAAACATAGAGCTTAAAAGGCAACTATCCGAAGGGGCATAATGAGCATTATTTCGCAAAGGATAAGCAGGTTATATGACAGTAAATTTGCTTCCCCTACAGATTCTGTAGATATGAGCATGTTTATGTCAAACCTTTATGTTTCACTTAAGGATATGTTTTCCCCTTACCCAGAATTCACCATAACATATAGTTTAATGAAAATAACAATAGACGTTGGTTCAAAAAGGTGTTTAGATGTTTTGCTGAACCCAGATGAAGAAGTAATATATTTTGAGTATGATGTGAAAACACCTGTTGGAGATGCTTGTATATTCCAGACTGTTTCACAGCTTAGGGTTCACTCAGAAGGGTCTTGAATAAAAATATCTACACCTTTGACTTCATTACCCCAAGAATCCCACCCTTGGTATTCTTTCCGGGCAAACAATTCGATTTTAGGTTGCGTAGGGAACATTTTTGATATCCTCTCCCTCGCTTCATAGGGCTTTTTACTGTGTTTACCCCTTAGAGCGCGTATATACTGCCTTACATTCCGCGCACCCCTAGGTTTCGGTATTTTGCCCATCTTACCAACTATGCAAACCTCACATTGGCTCATTGTGTAGAACCCTGGGTTCACCCTTACTTTATCCCACACAAAAGCTATGGTTGCATATGAAAAGCCCCAAGACTTCATAAGCTCTATCCCTTGGTCTAAGTGGGGGCTTGTTACCCACATAAACATCAAGCAATCTTCTTCACATATGCTTTTAACAGGTAATTTTTTTAATTCTTTGAGCTTCATTGGGGAGTAATGGGATGCAGCACCTCCGCTTGGCTTCCCGCCTTTTCCGCTGTGCTGTGTCTGCCCCTTATAATCCCAAGGTGGGTCTGCGTATATAATTGAATATTTTGGCATTAAACACCTGTGTATGATACTTTTGTTTTCTTTTTCTGGAAAACCCAGAAGTAGCTGTGGTATTTCCTTGCATGTTTCTGGTTTTTCTGCCAGTTTGCAACTATCCTATTTTTTGCCAATAATACAAACAAATCCCTTGCGTACCAACCCACCTTCTTTGCTTCTTCATGTATAAAGCAATGCGAAAAGTATTGCTTGCCGCTGCTTACTTTGTCTTGGCATTTAAATATAAGAAAACCGTTTGGCTTACATACCCGATACAATTCTGCCAACGCAGCAATGTAAAAACTATGAAGCTCTTTCTCATTCTTAAAAACACCAAACCTTTTGTTTATGATGTTGTTTTTTGCTTTTGATTTCAATGATTTGCCAGTTGTCGCCAAAAATGGTGGGTCAAACATAATTGAAAAAACACTTTCATCTGCTATCGGCAGAGACGTTGCGCAAGACTGCGTAACTGAGCGCAGCACTGGGTTAATATCAAATTTCAACCTCGGCTCACGTAAAAGGCCTTTGTAGAATACACCTTTAGAATATGTCGGGTCTAGTTCTATCCCTTCGCTACAGTACAGTTTTATTATCGATTGTATTATTTCTTCTTGGTCGTAAGATATTGTTTTAATCATTATCGTTCATTTTTTTATTTATTATTAAACACATTTGGTCTAAATCTTCTATTATTAATTCTGTTGTTTTGAATTCTTTTTTGCAAGATGGGCAAACCCTTCTTCTGTATACCCAATCACTTGTATACCACCCAACACGCTTTGCCACTTCTGCTTTGTATCTATCAATACCAGAAGAGCGTTTTGGTGGGGTGTCAAAATGCCTAGAGTCTAGCACCCTTGTTCTTGAACCACACATTGGGCAATTCATTTTTTCATCCTTGAAAAAAACTTCAATAACACTGCTAATCTCGAGCTTTCCGTTCCTTTGTTTGAGTCTATTCCTGAATCAACACCTATAAAAGCACTGAATATCCGTGACATTAGCTTTGCTGTTTTTCTTTCCGCCTCTTCTTGCCCCAATTCATAAGATTTTATTATTATCGCCTGCATCTCAACCCTTTGTTCTTCTGTTAAACACGATAAAGCATTGCTATTGTAGCAGTCTATTAAAGAAACAACATTTGTTTTTTTGAATTTTGGCATATTCCTCTCAAATTAAACTACATAGCCGCAGGTAATGTTTTATCATGAACGAGTTTTGCCAGCTTTGGGCAACGCAGAATAGTAAATATTTCCATCAAAGGGTGTCCTATAATGTTATGCACTGTGAAATTTTTATATAGTCTTTTCATTATTTAAGCTCCATAGTTATATAATAACGTAATCAGCACCCTGCATCATTAAATCACAGGCTACCTTGTCATAAGAATCGCATAACCTGTAGTGGTCTGCTTTAGAGCCTTCAGACCATATAAACCTTGTTCCTTTGGGGTTTAAAATCCTTTTTGGTGCTTTCATTTGGTCAACCCAACCCTTTATTGTTGTTGCATCTTCTGGGAAGATACGAACAGGTGGGTCTGCACGTATTTCATCTAGACACGCATCAAGCAATTGTGTTCTGTCTAGTGTTACTGTTCCGTTGTGGAAGTTTTTCTTCATCCCGTACTGTTGCCTGCCTATTCTGTCAGTTGGGTGGAACTGCGCAAGCCAAACTTGTGCCTTCCCGTTCTGCATGCATTTTTGCTGTAGCTCTTGCGCCTTTCTTGTTTCTGGCCTTGAGTCTATAACAGCTACCCTCACGTGGTATCTGCACAAAGCATTATAAACTTGGTGAAATGTGCTGTATGCACCGATATATAAACATACTCGCTGGTAGGTTCCATCGTCATTTACAATTAACTCGCTTATGTTGATATTTAAAACACTACCAACATCAATACCTGCGCAAACATATCTTTTCCTGTATTTCTCGCCACCACCATAATCTATTGGGCTACCAATGCAACTTCTTGATATAAGCTCTGAAGAAACAGAAGAACCAGCTTCTTCGTATGGTATGCCAAGCACTGACGCATAGAAAGACTTTAGCCTTGCCGACACACCTTGCGCTTCCATGAACTCCATAAAAAGTGGCTCTAGTGGCTGGCTTATGATGTCCATTCTAGACATCTGATACCCTCTCCTTGGTACGCTTGGCCTTTCTGCAACCCAGCATGCCCCTTCTGCCCTCCTGTGGAATGGCCTTCTGCACTTTTTACACACAGGGCGAGCCTCACTGCCGTAACCGCATTCTTTATCCTTTAATGACCAATTCCCATCTTCTGACCTTTCAACAACATTCTCAAACCAGTCTATTTTCTGCCTTTCATTGCAGTGCTCGCATTGGAACATCCAAACCCTGCCATCACTTTCAGCATAAAGCCTGCTTATTCCGAAATTAGGTATTGTTGGGTTACCTATCCTGAACATCTGAGGGTATGGGGAGGCCCTTAGCCTGTCTCTTGCAAGGGTTATGTTGTTCGGGTCGCAGCGGTCATATTCATCGACTATTAGTACATCAGCAGAAAATTCAATAAAATCGTTCGGTGTGTTTGAACCCAAGAACATCATATTACCCTTGCCAAACCTTTTCGCCCTTAGTGAGCCTTGGTTGCCCTCTGCTACTCTTTGGGCATATGCAGGAACAGATGACAAAAGTGGGTCTACACGCTGTTGCACAAACCTGTCACGAAGCTGGAAGGTCGGCAATATATATGCTGTGACCCTTCCAGAAAACCCTGCCCTTTCCAGAACAAGCTGTATTAAAAGCTCAGACCACCCAACCTGCACAGCCTTCATCCCATCTGCACCATCAATCTTTGGGAAATCTTTATAAAGCTCTATTAAATAAGGCTTATCAGCGAAAGAAAGAGGCATTCCCCTTGTTGTCCTGTGGTGCTTGAGGGCTATGCCAAGGAGAGGGTATGCAGAAGAAAGAGAATTTATTATCTTTGCGCTATGCCCACTCATCTATATTGCCGATTTTGGGGGTGCGCTGATTATCTTCCATACTTCAAATGTTGAACCGTCAGCACGGACCCATGTATCTATTTCAATGCCGACGTAGTTTAATTGCGCCTTGCCTTGGGGTGAAAACTTGGAAGCAGAGTAAAGTGCTTCAATTGCTGGCCTGTCTATGAACATTTTTATGTCTCTGCCTGAACCGGGGCCGCCATGAATTATGGAGCTTATTTTCTTCGCCCCTGTCGGTATGTTTTTTTCTGCAAAGCTTTTATCTTGCGTTATGCCGAAAACTGTATCTTTTTTTGATATACTCTTAGCCATTCGGACCCTCTTTTTCTTCTATTAAATCAATAGCTTGCTTTTCCTGCATTTTATTGGATGATTTAACAGCATCTATTATCACAGACAGCTCATTCACATCTTCATACATTGCGTCTATTATTTGGGATTCGCTATAGTTTCCATTGTTCTTAATTAATTGAACACGCTGAGACTCAGTAACGTGGACCTCTGATTTAGAAGTAACATGGATGTGCTGAGTAGGAAGCCCAGTAAGCAACGCTCTAGCTTTTATCAGTGAAGGGATATCTTTTATCGATGCCTTTATGTCTCCAGATTGAACCTTCTTCACAATCATACCCATTGCAGCATCAATAAGCTTTATCTGCCTAGATATGTCTTTTTCTGTGAGGTACTTTTCCTTTATCTTTTGACCTAGTGGGGCTTCTTCTTTTATCTCTTCTTTCGCCTTGTTTGAATTTTCTATTGCCTCCACTATGGAGGTAACACCGATTGACTGCCTTCTGATGTACGCTCTGAGCGTAGATGGCGCATCGTTAAGTATTACTTCCAACGCTTTCTCTAGAAGCATTTTTTCGTCATCCTTAGACTCAGAAACTATCTGCCTGAATATCTCTATGCATACATATTCGTATTGCGGGCAAGAATCTAATCTTTTCAGCCACGCATACTTCGTTTTCCAGTACCGAACACTGCCCTCTGAGCACTTCATTAGCCTCGCTATCTTCCTATTGCTCCTTCTGTTTGATGTCTGTATGCCAAACAACAGGAAAGAAAGGTAGGCTGTATCTGACTCTTTCTCCAACTGCTTCAATGAGTTTGTGTTGATATCCAATTTTTTTCCTTATATTATATATATAATTAATTAATTAATTACTAGAAAAATCTAGATGAAATTAAATAATTACTAGAAAAATAAAAATTTAATTTTCATACTCGCAAATCCCTCATAGGGAATTTCGCATCTTTTTACGCATTTGTCAACATCTTTTTACGCATTTTTACAATTCTCTTTTCAGAAGCAGCATCAGCTTTCGTTCAATAGTTTAAACGCTAAGCTGTTGCAGAAACTTCAGAAACAGTGGAAAATTTTGCGAGTGTAGAAGTAGGCGGCTTTAAGCCATTTGGCATAAAGTTTTTAAGCCGGGGGTATGTGCCATTTAGCAGGTGGCACACAGTACACATAAGCCAATTGGTTAAGCAGTGGCACACTATAGCTTTGCGCAAGGTACGTAATTGTAAACGTACTAACTTGTAAGCACAGGTAACTTACAAAACAGCTTGTTTTAGTTACTAAAGGCAAGGTACAAAGCTAGCTAGTGCTGGTTGGTTCTAGCGCAAAAACCCAGCACCCATTTTTACCCAGCTAAAACCCAGCATAGTGCAGGTTAAAAGCCAATAATGGCCAAATACCCACTAGTAAAACAGGCTTTGCGCTTTGTGGGGCCAAACCAGCGCAAAAAAACCCACCCTAGCAAACTAGGCTTTGTGCTTGGTAGCAAAACAGCCAAAAATGCATTTTTGGGGCTGTTTTGGGGCTTTGTGCTGCTAATTTGGCTGTTTTGCCAAATACAGGTAAAGCGCAAAGCAAAAAAAAACCACCTTGTGCAAGGTGGTAGCAAAATAAAACCAGGTAAAGCTAAACCGGTACAAGCTGCACACTAGTCTAGCTGGCTAGACGCGTAGCGTTTTTGGCCAAAAAAAAAGCCCCACGGCTGTAAAACCATGGGGCTAAAGGTGGGTGCTGCTTAGCTTTGTGTGCAGCTTGCTAACACTGCGCTAAACAAATTGTGTTTGCTTATTGCAATATGGTCTAGAAGGTGGGCTTGTACTGTGGGGTTTATAGGTATAAAAGCCACTAGACCCACGCTTGCAATATGTATAGGAGCAAAGCCCATTGCCATAGCAGTTAAACACTGTGGGTGGGGCTTTGCATTTGTTTGTAAGTTTGCCTTTGCCCCTTGCATTACTAAGGCTTTTACATTTGCCTGGGTAAACTGTAGGCCAGCCCACCCACTAGACTTTGTTAAGGTTTTAACCACTTTTGGTTGTTTGCCTACCAAGGCTAAAATACTACTAAAAGGTACGTAGGTGGTACGTTGTAATTGGCCTGCATTAAGGCTTTTAAATATTTTTAAACCTGTATTGGGGCAATGCAGCTTATTAATAAGTGCTTTTTGCTGTTTGTTTGCGGTACTAGCTGTGTAACCAGCGGTTATTAAGGTTGTTATAGCGTTACGCATAGCGGTTTGTGTATTGTTTAACATTTGTTTACCTTTGTACATGGTGGTGTACTGTAAAAGTGTAAAATGTACCTTAATTGGTACACTACATTTATACATTAACTGTTATTGCTTTACCTAATTACGCCCTATTTTTAGCCCTACCAAAACAGGGCTATTTTGTGCAAGGTATTTATAAAAACGCTGCACGTCTAGGCAATTGCCTTTTTTTAAATTTATTTTTATTTTTTTTTTAGCTTAGTTTTAATTTATACAAAAAAGTGGCGCATTTTTAAATTATGCAAAAAAGCAAGGTTTAACCTTAATTATGCAGCACCCAATTTTGCCTACTTGCTAAATACGCAACAAAGTTACCTGTATTTATAGCCCAGTTACCTTTGGCACAAAGTAAATAGTGCCAAATAGCACAAAATTATAAACCAGGCACAAAATATAAACCAGTGTTATACCAAATGGCATAGGCACAAAATTTTATGCCAAGTTGTAATTGTTACAATTATTGTAATTGTTAAAATAGTTATAATTATTGTAATTGTTAAAATAGTTATATGGCACATTTTTATATGCCACAATTTTAAGCCAATTTTATGTAACGCTTAAAACGGCCCAAAACACGGCTTTAATAAATAGCTAACCTGTTACACCAAAAAGTTGGTAGCGCGCATTTTAGCCCCTATTTTAAGCCTGCAAACCACTAGTTTTGGGGTAGGTTGGGGCCAAATTTATATGCCACTGGTATACCAAATGGCATAAAATTTTATGCCACATGAAAATTTGTGGGGGTTTTTGCCCGAATTTTTTTTCGCTTCAATACGGTGATCAATTCGTTTTCGCCCCAACCTCGCACGCATATCTCGGCCCAAGGTTTTCTTTTTCGGCTCACCCGGCTTTCGTTTTGGCTTCATTTGGTTTTCTTTTTCGCTTCACCTCTCGCTTTCTTTTCATTTTGTTTTCATTTTTGACCTCGGTTTATTTTCGTTTTTTGGTCGTTTTAGCTTCGGTTTGGGGGTTTTTTCTTTTTTGGGGCGCGTTCTCTATACGCAAATAATATATGGGGATGGTGTAAATTAGCGCTAGACGAATCAACTAGCGCTATTGTAATTAATTTATATTTAATAGGCGGCGAAACTTTTTCGTGCAGCCTGCTTTTATTTTTCCCTATAGCCTTCCACCCTTTTGCTTTGCCAGTGTTCTTGTTGGCCATCCTCCGGCTTTTAGCGGCAACTTCGCTGCATAGGCTGCAATGCGTGGGATGGCCAGTGGAAAAAGAAGCGGTTTAATGGAGACAGGCTTTTTCGCCTGTTTCTAACCCGGCTTCTGTGCGCACAGCCCTGCGCTGCTTTTTTTCAGATTGAAAACCGGGTTAATATATAATTAATTGTAAATGAATTTATATTTTATATATATATAATTAATAGGGAATAAATTACCCTCCTCCAATAGGGAAAATAGTATTCATCATTAAATGAGTAATGCATTTATCATTAATGAATTCCTTCATTTTAAAAAGAGAAACCAATTCTAATTTAAATAAATGTAAACCATAATATAAATCAATATTCTATCTGGTTATCCAATAGAAATATTAATGATTATTATTTCATTTAATAATAAAATAACTATATGTTTTTCCTCTTAATTAAGAGAGAGAAGCGATATATACGCTGAATTGATAATTCCCTGAGAAAAATTCTGTCATCGCTTCCTTTTTGTACCCCCCTTCCTCCAAAAAGTCGTTGCCTTTTTCTGTGCGGCAGAGGCAGGTGTTGAGGTGTGGGCCTGAGCAGGCATACGACAACAGCCAAAACGCTGGCCAGTGGTCGGCAATCTTTTCTGTGGTCATACACCAGTGTCGGCATGGACATCGCAAAGAGGTACTTTGAAAATGCAAAGAGGTACTTTGAAAACGCAAAGATGAATTACCTGAGCCTTCTTTATTAATTCCACCGCAGCAGGGTTCCTTTTTAATGGTGGTTTCTTTCGTTGGCCGCTTGCTGTGGGTGCATTGCAAAACCTTTGGCAACACCGCATTTAAGAAGCCATATTGGCCTATTTTGCCATTTTCGCTGGCCACCCTTTGTGGTAGGTAGGGCAAATTTAGCAGGCAAAATAAACGGCAAAACAACCTCGTGCAACTTGGCAATCGCAACCCAATATTTTTTCCCTAACTTTGTTTTCTTAGCGACAAAGTAATGAAGTGAAACCAACTAACGTATAATTAATAAGGTTAAAATACTAACAGTTATACATACCCTTTAAAAAAAAACCCGAAACCAAAAGGGAGCAAAAAATGAAAACTAAAACTTTAACCCTGCTGAGTAGCCAATGGAAAAGGCTTGCTGCCTTTTCTATTGCCTTGTCCGCATGGGCAAACACCATAATTCTCATAACAAAAAGGAGTTTTAAATGAGAAATAATTTAAAGTTTAGCGACAACACAAATGTTGCCGTTATTGAAGGCACAGGCAAAGTTGAAATTTGGCTCGTACCCCTATTCCTTGTACAACCTGCTACATGGTTCAGTGGCCATTTCACCAAAAAACGGCAAGTTGCGCTTTCTACATTGATGCATGGGCGACAAAGTAATGAAGTACACGCATGGCTGCTAGATGATGAGTTGGCAGAACGCACCAAGAAAACCAACAACCAGCCCAACCGCTGGCATGAGACAATAAAGACAACACTCAAGACCCACAAAGTGAGCCATGTGGTAACTGAAACTGGCATGAGAACCACCGGAAAATACCTTGTAAGCGTAGGGATGGGCAAATGAGACTTACAATACAACATATATTGACAGCTACGGGAACCCCCAATGACCCCGAACACAGCAACGAAAAGCTTCGTGAGTGGTGCGTTGACGATGAAGAAACATGGAACCACCCTGCGAGCATAGCCACAGAGTTTGCTGCTGACGTATGCCGCCTTAAAGAGTGTGGCCAGATAATAAGGCTACCGCATTGGGAACAGGAAGCTTGGGCCGACATAAGCCATGCCTACAAAATGATTTTATGGGCGAATGTTTGGCTGCTTGGGCTAGACGAAAAACAAAACCCGTTCTTTAGCATAGTCATAAAGGAAGCACAAGCTGAAATAGCAAAAGATAAACTAGAAGGAGGTGGGCAATGAACGCATACATAGAAACAATTATGATGGCTGCTGGGGCCTGTGATTTAGCCCCAGATATGCAAACTGAAGATGGCCCAGAATGGTCCGATTATGCAACTGAACATAAGCCGGAAGCAAGCATTGATTTGCTCTCGGACAGGGAATGTCTAGTTGAGTATGTAACTTGCCCGACCCCATACTGGGTGGAGCGTATTGGAGATGTGGAAATATTTTTTATTTCAGCCGCACAATTGTGGCAAGGGTTTGCAAAGATAAGCGACAGCATTTCTGAAAACCAGCTTGGGGTGCTACTGAACAAACACCTTATATGCGGAAAACATGTAGAAAAGTTCTGGGAACCCCACCAAGCCAGCCACCTGCCGATGTTTCTTAGAGACATGGCTGGTATTATAAATGAAGGTTGGTTGGAAATGGACAAGTTAAAAGACTGGTTCCTGACTATGGTTGAGATGGTTGAAGAGGGCAGTGAAAGCTGCTGGTTAAATTTAATAGAAGCCTTTAATGAACCAGAAAAGTATTCAGAAACAAAATACAAGCATAGAATTAAGGGTGATGGCTGGGTTTGGGAAAACACTTGGAGTACACCATGAGAGTTTTAGTAATCAGCACACTCCTCGCCATAGGCATCCGAGAGCTTTCAGCGCAGCAGGCCAAGGCTGAGAACGCAGCTATGAAATTAGCTGCCTGCCAGCGCATGGGCGAAGCAACCGTTGACCAAGTCAATGATGGCACAGCCACCGTTGAAGTTGGCAATGAATGGTTTTTTTACAAACCACGAACCAAGGTAAGAGAGGGCCAAAGACTGGCAGGCCCATACTGGGCTGAGTTTTGTAGCCAGCTTTACAAGACTGGCCAACTGAGGGCAAAATAGATGCTGCTCGGAAGTAATGGGGAGTTGTGCTTGGTTTCAAGCACAGCTTCCCTTACCCTTGTTGAAAACATATGGGAAAAGCAAGCTGCTTTTCCTATGTATTGTCCACAAGGGGCAACACCATACATTCATACAAAGGAGTAATAAATGAATGGTTATTTAAACTGTGCTCGAACAGCACCAGTAGTTGTTTTTGGAAACAACACTGGAAATGCTATAGAGCATTTTGGCCTCAAGGCCATAATCAAGGAAGCCATCTGGCTACTATCGCCATGTAGTACGCAGCAGCAGGCTGTTGAGGAATTTGTGAAAGCAGTTGCAGAAAATACTGTAGCCCAAAGAGGGCTAAGGGAAGGAATTCCCGTAATAATACTGGATGCAGTTATGGAGCAGTTGGCTGAATATTCTGCCGAATACATACTTGAGCTGGAGAGCGGATATAGAACCGACATTGGCCCGAGGCATGTAACCCGTTTGATATACTGGGCGATGGTGCTGGGGCAGAAGTACAGCCGAAGCCTCCTTGGAAGATTGTGCAGAATAGCCAAAGCCCGAAAGGCGATGGCATTTAAAATGAATAATACAATCCACAGCACATTCATTGCCGTCGTACTAACAGGAGTAAAATAATGAATTACGATATTGGCGCGATTAAATACGGCTTGCCCCAGAATGGTATCATGAGGCAGGACATTATACGCAAGAGAACCCGGGAAGAAACCTATGCTTTTGAGAGCCTAGAAACATTTATGCTTGATATCATCCAGACCTACCAAGGTCCTGCGTTTTTCAAGCCCTTGTTGGCTATTGGCGAAATGCCAACAAGGTACGAAGCTTTTAGTGAATGGGTAGAAATAAATTGTGAACCCGGCGAAGACTTCCACAAAACCTTCTGGGTTTGGCTGCGCCACAGGCTTGAATCTATACAAGATGATTTTGCTTTTCAATGGCAGGAAAACAGCCTTGATTACGATTACTGGGTGATAGGCTCGGGAATCAAGGCAGCAATCATAGCAACACAGCAAAAGTGCGAAAGCACAACGATGTTGGCCTTGGCCTGCTATGAAACTGCATTCGATAGAAAACATTGGAGAAGCATACAAGAAATTGAATGCTGTTTTGAGAAGACAAGCATCAGTAAGTATATAGGAAAACTAAACGAAACAGAAGCAAAATGCTATTGCCCTGAAACCGACATGGATGGGTCGACATATTGTGGAAGTTGCATTATTTGCGAGGGTTGGAAGAATGCATAAAGTAATTAACTTGAACATAATCCCAAGAGAGGTGCGCAAGAAAGCGTACCGAAACCCACAAGAGGCCTATGTGATGATAGAAACGGCAACAGGCAACCTTTCGGGTGCGAAAATAATGTATAGGCCGGGCAGAAATGGTGGGTATTTCTGCATGAGCTACTGCCCAGAAAAACAAGATATAAGAGAGTTAACAGAACGTAAGTAGAATTATTTCCGCAAGAATGCCATAGGAAACCAGACGGGTACGAAATGCGAAAGAATCGGGATGGTGGGCAATAGAAGCCTGAAAGAAAGCAGACGCCTGTCATGGGTGATTCTAAACCTTCTTTTTCCCCTTCTTTTCATTTTAATCTCTGCGGTTGTTCTTTTTCTTTTTTGCTTCTTTTCATTTTAACCTCCTGTTTTCTTCTTTTTGCCTTCATGATGGGGGTTTTTTTTTGGTTTTTTTTATTCTTCTATACGGCTAATTGAATTGATTTCTGGGCCAGCTAAACACTGAATAGCGCTAGCGCTATAATAATATATATTTACGAAAATATTTTTTTTAGTTTCATTTTTTTTTGGTGGTTTTGGCAATGGGTTTGACCTATTTTTGAATAGGTATTTGTTTAGTATGGAATAGTTATTAAATAAAAAAAGGAAATGTTGGTTCAATGCGTTAACAACAAACCAACACACCCTTAAATAAGAGGCTAAATAGCAGCAAAAAATAGCTCTAAAGCAGTTAGCCTACCCCACACAAGGCATGCAGTAATCGCAACGCAACGATTGCTTGCCTGCAAGCTCTTGGGTTAGTGTGCTGCACTATCTTTATTCATTTGCTTTATTATTTCTTTCCCCTCTTCTCTGCTTTCCACAGGGATAGACATGCCTTCACCAAGAACATAGTACCCATCTTTCTTCCTAACGACCCTCAGTTTTCCATCCGTGTTTAGTGTAACACCATCAGTGAAACGAAGAATACCCATAGCTGAAGCCCCTTTTAATTGATTAATTAAATTAAGTTATATGATTATACTAAATGCATTTATTCTAAGATATGAAAAATTAAACGCACTCTAATATATATTTATAATTATTCATATATTAATAGTAAATATTTATATCTAAATATAGAAATTAATATATGAATAATTGTTTTTTAATTCTTGAGATATTATCAAAATTCTCAAGACTCTGAGATATTTTCTGTCATCGCTTCCTTTTTAGGCTTTCTTATTTTAGAAAACCCGTTCACTTTTCCAGAGGTATATTCTTGCACCGTGTCCTTCAATAAAAGCTGCCTAAGAATAGCCTTAATCGTATTAATGTAGTAAAGGCTTTGCCGCTTCTCACGGTCGGTTGAGTCTTCCGTTTGGTGCACCTCGCGATAATGTCTAAGCGTTGAGAGAAGTTGCCGCACACCCATCTCTTCAATACATAGCATGGTCACTTGATGGAGGCGATCATCTAACCATTCCATTTGGCCATAAAATTTATTTCCCATGGCTCCCTCCTAAAGTATTAAGATTAAAAATGTTCCTTATCGGTATCATTTTAAACGATAACAGCATGGGTCACTGCCTTTGTTCCTGAACGGTATCATTTGACATCCCCTTTTTAGAAATGAGTTATGCCGTCTATTTCCACCCAGTACTGCCCTGAGCTTGACATAATAGCTTCTGATGTGTTGGACGTAAACAAGTCTACATCAATGTCCAATGTCACTTCAGTTGGTATATCTGAGTCTTTCATTTTACACATCCACATTGAGCGTATGTGCTCTGCTATCGGCTCCCCCATTCTATGGTTATGAGGGAACGATGCTATACAAAGGTGAATACCTTTCTCATCTACTTTACCCCTAAACTCTCTTAGCTTTTCTAATGGAATATGCCTGTTCATTTTATTTTCCATTGCCCAGATAGCCATCCTTATGAGACCACTGGTGGTGGATACAACCAATCTTCTCTTTACCTCAATTTCATCTGCCATCATTCACCTCTTGTTGGAAGCATTTTCTCTAATTTATAGAGTAAATTCAATTCAAACCCTATCTGCCCTCTTCTGCTCAGTCCTTTAATATCTTTATAAATCTTTATAAATCTTTTTGCTTTTTCTGAAGTTGGGCATTGGGCAATCGTTACTTTTTTACCTTCTTTTGTGGTTACATAAACACGAAACATCTGTTACCTCCTTTTGTGGTATTTATCCTTCACCCCATCGGCAATTTCCCACTGTTCTTTGTTGTATCGGTCCGGCTTTTCATCAGGATACCCCATGCCCTTTTGGCGGTGAGCGAGATATGCAGCGCGTTTGTAAGTTCCGTCGATCAAGATTTGCGCCATCGCTGCAACATCCGGTTTCAATCGTGCAGTGAGGGTTGATACAATCAGCTCCTCTGACTGCTCGATGTGGCCAAGAGCGGCATGGATGCACTCATGTAAGATGATCGTGCCCAAGTGGCTCAAAGTTCTTCCAGCATGGGTGCTTAGCCTGATTCTCTTCTTGCGGAAGCTGCACACCCCTCCTACACCCCTTCCCAGGGAATTGGTCTTCTTCGATAGGTCGAGAATCTCGAATCTCCACTCGTACAGATCGAACGGCAGGTTGTGAAAACTTAAAATTGTGTGGCTTGCATGAATCCACGCTCTTATCGCCACCTTGGAGGCATGGGGGTGCTTCCCCTTTATATTTAGCTTTTCCATTTTATCTCCTGTTTTCTGTAATTAATCGCCCCAAAAATACAGATACCTTTAGAAGGTGGAGTCGCTTGTATTTCGAGCGAAGACCTTTAGGGATATCTGTATTTGCTGCGTCGAAGCATTGATCTAGGTTTTCGTATGTAGGGTAGAGGATTTGTAATGCCTTTACCACTTTTTCAGGACCATGTCTGCGAAGGAGCTTTTTGTACATTATTTGGGTGCTCCGTGGGAGCGTTGAATTATGTACTTCCAGAGCAAAGTCTTCAGAAGGATGGACCTTCCGACCCCATGCGCCATCTGGACCCTCAATAAGAACAATGTCTCCACGAAGTGGTGTGTTTTTAACCATGTAAAACTCCTTTGTTATGTCAATTAATGTCAGCGATATTACCGATGACCCAAGAAATCTGACTAGTGCATGGCATTGTTAGAAAGGTGCGATATCTTTTTAATTCTTCTATGTTTTCTTTAAACGCCAGCCCTTCTCTGCTCACTTTGTACTCCTCATCTGATGACTCAAACTCTTCTTCCTTTTCTTCAATCAGATGTTCTATCTGATCTTCTATGCCTATATATTTGTCGTCTATTGACGAAGCTAATTCGTCAACCAAATCTTCGAGGACTGCAACCTCTTCGTTTTTAATGAATCTCCCCACCTTCGTTAACTTCATGCCTTACTCCTATTTGTTTCATCTTTTCCGCATAGTGGTCGCTCTCGACCCACTCTTTCGCATCTAAAAACATATTGTATTCATCCCAAGGTAGTGAAAAACTACCTTTATCTCTCTTAAAGTCAGGATCTAACCCAATCCATTTACGTTCACCCCCGTTAGAGACATATGCACCAGTGTAACCGATAGTGGACTTCAATATGGGAACAACAGTTTTCCACTTTTTCCTTAGATTTCTATCCCATAACAAAAAGCCAAGGCATTTATTCGCATAGTGGAATTTGCTCTTACAGAACGAACAATGTCTGCGCATCACGGTGTCCACCTAGTTCTCTTGCCCCACTCGTTATATCCGGGAACCGTGTACTTTACCTCTGCAGCCATAGAGTCTTTAAGCAGTGATAATGCACTTGAAAGATTTATTAATGCTTCGGAAATGCAACAAGAGACAATGGATTCCCCACATTGCGTGGCCAACCGTTCCACATCTTCTTCTATGCTGTTCCCTATCACCAACATCTCTCTGATGGCAGATGATATCTTTTCTTCTGTTCCTTTAATTCCGTTATCTAAAACCATGAATGAATTAAACTTAGCAGTACATTCCGGGCATGACACAACCGATTCTTGCATTATTTGTTTCCCACCACCTGCATAAAAATGTATCAGAACTGTTCCGATGAGCACCTCAGTTAAACAGATGGGGCAATCTATTGAAATCTCAACCCTAGAGAGACTCCTTCTTTCTGTAATGCTATTGGTAAAACTTTCCTTGAGCTTATATAGAATAGTGTCGCCTACAGGCTCATTGCAAAAATTATTTCTACATGTTTCCCTTATTAATTCAAGAGCAACATGGTACTCTGATGCTGAAAAATTAAAATCATCAATGAATTTATCCATTAATGTATCAAAAGCTTGGTCAGGACACCATTCAGGGCTTTCTTCTAGTATTGGTTGAACATTAGAATTGCACCATTCAAGTAAAAACTCATAGCTTAAGTTGTTCATCCTTCCTCCGTGTAGCCCATTTACTTTTAAGCAGAACCTTAATAATCTTAATAGCTTCGTCTCTGTCTGTAGTGTATAGAACTCCAGCATATGCATTCCACACAAAGATATGCTCAATATCAAAACAGAATAGGATATGCTTAAACAAGTCTATTGTTGACTCTCTGGTGTATCCGTGCTTCCCATCATTGCGAAGATTAAGTATATGTGTTCCGCAAGAATATGGCATCCATATAAAATACGTATCTGGGTTTTCTTCGCAAAACCTCTTGTCATGAAAACACAAATCTTTAAGGTGGTACTCTATGGCGTTCACCTCCAATGCTTTCTCAACAATTGCAGCATACGCTTTCGGCCAATCATGCTTGTCATTAGGCAAGGAATCAAGTAAAGCTTGATTACGCTTTCGTTGGGCATTCTTAAGAATGTTCTCCATTCTTTTTTGCTTCCTAATTGTTTTCTGTAGTGTCACACCACCATCAAGGTCGTTTATTGATAAAGCCCGTTTTGGGTGAAACCCCAAAATTGAAGCAATATCAACTATGGATTTTTTCATAGTTTTCTCCTTTGTTAATCCATTTGCGGATAATAGATGGGGCATCATTTGATACCCCATATGTTTTCAGCAAATGCTACAACTGCTAAGAAGTGTATGACTTAACAAATTCATCCATCGGTTGGACATGCAAAACCCACTCACCATTCTGCTTCTTTAAGAAGCTCTCATACCCTAGCTCTAGAAGTATTCGAGGCGCAGGGTGTCTATGGCCGAGCCACGTTCCAGTCTCCTTGCAGCGTCTTCCGTTACCCATCCACGCTTGCCTCGATGTGGAATAGGTCTTCACTATCCTGTATATTCTATCCGGCCCAAACAACGCAGCAGGTATAAGCCAAACACCGTCTTCTTCTTTAATGCCGTTTTTACTTTTCTTAGCGTCTTCAAGCATGGCTACAACGACCATCTTAATAAACATCATTGCAGCTTGCTTCTTTGCTTTTGCTTTCTTTGACCGTTCCTTTTTAACTTTTTCCACTTGTTGCTTTTTTTCTTCTTTTACTTTTTGTTTTTCTTGTTTAGACGCAAGTTTCGCTGAGTCATCTTTTGTAGGGAAAACAGTTAGCTTCGGCTTCCGCATTTGTTCTTTAACTGCTTGCTTTATTTCATCAAGCCCGACCCCAAGGGTTTTCGCAACACTTTTTGCAGTTTCTTTAGGTATTACACTTTCAGGCTTGGCCTCTACTTTTTCTAATTTAGCAAGGATTTTCATTGCAATGATAGCATTGCTATCGCTGCCTTCCACCTTAACCCCATTGCTTGAACATATTGAAAGAAGCTCACTTTTTTTCTTCCTCTTCAACTTACTTAATGTATAACTGGACATTTCTACCTCTGTGTTATTTGTTATGATGCCAATTTGAGGCATTGGCTTGCCTATTATTATATATGCAATACGAGCACCGTGATAACAGTTAGATAAAATTTAGAATGGGGCCTCTGCTTGGCCCCAAAACAATTTTTCAGAAGATTCTGATTTAACCTTAAACCTAACAACCTTCAGTTTCATTTGTGCTGAGAGTTCCCTTATGGCTTCCATTCTCTTATCCATAAGCATAAGGTGTTCTTCATACCAAACCTCGTCTCCATGTAACTCTTCCAGAACCCGTATAGAACGGTTCCACCATTTCGTATCTCTATCGAGAAATGTGCAATAGCTTTCTTCCATACTCATTGGGTCAGTATGGCTTTCATAGTCTTCTTCTATACATTCATGCTGTTCATTCTTGAACATATCCAGCAACATACTTTCCTGCGCTATTGCCCATTTCTGATACTGGTTTTCTTCATCTGCTTTATATTGCAGATACACTGAGCAGTTTCTTAAGCGGATGACAACATCCGCTTGAGGTTTCTCCAACAGTGCCAACGGAGTACATTCCTCTTTTGACACAAAGTCAAGAGAAACCCCACCGGCTTTATCGGGGTCAATGGTTAACAATGCTCTGAAATACTCTTTCTCTAGCCTCCCAGCCATCATGGCAGCTTCTTTTTTGTTTACAAACCAAGGGCAGTCTTTCGGTTCATTTGTATGCTCATAAGGGTATGGGTATTCACACCTACTATCAGCAGAGCAATCACAACCACCGTTTGCTTTAATCTTTTCTTCCTTTGTTTTACTGAAAAAACGCATGCATTCAGAAACTATTGTTTCTGGCTCAGTTGTTTCCCAGAAAATAGGAGAATCAATTAGAGCTATTAATTTACTCATAGTGTTTTCCTTTGCTAGGGTTGTTTTCTGACACCCAAAAAAATTGGGCTACAAGCAATTTACCATGTTAGAAAGTATAATGCCATATAACGATATCATAGTGACAACGTAATGAATGGGCCATTTATAGAACCGATAGAAGCTAATTTTGTATTGCCCTATATAGTATATAAGGTATGGAAAAATAGAGAAGAATATAAACAATTAAAAGAAATATATAAAACTCACTATGATTTAAAAAGACCTTCTAACTGTTACAGTTACGCTTCAATATGTTAAATTGTAGTGCGGCAAAAATTAACTTTTTTGCGCCTTCAAATAATAATTCAATGAGGTAAATGAGATATGACTACTAAAACTGTACATGCTGCGAGTATTATGCAGCTTCTGTGGGATTTAAATGAGTGTAGGATGATGCCTACAGATTTCAAAACAAGAATGCAATTAATTGGATTTCCAGACAAAATGGTAGATGCTGTTCCATCATTCGATGAGAACAAGGCAGTAAGAGCAGGTGCAAAAAAGTGGCGCAAGGGGCGCGGAGAACTTGCCTACGAAGGCACTGTAGCTTATGAGAACGATGATGTTATTGGTGTTGCCGTATTAGAACTCCAGAGGGTTTCAGACAAGGAAGTACAGAAGAAACAAGTTGATAGCTGGGATTGGGATAAAGCTAACCTTAGCTGGAGTACGAACCCAAAGACGAACGAAGGCATGGCAATGCTTCAGTTTATTGAAAGGCAGCTCAAGGGGTTCTCAAGTAATGAAGTAACAAAATACGTCATTATGCCTTGCCTGACAAAGATAAGGTCTTGGCCCATGCGGAAACGTGGTGGGATGTACATGGCGATTAGCAGCGACGAAAACCTTAAGTTAATGAAAAAAGTTGAACGGTTTGTTCAACAGTGTAATTCTGGCAACGAGTTTTACATATACACCTTTACAGGAGTCTCTAAGGAGACAAAAACCAGTGCAGAAAGGGCATTGAGCTTTAGTATCAAAGGCCAAATAGAGGCAGCTAAAAAGCAAATAGAGGGTTGGAAAACATCTTCGAGAAGCCCCCGTAACGGTGGAGAAAGCCTATTTGGAAAACTAAAGAGTGTTTCCGATGACTTGAAGAGGGCAAAGGAATTCCTAACATTGGATATGGATGACCTTGAAAAGCTTATTCAAAGCACAACTGCTGCTGCTGAAGAAGCAATCGACAAAATAGCAAGTAAAAAACTTGAGCTTGTTACAGAACCACCATTGCTAACAACTGAAAACTACGAAGAAATACTTGAAGTGGGCGATAATGAAGACCCGAATGCTTACCGGATGAGGGCCACTATGGCCCTAATGAACGCAACACAGGAAACAAGGGTGGCCATTTATGGTGCTCTGGAAATTGATTGGGAAAAAGGAAACCTTTGGGCAAACCTTCAGTCAGTTGTGGAAAAGGTAGCCCAAGCATAATCAGAACCTATTGGTGGGGGATACACAGGTATCCCCTATTTTTTCAGACTAATAAATAGATATCATTATGATATAAAATAACCGTCTAACTGTTGCTAAATTGCTTCGCACATGGTAATTTATGGTAGGCCTTTTTTTGGCCCACATCATAATTTAATATTTTTTTGGAGAAAAATTTATGGACAACAAAGTTAAACATCCGGTTGGGAAAACAGCCGAATACATGCAGCTTCAAATGCTGCGTATGGAGATGTCATCAAAGACAGTAAAGCTTGAAGAGGCAACTGATGTTGTTTTGAGGGCATTACTTTCAAGGACACATTGCCTGCTTCTTGGGGACCCAGGAGTAGGGAAATCAATGATTGGGAGCCTGCTTATAAATTCTGTTACAAACGCTAGTATTTTTGAAAAACAGCTTTCTGACTTTACGCAACCAAGCGAGATATGGGGAAAGCCGAATGTTAAAGCGTTGGTTGAGGATGGTGAAGATAAGCGCATGTCCGAAGGTATGGCGCAGGAAGCTCACATTGTTAAGATAGATGAGATTTTCAAGGGCAGTGAAGCTGTACTATCCGACATGCTAAACTTTATGTCAGATAGAGAATTCCGTGATGGTAAGGTTCTTCACAAATGCCCTGTAATATCGGTGATAGCAACATCAAACGAGACACCTCGCGAAGCAAATATGGAAGCACATTATGACCGCCTACCACAGCGGCTTCTGGTTTGTAAACCAGAAGAAAGGGCAGACAGGGTAAAGATATATAAGATGAGGGGGAACAAAATTAACATCAATAGCAAATTGGACATAGAGAGTTTGAGAATGCTACAACGTCGTGTCGATGATGTAATGTTCTGCGACACCATGTACAGCAGGCTGATGGACATAGAAGACGCACTAAATGATAGTGGGTTCATACCGTCCAGTAGAAGGATGGCCCAAATCACACGCGTTATTGCTGCCAATGCAGTATTGAACGGGAGGGAAAAGGTTACGGAAGAGGACCTAATGGTGGTAAAGAACGGAGCATGGGAAAAAATGTCTGATGCAGATAAAGTTAAAAGGGTGGTTGAAAACTCCTTGTGGCCGAACGCAGAAAAGGCTTCAAAAGCAGTAGAAGAAATGTACAACAACATAGATGGGTTATTGAAAAGGAACAACCTAGAAAGGAAACATATGGTTAAGGCAGATATTAACGTCCTCGAAAGTATCCGCACATCTATTCGAGATACAGCAGGTCTTCTAAAAGCATTAAAGCTTCCGAAACAAATATTGGAATCACATACCCCGGTTCTGGAATCAACATACAGAACCGTAACGGATGAGATGCGCAAACGAAGCCCTAAGAACGATGTTGATTTGTTCGGGAGGGTGTAAATGAGTAATGTGATTAAGAAACCATCCTTACTTTCCAAGCTGCTTTTTGATGCCGATGAAGGTAGCGAGAAGAACAAAGCTATTCTACATAGTAGAATTGAGATAGCTACTGGCTTGCAAGAAATAGACAACATAGAAAGGGTTGAGGCGGCAGCCTCTTCCCACTGGAAGGGTGAAAGCTTTTGCAGGGAGGTATTTTCCTCGTTGTACCAACACAAAGTAGCAGATGCAGAAAAGAAGGAGTCCTGGGCATCGAAAGGGTTTGAGATTCTAGAGGGAAACCCAGCATTCACCCAACTGAAAAAGGGTTGCGAGTTTTCTGCTGTTAAGTCACTGGTTGCTGCATCATCATTGGTGCAAGGAACAGACTTTATAAGCTTGTTTGAATCCACTAAAGAAGACAGGCAAAAAGAAAATCAAAGTGGTGAACCGGATGAGCAGCAAGGTGGTGGCGAACAAAGGGGAGAACAGAGCAAAGGCAGCGGCAAACCCGATGCTGCACAAGGAAGCGGACAACAGTCTCTTTCTGAGGCTTTGGCTGGTGGGAATGCAACAGAAGTTGCAGAACGTAAACTCAGAAAGGCTGTAGAGGAAGCGCAGAAAAAAGCAGATGAAGCAGAAGAAGTGTCTGAAGCCGTATTTGGCAAGCATGCAGGAACAGAAAGCTCAAACCCTGAGTTTATAGAGGACGTTAAGGAAAGAATGAAATTCCTTGATAAAATAAACAGGGGTAGAATGAGAAAAATAGCTAAGCTAATCGGAAGGCTTAAACGTGTGAATAAGGTTAATAAAAGCTCAACGAAAATAAAAGGGAAGACGAAAACTGTAGGTGTGAAACTTGGCAATGAGATACCTCTTCTGACTGATGAAAGCTTGATACTGGCTGCAAGCCCTGTGTTGAAATATGAGTTTTATTCAAAATACCTAGACTCCTGTCTAGTTCAATACAAGCAAGAGTCCAATAAAAAAGTAGGGAGAGGCCCAGTTGTTATGCTCATTGACTGTAGCAGCAGCATGGGTGCGAATAACCGATTTTTTGACGGGATATCAAATATGGATGTAGCGAACGCTATTGCTGTGACTGTCCTTGCAATATGTAGAAAGGAGGGTCGCCCATTCTCCGCATATTACTTTAATGGGAGCCTGCTGGCTACATTCTACGGATGGGAAAAAAATTCCTTTATCGGGTTTAGCAACCATTCAACAAACCCAACGAGGATAATAGATTCAAAGCTAGTAAGTATGATGATAGGGATGGGCTGTGCAGGAGGAACAAGGCTTTCAACTGCAATGGCTTCCGTTGTCGGCAATGGTAGCCTTAAAGAAAAGGCAGACCTTCTCGTTCTTACAGATGGCCATACAGAGACAGTGTGCGAAAGCACAATTGAAAAGATAAATTCTCTGAAGGAAGTGTCTGGGCTAAGGAGCTACGGTATGGTTATTGGTGGAGGTAATTTCCATAGTGATATTGCTTGCACTATGGACAAAGTAGTGCAAGTTGACAACCCTACAGAAATGGAAGAAGTTGGCAGAGCTTTATGAAAGATAAGTTGCTGTGCCTTGTTTCCAGCATCAAACCACTATGGGATTTTTATCCCATAGGGTGTTTGGTTGAAGAAACAAGGATGGCTATTTCTGGTGAAGGCGGGCTTACGGAAGCAGATATTAATAAATTAATTAACTATTCAGAAAGATGGTCTAAATTAAATGAAGAACAAAAGAAGATTTTCTCAAAGTCATTTATTGACACACACATAGGTGTGATGCTTCTTCTTTACCTTAATGGAACCCGATTATCTGGATACCAAAAGGAGTGTTTGGAAAGGAAATATGAAGAATATTTCCTGTACAGAACACCTATAAACATAAAAAAAGGATTATAATGAATTGGAATTTCCTACTTAAAAATGGAAGCATATTTGACAGAATATGCACTAGAGTTTCATTTAAATTAAAGAAAGACACAGAAGACTTTAAACAAGATTGTGCAATTGCTGTTGCAAAAAAAGCAGATGAATACGACAAAACTAAAGGCTCCGTACAGACATTCATGTACTGGATATGCATGGGTGTTTTGACAGAATACAGGAGAAAGGAATTCTACAACAAAAGAATAATTGCAACATCCACACTACATAGCCATGAATGTGTTACAAACATAGACGAAGAAAATAAAAATAAGGTCTACGCAGTAGCGGTTAGCAGGAACACAGAAAATGAGATAAAAAGGAATGAGTTGTTTGGTATACTAGACCCAATAGAGAAAGTTATAACTAGTTTATTAGATCAAGGATTTAAACAAAAGACAATAGCAGAGTTCTTAGGAACCAACGAAATGTACATAAGCAGACAAAAGTCTAAAATAGCTGTGAAAATAAGCATGGAGAAAAAATGAGAATATCAACTAAAGAAAAAGAAATTATAGACATGAACTTTCTTTTCTCTCAACTGGTTTCGATGTGGTGCGATAAAACAGGGAAGAAGCAATCCGGCCTTGCTTCCATACTCGGTATGACACCTCAAAGCATTTCACAATGGAAGACAGGTACAAATGCCAGAAGACCACCTTGGGGTGTTCTTATGGTTCTTCTATCTGCAACCAAAACATCTATATTGATAAATGAGAATGGTGCTAAAATAATTAAAAATTCGGATAAGGGATGAAAAAATCAAGCAGAACAAATTACGGGAATAGAGGGAAGGCTTTTGAAAAATTCATGGAGAATATATTCTACAGATGCTCAACAGAATACCCAGAAAATTTCTCCTTCCTTAGAACACCACCAGAAATGAGGGTAGTTAGGTCTATCGGCCAAGGGCAGTTTATCTCTGTCTTTAGCAAAAAAGGCCCACCAGATTACATTTTATCATATGAGGGAACAACAATACTAGCAGATGCAAAAGAGGTGAGAACACATAGGTTCCCATATTCTAATTTGCATTGGAACCAAGCCAATCATTTTGAGAGGTGGGAAAAAAGTGGGAACGCATGTGCGATAATAATTAGATTCACTGATAGCTCCTATACCAATGAAGACTTTATAGTTCCTTGGTCCGAAATTAGAGGTAGGTGGATGGAGTGGAATGAAAGAAGAAGGATGGGGGAAAGTATAGAAAGAGGTGGCGGTTCCATAAGTAAAGAAGAAATCAGCAAGATTTCTTTTAAATTTACAAGTAACAATTTTATGGATAGCATTAAAGAGATGGTTGAATCACTTGGTTTCGAGCACGAAGATTAATTCATTACTTCACTACTCCCCAAAATTTCCTTTCTTTTGAGAGGCACATTTTCATTAAATCAAACCCAGATTTATAAGAAACAGAAACTTTAATTGGCTTGCAATATGCGGAAGGGTCGCCTTTTTGTGATTCCGCAACCGCTGTTTTCTTTGTTTTTTCTCTTATGCTCAAATCTTCATTCGTCTTATGTTCAACATACCAGTAAATTAATTTCATTTTCTCTTTCACCTCTATTTGTAAAATGCATACATATGCCTTCTTTTCGTGTTCTGGTCCGCATATTATCCTATCTTTAACACCTCAATAAAACCATCAAATCAACCAATACAAATTTTCAATGAATAATCAATAATTTTTCTTTTATATAAAAAAGTTTTTTCATTTAACGCTCATTTGGGGGTTTTTATTTTTATTTCTTTCCACTTCTATACGCAAAAGTAATTCTATTTCCCGGTGTTGAATTTCCAATATTTCGGGCTGCCGCAAAAAATTTTATGGCAAAAAATCAACCTTTATTTAAATATAAATATGTAATGTTTTGAAAGTTAGTTTATTTATTTGTGTATTTATTTTATTTTTTATTTATTTTTTTATGTGGATATTTAGAGTTTGTAGTTGGAATTTATTTTTGTATTTTGTATTTGTTGGTTTATTATTGATTATTTAATATTGATGTAACAAATTCACCATAAGAAGCAAAGTTGAGTTTGTTGCTAAACAAACAAGCGGTGGTAGTTTTTTTGCTCTTAAGACCTTAAGGCCAGCCTTTTGTGCGCTCCTATGTGTTTACTGGCGCGGCCATATTAATATATTTTATGGTGTTAAAACAGACAGCTTTTGACGCTCTAATTTAATAAATCTAAATCAAGAGCTGCAACCACAAATTGCTGTCGCTGCTATATTATATTTGTTGAGCTATACCCTCCACCAGCGCAAATGATAGATATGATAATAGAATTATTAGAATAATTAGAAATTAATTTAATTAAATAATAGATATAATTATAATGAATATATGTACTATATTTATTTAACATTAATTAGATGTTAAATTAAATACTATATCTAAAATAGAATCTAATTAATGATTGATTATATTAGACATAAATATTAAATTATTAATAATTAATAATAATAGAATTTAGCTAATTGTTGAATTGATTGAGATATTTTCTATCATCGCTTCCTTTTTGACCAATTCTTTTTCTAGAATTTCAAACGAATTTGCAGAATCTATTTATATAATTTATCTAGTACCAATGTTGACAGCACACCTGCTGAAAACCCTATTACAGTAAATTTTATGAGCGACATCTTTTCTAAATTCTCTTTTTTCTTTTTAATAAATTCAATCTCTTTAGTTTTATTTTTATACGAAGAATGCAAGTCCTTGCACCAATTTTCTAAATATAAATAAGAAGTTGCTGTAGAGGTAGGCAGCAAGACACCATTGCATATAGGTGTCCAGTCATTCTTCATAAAAAAAACAGGGTTGCCAATAACAACAGGATAAGACTTCTTGCAATCATCGCCTATTGGTTTACTTGTTTCCGGGAATGAATTAAATTTACCTTCAGCAAAAGACATTAACACAAACATAATATAGAAAATCATATTAACTCCAATACTTTTTTTGCTGCCCAAAAACTCATAATCCCACCATTCCTCCCTCCACCTGTTGCTGCTATTACATTTTCAGAAACTTCCCCAACAAAAGGCTTCTTTAACATAGCCCGATAACCGTAGTATGCATGTGATATTTTTGCACCTTTTGTCAGGTGAGAAACACGGTTGAGCATTTTAGATATGTACCCCCAAGAATCAGAATCTATTTTTTCAGTTGTTTCACCGACCCTAATTTTATTATCGCCCCAATTCCTAATAGAAATTTGCCTGAATGGGTTTAGCTGGTGAAGCATTAATTTTTCAACATTATTTCCTTCCATTACAACAGCACTTCCCGGAAGTGGGTAAACACCAGTTAATTTCATGTTTGAATTTTTAAGCAAAATATCTGTCCATGCACCAGCACAGACTACAACCTTATCAAATACACCATAAAGTTTTTCCTCCTCCGTATTTTTCCCTAACCAAACCCTGACACCTCCCCTCTCTTCTTCTTGTAGCAAAGAAACTCTAGCGATAACATCTTCTTCATATAAAGAAAGAAATTGTTCTGGGTCAAAATACCACCAATCACTTTTATCTTTAAAATAATTCTGCCCGTATTTTTTCCTATCATATATTGTGTTGATTAAGGCCCCTCCTGTATTAATTTTAACACCATGAAGAATTGCTTCTTGGTATGCTTCCTCCATTTCTTTTTTCATATCCCCAGAAAACCAGTTCAGAGAAAAATGCCCACCAGCATTAATGCTCCCACTCATATTTGTTTTTGAACAAATTAGAGTTACTGAGTGGCCATCTCTCACTAACATTAGAGCACATGCAGTGCCCCAATACCCTCCTCCAATAACAGCAATATGCATTTAACCTACCCCTTTCAATCACTTACTGAAATCCCAATTTTTATACATAATTACTTTATCTTCCGGTAAAAGCTCTATACCCCTCCTCAACAAACTCTTTAATTCTTTTTCTGGAGGAGGTGAATGAAGCTGCCTATGCTTCATAAATTCAATTAACCCTGCTATATTTTCAACAAAATTTATATCTACATCCCAATAAAGGACTTCATCTTTATACCCTATCGGGTATAGACCAAACCCTCTCCAAAATGCATGCCCTGCACTCCCTAATGGTGTTTTCATTTTAAGCCTTTTCAGGCCCATATTTGAAGAAACAGAGAGTATGAAGTTAACCATCCTCCCACCCATCCTTTTCCCCTGCATATCTCCGTGAACAGCTTGGTAATAACTATTGACATACCCAGACCTTTCTGAAAAAGTAGCAGCATGAAGCCCGACTATATCACCACCCAATGAAATCACCACTGGGAATTTGCCATTTTCCCAGTTTTTCCACCTTCTCCAAGTATAGGAAAAATCCTTAATTGCCTTGAAAGATTTTGAAAAGTCTTCTGCTTTTTTCTGCCATTGAGGAGGGCAAAACCCTACAGAAATAATTTTCTTACCATCCTGCGTTATATTCATGTCATAATTCCTCTACTATTTCAATCATGACACCACAGTGCAAAGGGTGGATGAAATTAACAAGGGTGTTTGCTACTCCTTTAACTGGCTTGTCAGATAAAATAGGTATACCGAGAGAACAAAGCCTTTCAGTTGTTTCTTTTATGTCATCAACCTTAACGGCAATATGATGAAGTGGGCTTTCAGACATTTCAAACCATTCACTAAGCTTGGAATTGTAGTCTGGTATTATAAACTCAAAACTACCAACCAATATACAATTGCATTTAAACTCAGGTATGTACTTGTAATTGACGTCTCCCGTTTTATGAGACATCGTTATACTTATTGCATCTAATGTCTGTAGAATAGACCTTTGTTTGTCCATATCTTTACACACCATCCCTACATGGTGTATCACCAGTTTGTCTTTATCATTAAAATCCACAATTTCTCCCATTAAATATTTAGTTTTGTTTCTATATCAATCCAAGGCGGCAAAGAAACAGCATACCTGGATTCTTTATCAAAACTTGCTGTGGTAAAATTGCTTTGTTCTGAAATTTTAAATTTATACCACTCATACAATTTTCTCATCCCAGCATTATATTTTGTTTCATTCCATATCGCCCTAACGCCAATTTTTGAGTTGTTTATTATAGAGCCTAAAAGGGATGAACCAATCCCCTTACCCTGCATTCTACAGCTAATGACAAACCCTATTATAACTATTTCACCCCAAAGCATTTTCTTCACTATCGCGAGTCCGCAGATTCCGTAGTCTCCGTATTTGTCTTTCACCCTACAGGCTACCAATTGTTCGTTTGAAATCTTATAGTTTTCGTCAAAAGAATGGCTTAAATCTTTATTGTGTATTGCCAATATATCTTCTTTTTTAAACTGCATACTTAAAGCAGAAAGTCTATTTGCCCTAACTATCAAATCACAAAACCTTTCTATGTCTTCATCTTTAGGGTGGAAGACTTCCATTTCCATATTACAACTAGAAAGGAAATCAATGTAGTCTCCAGAGTGCGACTCTGAAACTTTTCTTCTTTCTATTTCCGATTTGTAAAGCTGAACCCTGTTCCTATCTTCTTTTGTATAATTTTCCTTAGTGAAGTGTGAAGTTATTAATGATGTTATTCTTCCAACGTCAGAAACAATTATGCCCTCACAATTTTCTTCAACTTCAAACAAGTTAAATTCTTGGTCATCTAAAAATACAAAATCACTATACTTAGTTAGGCCTAGCAATTCTTTTATCGATGATATCATCTGTGATTTTGAACGTTCAAAATCAGCTTGAGGAGCAATAAAATAATCTGAAATATTGTACTTGTTTAAAACATCCAATACATCTGCCAAAATGTTTTTACTTGCTATACTTTGAACAACACCTCGGCTGTGCAGCTCTTTTATGTGCTCAATTTTTTCTTCACTTATATATGGGTTGTCTCCATCAACTATGGTTCCATCCCATAATGTTTCGTCACCATCCCAAACAAGTACCTTTTTCATATTATAACCCCTTTGGTTTTATATATCTTCTTCAGGTTTCCTCTTACACCAAACCACCCATTCACCTCTCCCAAATATTCTTGAGGTATAACTTTCCTTCTAGCTTCCCAAAAAGTAGCACATGCGTACTTTAAATCTTCCATCTGCTTATCTATGTCATGCCCAACATAAAACTTACCCTTGTACAAGGAATTAAAATCGCATAATGCTGTTTCCATTTGATCTAGACCGTCAAACGGAACACCATTCAATATACTCTCAGACAATAGCTTTTTCTGTAGGCCTACATCCCTTGCACATTCTTCCCAACCCCTTTCTGTAATAATAGACATCCCAACTACTGGCCCAGCAGATTTACTCCCACCCCCAACACCTATATCGTTTGCAGTTATATCAAACTCATGCACATGTTTCATTAGGTCTGCAAATTTATAACTAGCCCAAGGGCCATTGAATTTAACTTTTTCAAACCCTTTCCGAAGGCTTTCCCAACCTTCTTCACCACAAGGAGAAGAAATATCTGAAACCCAATTAAGGAATTCTTTACCAGTTATTGAAATAAATGAATTCACATGTTGCGTAAAATCTTTAAACCTACCTCTGAAAAGCCTTCTCTCTGTTCCTGTATTAAACATACCAGACATGCTTTTATTTTGAGATTCACTTAGTGAAAAAAAACAAGAAGGGTCTTCCCATGCTCTCCATGATTTTACAGCAGAACCAATATGATACCAAGCAACATAAAGGAATGTCATCCATATAGATTTATCTGTTTTAAGCCCGATACCCTTGGATAAATAGTATTCCTTCAATACAGGGTACATCGGGTCTAAATCCCAACTATAAACCTGTTTTTTTGCAAACTCACAAAAGTCATTGAAAGCTCTTCTGTTTTTTGCTGCACAAGGCATTTTATATAGAACCCCTTAATTTCTTTGCTCTTTCTAATTCACTCTTCATGTCTAAGCATTTAATCATCTTTTCCCTAAAATAGAAAACCATTGTTATCCTTTCCCAATCCTTTGCCTGTTCCCCTTCACAGTCATAAGGTTCTGCGTTGCCATGCCAAAGGTGTGGGTTGAAAAAAAGCAAATCCCTATGCCCTAAATCAACTGCTATTTTATATTCTGGTATAACAAGCTCAAAACCCCTGTAATTACCTTTCCTAAAGCAACCCAGCAACCCAAACCCACCTTTAAAATCCCCTTTGTCTGTATGGTACCTAGAGACTACGCAATTATTAACAGTGACAGTAGTGAAAGGTGTTTTCGGGATAACCCATTCTGGGTGGCAATTCTTTGCAAACTCTTCTTGTATTTTATATTTGTCAGGAATATTTTTTTTGAAAATACTTGCTGCATCCTGTATCAATGGGAGAATCCTACCCCACCTCTCAGGTTGTTGAGACATAAACGCTGTCTGCCTACAATACGGTATCCTTGGGTATCTGTCATAATAACCAATAGTGGCCGATGCAACCATTTTAGACCAAGTCGTGTTGGTTACTGTTCCATCCTTCTTTATTCTTCTATGCCTTTCCCCTCCGCTATAAGAGCCACGGTTGTCCGTCTTCATCCTTTTAAGCCAATGCAAATCCCTATACGCTTCTGCAAATATCTCCTCATCAAAAGCCTCTTTCCTTAAAGCAAGCAACAACTCGCCTTTCGTGTTGTAAACATTACAATCTGATGTAAGCATGAAATCATAGTGCCCCTTTTCGGGTACTGTTCCTTTCATTGCTGAAATGATAGAATCAGAGCACTTGGTGGCTACTATTAATTTAGTCACCCTGCTCATCTACACCACCAATTCCGTGCTGTTCCGCAATTTCCTTTATTGCAGACCAAACCGTATCACTTATATTATCTTTTTGGTATACTTCGGATAAAGCCCTGACCCAAAACCTGAAAGAAGGTTCTGTTTCTTCATTAAAAAACAATTGAACCATTCTTATGTGTGATGATTTCATGCCATCCGGCACAAGCCCTGCTGGTATCTTAACTAGATTATCCTTGTTTGCGTCTTCAAAATACTCTCCATCCATGCCCTGTTCTGTTGATGGTGATTCTATTTCAACTTCATCCATAATATCTTCGAATTCAGAAACTAATTTCATTAGCTCTGTATCAGAAAACCCTAATTCTTCTGCATCAAAATCATCTAAATCAGATAATTCTGATAAATGTTTTGCTAATGTTTCTTCATTCCAACCAGCAAGTTCGCCAGACCTATTCAATGCAATTGATAATTTCCTTGAAACAACATCATCAACATCAAGCATAACAGCTTGACAGTCTGAGTACCCAAGCTTCTTCATGGCCTGAACCCTTGCGTTTCCAGCAATAATCATATTCGATGATTGCTGAACAACAATAGGCTCAACTTGGCCATATGCTTTTAAAGAAGAAATAATAGCATCCATATTTCTGTCATCATGCTTTCTTGGGTTTTCACTATCTGGAACCAAAGATTCTAAACCTACTGTCTTCACATTCATTTTTTCTCCCTTTTAAAATTTAAATAACAGCACTAATATAAAAACAACAATTAAAACAGAAGCAGTATATACAGCAGGATTCCAC
>CEUI01058187.1_pt1 | contig 80114 bp, 137 predicted proteins | sample 531411 | NCBI WGS metagenome assembly CEUI01 (sample SAMEA2622841, study PRJEB7988) | marine metagenome | isolation source: saline water (ENVO:00002010), including
TTTCTAAATGCATAGCCAACCATTCCATATGCACCGGTCACTAATGTTATCATTATTTTGTTGCCTCAATATTTAAACTCATTAAAACCCCATTTTCTTTATCCATATGAGGAAGATAAGCCTGACTATAGTCATCATAATCAGAATGTTCAGTTTTTCTCCAGTCCCATTCCTTTATATTAGAAAATCCAGCCGTTGTAAGATATTCAGTAATCAAAGGTTTATCAAATATCATTAGATGAGAATCATATATACTTCTTTGACCGCCATTAACCAAGCCTATGATGTCTTTAATATTACCTTTTTCTGAGTATACTTTAACTACCTTCGAAAAGTCAGGAACTGATATCCTTAAAATTCCACCAGGCTTCAACTTATTTCTCCATAATGATAAAGCCTGTATTGTTTTATGCCGGCTTATATGTTCTAGAACGTGGGATGCATAAATAATATCACAAGAAGAACTAGGGATTTTTGTTAGTTTTGTAACATCATCAATTAAATCTACCCCTGGGTAATTCATCATATCAATGTTGGTCCAACCAGGTAGTACTACATTTCCACATCCCAGATGCAACCTTACTAACGACTCTATTTTTTCTTTTCTGATGATCATCTAAGTTATTTGCCCAATAAATTCTATAAAGGTGGATTGATTACTAACTTATTAAAGTTTTCGGGTGACATAGGTTTATGGTGATTCTTAGATATATGAAATCCGGTATCAATATCTAAGACCTCGAATAATCCATTGTTTAGATTACTGTCTAGAAAAAACAAATTGCTATTTGGAACATGCCCAATTAGATCATACCCTTTATGAGATGCTAGGTCACATAATGCCTTCCCACTAGCACCATAATATTGAGTGCCGTCCCATACATGCTCGGTGCTATATGGTACCGTTATAGCATCTTCCCAATTTGAATTATATTCTACAACTACTAGTTTGGGTTTAAATTTAAGAGCTCTCCATATCCAGTAGTCACAGCCGTCTAAATCTAGGGATAATATATCAAAGTCATCTGGAACATTGAATTTATTTAACACATCATTTAAAGTGTTGTCTTTTTCTAGAGATATTATTTTAAGCTCTGTATCAACGCCTTTATACTCAGACATATTTTGTACTAGTTCGGAATATTTCTTTTTATCACCCTCAATAAGTGTAGCAGACCACCCTTTTTTTATGAGATTATATACATTACTACAATAAATTCCGTCCCAAGCGCCTAACTCAACTGCATGGCCTGTATTTATTTGAAGAGTATCAAAAACTTTTTTAATCATACCGTCTTCGCCTTTTTGGCTATACACACTAGCAGCATATTTTCTTAAATCTATCATTTTACCTTATCCTAAGCTATTATTCCTTAAAAGAATATTACCATAATTTCCTAAAAATGAATAAATACCTAGCTCTTCGAACTGGGGTAACATATCCAATATTTCATCCTTAGAAATTGCGTTCTCATATAATTGTATGGCATCCGTCTTACAGAACTCAGTATATACAAACCTAGTATTCTTCAGTGTTTTTAGAGCTCCTAAAATAAAATCTTTCTCTGCTCCATTGACGTCAATCCACATAAAATCAACAATAACATTAGAGCCGAGGTGCTTTTCTACCCACGTATCTAGTTTATATGATGTGACTGATTCTTTTTTAAAACTTACATCACTAAAAACGCCTAAGCAATCCTTAGGGATTGCTGCAGAGCTTGAAGCAGACCAATTATCCTGGTCTTCATAATGACGCCTTGTGGGGCTATCACTAGCATACCAGTCTATTTCACCATCAGTATTTGTTAACGCATAAGGCTGTAGAATTATTTTTTTTGAATTACAATTTTTATGAAATAACTTTAATGATCTTTTATCTGCTTCGAAAGCATATATCAGGGGATCATTAAACAGTTTTAAAAATTCTAAACTATCCTTGCCATCATAACATCCAATGTCAAACATTAATGGCTTATTATTTGCAACTAATTTAGATATATATGACTTGTCTATATCAGCTGATACATTTAATAAATCTTTAAGCACTTTATTTTCCATGCTGGTTGTTCCTCTTATAGAAAGCATCTCGTTGTTGTTTACTAAACCTGTGAATCTTTTTCTCAGTATTAAACATCATTTGCCACCTAGTTTCATCGTCGACTCTATTATGTAACACATATGCTTTATCATTGGGCCAAATCCTTTGGCTACTATTTGTATTCCTATGAAAAAAATTGTCAATTACATCAGTTGCATTCCCTGTGCCACAAACGTTTCCTATCTTCTGAAAATGTTTGGTCCTAGTTATTGAATAATGTGCACAACGGCCGCTAGGGGTTTGCCATAAAGCGCAACCCCTTTCGTCTGTTGGCCATGGCCGGTTGCCGGGAAGGGCATGGGGCTCCGCATTATCTATCATGGGTAAAGCTACCAGTAGAATATTAGGATCCTCAAAATGATCTAATAATGTGGTAATTGGACTCATCAATACAGCATCATCACACCATACTACACAAAACTTTGTCAATATCATATCATGTAGCTGGTTATATACTAGACTAACTCCAGGATCTTTTGAGAAATTGACAGCCAAGGTATTTTTATATAGTGATATTATATCGGACGTCTCATGATACATGGCACCGGTAGAGGCATTGCCTACAATAATGCTAGATCCCGGACTATACTGCATTATACTTTTTAAAGAGCTGTCTAGTATTACCGGACGATTTTTTGTTGATAGAAAAAAAGTTATATCTTTATTACAGTAATCTTTATTTGTTGTCATTATGATAATTGTCCTTATAAAATTGATATAGGTTTAGACATTTTTTTCTTCTGCTTATTTCGTCTTCATTATTGATGCCGGCAAGAATGTTACGTACATCCAGTAGATCAGATTCATTGACCCTAATAATTGCTGAGTCCCATAATTCATTTTTAGGTAGTTCCAGGCTATCTGAAAGTAAAATTGGGATAGCACCTACAGCTAAACTTTCCCAAAACCTAATTGAATTTGGTCCGGAGCCAGAAGGGCATAGAGAGAATTTAGAACTTAATAAAATATCATTGTATTTCTCTGTACGAGCTCTGTGAGAAGCATCTTCATTTAAATCATTGTTATAGTTTTGAAGATGGCTATATACAACTTGATTAAAATGCCAGCCCCCAGTATTCTGGATAAATACATCCTTTTCTTGGTCCATGGAATATATTCTTTCTCGAATATCAGTTAGATAATCTGCAGGTTGATATGCACCCATGAAGCTATATAAATACTTTCTATCTACTTGCAACAAATCATCATGTCCTAAATTAACAAACTTTGAATTCCTTGCTGGGTCTTCAAAATTAACTGCAAATAGAGGGCATGGCAACAACGTAATGCTACCCATCGTATCTTCACCAATACATTTATGAGGTGTATATACAGTAGTAATATTTAGATACTCAAATAACTCTTTTAATTTTCGGAAACTAATATGTTGGCAACAAGTAAAATATCCTCCCTTGTTGTCTAACAAAGGCTTAATAATTGCAGCTACAGAGTTTAGGTTAACCCTCTTGTCGATTATTGTTGCCCAGGGAAAACCAATATACCGGTCATTATTTTTTTTTGCCTGTTGCAAAAAAAATTGTTTTTCAGTACATGCAGGATATTGCCAAAAAAGCTTTAGGTCTTGAATTGTCTTTTCCCACTCAATCATCTTTTCCTCTTTGACCTTTTAGACTTATTTTTGCGACGGGATTTTCTGTTACCAGAATTTAATTTATGAGTTGAAGCTTTCATTTTGGCTTCCTCTAGCATTTTTTGAACCATCTCAGGTACCCCAAAATTAGCTTCCTGGCGCGCCAAAAAGAGTTTCTCATCATGACTGATTTCTTCTTGGGTATTATTTCTATCAAACGTTTCATCATGAGATTGTTTAATAAAGTCAGGGTGCATGTGTCGAATAATTGTTTCTTTAAAAAACATATGCTTTTTTAACATGTGGGCCACCTGGGTAAATTCATTATCACAAAACCAAGTTTTATACTCAGGATTGTAGATATACCCAAATCGGTCATAGTATTTTTTTCCTAATATACATAACGTATTTAAATCAGATCTATGGCCATCATAAAACCATAATACACCGTCAGTATCGTGATAATGCTTAGCCATACAATTCCTTATGATGTTATCATACCCATGAATCTCTGGTACCATGTCATCGGATGCCAGCAATAATATATCAAACTTCTTATTTCTTAAATCTGCGTTTATTGCCTCAACTTTGTTCTTGTTATTCGAATAGCTGACCGTTAGGTTCTTAAAATTTTTAAAATGACTTCTTACTATATCATTATTCATTGTCGGATCATCTAAATCACATGATATTACAAACTCATAATTTTTTCCTTTCATGAATTGATAGTATAATGTTAAAACATAGAAAAATTGCTTTGGACGTCCACGTGTGGGGAACTTAATAAGTAACTTGGGTTCACGCATCATATTTTCTCGTTGTTTGTAGATGTATTCCTGCGATAGCAATATAATTTTTCCATCAGCACTGATGTATGGCCGAGAAGCATTGTAACACGAAAATTAAAATCAGAATCCTCAGAGCATAATACACGAAGGCCAGACTCTGGTGGATTAAATCTTAAACCTAATTTCCAAATATTTCGGAAAAACATTGCAGTTGCGCCAGCAGTCTCAAAATCCCCGGTAAAAAAATGGTTAATCTGAGGGTGGTTAAAGCCAGATAAAACATTCTGTCCAACAGAATCCTTATCCATTACTGCAACATCTTCAGTCATCCTTTTGAGACGATGTTCATTAATATCACCATCATTATAACAATGATAAAACCCGCATAAATTATGAACAGTTGATGTTTCAAGCATGCATAATAATTGTCTCTCTAGTCGATCTGATAGCGAAACGTCATCGGCATCTTGGCTAGTTATAATATTACAGTCTGATTCTTGTATTGCATAATTCAAGCAATACCACTTCCCCTTATTCTCAGAAAAACTTATATAACTAACCCTATCATCTAAATTAATTAATGATTGGGCTACTTCATCTGTATTATCTGTAGAGCCATCATTAACAATCGTAACTTTAAGATTTGTGTGAGTTTGATTCAAAATCGATTTAACACTTTCTTCAAGATACTGGCCATGATTATAACAAGGCACAACAACTAATATTGAATATTCCATTAAGCCCACCTCACTTTATATGTCCCATCAGATATATCAATAGAAGCTGCAAAATTCAATTTAGTCAACCTATCGATGCCATCAGGTAATGTGTTAGAAATATCAGAAATTTGTTGATAAGAACGAGGGATGGGTTTTTCGGCAAACTTAAGCTTAAAATGAGTTAAATGAAATCCAAACGGATACCCATTGTCTTGGCCTTTTGATGTTAATTGATTTTTTGGCAGCCAAGGATAAAGACATGCTAGTTCCGGAGTAACTGGATCCGGTCCTACAGCTAATTGACCATGAAGGGCCCAACAACAAAAAGTCCAGTCTCCTGCATTTTCCCATGGGTACCGCTGCTCCATGCCAGGGCCGGTTCGATCAACAGAGGCTAGTTCTGGGGTCCACATTTGCACTAGATTAAACCATGCAGTATCAGTGCTAAAGTCGTCCCATAGACTAATTCTATCCTGAATACGTTTCTTTATTTTTTCTTGTTCATACAGAATAATATCGTCATCTAGTGCAAAATAGATTGAACTTTTATCATCATGATGAATAATTTTTGCTAACTCAAAATTCTTTGCCCGAGCTTTTGAATGGCATTTTTTTGGTACAAGAAACTTAGACTCAAAATTTGGGTTCCATGTCCCTACATTGATAATCGACCAGGTATACTCTGGATGATTTGCAGCAAATTTATTTACCCTAGCCACAGTATCATCAGATGAACCATCATCTGTAATTACATAAGAATCAAATAAACCCAAAGTCGATTCAAGGACAGCCTCTATAGACATTGAAGAATTATATGTTGTAACTCCGCATATCCACTTATTCATCATTCACTACAGATGGTTCATTGGTTGTTATAACCATATGAGGATAAGCTTTATCAAAGTCTACTTTAGTATGAAAAACCCAACCTCCCATCTTTTCCTTAAGATCTTTTGCTAACTCATCGATATCTTGGTCGGTTACGTCTTTCCATTCTTTATCAAAAAACATATTATTCTCTACTGTGTCTTCCTGGGTAATATTATACAGACTTTGCCAGTGCTTGGACCAATAATTTTTGTATGTCTTAATCTTCCTTGATATATCATACCAGGAATAATGATAGACGGAAGGTAATAACTCAACAACTCTAGAAAACCACTCGGAATATTTTTCCATCGCATCACTGTCACCGTTTAACGCCTGCATACGTACTTCATGTACATCTGATGTATAGAAGCTAGCATGAGGAATTAAGGAATGATCATCGACGTTGATATAGTCACAACCATCTGTGCCCAGGGCAGCGTATGTTAAGCCGTCTTCATCAACTAGTTGTAGTTGCTTAGGAATTCCATGTGTAACCTTTGGATCATTTCTAGTAAGTCTCCATTTCCATGGTGTAATATCTAGACGAACTTTTTCTGGGCCACCCCAGTACTCAATAACAGGTAATGATAATACATTAACTCCCATGGGAAAATTTCTAAGCAACTGTTGAATTTTTTCATAGTCATTCTCATGTACTACTTCATCAGCGTCCTGTTGCCAACAATACTCGCTGGTACAACGAGCACGTGCTGCAGCCTTCTGCTGGCCATCAAAAACAGCGAATCTTGGACTGTCCCAGTCACGAACTACCTTATGTACCTTAATGCGTTCATCTGATTTGGCCCATTCTTCGAGTTGTTCATATGTACCATCGGTTGAACCACCGTCGACAACAACAACTTCATCACAAAATCCCAACATTGACTTAATTGATGCTTTCCATGGATATCCACCATCATTACAATTGAGTGTTGTTGTATAACCGGAAACTGATGGAACGTATGTCATAGCATATTTAATGCCTGACCAAAATCTTTCCCTGGCAGCATAAAGATATGCCTTTGTATCAAATTCGTCATCGGTGTCAAACCAAATTTCTTTTGCATGTTCAACATTATCATTTAAATGGAGCTTACAACCCAAAAGCTTAGCTTCAATAACCATACGAGGGCATGTATCTCCGCCGGCAGGAAGATAGACAAATCCTTCTGCTTTAGCCATCAGGTCCAGGACGTCACCGTATGGAAGGTTATCTAAAAGTTGATAATCTAAATTATTTTCTTCACAGTATTGTACAGCAGCCTGGGTACCCTTAACCCAGCTGGGAGACTTTAAGGCCAGCCATCCTTTGCGCTCAGTATCTTTATATTTTTCCTTTAGTACATTAACAGTGGCAAAAAAGTAATCATCAAAAACTGAACTTAGAACAACATTGTCTTTATCTTCTAAGAATGGAAAGTGACTTAGGTAGGTATTTAGCTGCTTCTCTGACATCCACCAGAGGCTTTTTGCACCGAGGTATAATGTAGATACCATCTTACCATGGATATCATTATGACAATCGCATGCTTCACCGGTGTCGGCTGTATGTTTTTCTGGAGATCTGTATTTGCAGTATTTGTAATCGTATTCGAGTACTGAATATTCCATATTTGCAACAATCGTTGGGATCAATTCTAGATCCATCAATGCAAAATTTCCGAAAATCCAATGCTTATTAACACCCTGTTCTAGCAGTTCGACAGTCACGTCTTTACTATGAAGCGTAAAAACTGATAAACTACAAGAATCAATCAATGCTTGAGTAGTTAATTCAGCTCCTCCAACAAAATCTGAAACAAAAAAATCTGAAACAAAAACTATTTCAGAATCCTGAGGAATATTAATTTGAGGTTTCTTCGGTTGATCAAACGGACTAGTTAGCACATGTTCTCCTTAAATCTAGTTTATTCATCTAAGCTAAATTTAAGGTAACACGAAAAAAAAACTTGTACACGCTGAAAATTAAAGTATAGATTATTCTATATCTGGTATCTAATCTAAGCTGAATCTGATACTGATTAACTGAATACTGAACAACTAATACTTTAATTACTAATATTCTATATCTTTATTAATCTAATATATTCTGATATCAGGCTGGGTTTAACAGATTTAAGCTAGCTTTAAGTTCTGCTAATTCTGTTGCTAGTGATGATAGTTCTGCAGCAGCTGCAGCATTACTAACCGTTAGTTCTGAAATTTCAGTTTCTAAGCTAGCCTTAACTTCATTAAATTTATCTGCAGTTGCAGGTACTGGAACGTTCCCTAATTCAACTTGAATAGCGTTATCTAGTGCTGCAAATTTTGTTGTTGCATCAGCAGTTTTTTCCGCAGTCAGTGCCTCAGCAGCTGCTATGTGGGCCGTCTTGTTAGCTATTGTCGTTTGTCGGCTAGCAATACTGACATTCAATTCTTCTATTTCTTTTTCTGCTTCAGCAATTTCTGCCTCGGCCGTAATTTTTCTAGCAGCAGCTGCCTCTCCGAGGGCAACTTTAGCATCGATCCTTTGACCCTTATCAGCTTCCGCAGCTAGCCTATCATTAGTTGACAACCGATCATCAATTTTTTCTATTGCAATATTGTCAATATCTTTTTGTAGATCAGCCATTATTGCAATTTCGTTAGCTCTGCTAGTTTTGGCATCTGCTAACTTAATTTCCTCAATGGTCTTATCATCTAGATCTTTAGCTAAGCTTGTTTCCAGCTGCTCCTTAAGTTGTTTTTCGCTGCCGGCCGCGAGGGTAGAACTTCTTACTGCACTTACATCTGATGCCCAGTCAGTAACATCACTTAAGGTGGTCTGTAGTGTGGTAATCATTGCAGTGCTTGTAGCAGAGTCAGACTCGAGTGTTGATATTGTTACTTCAATATCTTCTATGTCACTCTCCAACTGTGCAGCAAACCCTTCTACCGTCCCATCAGATTCACAACATAATGATGCTGTAAAAACATTTCCGTGGATATCAGTAAATGTAGCATTAACAATTGGCGGGTCATTTAATCCGATTACATGAAGTTCACTAATTGCAATCCACACCAGCGTTTCGCATGCAGTAGGGATAGTGTTGATTATTGCCTCACAGCCTGCGTCTAAATTACATTTTCCATGTACTGTTTGAAAGCTTGACTCGCTAAAATCAAAGTTCAAATTGCCAGCAGTCCCACAACCAACCCACGTAACAGGCATTGCATTCCCTGCAGTATTAGTTGCATTCACATCAAATTTAAATTCTACTATCTCGCCGCGGCCCAGGGTATCAGAGAATGTAACCTTATAATAATGTGGGCGGATAGGCGGATTATCAATCTGGCAAGCCGGTTCAGCTGGACCTTCTATCCCTATGCACACAGGGCAATTATATTCATCACATTCATCTGAACCATCTGGACATGTGTATCCATAATCACAACTACCATCATCATCTGTAGCTGATGGGTCATAATTGCATGCATTTTCGTCTGTACAGCCCCATTGTTCTGTTTCAATAACATCGATTGTTATTGTTCCTGAACCAGGTGATAAGTGTCCGGATTCATCTGTCGCGACAACATCAATTGTATCCAGGCCGACGTAGTCAGGATTAGGTATATAATTTAATACCGGTGGGCTATCTACCTGGGAATCCCAACTGCCTGATCCATTAGATGGTCCAGATACAATATTTCCGGTCCATTCGCTTGAATCCTGGTCATTGATGTTTAGAGGTATAAGGTTCCCTGTACTATTTTTATCAACTGTCACAGCCTTGTCAATTACAACCGGTAACCAACCCTCAACACATTCTGATTCTATTGTATTAATTCCGAATTGATATACGCCCTCTGTACCGGTACTTAAGGATACATTAACAAGCGTATTTCCATCAGCTGTATTGGTCATTTTCCAATATCCAGGGTTCCACCCATCGCCGTATGCATCGAATGCACGTAGCTGGTAACAACCATCATCTAGACAATGGGTCTCTGTAAATGGTGCACCACCCTCGATACCAGTTGGTTCCCATTGGCTAGTCCCTTGCTTCCAGAGCTCCCAACTAATCTCATCTGCCCAAGTTTCAGCACCACATTCAATTTCAACAGGCGTCTGGGGTGGCAATCCTGTATTACCCCCAACACAGTTTCCACACTCGTCAAAATATGCGTCCCCGCCGCAAACCCCAGCACAGTCTTCAACGGCATCACCCCCGCAAACCCCAGCACAGTCTTCAACGGCACTGCCGCCACATTCTCCTGCACAGTCTTCCTCTAAACATGAGCCGTCATCAGCAGTTGCATATGGATCATAGTTACATGCTAGCTCATCTGTACAACCCCAACCGGAATGGATAAACACTTCCCATTCGTTACTGGATCCTGTATCCCCGGCCGAATCTTCTGCCCATACTTTGATCAAAGAGGTACCTAACTGAGATTCAGTGTAGGCTACATCATATGTTATGTTTGTCCATCCACCCTCATCTGGATTTGCAGTTAAAGGATCATATATAACCACCGGCGGTTCCGATTGAGTATCCTTACTTAATAATACTCTCCACCCTGTTGTTTCATCAATATCCTGTATACGAATATTAAGAGGCACTGTTGCAACTGGGACATCTAGACTGTGGTCAACTGGATGTATATTCGTGTCAGTATCAATAGATACAATAGGTATAAAGTTCCCCGGGCCAGGATCATCTATCATGGCCTCAGGGGCACACTGGGATGGATATACATTTAAGTTCATCTCTAGTAACTCAATTGCACATTGATCGTCAGTTTCAGTATCACTCAGCCATGGCCCAGCAACTGCGTAGACAGCTTGCCCTCCAGCAAATAACATATTTAGTTGGGGTGCATTAATAAATTGAGCCCGACCCTGAAGCCTGGGTGCACCCTGTCGCTCACCTAAAGACATTCTTCTTGAGCCATGAAAATCATTCTCTTCATCAATCACAACACCCATGATATGACGATCACCAATAGTGTAGGATTTAGCCGCACTCCACCCATTAATACCATCAGACTCTAGAACTGCATTCATTCCCCAATAAGACCATTCTTCTGGCCCAGCTGAACCCTCTTCTTCAGTTGATCTGATTAATCTAATATTATCTAGAGCCCAATTGTCGCCATACCCGGTCGCTGCATCGCGCACGGCATATGTGGGCTGGATTATCCTAATTAGAATTTCTGTTCCTTCTGGTGTATCTGGGGGTACGCTGAACTTAACCACCCTAGTTGTCCACTCAGGTATTTTTGGATTTATACTCTCTTGAATCCGATCAGCTATTATCCACTTATCACCGCCGACAGGTTTATATTCTACATATAGACCGGCGCTTCTACCCGGATCATCTAAGTCGATTGCCCGATCCCCGGGGTCACTGGAGCTTGAATTTCCTGTTCCATCTTGCTCCCAGTCAATGTATCCGTTAGTATAATCGAACTGTAATACAGTTTCCCCACCCGGTCCAGCCGGAATGGGTACCTTGCATGTTAAAATTCTTGGCAATCGGTCGGCAGCTGATTCATAATTTTCTTTTTCAATCTGGCCCTTGAATACAAATATCTTACTGCGGTTAGTAGCCTGAGGTGCTGGGTACCCTGCTACGTCAATAACTTCAGGATTGACGTCCCGATTTGCAAAGTTTGGACCAACTTCCCACGCAGCCGGATTTAATCCACCCTCAAATCCATCTTCAAATATAATAGTCTGCGACTTGCCTTTTCGGGATTCGCTGTATGTACCATGGTGCAATCCAGAGATATCCATCCATAGTGTACATAATTTATTAGCAGTAGTACTAACAATAGTGTGTGCCGAAAGACCACCCTCTGTATCAACTATATTTGGGTCCATGCCGCAATATAAATCAACTCTTAGTTGATTTGGAAAAGCAGCTGGTGATGTTGGCAGGTTTTTAAATCTACCCTCTAATAGTACTTCGACCTTATCCCCGCCTAATCCTAACTGGGGCCGTTTCTGCATGAGGCCTTCTGGCATTGGATTAACAGTGAGGTAATGGTATCCGGATCCCGGGTTTGGGTTCCTAAAGATTTTCATTGACTGTTCAATCCCACCATCAGCCATGGGATTAATTTCTGATCCGATAATCGGTTCTGAAATTGGTCTTCCGGAGTCTTGCCGGCAATCTTGATGGGCAATTACATGCGTCCGCATGCTCGTGGACCAAAGTTGCTTCCACCACATATATGATGTTGCATTAATCCATCTTCCTGGTTCACCCCCGGCCTCCTGTGATCCACCCCTTCTGTCATATGGCCGAGGAAAAAGCCATTCAGGCATATCGTCTTCAACCATCTCAGTTAAAACAGAGAGATCTGGATAGTAGCCTAATGCATCTGGCCAGATATATTCAATATATGCATCATTTTCTACACCAAGCTCTTCATTTGGTTTACCGGGTATCCAAAAATAAACCCCACCACCAGCTCCGGTACAAAAATCAGGTTGCTCAGCCATTAGCTTCTTTATCATATCTGCTAATTGTGACCGTACAGTATTTCTCGTTCCTTCTAGAACATCAAATCCCTCGGGCATCATATGTACAGTTGACATGGCCAGAGGTTGTTGCATACCTTCTTCTGGTTCTTCTCCATCCTGCTCTGCAGACGGCATTGCATATAATCTAGTGCTATCGATTTTGGCCCATTTTTCAGTTGCATTTTGGCGATCAAAGGGATTTTCACCCGGCCCTCCAAAATAGCCTATATTTCTAACGACAGCGACCTTACCTTCAAAGGGCTGCCCTTTAATAAATGGCCCTGGAGAACCGTCTGGATTAGTAGTTCTAGTTTTTATACTACGTAATTCATGTAAGTTATCAACAACTAACTGACCATCGTGTAATTTATATGCCATCTTTACATAATCCTCTTAAATAATTATCCAGCCGAATGTGCCGTCTGAAGCTTCATGACCCATAATTGTTAAACTAGCATATGCTGCAGTTAGTACTATGCCATTTTCTTCTTGATATCCCACCCCATCAATCAATTGTGGTAGCCTTGGTGAACCATCTGGCATTGGGTGCTCATCTGGATTTGGAACCCTTATAATGATTGGTTGCTTATCAGCAACGCCACTAACATCCTTAATTATAATTTTTCTGTTAACCTGTGATCTTCCTGTCCATGATGGTCCCATGTTCCCTTCATTAGCTTCATCTGGACTGTGTAAGGGTAATTCAACTATGGTCTTTCTATCTAATTCCGGCGTATCTCTTACTACTGTTATAACAGATCCTGGCTGTTTTCCATTAGCATCATTTTCAGCATCTTCGACAGCTATTCTGGCCAGTCTATAATATGGAAAGGCTACCCATGTTGAGATTGTGGGTGTCCATGTAGTTGTCTTGGCACCGTAGTAGTCGTAATAGACTAATTCATCAATTGGGTTCCAGACTAAGTTGTAACCTTGATTAACTTGCAGACCTGATAGCGCTAGAGGAGAGTCTGAAACTCCGGCTCCAAGTGGATGATAGTTTAAAGCATAAAGATTATTATGCACATGTAGAGTTGCCTTTGGTCTATATGTACCTATGCCACATGGCCTCTTAGAATATTCCCACCAATGTTGATTTGGGTTTGAATGTATGAATGGGTAATCTCGATGGAGTACCCCAGGTGTAATACTAGCGTTGATAATAACTGCGCCATTTTTATCCGGTCCTTCACCCATTGTTGTGTTAAGATCTCGTCCATCGCCACAATCAATAAATACACTACCACCAGCCCTGCCACCGCCACCCCAGAGTCCATTCGAATTTGAACCAAAGATCCCGACCCTTCCGCCGCGGGCTTCTCCGAACCCATTAGCGGAGGTAACCCTACCACCTTTAACAATAACGTCACCTGCATATCTTAAAGATGTTGCTAATTCTGAATTAACATCTCCACCCTCAATAAGAACATCTCCACCCCGACCTTCTCCTCGAGATATTGTACCCTTATAGTCTCCACCTTTAACTACAACAGGTCCACCTTGTGGCCCATTATTACCGGTACCATTTGCGACGCCATTATTATCATAACAAAGTCCACCTCGTACAGTAACCTCACCCCCGTCGAACCCTCCGCTATCTCCGGCGCCCAGAAAGGCAATACCACCGATAGTAGGATTTGCAGCTGGATCTCCAAATTGTAAGCCGATGTCAAACCCGGAGAAACCTAACCAGAAACCGCCTATTCCAAGTTGCGGCGTAGTGGGTGGTGTATATAGCCCTTCCGTTAGTGCAGTTTGTGCACCCCCCATGTCGTCTCTATGGTGAGCTGGTGATGAAAGTAATTGTGTACCTCCAGATATAAATCTTAGCTGGTTTCCGGGATCGCCCAATTGCCGAATAGCAACATTATGACCAGAGTTGCCATCAAAAGTGCTACCTCCATATGCCGCTCCACCGGTCAATCCAATATCAATAAATCTAGAAACAAAAGTATGAGTATTCTCTGGAACAATATCTCTATGCCCAGTTGCCAGTGGCCCATAAGTTGATGAAGGACCATATGGATCAGTACCCGTGCTACCCGCTAAGATCGTTCCACTTAATGTAAGGTCTCCCCCAAAAACAGAAGTGCTAGCACCAACTATATCTCTTCCACCAATGGTACCTGAAACGAAGAAATTAATATCTTCGCCGATCGTTGTTATTAATGTCCCGTCATTTTCACCAATAATAACAGTGCCAGTTGCACCGACAGTATTATTCGGGGCATCTATCCACCAATCATCGTCTGCACCGGTGGAAGGTAGGTCAACACATACCCATTCCTGGGCCGAATCGTCCCACTGTGGTACTTGGCCGTCGGTACATGTTAACCCTGCAAGGGTATCACTATCCGTTAGATCAGTTAGATAATCCCCAATGTAAAGAAGAACGTCAATAAACCCTGGGTCACCTTGGTCTAGGGGATCGCCATCTGGCTTATTAACAGCGCGCTCTTGGAATAAAATTCCATTGTAATAGTCAAACGACCACCGCCTATCATCGAAACGCCCTATTTCAACGCCACTGGTATCATAAAGAATCGCACCGTAAATATTTACATCAGCAACCCCAGCATCTACTCCAAAAATAGGGGGTACACATTGCAACTTTCCTTCACTGTCAGCTAAAATAGCCCCATTAACAAATGCAGTATTAGGAAAAGTTACGATGTCAGCCTTGGGGTTGTTTGTTACCTCTACATAACCATCCCCACCACCAGCATCAGTGAGGTCTGGTAGCCTTGCATAATAACCGTGAAATCCGGCACCATCATTTGAAATATCTGGATCTTGTGGTGCATTGGCATTATATGACGTGCCTGGGATAGGAACTAGCTCAAGCCTTACATACTCAACTGTTGAATCAGTAATTGAACCTGCTGAAGTCGCACCAGCACCTCCATCTTCAACAGTTGAGCTGCCGATGGTAATATCAGTACGAGTTGCTAATGAAGGAATATCATTTGCAAATACTGTACCTGCAGCAACCGTAACATTTGAAGGGTACTTTTCATTTTGAAACCCTTCATTTCCTAGAGATCTAGAATGGGCCCTGCCAACGAGTTTTTTAAATGCAGCTTGAATTCTTGTTTGATCTGTAAGTGCCATTTTGTCCCTCTTACCAGCTAATATCTATTTGAGAAATGCCGCCAGTCCATGATTCTCTTGCTATTATTTTTACAACAATGCTATTGCCAACATCCACATACCTCGTGCCAAATTGCACTGTACTGTTGGATGGGATAGCGCTAACGCCAGAACCGTCAGCACACCCGTCACCATCTGCCCAATTATTATCAACAAATAACTTAGCTAAATCTAACCACCCCGTCCCTGGGAAACTTGGGCTATCATCTGGGAGTTTTATTAGTACATGAACCTCATCATTTCCATTTAAGTTTTCGGCCCCTCCTACTCCGGTAGGTACGATCGTCGAGTCGGCCAATGTTGAGCTGTTTTGAAGTGATATACCAAACTCAGCCACCTGAGCCGAGGTATTATTTACAAACCGCCTATAGAATGTCCGGGTTGTATTAGCGGTTATTCCTTGATAGTCGGCTGAGTTGGCAGGATAAGTTATTACAGTAAAATCCCCGTCAGTAATTCCTGTTGTGTCGCTTGTATTACTAGGTGAGGATAGCCTATCATTAAAACACATAAGCCCGTTACCCTCTGGCTGCCCGCTAGTAAGTAGCTCTTGCTGATCCCAGTCTCCTTCACCACCCGCGGGCAGATCCGTTTGATCATCATAATCAGTCCCATCTGCAGTAAGCCGCCAGTCTTCTGTTCTAAATCTTTCTACCTGGCCAGTATCTCCAGTCGAGGGATTATATAAAAGGCAACCATTCCATGATTCGGGCCCTTGATTTGTACATGGCACCCACCCGGCCGGCCCAAAGGTTGTATCATCAAATGGATGAACTACTGACATATCAACTGTCACATCTTCATTAAGATTCCATGTTGAAGCGCCGCCGGTGGGTTGAACAAATTTTACAACTTTTGAACCAGTGTCTGTATCAGCTGCGCCGGCGGGATTTGGTAACGCCTCTGAAGTAGCAGCTTGTAATTTTGAATTTACGTCCCAAGACTTAGCATCCCCTAAACTACTTCCATGATAAAAATGTCTAAAGGCACCGTTAACTGTATAAACATATGATAAGCTATCATTCCCTGAGGGATTCGTATGATATTCAACTCCAGACAGCCATCGGGTTGCCGTGTTGAATGATGGTATTGCTAATGATGTCCCGGTAACTGTCGGAGCTGTTTTATTATCATCAATTAACCATGTAATATAGTTTGTGTGTATGCCATTGGCAACCGCTGGGTGCCTATGAATAACTTTCACGAAGTTCCATCCAAGTCTCATATCTTCAGGAGCAATCTTAACTCTACAATATTCTCTATGAAAATATGTACATAATTCTTCACCAGTATCAAAGTGTGCTGGTTCACATGGTCCAATTACAAATCCACTGTCATTTGAATTAAAAGAATTATGTGCAGCCAAATTATCAGATAAATCAGCTGATATATGGATTGGTGTGTCATGATCATTTAAGTAAAGTTCTAAAGTACCAGTTTCCCCCCTACCCCATGCCTCTGCAGGATAGTTTATATCACTTACTCCATCACCTAAGTCATCAAAATTAAGTCGAAACCTAAGCCATGGTCCAGAACCGGTACAACCAGACCACATAGCGCCTAACTGGAAATCATCTTCTGCTTCGGTCGGGCCGGATGCACCCCGAGTGTCCTCATCAATACCAGTGTATGTTGCATTAACCCCACCAGCGAAGACACCATTGTCACCTACAGCACTAAGTTTTCCTTCATGGCCAGTAGGCCCAGCAGAAGAAAAGTCTGTATCATCTACTGTTTCACCAAACCCAGTCCAGTTGCTATCAGGATCAGATGGCTCTGACAACATCACACTAAGCATAGTGTTGGCATCATCGGATGATCCAAAATTTTGATCATAGTCATGACGCGCTCCTCCTAAACAGTTAGCTAATGGTGCCGGAGGAGGTGCAAGCTGGCCAAGTACTTCATTAACTCTATCTAGTGCGCAGCCTAAAGGTGTATTTTCGTCCCAGTCAATGAATAGACCATCAGTAAACGTTTCATCTGTCTCACCTGGATCACATGCATCTACTGCACATGGGGCCCCTATAGTACTATATCCATACTTTACGACGCCATTTTGGTCAATAACTAGATTCCTGGCGCTGCTATCACCATTGAGTGATGGATCATATTCATATAATCCTTTAATCTTTAATGGGTCATCGCTACTATTACTTGGGTCAAATACAGTATCAGCCCATTCATGGCCTGAATTACTTGGTCGAATATGTACTGTTGCATCTGGTTGCTTCTTACCGAAACCAACTCTACGTGATTCAGAATCTAAGCTCAGAATGGGCCAGCCACTTTGGAGATTCCCAGTTGAAGATGTAGGCCCTAGAAAATTGGCCCACTCTGTAGTGCCTCCAGACGTCTGGTCCTGCATGGTCACATTACCAGAAACAAACAATTCCCCTTCATGAGATAAATCAACTTCTATTACTTGTCGTTCTGCATATAGTGTACCAGATATTACAACATCACCACCGAAGAGCACGACCGCAGGATTCACACCCACGGGAAGATCCCATCGTTGATTGGCCTCTGGGCTAGCCTGTGTACCAGAAACAAAGAGATATACATCGCTACCAACAACAAGCCCATCTGAGCTTCCCCAGCTGTCCCCAACCGTGTCATCATGTAGCATTGTTGGTGTAGCTCCAGGCATTGGCCCGCCTGTTAGTCCACCTTCGTAATCGATTGCAGTTGACGAACTATAAATCATCAACCCAGGGAAATTATCACCATATGAACCTGAGGCTATTAGGTGGGTTACCCTTATTTGTTTTGCAAAGAAATCTTTAGGATTAGCCATTAATCATACTCCTCATGTGGTACAGTCTCCAGATTCGAATGTAGGAGTGCACATTCCATAACAGTTTCCTGGCTCTTTAAGTCCCAATGCATGAATCTCTACTTTAAGTCCTGGTATTGGTCCACTGATAGTTATGCCCACCATATCCTTAGTTAATTTAACTATTGCGCAATCTGCCAATGCTGGTGCATTACTTGATGCTGTCACATAAGGAATATCAGGAAACCCACCAGTGAAGTTATATTCTATGTATGTCTTATTTGAAGCATTAACATGTTTAACTTCTACTATCCACTGTGGGATATTCTGTCCTAAACTTGAACCTGGCATTCTCTAATTACTCCTTAAGGACATTCAATCCATATAGCATGTAACATAACTGAACCTTCAAAGGGGTTTGAAACATGTATGGTGACAGTTTGATAGTCAACATGTGTGACTGTTGCATTTACATTTACGCCCATGTTGGGATCATTTGGATCACCACCGAACGATTTTGCAATGCATGTAACAATTGGTGGGTGTTCAGGGGGCCCAGGAAATGTGCATGTAAAAATGTGAGTACCTTCAACCATATCAGGAGTGAAAGGTATCTCAGCAACTTCCATCTGGAAGTTTAGATCACTGATCCATGCCCACCGCGGAGTGCGTTTAACAAACGGATAAACTTTTTTCCAGCGGTTTAAATCACGCTTTTTGAATGTAGTTGAACTCACTTAAAACTCCTACTCTAATGTAAATATTGAGTGAGTCGAATAAAGTCAAGTTTCAATCACAGAATGTTTGCAGCTAATGTAGCAATATCTGATCTTTGTCCGCGCGTGAGTTGAATATGCCCGGCAAAGGGAGTAGATTTAAATTTCTCAGCAACAATCGTTAGGCCGTTTGAGCTAGTATCAATATAGGGTGTATCAACTTGATCAATGTCACCTAATAGGACAATCTTTGAACCTTTACCAACTCTAGTAATGATTGTTTTTAATTCATGGATAGTTGTATTTTGTGCCTCATCAACGATAACAAACGCATCATTAAATGTTCTACCTCTAATGTAAGATAAAGGTGCAATATCAATTTTCCCTTTCTCTCTCATAATTTCAAAATATGTCATATCCCCAAATGCATGCCTAAAGTTGTCCATAATAGGAGCTAACCATGGTGACATTTTATCTTGCATATCCCCAGGTAAATACCCAAGGTCACGACCAACCGGTTGTATCGATCGTGTAAAAATAATTTGCTTATAGTTTTCCTTTGATAAATGAGCCATTGCAGCCATAAGAGTCAAAAATGTTTTTCCAGATCCTGCTAACCCAGTGATGCTAACCAATTGAATAGCTGGATCTTGTAGCATATGAAGAGCAAATCTTTGCTCTTTATTTCTAGGCTCAATTCCAGCTGTTTTAGCAAACTCGCCATTAGTCAATTGTTTAACTATATCACCATTAACAATCCCCAATATAGATCCATTTGCAGGACCTTTACCAACAACAAACTGGTTTTCATGTAGTTCTTCATCTACAATAATTCGTTCTTTTGAAATTTTAGACTTCTTATAAAATAAGTCAATGTCTTTTTCCGCTAAATGAATTTCAGCTTGGCCTGTGTAAATATTTGATTTGTCAACATCAATATGATCTCTATAATAGTCCTCTGCAATAAGGCCTAAGGCATCGCACTTAACCCGGAGGTTAATATCCTTAGTAATTACTTTGACGACCTCCTCGGCATGTCCCCTGGCCAGGAATAATGCTGTTGCAAGGATCTTGTTGTCTGCATATCTTGCGCTTAGGCCGGGTGGGATTGGTGCCTCTCCGTCTAGCTCAATTTCAACTCGAATAGTCTGATCAGAGTCTGGTATTTCAACTGCAGTATCTAATCCACCATTTGCGCGCAATTTATCTAGATATCGATTAACATATCTAGCTGATTCTCCTAACAATCCAGGTTTATCTTTAAAGCGGTCTAGCTCATCAAGAACAGTTAGAGGAATAACAATATCATTTCCTGGAAAGGAATGAATGGCTGTCATATCATATAACAAAACCGACGTGTCTAAAACTAATATTTTTCTTGACATTTATTCCAATTCGAAATCAAATAATTTACTCAACGTGTCCAATTCAATTCATAATGTTATTATTGTCATAAGTTAAATATTGTTGTTGATCGGGTTTCTAGGAGAATTCGGTATGGAGTAGGGAAAAAATGAATGGCGATAATGATAAAGATGGCATAATACCAAATAGTACATGCCATGGTGAACATGAAAGATATGAAATAAAATGTGAAAAAAAGTCGTGCAAATATTGGCACGACTTACCCGACAGTCAGAATTGTATCATGATAGCTGCACGTAATGGGGAACATACGCTACAACAAATAGGAGACATCTTTGGTGTCACAAGAATGAGAATATGCCAAATTGAAAAAATAATCTTTAAAAAGCTTTTAAAAAGATCTGATATTCATTCAACCGTTGACTAGTTTTTCATCCCACCAAACATTGTTATTGCAATTAATCCAGGAATTGAATCCTTAATATAGATTCCGGAAAACAATGTGTTTGCTCTTCCACCAACATATGCCGTAGCAGCCTCGAGCCGCTTACTAATATCCGGATCCGAAGCCATTAAAGAGGTTGCTAGCAACAATAGCACACCGGTCTCAGGTCCTTGTGTGGGGGCCGGACATGGTGACCCCTTAATGGAACCTTGGAGGAGAGTAGAGCCTATGTCACGCCCTCCTGTGTCCTTAACCACAGTACTACCTAAAAAGATTCTTCCTGGAGTCTTAAGACATTTTTCTAAATCATTCGAGTCAAATGCAGAAATAGATGAACTTTCATTAGCTAGTTTAAGGACCTGATGTAATAGTTTTGCAAAAGAGTTATTTGCAGCAGGGTACATATTCAACAGGCCTACTTTACCCCTAAGTAATTGTAGTTGTCTTTCATTATCAATTATAATATGAGGATTACCGGTAACATCATTAAGTGCAGTTGTGTAATTATTTTCAATTGTTGGGTTTAAAAGCTCTTGTGCAGTAGGCTTAGTAACAACATATATAACACCACCCCCGGCCTCTATGGACTTAAGATACCTAGCTAGTGCATGAGTAAGGATAGAACTAGCAGATCCAGTACCACCTCCGCCACCAGCCAGAACAAATACCCAATCGACATCATTACCGAGCCGGCTTCTACATGCATCTTCAACTAATGCACTATTTTCTTGAAGCAGCTTCTTTCCTAGTTCAATATCTTTTCCAACACCGTCTGATCCGGGGATTAAAACTACGTGATTTGAATCTACCCCATCCGGAAGATCTTTTTCCGTGGTATTAACAATTAATGTTTTATTAAACCCTAGATCTAAAAAAGCTTTTGCCAATTTTCCGCCGGCACCGCCGACACCGATAAAGGCACACTTTAATGCACTAGTAGCTGTATTCTCGGGTAATAGTCTATCATCCTGGACAACTTCATCATCCATTCCTCCAACAAATCCCCAATCATCAACATCATTGATGTATGTATCGTCTGTCGTTTGGTCGGTATCTTTAGTACTCATATTTTTTTCCTCTAAGGTTTCATCTTTTTGTTCATCGGCCTTTTTATAGGTAGGTTGTTTAAGATTGTTATTATTAACCTTTTTCCTAACTTTTGTAAACGCGGCCTTAATGCTACTAGCCATGGTTTAACTCCGAATGGTGGAGACGGCGGGAGTCGAACCCGCGTCCGAAACAAATCTAATATCAAGTCATTCACAAGTTTAGTTAATTTCTCTAAATCAACAAAGTATCCACAAATTTTCCCACTTCCTATGTAGCCTCGGAAGTCCACCCATTACAAATGGGGTATCCATTGTGGTCTTGTTTATTTCGGTGGGACCAACCACTTATCCTAAATTGGTTAGATGGCTTTAGGAAGCCACCCGATTATGCCGCTAGGGCGTATTCGAAATTATCGTTGTTATTTGCAACTATATTTTGTAACGCTATCAAACCATGTGTTACCGCTGGTTACTTGCACTCTCAACCTTCATTACTCCGTCGAGACCATTTCGTCCCCGTAGACTACTTAGCTCCCTTTCGAGTTTTTTCCTCCTCGATTGTTAGTTTAACTAATTCTGCAGCTGAAGTCTTAAGAAGCCGCAATCCTCGGCGTGCACGTACACCCGCCGAATTGTTTCCATTGGCATTCTTAAGTACGTCAAGATCTAAACTCTCAACCAATACTTTAACTTCACTCCATTTATCAACAATTTTACTAGACATAATTTTTTCCTCACTCTGTTGTCAATATGTTGCTTTTCGAAGACTTTACGTCATCACTTATATTATCTATTGAATCTAAAAACTGTTTAACACACTCAGATATTTTAATCATCGATTCCCTATCTTCTAGCTCAAGAGATAATAAATATGCTATTCGCAAAATTTGTTGCTGCGACACACCATACAACAATATTGTTTGTGTAATCTCCCTAGCAACAGCATTATCTTCTATTTGTTTTTCTGTAGATGACTTTCCGTATGTTTGTGCACTCATTACAATGTCTCTCCTATAAATGTACTATATGAAAACGATTCAATTTTAGCCGTATCGGGCCCCTCTAGAACTAACATTTTTCCATGAATTTCGTCTTCCATCTGATCCCGAGTTAATACAATCGATTGTCCCCATTTTTTATTTTCTAGAAAAAATCGTGTATATTCCCACGTCGCTAAATCGACTTTATAGCTCTCTAAAATATCTCTTATGTCTCGTGGTATAGCAATTTTTATATCATCTACAGTCGTTATCGATCTAAGTTCATCTCTACCAGAAATAATTTCTGATCTACATATATCAATAATCTTGTGTATTACTCCACAATTATTACACTGTGCATATTTTGGTTCTACGGTACCGCTATCATCAATAACTGAGAATACTACGAACTTATGCCAAGGCCGTTCAGGCTTATTTTTATATTGTGGTAATACACAATGACACTCAACGGTGTGCTTAAGTCCATCCATCTCATAACTCATTCAGTATTATTTTGAATTTCATTGGATACACGTGTGTAGGTTCGATCTGCCATGGTAGTTAGGGATCTATTGACAATTTGTGATAACAACTTAAATTGTTCATCGCTTAAAGAAAGTGCCCCTACTGTTCTTGCCTCAAGTAAATCAGCGGCTACAGAATTTTTAACTAGCTCTACCATGTCATATATGCATCGATTAACATCTGTTTCTAGACTCATAATTTTCTCCTTTAATGATCATGATCATAACCAACAATATTAGTTATTCATTAAAAAGTAAACTTTTTGATTTATTTTGCATGCTTATCTGCGACAAAGGCAGCCCAGGAATCAGGCTTAACTATACACTTATACCCCATTGATAAAACAAAGTTCTTTAAAGCCTTAAGGTGCTTCGAACTTTTATGACGGGGATCCGGATTAAGATCAGCATGTACTGTAATATCTCTGCTTATAAGATTTGCTTTAAGCATTTCTGCTATTGATATTGACAAATCAGTTTCTCTTTGAAGCCTATATCCCAATGCATTATACTTCTTTAAAGATTCCTTGTGCCGACTTACATAATACGTCCCACCATTTCCTGGAACATATAAACATATGACAGTCGCAAATACATACACATCTTTAACTTGTTGAGAATCTGTGCCTACATGAATTTCGAAATCTAAATTACCCAGAATATGTTTAACAATTTCTTTATATTCTACATTGATTCCTGATCCGTTAATCCATATATTCTTTTGCCATTCATCAACCACTAGAAGTATTACCTTTTCTATTACGTTTCTTGATCAAGAACTAAAAATGCGCCGGTATTATTAATACTACTTGCAGCATAGAAACCACCCATAATTCCATGAACCAAACTTAAAGCAGGCATATCAATAAATCCTAAACCTTGTAATTCGTTCATTATATCATTAAGTATTTTTGTAACAAAGATGGATCCAGTCATTTTTTTTAAATCAGGTATATGAATAATGCCAGACCTATTAACCGTTGATAATATTCCTATTCCCGTTCCTGCTCTTTCTAACGTTAGGGGCAATATATCATTATAATCATGACCAAAAGAAACGCGAGTGCAGATAGATGTTAGGACCTTTATTCTATCATCAATTAATCTAGACTTTTCTAAGACATGAGATTCTTTTTTTTGTTCACTTAATTGTGCAATATGCTTTTGAACATTACGGTACGTATTTTCATTTTGTATTACAACAGTACTTTCGTCAATATCAACTCGGGGAACAGTAACTATTTCATCAATATTAATTGATGAAATTAATTCTCCCTTAAGGGAAGATACGACATCTGTGCCACATATTACTGCTATATCTTTTAATAAATTTGACCCAAATAAATCATAAGGAATGACAACAGGAATAATGTCCAATGACTGCCTTTTAAAGTTTAAGCCTAAGGTAGCTGTAACTTCTTCAGAACAACCTCTACAGAAAATAACTCCAGGCTCTTTTGTTTCTGATAATGTGCTTAAAATATGATGTACCTCAGAGACAGATTCTAGGATGCCATCAATAACAAAGCATTTAACATTTGATCTTTTCCATCTACTTACTTTTGTTGGTACCCAAAATTCCCGTAATGGTGTAACTGGAACCCTGTAGCCCCTGTATGTCTCTATTACGGTATCATCTTTTGACAATGGATCTAGATATATTTGTCCATTATGACCACTTAATCTTGCAGCTGTAAAAATAATTTTTGAAATAATAGGATTTGAAATATAGTTTTCTAAAATCTTTCTACTATTGTTTATTGTTGTTATTCTTGAAAACCTAGATAGCTCACTGATAATATCTTCAAACTCATTTAAATCTAACCTATGATTAAATGCTTTAAGCTTAAGGACCTCTTCAAGAACGTATAAGAATGTAATGCAGTTGACAATAGAGCTTCCTGGTGCGGCCTTCTCGTAGTCTATAAGAGACTCTAAGAGTATATTTCGTACAGTTAGCCTTATTGAATCGCTACAATGGCGATTAATTATAATTTTCTTAATATCAATAGCAGAAAACGCTACATAGCGATCATTAGATACATACCCTAATTTCGATGCTGCTAATAATTTTAAGTCTTTTTTAAGCTCGCCTATATAGTCAACTATGGTTGATGTTGAGTCATTATATGCTATAAGCTCCGAATAATTTTCTAAGGTCATGATTCAACATATTAATGAGGTGTTTTCTTGTTACCCGTAAGTGCCCCAAAATCAAATAACTTTGAGTATGATTCAACTAGCTGTTCATTTAGCAAAGATGCATCTGATGACTTACTGCCTTGAATACCTGAGGAAATCGATTTAATTGCATCTGCCATAGCTTCTGCAGTGGCTTTCTGTTGCTGCATTTCGATTGCATATCTACAAAATACACCAAAAATTGATAATCCTAAAAATATGCTGCCTAACCATAAACTAGGGTTTGTAACAAATAAAACAACAGAACCAACTAAACTAAGTTCGCTCCATTGAATTGATACTTGATTTTTCATATAAAACTCCATCCCATAAGTAAAGTACTTAATACAATATTACATACATGGACTTAAAAGTATAGTTCGGTTTACTTAGTTCTAGCCGTCGCGCCAAAGATTGTTGCTAGCATACCTTAAGATCTCTTCTGCAGAGTCTTCACTATAACCATATTCTTCAATCATAGTACTAACCATGTCACCATATCGTTTTTGCTGGTCGTCATCCCTAGTCTTACTCTTGGTAACAATCCGGGCCATATCTTTGACAGATGTAATTAGATAACCCTCAATAGCTTCTTTGAGAGGTTCATAACTTCTATAATCTACTATATCGCCGCGTCTCATTCTTGCGAACATATACGCAGTAACATCACTCCTGAAGCCGTCCCTGCTGGAACCAATGATGCCGATTTGTTCTTCAATCGATCTCATAAACTCCTCATCGGGCTCTCGCTCTTCTTTAGTGATTCCGTCCTTTACACGTTGGCGTGTTGTAAATGCTTCAGCATTATCAAGGTATGTATCAAAAAGAGCTTGAGCTTGTTCTTCGTATGCGGTGACAAATGCTTTTGCAATTTCTGTCTCTAGTATTTTTAGATACTCTTCTCTTACACCCTGTAGGATTTCTAAGCAACTATCTTTAAAATCTTCCCGAATAATCTGATCTTTGACTTGTCGGGTTAGAGATTTTAGAATTGAAACAGGGGTAATCATACTCTTTTCAGCGTCAGATAAAGCATTATCAATTGATTTCATAATAAATCTTGTTGAGATTCCTTCCATCCCTTCCCGGGGGGCAGCCTCATCTTTAAGATCTTTGATATCAATTTTCTTGACCCTACCTTTTTCTATAACATCTTCACCGTTATAGATTTTCATCTTCGTTAAGATGTCACACTTTGCAGATGCTTTAAGCCTAGATAAAACTGAAAACATTGAGGCAACCTTTAATGTATGAGGTGCGATGTGTGCTTTGAAATCAGATCTAGATAAAAGCTTTTCATAGATTTTAATCTCTTGATCAAGCTCTAAAACATATGGTACATTAATCTTAACAATTCTATCTAAGATTGCCTCGTTGGTATGTTCTGCCCGAAACCTATTCCACTCTGCTTCGTTGCAGTGCGCAAGAATAACTCCATCAAAATGAATCATAGCATTTTTTCCTGGAGACGGAATCCTTTTTTCCTGCGTTGCTGTAATTACAGTATGAAGAAATTCAATTTCATTTTTAAAAACCTCAATAAGCTCCACAATGCCTCTATTACCCACATTAAATGCACCATTCAATGACAGTACTCGTGGATCATCTTCAGGAAATAAATCTAACTTAGATATATCCTCTGACCCAATAAGTACTGAAACATCTTGGCTGTTTGCATCCATCGGTGGGACGGAAGCAATCCCCCTTCGGGCCCGTGCTGAGAACGTTCTTTCAACAACAGGAAAATTTTCATACTGGCCATCATGATCTTCAAGCAGTTTGTGGCGGGCCACTGGACTTAGATCTCCTTCAATCTTAACCTTTAAAATCTTTTCAAATTCTTTTCGCAACCCGCGCGGAACCAAATGCAATGGCTCACCACATTGAGGATCACCTTCAAGGCAATAGTATTTCTCTCCCTCTAGGGCAGCCTTAATATGTTCTGTTAGCGCAGACTTACCGGCCCCAACCGGTCCCATAAGTAATAGAATTTGCCGGCTCTCTTCACCTTTAAGTGAGGCAGACTTGAGGAACCGCATAAGTTTTGCGATTACTCTTTCCATTCCAAAAAATTCTGAGTCGAAATAGTCATATACCTGAATATTCTCCCCATCAAACAGCTTATGGTTCCTAGATATATCTGACATAACACCAGAACCTTTATTCGCGATGGCATCATAAAGACGCTTATGAGCCAACCTTATAATATCTGGATTCTTTTGAACTAAATCCAGATACTCTAGAAAAGTCCCTCTAAACTTTTCTTCCTGATTCGTATCTCGTTGTTTCTGAATCAGATTCAAAAATTTCTTTTTATCGGTCATACCAGTTAACTCCAGTTTTCGATAGGCATTGCATATTCATTTATAATTATTAAATCTCCCAGGGTTCTTCTTCAACTATAGTCAATAGTTTAACAGTGTCTCCCCATAGAGTCGAAATATGCTTAACAACTTCGTCTGCATAATTCAATTCTAAATCTCTTCCATCATGTTCATGTTGTAAAACTAGCACATTTCCCTCTTTTTCTACATCAATAACATTTATCTTTGGAATTGTACCTTCCCCCACTCCTTTGATAAGGCTTTCTTTAATATTTTTCCACCCATCAACGTCAGATATTTCATCAACAGAATAAACACCCTTTCGTTTTTTTGAATATGCAAATAAATTTAAGTCCTTACAATCATCTTCGATTAAGTATTCTCTTAAAAAGGATTGATCATTTCCAACTTCTCTAGCCAAGAAACACCTGTCTAACCCATGCCTCTCTTCAATCTTTTCGAACAATTTAAATCCAAGATGATATGGATTAACGGCACCAATATGTGGCCTAATAACTTGGTTATGGCTCTTAATAAATGGTATATGATATTCTTGAGGTAATTCTAAAGCATTACTAATTCTGTAATGCCAAAAAGATGCCCACCCCTCATTCATAATCTTCGTACGAATTTGGGGCATAAAATATAATGATTCATCATGTACAATTTCTAATATATCTTTTTGCCAGTCTTTAATTCTTCCATGTTCAATTATAAACTTTAATACATCATACTGGGGTTCGAGAGGAATCTTGTCGATATCAAAATCAATATATTGACCATCAGTATCGTTCTTAATTCTATCAGTATATGTTTTCTTTAACTCTTTATGTGTGGGGCGATCTAGCTGATATCTGTCAATTTGATATTTTACTGCGTGTGCAGCATCTAGAATTTCCTCAACTTTTTCAATTCCAATACTGGGGTCTTCAATATAGCCCTGGATTCTTTTTCTAGCATTTCGAAATCTTCCGCAAACTGAATTCGGCCTAGTCTTTGCAAACGTTCTATTATTTTTAAAAAAATCAGAGTGACCAACACAATGGGCCATAATCAAGATCTGCAGATAGGCAGGATTTTCCCGCATCAAATATGCTATTGATGGGTTTGAATTGATAATAAGCTCATAAGGTAATCCTTCGGCACCCATATTATACATCTGATGTGTTCTTTCAAATGACTTACCATAAGACCAATGTTGGTAATGGCTTGGCAAACCATGATAGGACATGTGCCCTATCATTTGGTAATAATCACATACCTCGTATGTAATTGGATGCCAATCTAGACCTGCATCTTCTGCGATCCTACAAATCTTTTCGTCCCATTCTTCTAGGAGCTTAAAATTCCAATCTGACATTATGAACTTCCCATCGCTAATTTTCCACCAAATAGCATCTTAAAAGCAGGCCAAATATCAGACGCCTGTGTAATTTTTACAGTCTTAAACTTTTGATCTACTAGGGGCTCATATGCATTAGATAATTTAGTCCCTTCAGATAACCACTTAATTCTCTCTTCATCAGGCTCAATTTCACAATAACAATACATCTGACTAGCTAATTTAAGTTTTGTAGAGAGATCTTGGATCTTGTCCATATCATTTGGCCAGTTATCTCCATCTGAACAATGAAATGAGTATATGTTCCAGGACGTCGACGGATACCTTTCTTTAATAATTTCAAGTGCCAACTCTACAGCAGAAGAGGCAATTGTTCCCCCGCCGGCGCCTCTTTTAAAGAATTGTTCTTCATTTACTTCATATGCCTGTGTGTCATGTGCAATGAAAACAAGATCAGTATTTTCATATCTGTGATTAATAAATTGGTATAATAGAAAATAAAAGCTTCTAGCCAAAAACTTTTTTTGTTTTGTCATAGAGCCAGAAATATCCATCATAAAGAATATGACAGCGTTACTAGTCTCTTTTGTTGTTTTTTGTATATGCTTATATTTTAGGTCATCCTTATGAAATGGAAACCTAGAGTCCTCATCATCCGGATCATATGTGCCAGCACGCTTTGCTGCGCTACGTCTCTTGATTTTTTTAAGCAATGTCTTCTTTTTATCAAGTCGTGGCTTAATACCAAAATCTCTATAGCCATGCCTCCGAAGTTTTTCGGATAGTATTTTTTTCATTTGCTTTTTCTCAAGCTCAGGTAATTCTAAGCTATCAAACAAATAAGCAGCAAGTTCTTCTAGGGTAATTTCGACATCATAATACTCGACGCCCCGTTCATTTCCAGGCTTGTCACCCTCACCTTGCTCTTCATTTTGTGACCTACCAACCTGTTGGCCACGTTTTACATTTTTCCCGGGCGCAGATCCTACTCTCTGATTATTTTCATTATCGCCATACACAAATTGGTATTCTTTGATTCCCCGTACAGGGATGCGTATCTTCTTTTTGCCCTCTTTACCAATAATAGATTCGTCTGCAATAACATGATAGATCCCCTCACGAATTGCCTTTTCGATCTTTTGTTTATGTCGGCTTTTGTCAGATGCTGATCTGTCAGCCGATATTCTATGTTCTTTGAAGATAGACATGTCTTTATTAAATATCTCTAAGCTTAGACATTATGTACAAGCAATCATTAATTTTTTATTTATTTGCCAGTAAGCCTGACCCTATTATTGTATGGGCCCATATCACTCCGGGCACAATAAATTTTTTTGTATTATTGCAAAGCTCTGTCCACGAAACCCATTTTGCAGAGTCATGTTCTAGAATTCCAGTATGGGGGTTTGGACGTATTATGGGGTCCTGAGTTGTCAGAGCTATAAAAAATGTCATTTTTTCATTAATATATGAATTTGTACCCCACATAAAATTTAACTCTGTAATTCCGGCTTCTTCTTCTGTTTCTCTTATAGCTGCTTCAAGGGCTGACTCTTTGTCATCAATACCACCCTTAGGAATATCATATATACCTTTATTTAAAAGTGCTAATACTTTCAATATTCCACCAAAATCTCTAACAACGATAATCCCTGCGCCTTCGGGAATGTCATTTGACTCTATCATTTGAGATAAAACCCTCCGTAATAAGTCCAGTTCTATATTCATTAGCTAACTGTTTTAATTATATCTTGAAGTTGAGACCAGTGTGCAGGATTAATTTCTGGCGGGATTCCGCTATATTTTAGCTCTAAAGAATTTAATGCTGTTAGATATTTCAAGGCCTGTTTTTTATGTGGAGAAGATGAGAGGTTATGTAGCATATCGGCTAGCTTTATTTTTAACGCACCCGGATTATCAGATAATGACAAAACATATTTTGAGTAGTCTGCACCTGGTTCATGTGTTAAAAGATATAAGATCTGTAAAACATGTTTTCCTTCGCTGGGACTAGAATATGACGACGTTATAGCATTGACAAGTTCATTTTCATCAACATAGTTCCCATATTTTATAGCATCTTCTAGCGTATCATGTAATAAAGCAGCTGTACATAACAGCTGCTCTCCTGGATAATATTGCTTTATAATATTTGCGACTGCTATCGGGTGTTCGATGTATGGTTCGCCGCTGCGCCTCATCTGACCTGAGTGTGCTTTTTCAGCGGTTTGTAGAATATTTGAGGCATCTTTACCCCCACAAACTTCTTTTATGTATTCTCTTAAAACTTGAAAATCAGATCTCACAACTTATTCCCACAAGGCTAAATTATAATTATCTACTTGTGGTGTGATCTTAATCATCTTTGATAACATTTTCATGAATAATTCCACGAATAGTTTTTCTTAACAACATTTCATGTTTAATTTCTATCTTGTTTGCAGAAACTTTGACGTCCGGATATTTTGCTTTTAATGCAGAATCGATTGCAGTTATATTATCTATAGAATCCTCATATATGTATACGTCTGTATAACCAGGGGCAGGAGCTTTGATCATATGACGAAGGACCCTTGTTACTTTTGCTTGGGGATTTGAACTACCCACCCCTATAATATGAATATCATCTGTAATACCGTTATCATTTAAAAAAGCTTTCATAGGTGCTGCTTTTCCGCGTGCAGATAATACCATTACATTTTGAATACCGTCTTCTTGGATTGCTTTTTTTAATAACTTAAATGTGTTTGTTATAACTTTTCCATCCGGAGGGTATACATCAAACTCAGAAAAATCAAATCTATCGCCAGGCTGTTCAATATATGTTGCAAATTCATGGCTTTGCAGCAATTCAATATCCCCACTGGAATGTATTACTTTAACTTTTGCACCTGAAGAAACTAGTGTGTCATCAAAATCAAAAATATGTAGTCGTTTATTCTTCATAATCTAAATGTTGTTGGGAAGTTTCAACTAGCATACTACTAGACTGGATCTTTCCTCCACCAACATTAAATATGACCTTGCACCCGATATCGGAACAAAGTCGAAACTCCGGAACGGTCTCTGCGTTGACCCTATCTCCTCCCTTAGTAAAATAGTTTGGGCGAATGATGTCAATGGCTCCAGTAACCGTTTGGCTTCCATCATCCCATCCCACAACATAGTCAACACCTTCAATCCCAGCAATTATTTCCATGCGCTCCTCATGAGGCATAAAGGCATAACCCTTTTTTCGTTCTAAAAATCCGTCCCCATTTACAATAATAATAACAATTCCCGTATGCCTTGTAGGATATTCATCCGGATTGTTGGCTAATTCTACTGTACCCTGTATGCATCTAAGATGTCCTACATGCATTGGGTCAAAGCCACCGGAGGTTACATATATATCTCTATCATAAATCCCTTGTAGGTCATTTACGAGCATACTAACATCACTTATAACCTTACCTGGCATTGTTACCTACTTTAAGCAATCGGAAAACCCCTTTGGAAAGAATGGTTTATTCTTGTTATAGAAGAAATCCCAATCACCGTCTAGAATGTATGTTACTGCATGATCATCCATACTTCGCACACTCCGTCCAACCGCCTGTACAATTGACTTTGCGGTTTGTAAGGGGTACCACCATCTCCACTTATTCATTCTCTTTTTTACTAGTTTGTCACCGAGATATGGATACGGTACCTTACAAATAACCTGGAATCGTCCTAACTCATCGTAAAGATCAATTCCTTCTGTCATTGAAGGTGATAACAATATTGTTGGAGATTTTGACTTGATATGTTCATTTAACATATCTTCCCTATTATCGCTGCTGTGGATCAACAATCTCTTACTACGGATATTTCTCTTAAGATAATTTGCGATCTTGTATGTGTGGCAATGAATTATTCCTTTTTCATTTTTATGTTGTTCCATAATCGCTTTGACGGCTTTTGCTAATTTCGGAAGGGTATCATCAATTGCCTTCGCACTCATCTTTCCGATTGGGAAAGCCATGATCGGCCGGTGTTCTACTGGGAAAGGAGAAGGGATAGATATAAAAGCAACATCATCTCGCGGAATTCCAAGCAAAGTACAAAATGCATCTCTATCTAGAATTGTAGCTGACATCATGACAACATGTTTTCCATGTTTAAAAACCATATCATCTGCAAACGGTGCAACATCAATAGGCTTGAATTCAAGCCTCCGCCCTGCTCTGCCATCAGCCGGCGCCATATTAAAGACCCAATTATCGCTATCATATACATCTAAGAATCGCTGGATTTTACATGCATGTTTATCTAATAGGTCATACTGTTTGGCTAGCTTCGCAAACTCTTGTAGTTTTTCCCTAAGATTTATATACTTGTCTAACATCTTCTCAACGTGCTTCACGTGTGCGCGTATCTTGGGCGAGTATATATTCCGGATCCAGTCAATGGCTTGAAGCTGTGTTGATATGCGGGGCATCTGTAGTTTCATTGATTTTGCAAATCGTTCGGTGACTGCTACTTCAATAAACTTACTGAGCTCTGTTTCTACATTATGGGCCTCGTCGATGACCAGCATATTTCTTGGTTTAAGTTTTCCAGAATAAGTAGTTTCAGCCAGGAAATATGAAAAGTTAGTAACACTCTCAGTTGATGCAAGAAATTCATCTTTAGCATTTTTATATGTGCAATTGAATACACAATGACGCCAGTGAGGTGTGCCTTTCTCAGCAACCTTAAGCAGCCTTTGTCCCTCGCCACAATTTGTTTTACCCCCAAATGAGCATGTGTAATTAGATGAAGATTTAATAGAGCACATCGCTCCAGCCGGCTTTGCAAAGTCTTTAACATATTGTTCCTGAAGGATTTTTTGTGTCGTTAAAAAATATCCTCCTGGTTTATATGGTTCTTCATCATGATGCATAGCCTGAAGAGGTAGTGAATCCATGTATCTTGACAACGTTACACCGATAGCACTCTTGCCCACCCCTGTGCCGGCCTCAACAATAACAAATTTTTTCTCTTGATTTATAAACGCATCTAAAGCAAAGTCAATAGCTTCTGCTTGTGCATCCCTAATATCGTTATATGGAAAAATAGACTTTACATTAAATTGCATTTCACACACCTTACCATATTGTACAATGCTAGTACTAGATTTTCAAGTTATCGCTGAGAATGATGCTGGTCTTCAATAAGCTTCGAAGCTTCTGCTATATAGATTCTTTTTCGAAGATTTGTTGTTGACCAGTTATGTGATCTCGAATTAAAGTAACACTCAATAGGAAGCTCATGTCCGGTAAATTTCTTATGTTCCCAGTCAGCCCCAAGTATTCGAACGTCAGGATTAATTCGCTTAAGCAATTCTATTAGATCATCTTCAGTATCATATAACACCGTTTCGTCGACGAAACGAATTGACTTTACCATAATAATACGTTCTTCGTATGATTGAACAGGTTTATTTTTATTATATCGATCAACACTGGGATCTGACTGAACACCAACAATTAGATAGTCACACTGGGCCTTGGCTTCTTCTAGCATTAATGCATGCCCAGTATGAAAAAGATCAAATGCCCCGCATGTAAACCCAACCTTGTTATTCATCTTCTACCTGATCTCCCCAAGAAGTCCATCCTTCTCTAATTTGTCTCGAGAACATATCAAGATATGGGCCATGACTTCTTTTTTCGACCATTTGATAAAATGCATTCGGCTTGATACTATGCCCAGTTTTCTTTGCCTGAATTATCGATGAAATGGTTCTGTCACCTGTACGAGGTAGTACACCCCTACCACGGGTACCAAACAAACATAGTTCATGTTTACCACGAAAATATTGCCCAAGGCCAATTTGGTTTTTGACCCATGCAATGTTTGTGATATAACGAAACCCCAGTGCACTCATTACTTCAAGTCCTTTAGGCAAAAAACTATTCGTAACCCAAAGATACATATGTGCATTATCATCTACATCTTCCCAAACCGGTGATTGGATAATCGTACGAATAATGCCTGGGGTGTCTAATAGGCTATAATGCTTGTCTGCACCTCTTTTGATCTTACCACCCCCACGTTCCAACCATGGAGGATCAATTACAACAGCCTGATATTTAGGTTTCTCTTGCTCTTCATCAATTAATTCAAGATCTGAATCTTCAAAAAGTGTTTGTTGGATCATTTTTCTTCCTGCCTATTAATACCATTAAGACGGTATAGTTCTCTAATGCCAGCCTCTGTAAGCATACACCAGGTGCCATTATTATTTTTAAAAATTTCTGCCTCTTTTTTTGCTACTAACATATCAACACCAGCCAATTCTTTATGACTCATGTTTCCCAGATTTCTTTTCCCTGCCCAGCTAGCAGCAATTGATCGGATCAGTTGGTGCTTAAAATCTTTATTCATTTTTCTCTTTGATGTGGGGAATGATTAATTCATTAATTAGTCTAATAGTATTTTCTGGCATATCAACTTCATATGATGTCCCCATCGGCCGAAGAGCCTTGTAGATTGCAAAATCATTTCCACCCTCTCTACACTTATCTCCCACAAACCATGTAGTTCCTACATTTTCAAAGTGTTGTAATGCGTATGTCTTATCCCAACCCCGAGGGTATATATCAATAGAACATTGACCCCCAAGAGCCATAGTAATGTTTTTTACTTTATTCCTAATAAGGCTTCTTTGTAATTTTGTTAGAAGATTTTTACGTAGATGTGTTTTATTGTCGATGTCAATAAATTTGCTTCTGTCATTATCTTCAAAATCCCTTCCGATCATACACCAATTCAAGAGGCTCCCCCTATATTGAATGAATGTTCCACTTAGCGGAAGGTCAGGTACGGTTACTGATATGCTTGACTGAAGACTTAATATAGACCTAATAAGTTTTTTAAGACTTAATTCACCTATTTCTGACTTCATATTAGCATTATATACTCGGGTTGGTTGTCGAGTTGTACCGTCGAAGATATATTTCTGTGTTCCATTACAAGGGAGAATTGTTAGCTTATCGAGATCAATGTCTTTTGATTCCCACAAAGCGCTACATTGTTCTTTGATATAATCAAATCCACTACCAGACACAATCCCTACATGTGTATAGGACATTAGGTTAGTCAACACATTAACCATGTCTTCCTCAATTTGTTTTCGATGAGGGGTAATTGTACCATCCATATCAAATAAGACTAATTGATCCATAAGATTCCTTTGTGTAATCTATAAAAATACTAACGTCGAATGCAGTATTGTACATGGGAATGTACATTTATAGGTCATTACTTAGTTAATTTTCCTAACAACGGTCGCCAACCTATAATTAAAAATAGGTGCTGACATGAATCATGTTGTTGTGCCGACACAGACACGAGTTAAATTATGTCAAAAATATTGAAATACTGCACGAAAAGAATAGTAAAGTTAATAAGCCTATTTTCAGTTTTGGGTTTAATATTTTGCGTACTAACAATAGGTTTATTTAAGGCTGAAAATACTTCACTAACAATTGCGACCCATGAAGATTATACAGCCGAAAATTTACCGGTCAGGTCGTTTACCCTGGTTACAGTCCAGCCTAGTCTTCGCCTAGAATCTTGTTACGGTACCAACCCGTCGACTGCTGACTATTGTAGAACGTTGCTAGCCGGTAATCGAACCATAGACTTAATAAATATGAGAAGTATAGGTTCAGGTGCCGTCGTTGGCTGGGCTGGTGATAGAACATATATACTTACTGCAAAACATGTTTGTGAAGGTCCGATACCACCATATGATATACAAATAGAAGGTGAGGGAGAAAATCAGTTCATATTGGGCGTCTCAAGTACTTCTTCATATACGCTGGTTGATTATGAAGGGAATGAAAGAGATGCAGAGATTTTTCGAATGCATCAACATGCAGATATTTGTGTACTAGTCACAGATGGTAATTGGGGCACACCCATTCGTGTTGCTACCGAGCCTCCACCAGAAGGGGCAATGGTTTATAACATGGCAGCGCCGCTAGGTATATTTACACCCGGAATGGTACCTCAATGGAGAGGATATTATTCCGGCCGGGACGATAGAGGTTATGAATTTTATTCTGTACCGGTTGCCGGAGGTTCATCAGGATCACCGGTGATATATGATAATGAAATTGTTAGTATCATTGTCATGGCACCTATAGGTTTTTCGAATATAGCTATAGGGGTAAACCTTCAAGATATCCATGATGTCCTGGGGTCAATCCAGTAAGGTCATGGCCTATTTCTAGCGATCGCCCTTAAGACAGAGTTCTTAATTTGCTTAGTTGGCTCATCGATAATTTGATCAAACGTTCCTAACCTAAATTGTCCAGAAATTTCGCATGCAAAAGAAAAGCATGGTGATATATTATCATCTGGATGGAACATGGTAATCTTTCCGTAGCTAAGCTTTTTGTCTGGAGAGCGGTAACAATATACCAATTGGCCTACCTTATAGCCTTTATATTCTAAGGGCCCAAGTTGCTCTGGTGGCTTTATTTTGTTTTTTGATTTTCTTGGCATAGTACAATTATACCAACCTGTAATCTATTGTTCTTGATTTAAAAGTTTTCTTCTTGCAACATCTGCATGATTTCTTGCAAATGATCTTGCTTCTTCTTCATTACTAAAGACTCGAAGAGGAGTACTTAGTTCCTTATTACCATCAACAGTTATTTTAACATGATACTCGTTGCCATTATCTGCAGGGTATATATCAATCTCCATTCCTGGATAATCTTCCCATGAATATGGATCATTATCAAGTGTGTGATAATTTCTTCCTATTTCCTCTTTAATGAGTTTTCTTAGCAGCTGTATAATATTATCCACTTTTATTAACCTTATGGTCACCAAGCTTAAGTAGGGCTCTATTAAATGTAACCTGTAATGATAACTTTGCCTGACGTAACCTTATAATATTTTGTTTGTCATTATTTTCTTTCATAATCATGTTCATAATATTAATATGTTTTAAAGCATTTTGATAGGCCAAATCCAAACGATGAACTGAATCATTTACTTTTTGCGCCTTGTTTCGACGAGTAAAAAGGTTGAAAAACATAACAGGCCCCCATAACATTAATTATTATGAGGGCCCGAAACTAAATTAACTGTTTATAATTCGATTAGTTTCTTAAATCTTTAGTGTTAGAATTTATTATAACAACTTGATAGCTTCCATCCTCTAGTTCAACCAACAACTTTTGTACGAATGTTGATTCAATAATAGGATTATCTACTGTGGTACCGTCCTTCATATAATCCGGAAAGACAGGAACAGTTCGATATCTACGCATATCATCTTGTGGATCTGCACTTTCATCTCTTTCTATATGCAATAAAGAAGAAATATTAGACTGTATGTCAGTATTATGTTGCCTCATTATTGATTGACCATTAGCTCGAAGATGATGTGAGTTACACGCTGTGCCCATGCATAATATGCATAACATACAACATGCTGGAACGAAACTAAACTTGAACAAAGAATTAAACATAGGGTTTTTAAATTACCTTATAGTCAGTGGCTATAGAACTTCGTCCGGGACACCCGGCCTTGGCAAGATAATAGCCAACATATTTGTTAAATATGCATGTGCTTGGGTTAGATCCTATTTTTTATGAACCATTGTAACATTTAAGTAAGCACTCTGCATCCCATGTGCTTGGCGGAGTCTCTTTGCCAAAATCGATCAACCTGGCCTTTTCCGGCCAAGTTGAAGAAACTTTCCATAACCCCCATGAGAATGCGCTGCCACCCATCCCATTAACTACATAATCGTGGGCTTGATCCAAGGTCTGGAACTTGCCGACATGGGGACGCTTACCCCAGTTACCTCTAATCTGTAGCCCTTCTGGCATACCTTGCTTATTGTAGCAAATTGTAACCACAACCGCATGGCCATGGAATGTGCCATCAGACTCATATGATCCAACAGCAAAAAATAATGGGGCAAATTTAGGATCAATAACAACTGCGCCATACTGAGTAAAGTCGTCACAGTCTGTTAATGCCTTAGGCCAAACATTAAATTGCGCTTCTCTAAGAATTGCCAACAACTCAGAGTTATTAAGATCTCTCTTTACCTGGTCAATGGCAAGGCTTTCTAGTTTTCTTTTTTCAACATCTAAGTTTGCCAGATGCCAATGAAACCTTCGGCCGCTACGAACCATATCGAGGGGCAGCCATTTTCTCCCTAATATAATATCAGGCTTCCATAATGCTGACTTGACAGTCCTATCATATTCTTCTGGTGACATATGATGAAGAATTACTTTCTTAAATTTTCTATCTGCAACTATTCGTACGATCATTCCCCACAAGGAATATAGTCTTAGCTTAAGTGATAACCAGAACCCTGCATATAATAATCTTGCCTTAAGGCTTACCCATCTTTCTTTCATGTTAAATCCTACTCTTTCTTCTTGTTAAATATAATACTCTGGTGTTTGCCGGGATTAAATTATCTCGACATTGTTAGTACCTTGCCTATTAGCACTTATTCACCAGGTCGGTGTGGTGTGGAACCTGATACCCCTGAAAATGCTGCTGAACCTATGAAATCAATAAGCGCTTCTTCATCAATGCATACATCACACATGCAAATATTTGAAGTGCACTCTTCATTTCGGAAGCATTCACCACCTACTATTCTAGGATAACATTCACCAACCTCATATACACAATAATGATCATCATCACAGTCTTGTGAATTTACACATTCGGTTAGGCATGAACCAGACATTGATTCATACCCATTACAACCATTGTAATATGAGGGTTCCCAACCAGGCTCAGCCTCTGCAGCAAACGAATCTACGAAATCGCATGCTCCAGGGCCGACCTGAATATCTACGTCGACGGGTGCTTCAACTTCAAACAATGTACAAGCTCCCAATGCTAATAACCCAAAAACTACTAAAAATATTATGGATCTTGCTTTCATAATGATAAGCTAACGTAAACAAAAAAATAAAGAACGGAACGGAACTATGAATTTAAAGCCTCATAAAAGCCGGCTAGAAAGAAAAAAGGCCCCTAGCTAAAATATAACTAGGGGCCTCTAATACTTTTTTACTTTTAAAGTACTTTTTTGTTACTCTACATCGATGACAACAGTCGAGCTCTTCTTATCTTCAACTGGAATAGTAACCGAAAGAATTCCGGCATCATATCGTGCGCTAACAGATCCTACACTAACATTGTCAGGCAAGGACCAGGTTCGAGTAAACTCAGAATAAGAATACTCCTGCCGTACAACATCACCGGTAGTTGCGCTATCATTTGCCTGGCTGAGACTAACTGTCAATGCGCCATTATCGCATGTAATCTTGAAATCATCCCGACTGTATCCAGGTACTGCAAGGTTAATCGTATAGCCGCTGTCTGTATTCATGACATTAGCTGCAGGTACGGTCGACAATGCCGTGGTCGTTGATCGCCGAAGCGGCTCATTAAAAAATGCATCAATCATAGAATCGAAATCCCCAAGAATAGGACTACGACCAAATCGTGAAATTGGAAAAATGTTACTCATTATTATATTCTCCTTCGTGGTTAAAAATTAAGTAAACTGATTACCAGTTTTCTTCCAAAGGAAATATAAACATTTTGTTAGAGAAGTACAACTACTCGATGCACTTTTTAATTAACAGCTACTAAAACATCTAGGCCCATTTTAACAAGCGTCCCCAACAACGCAGCCAGAACAAGCCAGGTTAATTTTTTTTGACTAGCTAGCTTGTCTTCCATTAATACTAGCCGTGGTTCACGCGCAGAAAATAATCTTTCAATTTCTAAGCGATCAGGTTTTTGGCCAGTATCATGTTCTAAATTAGTAACACGCTTATCTAGATCCTGTGCCATCATACTAGCTTCTTTCTGGCCTTCTTTCATTTCGACCAGCATGTCATGTAAAGTCTCTAATTTTTGATTGCTTAATAGTACATGTGATAGTACATCATTAATAGCGGATGTAGAATCTTCTCTTAATTTTTGAATCGATGATGTTGATGAATCCTTAAGATTAGCTAGCTCTTTTTGTAAATCTTTGATATCATTTTCCATAGCAGCCCACCTTATATCATTATTGTCAGACATTGAACAGCTCCTTATACAATACGTATATGTAAATTATTTAAAACTGTAACTTACTGAACTGACGAGTAATCCAACATTAAGGGGATCACCCTTATAATTATTGAGCTCTTTTAATTTTATTTCTCATTTTCCCTATAAGTTTAAGATCTTTTTCTACCCCTTCTTTCCTTGCAATCTCCATTATAAAAGGTCGCATACATAGAAAAGGTTCTTTCATGGTTTTCATCCATTGATCGATAAGGGAGGGATCATGTAATTCTGGTATCTGATACCAAAATTTAGACTCAAGCATATGATCTACTATTTTGTCTAATCCAATTTTTTCTTCAAGGCTTTCAAATAAATTTAAAAGCTTCATCTGTTTAGACGTCTTTTTTCGACGCTCTTCCGATGACCAGTTATTAGGGTTCCGGAAGATATTAATTAGAGATTTAATCTTAGCCCTATTTCTGTAGGCCTTAAGATGATCAGGCAGATCCTCATGAGTTAATGCTGATCTACTTTCTTTATTTTCATTAGCCATCTTTAGTCTTCGTTGTGTGTTTGCTGTCTAGTCTTAAAGCTTTTTGATTTAAATCCCATAGGTTTAATTTCGTTCCAGTGCACGGATCTTCCCTCACCCTCAATTAGCACATCGATCTTACCGTTACCAGGTAGGCCTACAACAACACCAATTGCTTTAAGATCCCGGCCGGGGGGGACTAGTTGGTTCCATTCGATTAGTTCACCCAAGTGGTAACCATATGAATCAAGGCCAGACATTTAGCTTAAATCCGGGAAGTCAGGTCCAGGCTGGTCGCTATATGTGCCCCCATGGAGTTGATCTTCGACCCCGACGATAATATCATTCAGGACTTTTTTAAAATCCTCTGTAGCTGATGTAAGTTTAGAATGAAGATCTCTGGTTGCCTCGTCGACAGCTTTGATCCAATGATCTTCGGTCCGCTTTGTTTTTTCTTCTGAGCCCTTCCCTGTAAATGGACCATATTCTCCTGTCTTAGGATCTGCAAAGGCATCCGGCGAGTTTTCTAAAAATTTCATCATAGCAGTATCAAACTCTTCTACTATATTGTCTACGTGGATTGGGTCAAACTCAACTATTTTTTCAACATGCTGGTAGTCAACCCCGATACCGGCTCCACCCGGCCTGGCAGGCCCGTCTTCATTTAAATTGTTTAGTTCTTCTTTAATCAGATTACGAAGAGTATTTCGATCTAGCTTCTTTGACTTGTCGGTTACAATCTGATTACGGCGTCCTCGCCGGAGTAGTTCTTCTGGGCCCACAACTGATTCTTTAATTAGTTGCTGCAGTTCTGAACATGATAATTTTTTCATTGCATCGTCCTTCTTTTCTTCCTATAGTATTTATGCACCTTAAAATGAATAACCATATTAATCTAACGGCCGCGCTTTTTGATCTTTGTTTTGGCGGCTCGAGCAAATATAGAAAAATATTCGTGTTAGAATCATTTACATCATGCCGTCTAGCATCGGCGATATCGCAAGATCATCAGATGGCATAGCAGACAATGTATCCGCAGGCTGATCAGCATCATCTCTTTCGACCGGTGACAATAATTCTTGAAGTAGCTTAGCTACCCAATCTAATAGTTCTTCAGGAGAAGCGCCGGCTTGTTTAAGTTCACTTGCAGCAGCAATCGGGCATGGAAGACCGGTTGGACATTCTTCATTCAGAGTATTCATCTCTTCCATAATAAGTTCCCGTAGCATTTCTTTATTGAGTTTCATATTAATTCCTTTTTTATTTCTTCTTATCAAGATTCTCAGGATTAACGACGTCAGATACAACACCTTCAACCTTAGGCTTAATTAAAGCAACCAGCTTCCGGACTCCGTAACGGGCCCATACAAATGCTAAATATGCAACAGGAACGCTAGCAGCGCCCAGTCCATAAGACCACCAATTCCAACTTGCCATAACAATTCCTCCAATATTATGTTAATGCGATATTGATCGCTCAAGTACCATCTTAATTATTGCTAAGACAATGAAATATACTGCAATAGCTACTAAACGTAAAGCTATCTACGGAATTATCGTCTTATAAGTCATTAAAACTTAAGATAAAAAGCATATACATGCCCAGGGGCTCTAGGATGCTCTAAGAGGGCCTAAGGCATAATACCATGGTTTCCCCTAAGGGTGTTAATAGAACCTTGCTGGCGGCATGCCCCAGAGGGCAGTTTTTCTGAAAATTAGGAAAAACTTAAAATTTAATCAACATCATTGATGCGAGTCAAATATCTCTGCTCAACAATACATTTATTGCCATTCAAGAGTATTTCGGCCGAGGAGGGCTCATATACATTCGATGCATATACGCTTAAGACGACACCGGTGGGTGCCATCTTTGGATCCATTATAATATGCCGCGTATGATATTTCATATGAACCGCAACGAGGTCTCCAGGCATTATACTATATCGGTGTCTTGTTGGGCGGCTCGAGCTATTTTTAATCATTAGCTAATTCGAGGTCATTAAGTAAGACCCATCGTTGTTGATTGGTTGTACTATCAATTATTAAAGCCATTTGATCCGGAGCTTCAGATTTACTTTCAACCTCAATGATCAATCCAATAATTTCCGGAAGTTTACCAACCGGTTGTTCAGCGCTATCGTATACCCGCCGAGAAGGAATCCGTACCAGGTCACCCTTTTTAAAGATAGTCAAAATAGGCTTTGGGCGGGCTTCAACGATATCGCGTGCGATATCATAGTCAGCCCACTCCGAAAGCGCCTCCGTACGCTCATACGTATACCAAGCTCTCACAGTCTTGTCGTCTTCCCACCCAAAGTCATAAAAGGCATCTTCATAATTACGATACTCTTCTGGCCAGTCACAACGATCCGGATAGTTCAATAATAATTCTTGGTATTGTTTTTTTAAGTCATCGGGGTTCATCATATATCCGGGGAGGAGGTGTTAATATAAAATACCGGTAGCCTACGTAGTTGTACACATGTTATCTACCAAAAATTTTTGCGGCAATCGGGTGGCTATAAGAAGTCCCGGACCAGTATTGATCGAAGCCGTTAATGGTTACCACATTATTTTCCCGAGTGAACGCACGATTTTTTGATAGATCATGCAGTGTCTTCGCAGGGAAAGTATGATCCGTAGATAGATATGAGTTCGGCAGGCAATCCCTTACTTTTCCCCAACGTACTCTCCATACCCATTGAGGATTCCCATGTACCCAACGCGTTGCTATTTGAGATATGTGCCCGTGGGGCACTCCAGGCTTTTCGAAAAGATCGATTAATACGCACCATTCATGGGATGGCTCAAAAATAATGAGATCACCCACGTAGAACTCACCGTAGTATGTCATGCCATCTGTTTGTATATTACTTACACCACTAGCCGATAGTCGACTCATCCTCACATCCAATAGTAGCCTTTCGACTACGAGCACATAATAAGCATATGCGTTTATTTGTTTGTTCATACGTGTAACTTGTGCCGCCTACTATGGCTTTGTCCAAGTGTTTCTTGTATATCTTAAAATGTTTTTCGCATAGCCTATGTGTATAGCTACCATATCGATCATATACGTTTATCTGTTTCATCTATATTACCTTAAGGTCTGTTGCATCATGACGACACAGTGGACCATTGCTATCAGCTGAAGGCCTATTACCTTCCGGCCATAATACTGTTACAGTGGTTATCTTAGAAATTTTTTCACCATGATGGCTAGCCACGTGATCATAATGCGGTCGTCGGGATTCAACATCAATGACTAACCCAGGTTCTGTACACATACCAGGTAGCTTCCCGGGGTTTTTTACAATAACTAAATCACCGGTCTTTACATGTAACATCATATCTCCGATATCTGGCTTCGGGCAACAAGACGGGGACGCCCGTCGAAATAAACTATACAACCTGTAGAGGCACTGATTGCCAGGATGATTCCGATATCGGTACTATTGACTCGTACGAGGTCACCGGGATTCATTGATTACCTCGAGTTGCTCTTTATATTCTACTTCACTTGGGAACCGGTCATTCCACATGACAACCGGGTCTGCACTATCCCCTCGGAGATCCCAACCAATTACGATACCAATCCAAGTTTCATTAATCTCTGGGTAGGCGCCCCCGATACATGAGGGCTTGACTAAGTCCCCTACTTTTATCTCCATAGCTTCCATCCACTGTGACTAAACCCAGGAGAGGCGACTTCGGCTGGACCGAGAGGTGGCTTCGGCTTTTTATGGCTAGCATATACTTCCGTACCATCGACTAGCCTGACCTTATATTGGCTGCCTCTGATATGTTCGATTACCATTGCGCCGTAGAATTCCCCGGTCTGAGTAATCAAGTTTCCTTCGAGTGATTGCCTTTGTCTGGCAAATTCGGCGCGTTCTTCGGCTGTTAGTCTTTTCTTGCGCTCTTTAACAGCCTTCTTAATTTTCTTTTTATTCACGTACACATTCCCTCTACTTTTCGGTATACTCATTCTACTATATCCACACTGTCACGTCTCACCCCGGGGACTACAGCGTTATCATATCCCCGGAGCACTGTAAGGTGGATGCCTACGGTATCGATAACAAGCCCATATGCCGGCGGTTGGTTCGTCTTACCCCAATGTTTAAATGGAAGCCTGACGAAATGGCCGATGACTGGCTTAACGCGTTTCTTATCTCGAGGTGGGGGCATCATGTGGATTATTGAGTCCTCGTTTTTCTTTGAGTTCGAATACTAGCTTTAAAGCATCTGCCATACAGTCGACAGCACATAACATGCCATCCCCAAGTACGTACCATCCATCTTTTCGTCTCTCTGCTCGAATTGGCCCGGAGGTATCGAATGTCATTCCATCATTGAACTTAAGCAACGGCACTTTTATCTCCTGCCATTTGTTCTGATTGTACCTTGCGCCATCCACCTTGACGGGAGCGAATTCGGCGTTTAAGCCCTTGATTATCACCATTCATATATACAATATCATATGCTGAACAATAGATGCCGGCTAGGTCACCCATACCATTGGCTTCCATCTCATAATCCTGTGCTTCCATGAAGCGATGAGTGTAAGGTCCTCGAAGAACTGTTGCGAAACTCCCTTGACCGTTATTGATTAAATCACCTACTTTGAACATTGTGTCTTTCCTTTAGCTGTACAGCTGTTTTGATTTTGAAAATGGCTCGAGATATTTCGAGAAGATTTTGAGTTTTTCTTTTTCCTACTCGCCCCGGAAACGGAAACGGTTTTGAAATTGACTCGAGAAAAAAAATACATGCGCTTAGCCACCGCTGCCCCGGGGCCGCCCCGGATAGTATGCAAGGGGGCCCGAAAAGGGGGCCCGAGAGCCGCTTGTAGGGGGCCTCGAAAGGGGGCCCTTGGGTGCTGCCTACTGGGCCCCTCTAAAGGGGGCCCTTCTGGGCTGTCCTGGGTCACTGTCACACGCCGCTACCTCCCCCACGCTCAAACAGCACTGCCAGTAGCACGAGCAGTACCGTAGCTGGCCAGGCCAGAGATCCGATAACTGCTTGGCGTCGCGTGACGGGTGGCTCGGCGTGTTTGATAAGCTGCCATGTAAGCGCCGTCATTCCGAGCCATCCGAGTCCTGCTAGTGTCAAGTTGAATATCATTGGTTCCTCAATATAGTACTATTATACCATATGTCATGCTGTTTTGCACGAGGCTGTAACATTTATTTTTACCTGCCCCACCTGCGATAGTACTTGTCGTTCTCAGCTTGTACCTTCTTACGGGCATCGCCATATACGCGCCGCATAGCAGCTAGGTCACGGGCTTCTTCGCGCTTACGCTTCCTGACGTCATATGCTATATACACAAAAGCAACCACGCCACCTATCAGCATATTGATCGCTGTGATTGCCATTAGGTCTCCCCATTGGATTGTCTCTAACATATTTTCTCCTTTTAGCCGGCGTTGAATTCTTCCGGCAATTCGAAGGGGTCGACCACATGCCGCACGTCCTTCAGTGTTCGTCGTTGATATGTGTGTGACCAATCAGCATGTGACCCGGGTACTAGTGCAACCAGACTTTCACCTGGCTGCGCATGTTTAGAACATACTGAGCTATAAGCTTCATCTCTATTTGGAGAGGCGTTGATGTTCACGACACGCGCGGGGGAAGAGCTAACTTCCGATACAAAAACTGCTGTGTACATTTTGATTGGGCTCATAATCATATTCTCAATTCATGAAGTACTTGAAGTAAATTGTAAAAACTCAATCGTTACTTCGCGACTTTTCCTTCCCTTGGTCCAGGACAAAAGGTGGCGGGTGGGACCGACCAAGGAAACCCCACCCGCCGGCGATTCGAACGAATCACCATAAGGTGACTTAGGCTGCGCTAACTCGAGCAACCTCCTTGAATCCGCGATTGTTCAGAGCCAGGAAGAAGGTGTGGCCACAGCCACCGAACCGGTTCTTCGTAGTCTGGAGGACTCGGCAACCTTCAAGGTCCTTGTCCTTCGTCTCAACGGAAAGGTGCATCATGGCATCAACCATGTGCTTAAGCTTATTACTTCCGGAAGCCTGGCCAGACTTGCTGACCTGTCCGATGACAACCGCGTTGCAGTAATGCTCCTTGCAGTAGTCAGTGATCATTGCCAAGGCACGCTCAGCAGACCGGGAGTTGATGTGACCGTCATTGTACTTACCATCATCCATACACTGGAGGGAGTCGACAATCAGGAAGAAAGGCTTACCAGGATTCTTCTTTCGAAGAGCATCACACTTCTTGAGGAGCGTAGGAACATGAGTTTCCTGACCCACCTTGAACCCGCCCTTGAGGCGAAGACGTTCAACAACCAGCTTGACCTGATAGAGGCTTTCCTCTGCAGTGTTAAACACCGCGGTAGCACCCTGACGGGTGAGGGCATTAGCCAGGGAGAGCATCATGGTCGTCTTACCTGAACCAGGCTCACCGGTGAAGAAGGTAACTGCGGACGGGGTAAATCCCTCACCGCCCAGGGCACAATCGACGTAGTCGAGGCCGGACTTTACCTTATTACGTAGCTGCTTCGGGACGTCAATGTCCAGAATGTTGGCGCCGAAATCGATGTCGTTTGTAGTAACTTTGAGCTTCATTTTTTCTTCCTTGGTCAGGTTTAGGAGTTGGGAACCATTCCCCCCTTCCTTATGTATCCATTATACAATATTGTGGCAGATTTTGCACGAACTTGCATGTCGAATAGTCATTTTTTTTACTTTTTTTGTGCTTTATTTAGGGCACCCATGATGGCCAGGGAGATGTTAGAGGCCTCAGGAGATGCAGTCTTGGGGGTAGGGTTAGCCATAAGCTGTACCGATCCCGTCCCTGGATCCATGTCTAGATGACCTGACCAGTACCCCTCGATGACTACCTGGTAGATAAATCCAGGATTATTGGGGTCTAGACCTCGTGTTTTTAGCTCAGCCTGGACCCATTGATTTGCTTTAGGTGTCAACTTCATGCTGCCTTCTTCCCCTTCATCTGAATGAGGAAGTCCCGCTTCGAAGCTTCGAAGTAGAGCTTCCGGTCAGGGGTAATTACCCATCCTCGCTTAAGGATCGAAGGACCCGGGTCACAACACTCACCATCAGTGAGGATCAAGTACCCATCAAACCGATGACGATTCTTATTTGCATGTACCGTTGCAGCCCTAAAATCAGTACCACCATAGCGAGTACGTTCCATTCCAGGTGCCCGATTCCGTCCCCACTCCCGCTCGGAGCTTTCATCAACCTCTGTATCAAAGTTAAAGATGGTGAACTTCGTCTTCTTGGCCAACTGCTTAAGCTCACCAAAGAGAAGGGAGAGATCCTCATCACTAACCGATCCACTCTGATCGATGTATACTGCGATTGAAGAGGTGTAGCCCTTTTGAAACCCGGGATGTACACCGGGATACTTGCGGTGGATCCGCCGGACGTTGCTAGCGCGGTTGGCGCGCCGGGTCATTCCGCAGAACTTCTTAAGGACTGACTGCCAGGGAATCTCCTTGGAAATCAACTCTCGAATCATTGACTGGCCAGAAGCACCAACCGAACCCCATTGGCCGGACTGGTCACACTTCTTAACAGCATCTTCAACTGCCTGCTTGACCTTGCCCTTAATAAGCTCACGATCCTCATCGGAAAGCTCATCCCAACCATCATGGCTATCCATGGTACCTGGCAATCCAGGAGCCGGTTGTCCCTGACCAGGTTGACCAGGTTGACCATCACCAGGCTGACCCTCACCCTCACCGTCACCAGGCTGACCTGGTGCAGGGGCAGGATTAGTCAATGCTTCCTGAACTTCATCATCAGCCATCAACTCGGCGAAATACCATTCGGCTGACTTTTCCTTGGGGAAGGATGCAATCTTTGCAGAGACTGTCTCAAACTGCTTGACCCTATCCGGTCCCATTGCGATCTTATCAGCCTCGCTCAGAGCCTTGAACTCCTTACCAGGTACCAAGCCACCCTCAGGCAACTCTTCCTCTGGAATCAGGCTGTTGATTGCAAGGTCAGTAGCGTAGTTCCAGACCAGGTGAGGCTCGTGGCGTCGTGTCGTGGTGTGTTCGAACACCAGGTGGTAACACTCATGCTTAAGGAGACCCTTAATGTGCTTCGAAGGGAGCGCAGCAACAAAACGTGGGTTGTACCACATCTTGATATCACCGTCCTTGGCCAGGACACCGGCAGTGGGAATCGACTCCGACCGTACCTTGGTGATCTGACGAAGGATGTGGCTAAAGAATGGCTCCTCCCAAAGAAGATTAATCAGATGGGGATCAAGCTCAAATGCCTTAGCGGCAGCCTCAGAGGCGCGCTGCGTGTGGGCAAGTTCCGTGGATGTGGTGTCGTTTTTAGCCATGGCCATTCCTTCCTTCCTTATAGTACTATTATACCCTATAGAGGCGGATTTTGCACGAACTTGCATAACATTATTAATTATTTTGTATCGTCCTAAGCCCTTGATATTATTAAGGTTTTTAGGCAATTAAATAGCCTGCAACATGCTCAATGGGACGTCCCAATTCTGACCATGTCCGACACTACAAATAGCCTTTTTTCGTTTAACCCGTACGATGACGCCCTCCGTGTAACCATTCCGGCCAGTCCAGGATACCTTATCACCGGCATGTAGCGTACGACGCTTGACTGCAGATTGTCTATCTCGGATTGACCTGAGGTGTTCAAGCACTGATCCATTAAGATCACGTAGCTGTCGGTCATCAAGGGTGTGGAGGTTGTTAATCATATCTGTGAGTGTCATCTTGTCCTCGATCTAGTTAGCCAGGATGATCCCCAACCAACATGTATATTATACAATAGAGTTCGTAACTTTACACGAATTAGCTAAAGAAACCACCATAATATAGCAAGCCAATCATTAGTGGCAAATCTATAAATAGTGTAAGGGGTGCATTGTAATTGCCTTTCGGCTCACCGTGCTTAAGCAATGCTGCTGTAGTGTTAAAGGCTATAAGACAAATCATAATGATCTGGGGAATTCCCATTTTCTTCTCCTAGTAATGTCTATCGTTTTCAATTTTCATACCATGATACACACCTAATGCATATGCCATGGCTACAAATAATAGGCCTATAATAACTGCTAGCATTTCCTTTCCTGAAATGCGAGGGGCGAACCTTAGCCAGCATTACCTGTTACTAAGGCTGCACCCTCCTGGGTTCTTTAAACGTTTCGGCTAGCCTGAACTGCCTTGACGATAGTCTGACCAATCAGCTTGTGGATCTTCTGGATGTTCGGCAACTTCTGGGTAGCCGAAATGGCATTCCAAAGGGAGACCATCATTTCACCAGGAAGACTCTCAGCGAAGGCAGCCACGTTCTTAGCCTGGCTAGCTGTCCACTCGTTATCTGTACAGTGGTTGGCCAACTTTTCAATCACCGCGTTGAGGCGATCGTTGGTCAGCTCCTTGACACGACCCTTAATGGAACCGTAGCTATCAAGGATGTCCTCGGCACTAACGATTGTCTCATAACCCTCGATGAAGGTAGTAAAGGCGATCGCGGCCTCGGTACCAACAAACCCCATCGCCGTAGCGTAGAATCCGTCGGCGCGCTTCTGGCCGGCCAGTTCGCTAGGAGCCATACCCATGTGGGTCAGCGAAGTAGCAAGGCGGTGCCATGAAGCGGGGTTCGGGCAAACCGTACCAGGCTCAACGCTACCAACGTCGACCCGGAGGTGCTGAGGATTCTGGCGGATGAAGTCAACAAGGACGTCATCAACGTTATTCTCACCAGCCCAGTTGATCCAATCAGCTGCAGTAGGCTCGAGGTCACAGACCCAAAAGCGGCGAAGAAGTGCCGGGTCCATGTCGTTAACATCATATTCTGAACCATGGTTGACAGCAGCAATCACCCGGGTCTGCGGGTGGAGGCGGTAAGGATTACCGTCCTTGTCGTTGCCAAGCTCTCGGTCCAGGACCAACTGGAAGAAAGACTGTTGGACGCCGGGGAGGGAGCGGTTAAGCTCATCCAGCATCAAAACAACAGGCTCTCGGCATGCCCGGATAAACCAGGATGGCATGCAGAAAGTCATGACACCATTTTCCTTCATACCCTCAAGATCAGGGTAACCACCAACATCACCTTCGGACATGGTAGAACCACGTACGTCGATAAAGGGCAGTCCAACGCTGTCCGCGACCTGCTTTCCGAGGAAAGACTTACCGACTCCGGTCGGTCCCCGCATGAGGATCGCGATGTCCGCGGGGAGGTTCGGGGCTACGATATTGAAAGTTTTGATGTCCATTTTTTCTCCTTGGTCAAGAGGCTTGGAGGGCTAATCCCCTCCCCAACCTTCATATATATTATACCCCATGGGGAGGGAATTTGCACGAACTTGCACAATTAATTATGCTTTTTAAAGTTCAATTTCTCCACCAAGCTCTTCCTCATCGGAAACGTCTTCCAAGAGGTCAAATGGCTCTTCACCGGATGGGATTCCCATTTCTGCCGGTACATCAGAGGTGGCGTCAAGTTCAGATTCAAAAGATTCACGTGCTGCAACTCGGGCAGCGTCGCGTGTTTCCTCACAGTAGGCTCGAGCCAACTTTCCAACAGAGAATTCTGCAAGAGGATTGCTGAGATCCGCACTGGCCGATACCACCCAGGCAGCGCCACGGGTTGGTGCACTACGACCGAAGAATAGCTTCCCAACCTTATACGGCTTCTTGTGGGTACGCTTAAGACCTGCAGTGTTTTCGTTACTTTGTTCAATCATTTTCTTTCCTTTTCCTTAGTGTGTATGTAGGCCAGAACCATTCCAGCCTCAACCTTTAGATAGATTATATCCTGCCTCGACCAATTTTACACGAAGATTAAGCACTCGATGTACTTTTTTCTAAGTGGTTGATTTCATTGGACTTTTTTAAGTCCTGACAAGCTACTTGGATCTGCAATGATCGATGATCCTTGGGCCAGGCGTACATCGACGCTGTCAACAGCAATAAATTCGATGACCCCGGTAATCAAAGATCCTTCCGGATCCAGCCGGAATTCTACTTCATCTCCGGCCTTTAAGTCCTTAATATCATTATGCTTTTCTTTATTCCTCATCTATTCCTCAGTGGTGTTGCGGAGCGCCTTTGCTGGAACTCCCTTTATAACGTCCGGTCCAACCATGACGTCGACAACCCACTTGTTCGATGTCTGATATGTTTCGGAAATGATCATAACAATTTCACCCTTACGCAGCCCTCGAGGCGCGCCGTACGATCCCATCTCCCATCTGGAAATTTCCCGGGATACCTTGGCCAGTCCGGCCTCCAGCACTTGGGCAAATTGCATCTTCTTACCAGATGCACCAGGCACCATGGCTCGTCCACCCTGAGCCCACTGAATTGTACGTCGGTGGGTACCGGTAGCCTCAACCTTTGCCTTTCGGAGTTCAGCCTTCGCAGCGAGCTTTTCTGAACGCTTCTTTTCGGCGATATCAAACATATCGCGGAGCTCATCGATCTGAGCTAGCAATTCATTTACCTTATCAAAGTCATCATTAGCAGCTGCTTCATTCTTGAGCTCATGAAGTGCTTCAATCTCATCATTAAGCTTTGCGTTACGTGCGAGTAGCGCCTTTTTGAGAGTTGACTTGCTTGGTCTGCGGGCCATGTTTTCTCCTTGAATATGTATATATTATACCACATCATCTAGGTATTTGCACGAAAGAGATCAAAAAAAAGAAGGCGACCCGAAGGCCGCCCTCTAAGCTATTAATATTATTACCATATTAGGTTACTAACCGGTCCCGTTGCATACGCGGAATTCACCTGCCTATAATATATGCGGATACCCCGATCATCACATCGGCAACGAAGGTCTCCTGTCTCGCTTAACCTTAATTCATATTTCTCATTTCCTTCAACACGTCCTCCCGGTGAGTCGCCGTTCGGATAGGACAGTAACATCTGATCGGAACGAAGTGATGTTCCCTCTGATCTTATCCTACCTATTTGAAGTATACCAGCTTATTTTGCGGTGTACATGCAAAAATAATTTTATCTCACTGTCCGAGCAATCCGTTAAGCGCATGGACCACCATCAGGAACACAGCCAGGCATAGACCTAGCCATACCAGTAGTACTATAGTCGTACCCTTCATGAGCCTACCAGAGCCATTCATCCCATGCGTATAGAAACAGGAACGGGTATATGTACCAAAATATGTGGAGTGGTTTAACACTCCGAGTAGGCGCGCGGGTTAGCACGGATCCCAAGAGCTTTTTATTTTTCATCTTCATCTTTGCGCTTGTCATCAGGCATGTATGTTACATTTGCCCATATGAATATCCCCCATCCCCCGATTACCAAGATCATTAAGATCAAGTTACCGATTACCTCTATAGTTTCGTAACTCATATTGCCAATACTATTATACTGCGGTCGCGAGCCGTGTATAAGAGCTGCCCTCACTTTTTATGGGGGCAGTTTCGGTCTCGGTGCTCCCTGATCTGCAGTGAGCTTTTTTGGTGGAGCGCGTGTAAAACAGGGTAGGGTGTGGTATAATAGTACTATATGGTTAAGGAAGCACAGCATATGATTCGCGACGGCCCGTAGCTCGGTAGCACTCGGACAGCAGCACCGCTGCGCAACAGCCACTCTCGTGGGTGGGTGGGGCAGTTTGTCACTTTTTGGTGTACAGCGGCGCATAGATAGATAAGGGCGAGAGCCCTTTTTTTTTCGGCCGAGTTCCGGTACACTGCACTCTAGCATGTATTTCCCCTGTCGCTCACCCACGCCGATAGTCTGACGAGCCAGTAGGGCAATGGACTTTTGGCCACAACTGACAAAGCAAGAGGGCAGAAGTAACAGTAGCTAACCATCTATCAACCCATTATAGATAATTTACATCTTTCTGTTATACTACTAGCACATATAAGCAGTAGGATACTAATAGGAGGTAATGATGTTGTCTATAGAGACTTTGCTATTATTGCTGATAGGATGTGTGTACGTATGTGGTATGGTATCAGGTTACGGGCTATATATGTTATTGACTTATAAGAATGAGGAGTAGGTGACTTACCTGCTTACTCTTCTGTTACTTACACACTCTTACTGTTTTTTAGTATTACCCGCCACGGAGCCGATAGTCACACGAGCTATGGGTCAATAGGTTTCCGCCCATCTAGTTCAGGGAAGTCGCCGTACTCAAGCATCATCAGTGTGCGCAGATTATTCATTTGCGCTCTATCGTTGACTACCTTAAGTTGATTATCAAGGTGTTCAATCTTTTCCTCGAGCTTATCAATACCAAGAAGCCATTTCAGAAATTTACGCACTGCTAATTACCGTAAGCATTTCTTTAGTTGCAACAACTTCTGTTTGAGACTCTTGGCATCTGACCTCATAAACAAATCCCGTTCCCACAGAATATCTAACGACCATGATTAGTCCAAGCTCCTCGTTTCCAGATCTAGTTATAACTCTTACCAAATCACCGACTTTCATTGATAATACTCCACTTTGTATAGTCAAGTCGAGTCACCCAACTCCGACCATCATCACTTAGAATCCTCAACCGAGGGGTCTTTTGATACTCTCCTGTCTTAGGCGGCATCACTCCCAGTACTAGGGCAATGCAACCATGCGCCTTAATCAGGTCACCTTCTTTGACATGGTTACCAGGTTTCATTGAATTGGCTCCATCAATCGTTGCAGTACCCAATTAAGCCTGCCGTCTGACCACTTAACAAGGTAGGTTGGATCTGCAGACTCAATAGCTTGGTGGTAACCAATAATGATACCCAATAGCCCACCTTCAGAGAGTTTATGTCTTACCATGTCACCGATCTTCATAGTCATCGCAACAACTCTCCATACGCTTCTTTTCCATACTCTTCCCAGTCATCCAGGGACCACAGATCATCTCGATCTGTCCAGAAGGTATATGGATCCAGGGTCGGTCGACCGGTAAGTGATCGCTTACTAGCCATGACCTCGAAATTCCCTTCTCTTCCACCTCTGCCAGTAGTAACCACAATCCCAGTTTGCAGGTCATTATGATAGTAGTCTTCGAAAATCACCACGTCACCAAGCTTAAGCATATTCTTTTTCCTATCGTCGCTCGATGCCAAACCACTCTGGGCGGCCACACTCATTCCACTCGGCAGTCGTCATCAGATCCTCACGCTCTCGCCAGATAATCATCTCCTCATAAATCCCATGTTCCGGGAGTGCGCATACCTTCACCAAGTAGTGGCCGGCTTCGTATCCGGTGATGACTCCTGCCATGATAGCGTTTGCGGCGAAGTCTTCGTAGTGAACGACGTCGTTAATCTTAAGCACTATATCTATCTTTCTAAAGTAGCGAGGATCCATTCCCCACCAACATTTAGATTATACCATGAAGGAAGTAGAAATGCACGATAATAACTTTATTGTGAAATAAAAGTTTGTATTGTAGCCATACGTAATATTATAACCTGAGGTTAATATGTTAGATAAATATAGAGAGTGGATTTCTCATATGTCAGATGGTCAAGCTGACCTAATGGCATCTTTTGGTTACCTGGTGTGGTGTAGCTTACTAGTAACCGGAATATTATCATACGGTGCTGGTGCTTTAATACCTATGGTTCTATCTTTTGGCCTGGCCGGTGTATTAACTGCATCCGTATACATTCATTAAATGCAATCCTCAACATATTCAGGCCAGTATTGAAGTACTTCTGCCTGTGAGAAAAATTCATTCTGAGAATCTGTCCAGTGCTCCGGAGCATCATTTCTTGATATATTTTCAGTCCCTGTACCAGACCTCTGATGCCATGTGTGACAAAAATACTCTTTGGCAGCGGTCATGGCAACCTTGTCCTCAATATATTTGCATTTGTATTCAAGTGCTGGATCACCAGAATCCCAAAATGGCCAGGCCTTAATAGAAACCCACAGGGGTACCAAGCCATTCGCCTCATTGTCAATTGATAATATTTCACCATTCTCATCTATCCCAGTTATAAAGGGGTATGTGTGCTGACGTGGGGTACTGTAAAACATATCTTGGTCTGAACAGGCGTTTCTTAAGAATATATCCATTCTTGCATCTTCAGTTGTTATCCAGAATGGATCCATATTGGAAAATGCGCCAGCTTCGATACCAGCAACTATTCCATGTATTAGAGATTCGAAGCTATAATCTAGATAATACAAAGGTTGGCCAGAAGGTGCTATCTGCGCCTGACGTTCATCAGGAGCTCCGTCTCCAAAAAGCCTCGGCCTTAATATCCGGTTCGTTGCATGGTCGATATAGAACTGAATTGCCTTCTCAATTTCTTCAGAGAAGACAGGTATCTGGTCAACATCAATCTGTTCTCCTGGGTCAGGAGGTATAATATGTTGAGATGGTTGATCATCAACTTCCTGAATGTCAGGTGTGTTCGTTGTTGGTAGTTCAGTTTCTTGAGAATTTGCTTCGTGGATGCTGGGTTGGTCTGGGTTATGATAGTTTCAATTTTCAATAAACTCTATCAACAAATCAGAAATATCATAGGCAGTCTCAATCAACACTTCAATGCTAGTACGTTCTTCTTCTGTAACATCTTCTTTTAAAGTAACCGGGAGGGAATCTAATAGGTCTTTTGCTTCTTTAGGTGATAATCCGGTTATATCCCGCACCAACTTGATCATATCGACTTTCTCATTTAGGTCATAGCCATGAAGCCGAACAGTATAGCTAACATCGTCAGCCGGTGGGGTAATAGTTTCTTCATCTTCATGAGAATCCTGCGTCATGAGCTCTGCTAGACTTACTTTCATATTGTTCAACTCAACAGCAATATCTGCACATAACTTTTCATTTTTAGCAATTTCATTTTTGAGTGCGTCAGTTGTTTGTTGTTCACGTTTTTCAAGATTGTTCAGCGCGTCGCTGTTGCTCTTGGTCTTACCCCAATGTTTGTCAATAGCAGTACTTAAAGCCTCAATCTCGCCAACAAAATGTTCACTGATTGCCTTATCACAGCGGTTTGCAATTTCTTCTATTACGTCAATTCGCTTTGAGATCTTATCTAAGTCTAGCTTTGAGTCTAATTTAGACATCTCGTCTATAACCCTGTGTATGTTATCCCATATCCTTACTTGATCCATTGCCATTGTTGAAATAGATGACATGTATGAGCTCAAGGTTTGTTCAATTTCTTCATCGCTAGCATCTGAGCTTGCTATTACCTTTAATAGCGCAGATTTTCTTTCTAATTCAATCTCTTTTTTTATCTCTTTTTTAAGATCTTCATTATTTTTCTCTATTCCAAATAATCTTAATATCCAGCTCATGTGCGTCCGTCCTTTGTGGCAAATATGTCTAAGTATAAATATTTCGAACATGTTCAAGCGCTTCTCAGAATTTTGAGTTATTTTACTCGAGTCAATGTATCGCTTATAATGTTTATAACGCTTATTCGACAGGAGATTTAAATCAATGAAAAATATAAGCTTACTTGTTTTTACTAGCCTTATGCTAACTGCTTGCCCGGGCCCGGGTCCACAGTATCATGCACCGGCTGAGAGTTGTGTTAAAGAGTACTCATACGCAATGCGAGCACTAGCTGCTGTCGACCGTGGGGTGGGCGAAGATAGTGTGGAAGCTAACGAGCATGCATGTGACGCGTCATGGGCGGCATTCGTAGATTCAAGCATGTTAGATTCCGATGCACTTCCAGATTGGTATAGGTGGCATAATGAGCTATGGTTCAGCGATGAGCTTAAGGATGCAATGCCACAATGTCGCGGGAATGACGGGACTAGTGAGTATCACGCATGGACACTTTTAAAAGACGATGAAGTTATGAGAGTGCGATGTACACTTAAGTGCGATGGTCATGACCCGGACTCTTGTGAACAACCAGAATAGCTTCTTTTTGAATTAATGTAAGGTTTAGTGCAATACCATTGTATATTTATTTGGTGTCAAGGGTGATAAATTATCCCTCTTAATCCTAAGGATATACAATGAAAAACTTTACTTTACTTTGTTCTCTGCTGTTTTTAGTGGGTTGTCCAACACCTACCCCTGAACCAGAGCCGGATCCGCCCGAGCCAGTTGTCGAAGTACAATGTCAAACAATTGAACGATGTCAATTATTAGTGCAAGCATGCTTAAATGAAATGTGCCCAAAGTATTTTGCACAAGGTAAGAGTGCTGCCGATGCATTTCAATATTGCACTGTTGATATGACCGCAAGGCACCCTATTATGAGGCAGCATGATTGTGCACAGTGCATCGAAGAAGACCGTAGGATTAATCGTGGCCGAAATTTCGGGTCGATTATATCCAACGTCGATAGGTGCCAAACCGGTAATTAGCCGAAAGCTTATATTATGATTAAAATAATTTCTGCCGCCTTCGGTATTGCTTTTGTACTGGCCGCCGCCTGCAGTCCGCAAGTTGAACCGAATACAGGGCATACGTCCCAAGTCCCGAGCCTTTCAGCTTGCCATATATTATATGACTCAGAAACACAAACATGGGTAAGGGCAATATTGCCTCAAAACAGTACACAGTTCGAATTATGCGATCCACTCATCGATGATTACAACGTTGAATACGAAGCACAGTGCCAGCTAATCAATTACGGTACTGTTTTAGGCTATGAAACAGAGCCTCAAAGATTCGAGCTTCTAGAAGAATATTGTTTGGATGAGCCTATCGACGGTCGATGTGATACCTTTAACTGCCAAGACGTACATAAGGCAATTAATCCGGACGCGGGTTGGGCATATCCCTCAGGTTGTGTTGCAATATTAAATCGTAATGAAGGTACATGTACAGCAATGTGGAACGATCAGTAATTAATCTTCATCATAATCGTCGATATCATCAAATACATAACTACAATTATCTTCAAAATAGTCAATAATCAAATCGAGTGGTTCTGTATATTCAACATCATCGATAACCCAAAAATCATCCAGACCATCGGCAATGATCTCTGTTAAAATATCTTCGGGGTTATCTGGGCACCAATCTTCACAAAAATCTTGAATACGTATTTTTAACACGTCAAGTCTTTCTGCATTCCAAAAATAAGAATCAATCGTATCAGGCGTCGATAAAAAGATATATTTCTTTACCTTATGCTCTACGTCATCGGTGTTCCAATATTCTAACTCAAAAACTATCTCAATATTCTCATCATTGTCTTCAGGTATTGGAAACCTAAATGGGTCAAGAAAAAGGGACTGCAATGATACTCCACTCGGAGCGCCGCACCATGACAAATCAACCGGTGCCTCGAGGCTGGGTGAAAATAAGATCCGATTAGTAGAATTTGGAGGCTGTGTGTATACAGTATACAGCAGATTATTGTACTTTGACTTAAGGCCGACGATATCAGGAAATTTAGAATTATTTAAAAGCTCTATTACATTATCTGCAGATATTACGCCGCCGCGGCCGCATAATGCAATACCGTCATGATTATTTAATAAATCCCATTCATGGCCATATACCTCTTTTTCAATCATCATTAGGCGATCATCGATATCAGATATGTCATGAAGCCCTAGTTCATCAATATCATCATAAAGCTCTGATATCGCTGTAGCGGTTATATTTTGTTGATCTACATGACCTTGTTTTAAAAGCTTTAAATTTGATACTAGCTCTTTTTCTTTTTTCTTTTGGTCGTTAACGAATTGATCAAACTCTTTTTTTGAAACGGTCCCAAATAGCCTTGCCCAGAAAGACATAATATTATGCTCCTTAAGTTATTTTTTTTCAGAACTAAACCTAAACAGCGATATCGCATGTGCGATATGCCTATAAATATGGAGCTACTGTATGATATAATACCGTATATATAATTTCACATAATATAAGTAGACAGTTTAGATAGTTAATAATAGAACCCTAAGCTGGAAAAACGTTGAGACTTGCAATAATACTTTTAGCATTCCTCGCGTGCGCACCTGAACAGCAGGAACTTTTTGACCGATCGGTATTTGAAGATACGTGGTGGGAAGTTAATACACTGGGATACAATGCATGTTTTCTTGTACATCAATCTGGGGAAATATTTATATTTGAGCCAGATTATGGAACATATTTTGCAGGTTCATGGGAGTATGAAGATCCCGGAATGTATCACGTTGAATCCGACTCACTAAATAATGCAGAAGTACTAGAAATTAAAAAGAAGAAAGACTGTTGGAAAATTTCAGGATACTCTATTTTAAAAATAGAAGCATGCGCATGTACATTACTATAAAAAAAGGAGGGCGTTAGCCCTCCTTCGTATATCGAAAACTAGTTAATAGTTTTACTTCACTGTTGCATCTGCATCATCAACATTAGTATTCTTGACAGCCGGTGCAATTTCAAACCCTGTAGTTTCTTGAGTCACTGCAGGTTTCGAAGGTATGACAGCCGGAGCCTTTGTTGAAGTTACAACATCAGGTTCTGAATTAGATGATTGAAGATAAAACAATCCAACAACTAATCCTAAAACTGTTACTGCTGCTACAACATATGTAGTATACTTTTTCATGATTAAATCACTCCTTGTTTCGAAAAAAAGAGAAGCCCAGCATTCCAAGGCTTCTCGTTCTCATGACCGTCAAGCCTTTTGAGCCTGTCCCCCTCTTGGGGTTAGACGTGAACACACCGGTAAGTAACACCGTTCACAAGATTTCTCCCTGTTCTTGGCTCGTAAAAACCACGGAACAGCACGTCCTACTGTCATCAACATTCTGCGCTCAGTTGGGTAAGCTGTACACTTCCCCCCGCATTTGCGCGCCATGCTTCCAATCCTTGGGAGAATGTCCACATAACCCCTTTCGGGACGATAGGTTCGTTGCCGACTCTACCAGAGAGACTTCTGCCAATGACAGTTAAATTCTAGAGGTTATTAAGCCTCCTTCCCAAGACTTTTCGACTCCTTTTGGGAGTGTCTTTGGTTTGCCCTTATCCCGTTTCCACGATGAATTTACAAGTCCATGGATATTTTCAGCAGTATTTCCCTAGCGGAATAGGGACTCATGCATCCAACTACTAAACGACTTCGGAAGTTCCACCTTCCTTAACTCGTTCCCTCTCTTGGTGGGGCGGCATGCCGCAAGAACAACACCTTCCCCATTCGAGGTTTTCTCTATCATCTACTTTCGTAATTGCCCAGGAGCCAGTAATTCCACCTGAGTTTTTGGACCCGAGAACATGGGTCACATAAGTTTTCAAAGAACCTTCGTTTATTAACGTATGTTAAATATAACGACCCTCTATAGAGTGTATAAAACTATTTAATTTAATTTTGCACCTACCCATAACCCTAAAGATGCCTGGTAAAGATGCTTCTGGAGCAATTGTTTTGGTATCACCCATTTAAGGGGTAACTCTTCCTTGGGCCTATCAATTATAGTATTATTTCTATAATCGTGATATGCTGTCATCTGTTGTTGCTTTATCCACCTAATTGTAGATGCATCGCTCCATGACCCACGAGATATAACTTGCAACATGTTATTATAAAGTAGCATCTCTATAGTAAACTGATTATCACTTAGGGTAATCGTTGTTTCAAGTAAATAATGACCGTTGTCATACGTACATTGCTTAGCATTTAAAGTATAGTCACAGCCCTCCCATATATATGATATTGTATCTCGGTTATAAACGTTAATTGGATTAACACCTTTAGCCAGTCGACTGTGCATGCTAGCTAAGCCGAATACTGAATTAACGTCAATATCTACATCAGCATCTTGAGACATGTCAATAACCTTAATAGGTGCTACATAAACTTCTGAAGAGCGAACATCGCTAACAACAATTGACATATCAACATCTTCTGCATGTGAAGATAATAAAGAGAAAGAGAGAAAGATAAGCGCTTTCATAACTCACCTATAGATTAGTAATTTATCGATCACCTATAAATAATCAATCTTCTATTGCATGTATACCTTTATTTCTTTGATAAGCCTGGACAGTTGTAGGAAATAAGTCTGCCGCAATTTCTAGACATGCCATGGCGACCTGTTGGATCTCCCACTGTGCACCTTCATGTATGCGTAAATCGATGAACTTTAATAGATTACCAAGGTTCACAGTGCCATAATATTGGGTGTACATATTTTGTGGTAATATCCCGCGTGCTTGCTCACGGCAAACACCCGCCTCGATCATTCTGTTAAATAAGTCAAGAGACATCTGATGGTGCAATCCGACCATTTCATCACAATCACTACCGCAGGAAAGGATTGGATTAATTAGCCCTTCGGTATTGGATGCTTGCCGGTTTGACTTATGCTGCGTCCTGAACTCTTTCGGTTCATAAAACTGAATATCGAAATCGGTATATCTCCTACTAATCTCGTTATAGCTCCATGTTCGATGCCTATGATGCTGGCTACGAATAAATAAAGGTACTACAAATCGAAATGTTATTGAGCAGTGTTCCAATGTACTAGTATGCTTGTGCCGAATTAAATAGCTTATCAGCTTAATATCTCGTTCATCCATATGCTTCTTTTGTTTTCCAAAAGAGACCCTAGCACTATTAACTACAGTAAGATCAGAACCCATATGTTGAACATATTCTACTGCTCCCACTCCATCATTGTATAGCCCTATAGATTTTGTATATTTCATCATGATATCCTATATTAAAGTCCCTAATCATTGCAATTATCTTTAATTGCCTTGTCAACCGGCTTAGTGTCTAACTCTCCCCATCTTTTAGATTGAATTTCTTGATATTTTTTTAAGCACCCATTACATAACGTCCGGATCCATCCTTTGGTATTTTGTTTTCCCGGGGCTCCACATTCTTCGCATGTATAGTCAGACATTGCTTCTGCCATGGCAATCATTCCGCTGGTCCTATCATCACCACCGTGATAATAAAATCGAAGTCCTCCATACTTTTCTTTAACCTGAACTGCTTCTACCTGAGGTATGGGCTCACGGTTGCATTTAAACTTCTGCTTTTGATCTTCATATTTTCCGGTACAATTATTCCAATCAATATGTTGTTGGATATTCGTACAAAGGACATTTAAAATGTTATACCACCCATCACCTGTCTCGATGCCCCAACACATTGCTGTCTCTTGCATAGAAAGATCTTTTTGCCGAAATATCTTTGGATATTTTTCAAATAATTTATCTTGTAACTCTTGTTTCATATTTTTCCCTCACTAGTTTAAGTTTTGCTTGGGCCAATATGGCATAACGTGCAATAACCTCATGAGATTGAACCTCACCATAATAATTTCTAATATAGTTGCATAAAAACCCTATATCGACCTCATACTCTTCAATTTGTTGCATGAATTGGTCGTTATGTGTATCCATGAAACTATCATAAATAATATCACATTTAGTCCTGTATTTTTGCGCTGCTTCTAACGGAGTCTTCATAAGCCACCTCTCTTTCACATTCCATCCAGGCATCATAAACATCCTCGAAATAATCAAGTTCTATAATCGAATGTATCGAAATAATACCATTTGACCATGCAACTAAAAAAGTAGTATCACCTAAACTATTACCATCATCCCTAGATACAATTATCCCAGGAATAGAATGATCGTTAAATGAATATCCTCGGACCACCATGTCACCTGACTTCATTTAAGTCCTCAAGCTGATAGGTTAATGCTTCTTCTAAATAGTCTAATTCTACATCCATTTCACGAGATGTGTTACCATCAGACCATGCTACAATAAAATTATGATCCGTATGTGCTACAAAGTCATCTCCATCTGGGTGATGTACCAACTCTTCATCAACAATAATGCCAGGAACAAATGCGCGCCATGCATATGCGCGTACTACCATATCACCTATTTTCACAGACACACTCCTTAATGCCGATGACAATCGATTCTTCAATGCACTTAGGGCACCTGATATATTCTACACCCTTATCTTTATCATTCATTTGCCAGTATAGTGCCCACTCTTCTCCGAATGTCCGAATGAAGCTCCACGGACCAACAAACCAATCAATACAACACTCAGGGATACCAGAATGCCTTCCACACTTAACATGATAATTCATTTTAAAATAATCCGTAAGTCCCGCCGGCGGGCAACACAAAGATCACCGACGGGGTCTAGGTATATAACTGCCGGCTCACGCTTATTCGGTTTGAAAGCCTCTTCTGTAATCATTATAACAATTCCCGTCTTTCCCCACTCCCCATCTCGCACCATCGGATCGGTTGGGAGCCTATCCCTATACTTAACCAAATCACCTACCTTCATAAATTAATTGAACCTTTTTTTGTTTGGTAAGCTTCTTAAAATAACTCTCTGCCTTTTGGGCGCTAGATCGATCTTCACATTCTTCCCAATACACTAATGAGACCGGACGTCGGGAACGTGTATATTTTGCACCCCGGGAACCTTCATTATGTTCTAGAACCCTACGCGGTATATCTGTTGTAACACCGGTATATAACGTATTATCACTACACTCTACAATATAAACAAACCACTTTTTTTTAGTCATCATCAACCAGCTCAAGCTCATCCTTATACAGGTGCTCAAATTCGCCTGTTGGCCAAAATATTAATCCGGCTGGAGGTAACGTCAGATCATTTACCTCAACAACAATCCCGACAGTCCTACCAAGCACATCAGTATATTCTTGTATACTTTGATTGACCCTGACAAGATCTCCGACTTTCATAGTTCGCATATTAACTCAACATGATCTTTAAGAAATGAAAAAGTTTTTTTATGTTGGGACGGAAAAATAACCTTGATTGCGCCCTCAAATTCTTCGATTATTAAGCCCAATTCGTCAACCGGTGCATTTCTTTGAGCTGCCCTACGTTTTGATGCAAAAGTAACCCACTTAAGTTTAACAAGATCTCCGACTTTCATTAATGATTCCGTTTACCGTCAAATACACATACAAATGTTAAATCCTCACATGAACTATCATTAAATACCTTATGAAATGCGCCATCCGGAATTAAGACTACATCACCTGGTCGGACGGGAAAGGTCTCATCAGCCACCATCATCACTCCTCGACCATGGACAAATTGGTATACCTCTTCCTGGCCGGGATGCGTGTGGCCTGTTGTCTCCTTATTTGGGTGCAAAATTGTCTTAGATACCACCAGGCCCTGCAGTGATGTATTATCAATCACAATATACGTGCCATTGTTCTTTACGATCTTACCGCTAATATCGTCGGTATTAACTTTCATTTCCTCTCCTTGAATGGTGCACAATTTACCTTAAGGGTATCATTATCTTTTATGAACTGAATCCTATCACCTTCTTTGATTGTACATGGAATCATAGAACGAGGGATATGCATATACTCTAGCTTATTATCAGACATCTCAAACTCAACCAATACAGCGTTTCCGTGAATTTGGTCAATTACACCAAAGAAACAAAATGCCAATAGTAGACTAAGCGTTTTCATTGTTGTACCGACTCAACTGATGTGTGAAATCCCTCGATGTCCCAAACCTGATCAGCTGCCTCTAAGGCATCATCCATGGTATCGAACTTTAAGGCCTTATTATTACCCCACCCTTCGACTACTTCAACCTTACCTGGTGGCCAGGCACGATTCCAGTTAGGATCAATATCTGATACGAACTCATTAGTTCCGCCAATTCGAATTGTAAAAGGCCCTTTTTCACGATCATCTTCGAAAAATGTTACTCCGGGATGTAAACTACTCATTAATTACCTCAAATTCAGATTTATCTAAAAACCATATACCATTCTCAAATGAAACAGCCCAAACAGATCCTTCTCCAGGATCTTCATATAAAAGTACTCCGCACCAGGTTAATTGTACATCAACCTTCTCTATTAAATTAGTTAATCTAACTAAATCGCCTGACTTCATTTACTAACCTCACACGTCTCTGGAGAATCCAGCCGATTCCTACATCCCATAATACCTCAACGATTAATTCATTTGATAAACCAGTATTTCGAGACCTATAAACATCGGTGTTTGTTATTATACCTACAGTTCTTCCTTGTGACTCGTCCGGATGGTCATTATATTCAACCAGGTCACCAATCTTCATTACACAGTCTCCATATCATCAACAGGAAATCTATACGCTCCAGATTCCGAAATGCATTCAACAACTGGGTCAATTCTAAATTGATGTGTATGAGATATAACATCAGTTACAAGCATGATCTCATCGAATAGCCAGCAATCATATACAGCTTCATGAGGCTCTTCACCTCTAAGCTCCTTTCGAATTCGAACCAAGTCACCGACTCTCATGAATTTCCCTTAGTTGCCAATCATAAAAGTCCATCTCCTCGCCCGTGGAGGGGATTAATACGTTAACTACCAATGTGACGTCTTCCTCATCATTGTCGGCGCGCCAGGCAAGCTTAGAATTAAGAACGATACCGAACCTACCACGGTTACATTCACCTGCTGCTGCATGATCTTCAATTTGCACTAACGCGCCAATGGTCATATTATCATCCATTCTTTTGAAGTGGTACCACAGTATAATGTGCACATCGACGTAGCGCACCATGCAGAAGGACAATATAATCAATTGACATCATCGACCCACCCCGCCTAGATTGTTGATCAATCTTTGTTATAATGCCGATCAACTCTTCAGGAGATTGTGGATCATCGACTTGTACCAGGTCACCGACGTTCATTCATTTCTCCAACGCAATAATTGTAACCATCTTCTGACATATCTCTAATCTCTTCCATACAATCCATAATAGAGTACATACGGTCGGTATTTGGGACTACCCATGCAAAATACCACATCATACATAGCATCATAATTGCTGCAACAAAAATAATATTTGAGATAATTTCTTTACTCATTAATCGACCCCACGTTACACTCACTAATTAATACTAAAGTTTTAAGATCACACCATTTGTCACATTCGACCCAACCCTGAAATGCTACCCACGCGTACCCTTCATCTATAGATGTTATTAGACCGAGCCCTAAATGCTTATGAATAACATGCTTTACCAGGTCGCCGGCTTTCATGAAGTACCCTGCACATCTTTAGGCATATGACGAAAAACAAAATATGGGTAATAGTCATCCATATTGTCAGTTCCAAACTCAAGCCAGATATGGCCATCATTTACATCAACTAACCGATACCCTTGGCATGCTTCTGAGCCCCAGCTATCTCCCCTTTTTTCTCCATCATACACTTCAATACGAACTTTACCAAGTGATGTACGAAAGAAAATAGAGTTTGACTGGCTGCCGTACTCAATCACTCCGAGATGTGATCGGTAACCATCATCCGGATCTTCAAGCACCTTGAAAATAATATCGTCAAGCTTAAACTCATGTGCAGCATCGTCAGCACCGAAGTATTCAAGTTCCATACCTTCAAGGGCTGAGAAATGCGCAAATACTTGCTTCCAATATGGGCGGTGGCGCTCATTCTCGTCCCAATCCTCATTGGCGCTATGTGAGAAATAATCTGGTATCATAGTCGGCTCATCCTAATTGCTTCTGAAATATTTCTTGTAAAGTCGCTGTTGAACTCGTCACACTCTGGGCGATCTGGGCGCCGGCCGTGGACCTTGAGTGCACTGGTTACCTCATCATCCTTAATAGAAAAACTAATTGTCGTGCCATTTTCCCTAACATCGATCCATTGCTCATAACTAGCGCACTGTTCTTCCGGCAAGTATCCGTTTTTTAAAAGTTTATTTTGTAGAAGTTTAAGCTTCATGAGCCACCTCAAATTTATCTGTAGCAAAGTCAGAAACCGTTGCCTTCCGACCATGGTATGGGATAGGTTGGACCCATTCTACACGAATGTGCTTAATACCATCCTTTGATATCGACGGACCGGCAATGATGATACCGAGCTGACCAAAAAACCATTTGGCGTATGTTCCATTATCTGTAAACATTACTACATCACCGATCTTCACTTTATTCCCCTACTAGTTCTTGTGCAATTTTTTCTGATAGCCATACATATGGATCACCATCCCTTGCTTTTTGTGTACCATATGGCATTTCGTCACGATAATATTCTAGAAATATTTCATAAGGTGATATGGGCCAGCCGGTAACTGGATCTTTACGAGAAGTAGTAGCAAACCCTACATCATCGCCGTCAAGGACGAATGCCAACGTTGCAGCAATTTCTTGTGCATTTAGGCCGATTCCGTATTCATGAACAAGGCCGGTCAAAAAATGACCTGTATCTAAAACTTTACTCACTGATTACCTCAATCAAATCTTTTTGGATTGTACTAATTCGATCACCATTAGGTGCATTACGTTCGAACCACATAACCTCCGCACAAGTATATGCAGAGCCTACCGACCCATTTGATGCCTTTCTTTTAAAGGTGCGCATTCCCATAAAGAGACCCATCTCTTCAGGGTATTTTTTATTTTTTACCAAATCACCCGGCTTCATTAATTGCCTCAACATCCTTTCGCATATTACGTCCAATAGCACCATCCAAAAAATTCCAGCTTACATAAACCCAATTTGTTTCAAGTTTAGTAATAATACCAACAGCGCTAGGGTCATGACCCTCTGTAAATCTTACCAAGTCTCCAACTTTCAAAAGAAGCCGTTTACCATATGATTTCATACAATCACCTCAAAAGTACTTTGGCCATAATTGCCGCAGCGTACCGTTTCGCCATCGACGGAAAGCACAACGTCACAGTAACCAGATAGAGGCGGATTATTAAGCCTATCCGGCCGGACATCAATTACCACCCCAACATGCCCAGGCTCGATGGGCTTCCACCCACGGCTCTCATTGACTACTGGGTTTGTGCGTACGTACATAACATTTCTTACCATGTCACCGATTTTCATTTTTAATCTCCTTAAGGTCGCCAGTATCAGCGCCCATTGTTTCACCGTTATCGTAAAGCACCAACCATTCCCATTCAAGAATATCTCCTGCAGCAAGAGAGCTGGTGCCTTTACCCACTTCAATATTGGGACCGTCGATTACAATACCACTCCTACCGAGGGCATAATCAAAAATCAACTTACCAATCATCTTATCTCCAAAGAGTGACGAGAGTTCCAAACTCCCGATCGAAAGTATAAAGTAGGCCCTCATAATCCGATAGCCTCATCTCGTCAAGAACACGTTCGGTATACATATCATCATATCCCAACTTCTTGCAGAGACTTGAGGCAAGGCCTAATAGATAATATGCATTACCCTTTGGGCCGGTAAGATCAACTTCAATCGGCGTTGGGCCCCGCGGACGATCTCTCAAAGATTTGATAGCCATTATACAACCTCCACATAATTTGTGGTCTGGTCAGACCAGGTAGGTGTTCCGTTAACTGGAGGGGTAACAATACGGCCAACCCGGCGATCTTCTTCCTTACCTCCAAAAACATCACGATCCACAAGGATACGATATCGTTGGCATCCCTCGATGTGATCGAAACCAATAACCTCACCCTCAACGTAACATGCTCGTTCTCCAGAAAGGTCGCGACCATAACCATCATCCTGAGCAAAGTCGAACGAACGAACTCGATTTCCAATTTGAATGTCCATAATGTTTCCTCCTTGGTATGGTTATATTATACAACAGGAGGCACCAAATTGCACGAAAATGTCAGATTAAAAAGCCTATTGTTATTATATAGTTACGCCTAGGGTCCTCTAGAGACCATTTTATGACCTCCCAGGCACCTATTGGGGCTTATAAACAAACTAATATATGGTGTATAATTGCAAAAAGGAGTGTTTATGGGACTAATTGATGTATTGGCGCAACTTATTCCGGGCCTTGGTACCAGAGAACGAGAAAGATCAAAATTAGCTAAAGAAAATTTAGCACTTTCAGAAAAACTACTGCATGCAGAACAAAAAAATGCCGCCATGCTTCAAAAGTTGTTTCATGGTCGGCAAACACTAGAACAAGAAATTAATGATATGTATAGAATGTATGATGAAGGAGTACTTGATCGAATGCAGGATCCTGTAAAAGGCCTTGTCTGTCTATACACTCATATGGTTTGTTCACATCTTGGTTTCGAAAATCCGATACCTATTGAGTTTGATGCCTGATTCATTTAATAGCTTTGCACGGTATATTGAAAACTGTTGGTACGATTGGCCTCCCTGGACTAGTTCAAGCTCTTCATCGCTTAGTTCTGTTACATCTTTAAGATCTTCTTGTGCGGCCTGAGGCTTATTTGTTTTCATCTTCATCTTCTTTTTGAGACTTTTTGCTCCACTTATCTTTGGGCATTAATTTTTCAATTCTGAAGCTTAAAGCTTTCATACCATTAACAGTAGGCTGTCCAAGGTCATCTACACCTATTTCTTTAACTGTTGTTCTTTTATTTTTAAAACGACCGGTAAGAATAATGTCACCCTTTTCTAAATCTAGCTCTAACATTTCCCTTATTATCATTCTTAATTGACGCTCAGTAGTCTTCATTGTGGTGCCTAATTGTAAGAGCATGTTCCAATGATTGCTCAAGTTCTTTAGTAATCCCTGTCAGAGCGTTGTATATTGCACCTAGTACTTTAGGGTCGGGCTCACCATGTGGACCAGCATATCCGAGCTCTGCTACAAGGTCCATTATTTGTTGATATGCATCCTCATACGTAGTCTGATCTGCACCATCGTAGCCATATGGCCCTTTTTTGAGCTCTTCTTTGATATTTTTAATACGCCTGGAATATTGCTTAATTGCATTTTCAGCAGCATAAAGGTACGGGCGGCTATAGTCTTTAGCAGGCATGCCCTCTTTTTCCCTAATACTATCTATATCATTTCGAAGTGAAAGAAGATCTTCTATAGAGACATTAATATCATCGCTAGCGCCCATGGGACTAAGAAGCTGACCGTTTATAAAAGACACCAGCCTATCTTCACGCGATTCAAGACTTTGAAGGCTTGGCATGCCCACCATCGATTCTCTAATAATTTTCCTAAGCTGTCGTTTTGTAATCTTCATTTACCTGCGGTTCCTTGTTGCCGGTGAAGTATGATGTTCTTCAGGGGGAATGGTCTTAGACTGCCTAACTTCTCTAGCGACAACCTCTAGAGCATGTGCAATACTCTCAACATATATAGGATTAATCCATACATCTTCGCCGATCATATCCTGAGAAAATTCTTCCTCGATGTAGTTCCAAACTCCATTTTGTACGCCACGTGAGATGCCCTCTTCAACATCCGGGCTCATCTCAGAAAGAAGGCGCGCTTTCTCTTCTTTAATGATTCTTCTTAGTTGTCTCTTTGTGGTTCTCATAATGTTATTTCCTTAAGTCCCGGTGCATCCCAACTGGGTGGTTACCGGCCTGCTGCCCGGGTGAAAATCTTGATTATCTCTGATAGCGCATGCGCTTCTTCATCATTGGCCGGAGGTTCATAAAAATAATATTCTCCGATCCACCGAGTTCCGTGTGGGCCTGGAGAAGGGGAGACAGCTTCGGCCATGGCTAAAATAATCTTGAGTACCCCTACCTGGGTCGGCTCCGGCGGATCCTCTGGTAAATCTTTACTGAAACTGCCACCATAACCTTCGGTGCTCATAGTATATTCAACGGCTTTAGAGATGTACCCTAGAATTCCACTGGCCCCATGTCGCTCTAAAACATCCTGGTATCGGTTATCCTGAGGGCCTTTGAATGCTTTATGAAGATGAAAATCGAATTGCCTTGCAGTTGCTAGATCTGTCTGATATTGATCCACATCAGCCTTGCCGCGTCCAGAATCCCACCAGCTCCCCTTGAACCATGCAGGTGTAGATATACTCTTCCTACCCTTCTTCCTGCCCTTCTTCCTGCCCTTCTTCCGAGGAAGAGTGGCAGCCAAAGTATCTAACCAGCCTGGTTGATTATTGGATATCCAGTCTAATTGTTCATCCCAATCCAGGTCTTGTTCATATCCCGGGATTTTTTCCCATAAACCTGCATTAACTAAGTCATCTGCCAAAGCATTAGCGCCGTCGGTCATTGAATGCATATCCGATATTTCATCATACTTTGCATATAACCTATCATATGCTGGCCCGCCACCCTCTGAAATGACCCGGGCCACTTCTTCTTTAATGATTCTTCGCAGTTGGCACTTGGTAATTTTCATTATACTTTATCCCTTTTCGAAAGTACTGATACTCCAATTGCAGAATATATTTCCGGACCTACATGGTGATTAACTTGTTTAAGCTTTATACCCTGCCAATTAATCGGGGGCTCCAAATAATCAGTCGGAGGAAGTGCTGCACCCTCCGCTTTTAAAGCTTTCCATGCTATGTCCCTATCAGACTTGTCATCAAAAATAACCATGTTTCGAATAGAGAACATCGTTTGCCCGCCTTTGCCTCTTTCTGATCGTTGTCCGGATTTTGGAAGGTTATTTAGAGGCTGGCCACCAAAGCGGTCTGCTATAGCAACAGTTGCAGACCCTACATCCCATTGATTTTCTGAAAGCATTTCAAGTTCTTCTTTAATGATTCGCCTGAGTTGTCTTTGAGTAATTTTCATTTTAAAATCCCAGCCAACCTTTGCCATTTTTCGATAAGTAGATCATCCCTGGTTTTTCTTGACTCTGTTTTTGTTGCATTTCCAAGAGCATTTCCAAGAGCAGTAAGAAACTTAAGTGTGCGTTTCTCATCACCAAGAGATTGTAGATCAACTTGTCCTGCAGTGCCTAGTGATGCTGAAGGATCGTTCAACATCGTTGCTGCCCACCGATGATGGCCATCAAGGATCTCTCCGTTCGTACCTGCCCAAGCATCTAGATCACCCCCTGCAATTTGGTTTTTTGGGTTCATTGCCATCCCTAGGGCCTTGTATATAAGAATATTTGATTGGGTTGGTATAGCATCGCTTGCAGGAACTGATCCACCCTTAACAACCTTGATATCATCATCATCTTTATTCCCATCATTTTCTTCATGGCCGGATGTCATAAATTCTTTAGATTCAGCGTCATCCATACCTACAAATGTATTGGGCGCAGGAGGTACATTAAACTTTCCCCTCTTAAGATTTACTTTTCTTTTCTTAAGGGCCCTGATGTTTGATACATCATTCTTTTGGACGGCTTCATTGTGTGTGTCAATATTAAACTTGCCTCCAGGCGAAAGAGCATCAACTACTTGATCGACTGAACCTTTGGCATCTTCCGGGCCAGGAAGAAACGGCATGACAGACTTAGGTAATCCAGAAGTTGGTATTTTTGATGCCAACGTTTTGATTCTAGAAGCAACTTCCTCAGGTCCAATTTTTTCTACCCACTCCTTTGCCTGTGCACCGTTAGTAGCGAACCACTGGCCTTGAGTTGATTTAACAATTGGGGCATTATCATCTCCGGAAAGTAGCTGATTTACTATTTCGATTGGGTCAACATCTTTAACATTTGTTGACTTATCAACTGCGTCGCCCCGAGGAGCATCACCAATTTTACCGGTTGATTTCTCCTCTTCTTCAAATAAGATACTTACTAAGCTTGGAATTTTTTTCATCCTGATGTCCTCATCGGTCCTTCAATTATTTCATTTAAAAATGCCACAAAATTCTTAGCACTTTTCTTATCGTGGATGCTAAGTGCTTTTTTATCATCGACATATATTTCCATGGTCAGACCATCCCATGTCCACGCAGCCTTAATATTACCAATCCCGATTATGTCCTCTTCCCTAACTGGATCCCGCGGGCCAGATTGTTCTTTTTTCTTTTTGCCCCAAAACTCAGATAATTTACGAATTTCTTCTTTAATAAGTGCAGAAGGATCATGACGGCGCATACCAGAATCCCACCTAACCGAAATTTGCCTGTCTCTTTTATTTGATTTTGCAACAACACGGCCAACACCAAGGTGCGCATCGTCCTTATGGCGAACGATATCACCTACCGTGATGTTAAACGTAGGCCTAGACTCTGAGAATAATTCTTCTCTAATAATCTTTCTTAGTTGATGCTTGGTAATTTTCATCTTACCATTCTCCGGTGTCATTGCCATCTTCATCTAGCATTACAGCATATTCTTCAAGCTCTTCATATGTTGTAGCCATAGTAGTAGAAAAACTATTCGGATATTCATCAGATGCAGCAGCTGACATTATATGGCCATACCAATAGCGGAACGCCCTGGCTTCAATCGACCTATCTGGTACTAGCTTGGTAATCTCGAGCGCTTCTTCTGTTAGTACTTGAATCTCTTGCATGATATCCTTAAATCGATATAGATCATTCTCATCTAGGCCCTCAAATTGCTCTTTAAGAATACGAGATTTTTCCTCACGAATTATTCTTCTTAACTGTCGTTTTGTAATTTTCATTATCGTAACCCAAACTCTATAAGCTCTTCAGCATCATCAATAATCGTGCCAAGATAATCTGACAACTCTGGGAACAGTTCATAAAGAGATTCTTCCACCTCTTCGCGATCGCCTCCACCCTTAAAGATATTAACAGCTGTATCCCTGGCTTCCATTTCTATGTCCATGATCTTGGGTTCCCAGCCACCCTCAGGTTCTCCATACATGGTACCATCATGTGGATTAGCCTCACGATCAATAAAGAAATCTTTCTCAATAGTTTCCTTGATGATTCTTCTTAGTTGCTTTTTTGTAATTTTCATTTTAAAGTTCCCTGTATATATCTGCTAATGCTTGCTTCAAATACTTTCGGCCATTTTCCCCTAGCTCAGCAAATAATTGCGATAAAATCTCCTTTACAGAATCCTTATTGTTCGCTGCGTCAATAGCAACTAGAAGAGGTTGTACGCCACTTTTATCTAGTGCAATGTCTGCTTTTTTTCCTGCAGCAGTCTTTGATTCTGCACCGGCATCAGCAGAAGCTTCATCTTCAGGATTTTCTTTAAGAATTTCTTCTCTAATAATTTGCCGTAAGCGGCTTTTCGTTATATTCATTGCTTTATTCTCCCATTGTCTTTGTGCACTTTTTGTTTTTAGACGTTTACCCATTCCAGATCTCTGAGGTACTTTTTCATAGTCTAAATCTAATCCAGGTACCTGTAGGGCTGCTAGCTCCTGTCGCTCTTTTTCCCACTCTGCTTCACGCTCAGCATTAAATGCATCATCTTCTGCCATAGCTTCAGCTTCACGATCTAAGTCATCAATCGCCGCTTGAACTTGTGCGACTGTCTCAAACCTTGCCCAACGTGGTCGGATACCATGAAGCGATTTGAATGCGTCTGAGTACGTCTGAGATAAGATCTCAAAGGCTAACTCTTCTCCAGTTGTAATACCTCTCTCTTCCCAAAATGACTGATCTGTAACAAGGGTCATACCATATAATCCTGGGCCAGCTTGGGCATTAATTTTCTCAGCTTCTTCCTGTGCAGTAGGTGCAAAGCCTGACATAGCTTCACGAATTATCTTCTCTAGTTTTTTGCGACTAATTCTCATGTTATCATCCTAATCATAATATGGCATCATCGGTGGACCCTGGGGCGGCCGGCGGCCCAAGGTTTTTCCTGCTCTTCTGTTCAGGAAGTCTAAAAATTTTGGAACATCAATCTGATCTTTTGGAACAGCCACCTCACCAACACCATGTGATATACTATCTGGTGCGGAAAGCCTTATATACCTCTTATACTCTTTCCATCCTAGGGTCTTTAAATCCTCAGGGGTGACCGTGGATGTAAAATGGTTTGCCAATAGTTCTAGCCATTCTTTATCTGGGTCAGATGTTATAGCACTACTTTGTCGAGCTTTTTCTATTTTCCACGCTTCATTTTCTATTGCATCAGTGTCACGACGTGTCACACCATTGCTGTACAATAGATCTGCTAGTTCACTATCATCTAAAAATACTGGTAAATCAGACCACCCAAATATTGGCAATAATATCTCTGCAGCCTCCTTATATTTTTTTGCTTTGGCAAGTGGAACTACGACAGCTGCAATTTCATCATCACTATTCTTTGCAGTAAGGGTTTCATTAATGATCCCTGCTATCTTTAAAATCCTATTATATGAAGCGGCAATCGTTTCTTTAGCAGGATCTTCACCTGATATCCATTCTCCATATTTCTTAATATATTTTGAGACTCCGTTGCTAATTCCTGTGTATACTGTATCAGCAACAATATCCTTGAATATCTGTTTACTAGGCCGGCTATTACCATACCCAAAACTATAAGAGCTCTTATTTTCATCTGGCAACGAGCTATATAAATCCGCAACTTCCTTACTGTCAGCCCACTCGGTATAGCCTGATGCGATATCTGCTGAGGCATCTTGCCCGTATTGAAGCACATAATCTCCGGGGCTATCCCATTGTTGGTAGCTGCTTCCATCTTGCCACATCTTAGGATTATTATAGGCATCATGCATAGTATCCATGGCCCAATCTTCTCCGCCGGCTTCAGCATCATTCAATATTTTTTCTTTGAGAGCTTCATATTTTTCTTCAGCTTCTTCTTCCTGGCGCTTTTCTTCAGCTTCAGCTTCATCTTCCCTGGCAAAATGCGCATCCCAGTCGTAGTCGGGATCTGACTCATCTGTAATCGGGCCTTTTTCTTCAGGCTCTATATACCACTGACTGTCTGGGTACCACTCTTGCTCTTCCATGGATTCACCAGCTGGAATCATCATTTCAAATGATTCCGGATCTTCAACATCTGTCTCTACCTGATCACCTGGTTCGAGCTCATCCAAGAACATCTCCATATCAGCAGTCGTTTGAAATTCTGGAACAGTATATCCTGCATCATACTCTTTAAGAAGTCTTTTTGCACGGATCACTTCTTCCTTGATGATTCTTTTCAGTTGTCGTTTTGTGATTTTCATTATATTACTCTTCCGGTATGCTACTTTCGACGTCATCAGCCAAGCCACGGAGGTCGGCAGCTAACTCATGCCATTCCGACGGATTCGTTTGATCCATTGCTTGATTTATTATGTCAGCAAGGGTATGCCATAGTGGTTGATCATAAGAGCGGCCTTTAATCTTAACGCTTGAAAGGCTTCCTCGTTGAGCATCCATCTTTGCTGCTGCGATCCCCATATCAGCAGGAGTCATTTCATTTATTAGCTTAGAATGTTCTTCTTTAATGATTCTTTTTAATTGTCGTTTTGTGATTTTCATTAGTCTAACCTTACGTCAATAATATCTGGCACCATACGCTTAAGTTCTCGTAAACCAGCTGGATACATACTTCCAGGCATCTCAACTACTATGTCGATTGCCGTACCGTTATCACCTAGTTCCATTACAACACCTGACATTTCGTCACCAGGTTGTATTCCGCCATATTCATCTTCATAATCTTCCCATGCATCGAAGCCCATATAGAATGTACCACTGCTTGGGCTGTAGCCAAGATAAGACTCCTGCCCTTCGCTATATCCGGATCGTTGAAGATACTGCCAGGCCTCACCAACACCGGGGCCCTCATAAAATACCTGATATACGTTTACTCCATCAACCATTACACCTTCAGGCCAGGCGGCACTAACTTGTTCTTCGGTAACATCTGGATCCGTAAGTTCGGCCGTGATACCACTCATATTACTTTCAGAAAGCCCTTCTTCTGATTCTGCAGCTGCCTTAAGGGCAGCTTTAGCTCTTGCGCGCCGGGTTTCAGAAGCTTTTCGGGCCCGATAATCCGCGGGGGACTCATCACCATACGGATTTTCTCGGCCGTAATAGTCAGCCTGTCTCTCGTTCCGGGTCCGTTGCGCTTTACGTGCACGATAGTCTGCTGGAGACTCGTCACCATATTCGTTGTCAGGGCCATGGAGTCGATCGTTTAATCTTCTTTGAGCCTCAGGTGAACGTTCAACAAGTCTTGAGATCTCTTCTTTGATTATTCTTCTTAGTTGTTTTTGTGTAATTTTCATTCTTTCTGCATCCACTCGTCCCCCCAATCGAGGTCGTCCATCCATGAGTCATCGCCGGCGTCTTCGTCGTCTTCGTCGTCATCAAAGGTCCCAAGAGCCAATAGGCTATCCCTTAGGTCAGCTGGAGCAGACCCATCATCTATAGCCCAATTAATCTCATCCTCTACATCGGTGGGATCAGGGCTGCCATCATCAGTCATTTGATCAATACGTTGAGATAGAGGGTGATCTGGGCCCAATACATCCCTTATGTCTTCCCACATATAGTCAACAGTGTCAGTCCGGCTCTCATACTGTTCCCAATGTGCATCGGCAGCCAGAAAATAAGGGTGCCTCTTCGGCTTCTTCTTCTTTTTGTTTTTCTTTTTCTTTTTCTCAATTAGAATATTTCTAGAAATTTCTTCCTTGATGATTCTTTTGAGTTGGCTCTTTGTGATTTTCATAGTCTTATCCCCAGGTTCCGAGCGATTCTTTCAAGCATTCCCTCAAGTTCCTCCGAAGCATCCATTAAATCATAGTCATCGGTACCATATGCTTCTTGCAGTTTATCAGCAAACTCAAACATTGCATTTAAAAAGCCCTTTGTCCCATCATGTAATCTCCAGTAATCCTCACCTGATACTGCCATGGACTCATTTTGAAGTGAGGCTCTCTCTTTTTTACGGTCGCTTGATATTTCTTCCTTGATGATTCTTTTCAGTTGTCGTTTTGTGATTTTCATTTTAAAATCCTCCTGCCCTAATTGTATCTGCTATATCGCGATCTGGTATGCCCATTGCTCGACAGCGCTCAATGCATGCTGTGAGATCGTCTAACGCCTCGAGTTGATCTAGGCTTCGATTTACATATAACTCTTCATCGACGTCATTGTATTGTTCACCATAACGAGGGGCCTCTTTTAGCAATTTAAGCTTCTCTTCCTTAATGATCCGTTTAAGCTGTCTCTTGGTTATTCTCATTCTAACATTGCCCTTTACAGCTAGTGCAACCGCAACAACCGCAACAGCAACAACAATGACTGTCATTAAATAAATTTGCTAATCTGTGTAATACCTTTTTCATTTTTAATCTCCTTTTATTGTTGATTGGTAACCTTCATTATACCGGGGTTCCTTCAATTAACCATGTAAATAGATGCCATGGCTCACTTTCATTCCAGTATTCAGAATATCGATCAGCCCAATCTTCAAAAGCATCAGTAAAATCTTTATTAAGCGCTGCCTTATCTGGTGCGATTGTGCCAGATTCCAGGCCTGATATTACGTCGGTAAATTGGGATAGATCTCTCTTCATATCATCATACCATGTGGTTGACTTATCT
>CEUI01011399.1_pt1 | contig 79615 bp, 99 predicted proteins | sample 531411 | NCBI WGS metagenome assembly CEUI01 (sample SAMEA2622841, study PRJEB7988) | marine metagenome | isolation source: saline water (ENVO:00002010), including
ATCACCTGCCCTGTCTCTGTATTTGACTCTATATACTAATAAATCTGCCTGTGAGGGATAATCTGTCACATAAACTGTAACATCTGACCTGTCCCTGTATTTGACTGAATAGACCTTTTGTGCTCTCAGTGTACAATATAGTAAAGCAGCTATAGCTACTGCAACGTGTATTACTGAGGCAATTCGTTTGGTCATATTAGGTCTTTATTGGTGGATTACTTTCCTTCTTTTCATGTCCCATTGTCCCATGTTGACCCCAATCTAATTGTAGTCCACAGTCATCACAAATAAAAACAGGCATTGTGATCATCTGATCTCTGCCATCAGGTGACATAAGAGCTGATAATTTCTTTATTTGAAAAACTTGTCTAAAGTTTTTACTTCCACAATGAAGATGTCCACGACCCTGACAATTAACATCACTTAGATCTTTTGGATCAATATTCATCATTGGATTCTGTCCTTGCATCACTTAACCTCTCAATACTTCTTGTCTTTTCTCACCATATAAGTCCCAAACTTGTGGTCCTTTTGTCTTCTCAGTCTCAACTCTAACTTCACCCTCTTTTGCGTCAACGATAAAACTTGTCTCACCAGTTTGTTTGTATATTTCGTTAAGACATGATGTTAGACTTGTTTGAATGATTTGATCATCATAGTTATCAATCGCCTCTTCCGTTAGTAGCCATCTATCACCTGGAGGCTGACGTTCAGCCATTATTTTAATTGCCATTCCTTAACTCCTTGTTGGTGGTTCTAAAAATTTCTTAAAACCGTTTACAACTTTCGTCCAGAATATATCTTCTGAACCTCTGAAATTACCTACAACATTTTTCCTCTTATAGGTTCGTTTTTTAGTTGTCTTTGCTCTTGGCATTTTCTTTCTCCTACTTATAACTTTAATTCTTTTGATCCCATCTCCCAGGGATATACTAACCATTTCATTGGATTTTTTAATTTTACATGATAATCAACTTTGTCTACTGATGCAGGATCTGCATCAATAACTGCAATTGAAAAATTGTAGTCTTCTTTTGTATCCAATTTTGTAAGTTGTTTCTTTAAATAATCTATTGTATTACCAGTATCAATCAGGGCATCAACAATTAATATGTCTTTGCATTCGCTCTTGAGCCCTATATTTTGTCTCATACGCCAATGATACCAATCAAGCATCCAATACCCAGGTGCATCAGAAACCATTGGTATCCCGAGTTTATGTGATAACATTGTTGATAACGTCACGCCTCCACGTGGGATCCCGTAGACAAATAACCAATCTTTCTTTTTAAGTTTATCACGTAACTCACAAACATCCTCTTCCCAATCTGCCCATCCAGTATATTCTCGTGCATTATCAAATTTTGGATGTTGCTTTGCATCTCCTGATACTACAATTTCTCCTACAATATTTCCATTGCCAATCATCGTTCTTTTATCTTCCATGTAATAACCTTTGTTCTTTAACTTAACTAAACATATTCCATACTTTATCTATTATCAAACCAATAAAACCGATTCCAATAACGCCTCTCCACTTCGTTGTGTTCTCTCTGAACTGTGAATTGAGTTTTGTCTCAGCCCATAATCCTTCATTTGGATTAAATAAATTTTCTTTTATAAAACGTAAATTTTCATCTGTCTTTGAATGTGACCTAAATTGGTTAGCTTTTATCTCATCAATTTTCTTATCGAGTTCATCTAGTCTATAATGGACTAGCTCTAAATCTTGTTTGTCCTTCGCGTTCATATGACATCCCTAATTGTGTTTTATATAAGTATTTCATTATGACTTTTGAAGGAATTTTTTATTTAACTCTTTTGCAAGTGCAACCATTTTTGTTGGATCAATTGTTGTTGCATCTTTCCCATACATCTTTTTGAAATCAACCATTGCTGATTCTCTATTCCAACTGCCAGGTTCAGTTACGTAAAATGATAGTACTTCAATTCCTGCGTTGCGGATCTTTTCAATCTCTCTTTTTGTGTGTTTAACAGCTGTAGGTCCTGAGTAGTAGAAATCATTAGCGGAATAATATGGCATACCGTCTGAGTAATTTAAGAAAAATGCATCACGTCCAGCGGAATCACTCATGATCTGCTTTGAAATAGCTTCGAAACATAGCCCTTCAGGTGTTGTCCCTGATGTTGTTAAGTACTGCCAATATTTTTTAATGTGAACGATCTTGTTAACTTTTGAATCATAAAGAACTACCATCAATGGTTTGTACCAGTTTTTATTTGAGATCGTTGTTCTTAATGTAACTTGAACATGTATGTTCCCAGCCATTGCAGCAGCCTGACAAATTGCAGCTGTTGATTTAATGGCGTTATCAAAGTTCTTACCATTCATCGATCCAGAACCATCAATTGAAATATGAATAAACGCATCATTGTATTTTTCAACAAATTGTGTTTTGAATACGCGATCGTTATTGAAACCTAGTTCTGCAATAATTCTTTTATCAAGTCTTCCTGATTCTTGACGTGACCACTTTGTAACTCTCTCTTCATTTCTGACCTTAAGTTTTTTACCAAGAATTTTACCAAGAAGAAGTCCTCTATTAACTGCCTCTGTAGTATCTTCTGTATAATAACTGTTTGTCCTCATGAAAGGATATAATTCTCTTTTTGACCAATCATTAGATGCTTCAACCATCGAATCTGTAATTCTAGGGTAAACAACAACTTGTGTTTTTTCTCTTGAAGAAGTTCCAACTTCAACTTGATAAGCCCCTGAATCTTCAACAGATTTAACTGATGCTTTTTCAGCTTTTGTTAACTTAACTTTTTTAGATTTACCATTCTGTAATTCTTCTTGCTTCTTAATAGCATTTTTAAGTGATCTCTCTTGACCAGGTGTTAATTCAGGAAGATCAACAACTGTACCTTCACCTGATTCATTGTCTGATGAACCTTCCATTTGTTCAAGATTGTCACCTGATTCATCTGAACTTCCACCACTTATTGCTTCAGATCCTTCGCCTTCGCCTGATTCACCTTCGCCTTCTGAATTGTTTGGTTCTTCTGGTTGATCAACTGCATCTGGGATATTAGCAACAATAATATCATAAATTTTAAAAGCAACTTCAAGTGCATCTTCAGTATTCTTAAGCCTTGAAATATTCTTAAAATTAATAGTACGATAGATTTCTCTAAGACCTGGAAGAGCATCAAGATCTGTATTTGAATTGGTAAAATTCATGATACGAAACATGTAGCTATCCCAATCAAGTTCACGGTGTGTCCCTGATTTGAGTGCTTTATTAATAACACTAAAATTAAAATATTTATCATACATTGCGTGATAATAATTTTTGTAACCGGGAGCTGATTTAAAAACGATGTAATCAATTCTACGATCTTCAACGTAGTTTAATAAGTTTTTAATCTTTTCAGTTGTTTCAGAAGCCTCATGTTGTCCATCAAAATTATCAGTATTAAGATTATATCTCTTTATAACTGTTGTGTAGAGACTTTTGATAAGATCAAAATCACTGTGTACGATGTGTGATCCTTCGTGAAGAGCAAGTCCAACGTTAGGATCAAAATTCTTTTCATTCATATTACCTGACAAATAAACTTTTTTACCGTCTGTATAAGATTCATCAGCTGAATTATATGTAACTGGAATATCTGTACGACCAGTAACAATATTCACATAGTTTGCGATAGCTGAGCGATAAGAAGCAAGTGCGACCACATCACGGCCTTTTTTTGCTTCTTCAATATCTTCTCTCCACCACATATCTAAAGAACCTGTAAGATTTCCAGTCCAGTAGTTTGAGTTTTGATTGATTTTTGTCATTTGTTTTGTAACCTCTTTTATTTGATACCCTAATCTAGCCCTTTTTCGCGACAAAGTAAAGGCTTTTTTTCACTTTTTTTAAAGTTTTTGAGGGAGTCTGCTTCCTGTTTTTATTGCGCAATTCAACAGTAATGCGAGTTGGAACGGATCCTAACATTTTAATGGTCTCACCCAGCCTCAATAGAGCTACGGAGCTTATCCCGTTATATCCTTTTTGAGGTTCCCAAAATCTAATTCTTTTGTATGTTGTTTGTAAATCATTCATAATTGATATATCAATCTAACACTTTTCAGGGACAAAGTAAAGGCTTTTTTTTAATTATTTTTGTCGCCGTTATAGTATCTAAACAACTTATTTAATGTTCTTTTGTCACTATTTTCCAATATTCCTATGTCAACATAACTAACACATTTTTCTACAAATTCTTCATCCTTATTGTATTGTTGAAGCTTCTCATCTGGAAGACTAATAGGAATTTTTTTAAACCAGTTCGTCATAGCTGCCTTGAGAACCCTTAGTTTATTATCCTCACGAGTATCATCAACTTCAAACTTAACACCACCTACATTAAAAGTAACTACTTTATTAGTCATCCAAGCGGTTCGCATCATGCATTTCAACTTTAAGTTCACATCCAAGATGATTTGTTCCGGATCCTATATAGTCATACTCAACATCAAATGTATTGCCACCACAGAGTTCACATACCCAAGTTTCATATGCTTTTTGTTCCTCATCATCTCTCTCTAGGGTATAAGTACCTCTAGATTTTAATGCTGCTACTATAAGATCTGTTACAGTATGTCTTGCTGCCTCAGAGCCCAAATTGATCTGGGATTCTGACATGTCGTTCAATACCTGTCTTATTATCTCCTTCATAACTCTTTCCTTTTGTTACATAAATATTTCCATAACAGTCTAGACATAATTGACCAGCACCCGAAATATATCCGATCCTAAAGTCAATATGATCTTCCCTGTCATAATTTGATTCTACTCCACAACATATACATGTGTCTTTCATTTGTCATCCTTTTTACCAAAAATCCTTTCCCAGTTCTCATCGAACTTTCTCTTATTTGATATTCTATTTCTGTCACCCTTGCCAGCTGGGTATGATCTGTATGTCTTACCATCAGCAGTTCTTCTTTCAGAAAAGTTTACGCCATCTTCTCTCTTGCCCTTGTTGAACTTATTTTTGTGATCATTAAATGACAATGCAGGCCTATCAACTGGCTGTGTCTCTGCTGTGTGTCCGCCTTCGGGCGCCTTCTTTGGTTTTCCGTCTGGTGCCTTCATAATAAATTACTCCATTTCATTAATTTCATTTTCTTTAAATTTGCACCATTATTTAATTCTGTACGGGTAATGATTTTATTTTCTATCATTAATTCTAACATACACATCACATCAGATAATTCTTCTTTAAGTTCATCTCTATTATATTCTTGCATTCTAATACTCTTAGAACATTCCTGTATAAGTTCTCCACACTCTTCCATCGTGATAACCATTAATTCTTCTAATTTTTCCATTTCAAACCATTTCCTTTGTAATTGATTTGTATCCATATCAATAATAAGTATTTGATCATTTCTGAAACCAGTGCATTTTGCCTGACGGTCCGTGATATACACACCAACCACATTGCTTTTTAAAAATACAGTACCAACTGTCATAATCATATGATGTAAGTGGTTCTACGTATTTCATATTATACCCACAAACACATCTTGGCGTATCGCCTAACCATAACCTTACCCCTAATTTTTTTAGTCTCCTAAAAATTCCCATCATCAACTTGGAATACAGTAAGTCCTTCTTTTCTCCACATGTCGACAACCTTCTTTCTATCATCGACAACCATAAACACACTATCCTTATTTAACAACCAGCTCTTTTTTAACTCATCATCTGGTACAAACTTTTTATCAACAGGTCTCATTTTTAAAAAATGAAATGGTATCTTGTGACGTGATAACCAAGATCTAGTGGTATTTTCAGTAGTATCTAATCTCCCAGAAAAGATTGCAATTGTAAATCCTGCCTCTGCGAATAATTGCGCAGTCTTTACAACTGGTTCATTGGGTTCATCAAGCTGTATATTTTCTGGATCGAACCAAACATCCCAATCCATCTTGCCATTTTTCATAGCTAGATCTCTTCGTTTATCAACATTCGCAAGTGTCCCATCTAAATCAAATATAATTGTATTCTTAGACATTGCGTGTTTCTCTTCTTTTTTTTGCCTTCTTATAAATTCTGTTTACGGCTAACTTTTGTTTGTTTGTCAATTGACCATATCTTTCTGCTGATCTTGCAAGATTTTTTATGAAGTAAATTGCTCCATCCTCATGCCTTTGACTATAATTTGCTAATAAAACTTCAGATTTTGCTTCTTCTAAAATCTCAAGTATCTTATTAATTCTTTTCTCACGTTCAGGATTTGGTGTACTAGACTCAACATATCTCTGAACAGCTCCATTGATAGCCGCCTCCATCTTTGGAGTAATTTTTCTACCATTAACGATAGCTTTATACATGTCACTTATAAATTTCTTGTAACCTGTTATATTATTTTGGTCTGGCCAATAATTGTTATCTTCTAAGATATGTCTTAACTGTTGGCTTTTTCTATCAAACCTAAAGTTTTTATGTTTGTCTGGTAATAGTGGAATATATTTTTTCAAAGTAACCTCTTTTCTCATGATAGAATATAAACATAAAACTATATTCGCGTAAAGGCTTTTTTTAATTATTTTTATTCAGAGTGATTCCACGGTCCTTGATACCATGTCTCTCCTGTATTTGGTATTCTAACAAGCTGATAGTGTCTATTATCAACCTGAAATGGCTGATTGATTGCAAAAGGATTTGTCTCTTCAAATACAACGCGATCTACTAATATTTCTTTTATCTCTTCTTTGTAGACGTCAGGCATTGCCATCATTGTAACTGGTTCTACAAGCTCTACCTGTATTTGACAGTATGCATCATGACTTGGAACAAGCCTATATGGGACAATTTCTACAGAAATATCCTGTCCGTGTAAAACTCCAGATAATACTAAAAGTATTATTACCCATATTATGGGATCGATCCATTTTTCTTTAAATTGAATCCATTGTTGTAACATTATAACTCCTTGTTTATTTCTTTTTCTCTGCTGGTCTAATACCAAGCTCACTTAAAAATTCTACCCATGTTATCTCTTCTTCAGGCGGCGCTTGTGGTATTCCCATCTTATCTAGTAATTCAGAATAACTAATCTTATTAATCAATGACTCTCTCAACCTACCAAGTTTAATAAGCATATCTGAATTTTCCTGGAACAGATCCATCATCTGCTCGACTGACCATATTGCTAGGTTCAATTGCTTCCCGTCGATTAAGTATAGTTCTTTATTTTTGTGATACTTCATATTAATATATATTACTATATTCGCATATAAAATAGAATCTAAGCATAAAAATCTTCATTTGAAAGGCTTTTTTTGATATTTATTAGTGATACAAGAGGACCCAACGTCCTCTTTTTCTTTGGAACAAAAGGAGAATAACATCATGAAAGAAGCTATCACAATGGTTAAAGGGTGGATAGATGATTTAGTTCATCTACTCATGTCCTTTGTGGCAGTTGGTGCCATGTCAGAAGTCCTCTTTGGCAGCGGTGTCTTCGGTGTAAATGTTATTGGAAATCTAACAGCTATCATAAGTGAATTCGGTTCCTCCGGATTTGCTGGCCTAGTCGCTATGTTAGTGTTAGTCGGATTGTTCCGTAAATAAAGGAAATAACAGTCTAACTGTTTAAAAAGTAACGGGTCGCATAAGCGGCCCGTTTTCTTTTATGTAAGTTACCTAAGATTTTTTCTCAATCTTACTTTCCAATTGTGTTAATAACATATCAATCTTCTTTAATTTTTTAGGATCTGTAATATTTTCTCTTTTATTTCTTAATCTACCATACGCTTTCTGTAAATCTATCAACGCGATTCCCTTCATACTTCTTCTATAATATAAATGATGTAGTGCTTCATCCTCTGCCTCTGCGCCACGAACACCAGCAACTGCTGTTATTTGTTCTGTCTCATAAACTATTTCTTCTTCTATATATTGTATTTCTTGCCAAACAGTATTTTCCCACATTGCATCCATATCAAAGTCTATATCCTCTACAGATGCAATATCAATACTATCTTGAATTGCTTTTTCTCTTGCTCTTATTCTTGATCTTTCAGTAAATTCTCTGTCTAAATGTACAGAACGGATTGAATCACATTCGGATAACCAACTACCGTATCCTTTCCACGCGGGTGAACCTTTGTAATCTCTGTATTCTGTATCGTCACAGTCTTGTCCATACGCGACATCTCTTTTAAATTCTGATACTCTTTGAATGTCTTGGTCTGCTAAGACTTGTGGATCAACTTGAGAATATGTAACACTTAGAAATAAAAGTGCTATGTATCTCATAATATATCAATTTCTATATGAAAATTTCTGGTGGGATTTCTATCATAGTCTGTTCCGACTATTATCATATACTCACCTGGTGGGATTTGTGCAGTCCATTCAGTACGATATAATTTCCAGGTATATGTTTCAATTCTGTCTCTACCATCTGTGAATGGGTCAAATGATATTGGTTGTTTGTGAACAACTCTACCTTTTGAATTTATCATGTATAAACGTGTATTTTCTTTCTCTACTCTATATCTAATCTTTACAGCATTACCACCATCTCTATCTGTAGTTTGCCAAGCTTGAAGTGGAAACAAATCAAAGTTTTCCATTGAGGGTTCGCTAGACTTTAAAATAGGCTCGTCATCTCCTCCCCTGAAGAAGACGACAAAGCCTAATACGAAGCAGATTGCTCCAATTAAAATTATTTCAAGTAGTTCTTCGTTTTTTGATTTGTACATGGGTTGTTTATAAATAATAGGGGATAGAATTATCCCCTATCAATTATTGTCCTTCCCATATAACGGGCGTTTCAGCTAAATCAAATGCAAGAGAATCGTAAGTGTAATACCATATCTCATCGTTTCTGCGTTGGTGATATAATCTACCTTCACCATCAGATTCAATATTGTATTGCCATTCACCATCAACATCTGGGATTCCCAATAACATGTTGATTTGAACGTTACGACTTCTGTTGATCACTTCGAGTGGATTATATGGCCACGCCTCAAGTCCTGTAGACATCAATGTCTCAGCTGCATGTTCCTCTAATCCTGCCCAAATCATATCAGCGAATGCTTTTTCAGCGGATGCCTCAGCGTTATCTACTGTATCCTGATAACGTGGTATAGCAACAGCTGCCAAGATTCCGAGTATGATTGTGACCATCACTAGCTCAATCAACGTGAAACCTTTTGATGTATTCTTTAATATGTTCTTCATTTTCATTTCCTTTCTGGACTTTGTCCGTTGCAAATTAAGGTACTAAAGTTTTATGAAGTTTTGAAGGGTTTTCTGTGTCTATTACAACTACAACTGGTGCTTGTGCAGATGTACCACTACCACTTCCTGGTATAACCAAGTAAGCGTATGAACCATCCTGAAAGGGTGATTGCATTCCTTGATTACCAAAGTCTTTCTTGAAGTCTAGTGCTCCAACTTCAGAGTTACCATCATAAGTAACAGAAGTTTCTAAACTCATCCAGTCACCTTGTAATGCGTCATCATCATCAACAGAAGCTGAAAAAACATATACAAATTCACTCAAGTCATCTGTGTAAGATGCTTTTTGGTCGAGCACGGTTTCGATATACGCTTCAAGTGTCTCATCTGTTTGAGCGCCTTCAGCTAGATCAACGCCACCTACAGCAACGTCATATTTTTCCTGTCCTGGAAATCTTCCTTTACCCTCTTCAGATAATGTTTGGTTATAAAAATTGTTAGCAACTGTAAGAATTTTATCAATGTTATTCATTGTTTTCTTTTCCTTTGCTCCTGCACCTACTTGACCAAATTTTGGTGCGGCAGTTGTTGCCAATGTTGCCATCATGGCAGTAGTAACGGCGAATTCAGCAAGTGAATTACCCTTTGTACTTCTTATTTTTCTTAATAGGTTTATGAACATTTCAGTTCTCCTTTTACCTTTCGGATTTTTTTGTTATTATTGGATTGGTATTGTACCTTTCCTATATATTATAAGGAAAAAACTATGCCAAAGTCAGCTGTTTTTGAAAAGTTTTTTAAAATACTCTGCAAGTGTTGATATTGTTGAAGTTTATTTTTAGCAAAAGCTGCTAAAATAAAAAAAGCCCCGGGTGGGGCTGTTACAAAATGTTACATATAGGTGTTAAAAAATGTTACAGTGTATCAATTTGAAATAAGGAAGATTGTATTCATTGGAATGTACTCAAAATTGTCTTCAATCCATCTCATTGCCTGATTTCGATCACCATTTAGAATACCTTGCACTAAACCAATGACATCTAAGATATTAATTAAGCCATCACCATTCACATCAGATGCCTCTAAAAGACATTGTGATCCATTATCACCTAAAATAACATCAATCATAAGTAATACATCAGATATATCTATGGCTGTGTCTGTATTGAGATCTCCATCTGCAAAAACTAAATTATTACATGGGTCACATTCATCTCCCATGCTATCTCCATCTGTATCTATTTGATCTGGGTTGTAAACATCAGGGCAATTATCATCTCCATTATAAATCCCATCATTATCTGCATCAATATTTCCTAACGCGCCAAGTATAGTAGTTAAAATAGCATTTGAATTAAATCCTGACTCTGAATATAACACAACTCCTTGATGATCTAATATAACATTGTGTGGAATATAACCGTCACCAAACATCCAATAAACATCTGAATTATAATCATCAAGCATTGGATATGTGATTCCAAATGCATTAACCCATTGTGAACAAGTATATGTACTCCAATCGCTACCTACACCTAAAACAACCACAGGTTCGTTTTGTAAATTGTACCACATATTCTCTGATAGCGGAGCCTCCGCTTGACATGAAGGTCACCAAGACGTAAATAAATTTAACCATACAACATTTCCAGAGCCTTCTTCATGATATTCCCACGTGCCATCACCATTCTCACAAATATCTAAACTGAAATTGCCTACTGTATCTCCTACAGAATATGTTTGTGCATCTATAAATGCTATGCCAATACAAAACCAAAATATTATTTTTCTAATAAATGACTTCAATATTTTAACTCATCATCAATAATCTTTCCATCTTCTTTCCACCATTCTATTCCTTTGTATGAAGATGAAGGCTCTCTAATAGCTGATTCAAATCTTATTCGCCATTCTTTCTCTGACATAACTTTCCAAATATTATCAAATTCTTTTCTTTCAATTTGTTTTCTTCCAATGAAAAATGTCTTTGCTCCAGTTACTCCTACTTTATCATCTAATTCTACTCTGTCAACAATATTGTCGCCTTTGTCCACAAGAACATATTTCATTTTATTTCTCCGATTTTTTATTCAGCTTGTTATTTTCATAAATCACTGCAAGATAAAACAGCCAACATCCCATTCCTATCACACCTAGCGGCATAGTATTAATCCACATAATAAAAAGTATATCGCTTAAACCCATTAGCCTTGCCCCCTGTATTTTTTCTTAAATCTTTTACTTCTTGGATTTGTATTAAATTTTGTACCTCTTCCTAAACCCTGTCGTGTTCTTTTCCTTGAGGAAGTTGGTTTTCCTGCTACTACTCCTTTTGCTTTTGCCATCTTATTCCTTATGTGTGTGAAACAGTTTCTTCTTATTCATAGTTTCCAATGATTTTTTAATCTCATTGAGGTCATTTGATATTATATTAATCTTTTCTAAAATTTCTTTTCTGCTAGCCTCTGCTGCAATCCTATCATTGTCAAGATTGTCAATAGTTTCATCAACATCATGCTGAAGCCATTCAACTACACGTCTATCAACAGCTCTTAAACTGTCTATTCGATCAGCTTGCTTCATATCTAAATGATCAATATACCAAGTCATTTCCTCTTGCTCTTCTGTTAGGAATTGTGAAAGCGCATCATCTGCTATTTCTCCACTTTCAACTATCTTTCCTAAAAAATGTATTTCGTCTAATATCTTATTTAATTCTTTGACATAATAGCGAATTGTCTTTGGATCAGATACTTTTATAAATGCAGAAACATCCTCTTCTATAGCCTTATAAGATTCTCCCCATTCATCTACTTTATTATTTATCTTTGACATGTGTATTACAGAATACGTCAAGTATGCTGTTATAATTGCATACAGCAATCCCATACCTATTTGTCGTCTCATTATTATTCCTTTCTAATTTATGTATATCATCTGTGAATCAATTACTGCACCTGCTGTCGACCACCACAGCATCATATATTTTCCATTCATAGAAGTTACAGGTGCTAGCACATTATAGAATTCACCATCACCATCAACTAAAGAAATCTTATTTGTAACAGGGGCCATTGTATGTAAATCAAGTGTCTCTTGCGCAGTACTGCCATCACTGTCATACCAGGTTCCAGACGTACATCCTCTACAATCTACCTTAAAATATCCATCAGTATCATATACCTTCCAGTACATATCAGACTCCCATTCAATTCGAGTATGTATTACATCATAACCAGATTCTGACCACATGAGCCCCCACATTGTATAAAGCGTCTGATATGTACCTTCGTGTAATTCAATTTCACCAATATCCTCAACCTCAACAAAGGTTGTCCCGTGTAAATCACCAACTTGTTTACCTTCAGTTGGTAATTCACAACCAAATATTAGTAATAAAAGCGCGCTAACGCTTACGTTTTTTAGGATATTTATTCCCATTTCGTTTAGCCTCCTTTAACTGCTTGGCTTGTTTATGATTAAGTTTTTGTTTTTTATTTTTGCGTGACTTAACATATTCACGCTCATCTTCGTGTTCCCATTCCTCAGCATATTTTGTCCAGTGTTGACCCATAGTTATTTCTCCTAATTAAACAAAACATCAAGTACATTTAACTTATCAATGAACTCTGTTATTGTAAAAGTATCACCTTTATCAGTGATTATTGTTGCGGATTCTATAACCTCTGGATGCTTTTCAAGTATAGTCATTAGTGACTTCATGCCTCTTTCAGCATAAAATTTGCCAAAACTTTCATTTCCTAATATGTTGCTATCAAACATCAACTCTTCGTTTGTATCATCTTTTAATTTGATGAAGTATGTCATGTTAGAATCTAATAAAACTTTTTGTAATATAAAAGGCTTTTTTTATAGATTTTTGAGACACTTCATAAATCTCTTAAGCACTCTTTTCATGATATGTGGCTTATCGTAATTTCTGCTTAACATTATTACTGCTTGCTGTCTTATGACAGCTTCTTGTGCTTCGCTTACGAGCCTAGACTCGATCATAATTTTATTCCTTTGCTGCTTCCTCCTCTGCAGGCTTATCAACAAGGTCTTCCTTTTTAGCTGCTTTTTCTTTATCCATCTCAGCTTGAAAGTCTTTCTTCTTTTCACCATGATAGTCGTAAGCATGACCCTCCGCTATTAATATGTCATTAATACTTACTAAACCATCTTTGTTTCTATCAACACTTTCAGGTATAACTGCATCTTCACCAACAGCATCAGGACTAACAAAGATCTCACCCAAAACACGTCCAAATTTACCTGTTCCGTATGATATTATCTTAAATACTCCTGCTTCTAGAAGCTCTTTATTTCTAGCTTTAGCTGCAAGGCCTTTTTTCTTTTCTTCTTTATCTCTAGTTCGTGATTCCCAGGTATCAATACCCATATAACGAACTCTCTTTTTTATCTTGAGATCGAAACCTAAGTCGATATAACAATCGATAGTGTCCCCATCTAAAACTCTAACTAGTGTGCCATTATATTCAAATGACGCAGGTTTTTGTGGCATAACTCTTCTCCATTAACCATTGAACCATTTACATTATTAAATATAGCTAACACTATGATTAATTTGTTCTTAATGAATCTATTTTTAACTTAAACCTTAATTCATCTAACTCTTGATCACGCTTCATTAACTCTATTTGTGCCTGTATGTCTTTAATTTGATTTTGTTTTTCCATTTCTTGCTCTAACGTTGATACTCTGCTTTCTAATTTGTACCATCCTCCAGCCATTGCACCAAGTAGACCAATAATGTTTACGATGAACTTAATATTATTCATTTTCTTAACTTTAAAAAGTTCTTGTATGTCTTCGAAATCTTCCATATTAATAAATATGCTGTTTCGTTATTGTGGAGCTGATAGGGATCGAACCTACGACCTCCGCAGTGCAAGTGCGGCGCTCTCCCAACTGAGCTACAGCCCCTAATCTCAATTTAGAAATTAACTGAAATTCCTACATTAGCATATCTTGGTGTCCCAAGAAATACTTCTGCGTTATGAGCAGCGTGAACCTTGTCACCGTACCCATTATATTTACTGTTATCAACAGCATCTTGAATATAAACATCATCAAGAGCGTTGAAAAGATGTGCTGATAGTGTCATATCAAGACCAGCAATCTTTGGAAGCTTATATGAAGCATGAAGATCTAATCTACCATACCCTGGAGCTTTCCAAACTTGTGATCTGTCTGGATCACCATCGATTTCACGTGAATCAGGACTCCAGTCTGCATAATTATCGTCATACATTCTGTATAGTCCTTGTATTGATAAACCTGCCATTGGTTTTACTGTTAATCCACCAACATAAGCTGTTTGTGGCATATCACCAACCATCAGTCCTTTAAGTGCATAAGAATAATCAGTTGAAGTCATACCAATTACTTGGCCGTCCTCATTAAATTCCTGCTCTTCATACGAACCTTCTGCATCATCAGCAAATTCCCATTTTCCTTTACTGAGTGCAAGGTCTAAATCAACCATATCATGAAGTTTTACTTTACTTTCAATCTCCCAGCCACTGTGATTCTGTTGAACACCACGCAAGAAGATAAGATCTGTATCACCACTTGAGCCTTGACCTGTAGATACATTTTTAACAATGTTTCTATCAATCCACTTTGTGTTGTACTGACTTAATTTAACAGCTACTTTATCGCTATTATACTTACCGCCAAACTCGAAGCTTTGGAACTTCTCATTATCAGGGTCAGTTGCTACAGTACCATCGTAGTAGATCACGTTGTCCATAATTGGTGGTTTTTGAACGTATCCACCATTAACAAATGCTGACATACGATCATCCAAATTATAAACTGCGCCACCTTTCAGCTGAAAAGTAGTAATTGGATCAGCTTCAATCTTTTCATCAGCCACTGTAAAGTGATCTTGATAAGAATAAGCTATTGTTGATAATCCACCCATACCGTAAAGGTTGAATTTATCAGTTGTGTATCTACCCTGTGCAAATGTTCCGAACCAGTCTACTGTTGTAGAATTGTGATAAGCAATCTCATCGCCCAATTTAACAACTTTACCATCTTCGAAATTATCATCAGCATAATCTACGTAGTAGTCACCACCTAATAGATCACGAACCTCACGAGCGTGTTCAATACCAGCAGTTCTCCAATCAATACCAATCTGAACTTCAAGTTCATCTGATATATCATAGTTCAATTTGGAAATCAGTCCATAAGTATTCTGACGATTGATACTGTTACGCAGAATACCAGTGGAACGATTTTCAGTGGTTGACCATGCAGAGTCGATATTCGCCGAGTTCTCAGCGATCTCTCCATTCCAATCCCATGTCCACGGTGAACTTGCGTACCAAGCATTTCCATCAACAGCTGGGAATCGCTTAACACTGCCATAAGTACCTGTACCTCCTCCAGAGCCACCGCTCCAGTATGCTACAGAACTTAACCTCACATTGTCATTAATAGTCCAAAAATGGTTTAAGTTGACTAGAGGTTTATGGAAGAAGTTCTCTCTTTCATTTAAGAAATCAGAACTGTATCTATCAGTTGTCTTAGCACCATACATATACCAATATTGTTGGCCTGTGTATGAAGCATCAATTGGTGCGACATTTTGGTTAAAGAGCCTACCAGCTTCATGTTCGAACTTATTACCCTCAGCAAAAGCTTCTGCATCATATCCATCGATATCGCCAGCTAACTCTTGTGAGTAAGTTGCTATGTTCTGTTTATATAGGTTCTGACCATGACGTTGCGGAGCACCAATTCCATACAGCTCTAAACGATGATCATCATTTAACTGATAGCTTGTGCCTAAGTAATAAGCCCATGCGTCTGTCCATGTACCGTCGATGATTCCATCACCAGTCTTACGTACGACTGTACCACTTACAGCTAATTTGTCGCCAATGAGACCAGAGTTGTAGTTGAATGTGGTCTTTAAAAAACCACCGTCGCCTGCCTCCTGTTTAAACTTACCACCTTTTTCATATGAAGCAGGATCTGTGATGATATTCATAGTTCCGCCTATTGAAGGGGTAGCAAGATTGACTGCAGATAATCCACGTTGCATCTGGATAGATTGTGCAGCATCTGCTACACCATCCCAATTGGACCAATAGACCCAACCGTTTTCCATATCGTTTTGTGGAACACCGTTAATCATAACTGCAACATTTCTTTGGTTAAACCCACGTACATTTATACGTGCGTCACCAGCACCTCCACCTTGTTGTGTAGCATAAACACTTGGCGTCATATTAAGAGACATTGGAATATCTTGAGAGCCTAGTCTCGCTTCCAGTTCCTCTTTGCCAACTGTTGTATACGCAACAGGTGTATTTTCATCAGCACGTGAAGCCAAAACTTCTAATGCTGACATAGCAACCGCATCAACTTCTAACATGAAATTGACTGTTCCTACTATATCATTCACTGCAACTGTATTAGTCACAGATGAATACCCAATGAATGTAGCAGTCAAATCGTAATTTCCAGGTGCACCTACGTCGATAGTGTATTTACCAGATTCATCTGTTACACCACCTTTGCTTGTGCCCTCAACGACTACGTTTGCTCCAGCCAATGGGTTTGAGTTTGCATCGGTTACAACTCCAACTACAGCTTGTGCATACAAGCCTGTCATGAGCATAATCGATACTATTAGATTACGTTTCATAAACGTTCTCCTTGTTATTCATTAATGAAAAGACGCATTTTTCCACAGGTGCGTCATCTGCCTGTCCGCTGGTTTTTTTCCTTCCTGCATGTGAAATTTTTTGCATTTATAGATATTAGTATTTACTTAGATTTAATATTTTTATTTTGAAGCTGTTCTAGTTTTGTAATAACAAATTTCAAATTTCCTAATTTAAATTCTCCAACAGAACCGCTATCTTCTAGAATTAATCCTAAATTTTGAATCACCTGAAAATCTTCATCTGTTAATTTTGTCACATCAAATTCAACAACAACATCATTTTTATAATCTTCATAATACTGTGAGTGTACTTTTTTACTGAGGTCTATTGTTGTTTTCTTTTGTTCTTCTTCAATATATTTGTTCACACCAAAACCTTTATGTCCAACCCAGTCACCGTAAATATCATCACACCATACTTCTAAATTTGCAAGATTTTCTACTGAGCAGTTGTGTACTACGAAGCCTATGTCATATATAGGCGTAACTATTGGCAACATTAATTCATCATGTAGAACAGAATGTTTCCACTTACGAATGAAATTTCTCATATTCTTTTGATTTGTTTGTTGCCATTCAGGGGAATCTTTACCAACATCGCCTCCTGCATATTTATTAAATCTACTTCCTCTGCTAGTAAAGTGATATACGAACCCTTCCCAAGTCTGTATTAATTCATAACCATTTAATAAAAATCTATTGAATAAATCTGAATCTTCTCTTGACTGAGGTGCGAATAATTCATCATGACCACCAATTGCCAAGAAATCATCTTTATACATACACCACGGTGCGAATATTCCATTTGTTGTTTCTCTTCCGTATCTCAATTCAGGCTTAGTCTGCAAACTATAAACTGTCTCATCAAATAATGTTTCATTAAATTGATCTGGTTCAACACCACAATCTACGATAATTTTTTCTGGCCCAGGAGGATGCAATGGTGGTTCAATTCTTGTTGCAGTTACAACTTTACCTCTTTCAAGGTGTTTTAACACATGTGTATCTAAATTCATACCTGCAACCATGTCTGAATGAAATGCCATTATTATTTCTGTTGGCGCTATTTCAATCCCTTTGTCAAACATGCCAACTATACCAACTCTTTCAGGCCCTGGATTTGTATACACGTGTAAATTTTCATCTGACTTTATCTCATAACGATCTAACCATTCACTGGTTCCATCTTCACTTGCATCATCTAAAACTAAAATATGATGATTATTTCCTAGCCTCTTTATTGATTTGTATGCTAACTGTAATAACTCTAAATTATTTCTACTTGGTATAACAAATGTAATTTGACCAAATTTATCTTTCCATTTAGTGCCGTCTTCATAACCTAGTTTAATTAATTTTTCAGAGATCTCTGGAATATAATTTATAATCTCTGTCATTCTCTTGAAATGTTTTGTCATCTTCCAATTACCAGAATTCGGTGCCAATGGTCTTAAACCTTTGTGTTCTGCACCAACAGCCCCTTCAGTTGATAAATTATATTTGCCCTCATAATCTTTATAAAATTCTGTATAGCCTTCATTTAATTCTAATCCTAGAAACTCTGCTAGTTGCGGCATTACTTTACTATGATTTGATACGAGCTCTTCATACTTTATTAAAAAAATATTGTCATGAGGATTTTCAATAATATCTAAAACAACATCAATTGATGTTATCCACTTCTTTGTATGATGTATATCAGGTCCATACCAATAATCATTGTTCTCAAGTACTGCATTAACAGATCCATCATTATCCTGTACCCATGACTTTCTCTTAGAAATTAGTGCATCTCTTCCATCTCTATAGATACAGACAACTTTTACATTATCATCTGCAAAGTCCCTTAATGATGTCTTGTTAATAAAATCATTCCATATAAAACCATCAGGCCTTTGTTGTGTTGTAAAACAATCATGATGTTTCCAAAGTTCTTCTGGTGTACCATGTGTGTATACATTAATGCCCTTAAAATATGTCATTAATAAACTGAGCATACTAGTGCCTGATCTTGGCGCACCTGTACATAATATTTTCATATTTCCTTTTTGTCCTACTGCTTCTGTATCGGGATGCGACTTAGTTCCCATTATCTTTCTCTACTAATTCTAAAAATTTCTCATTTGTAAAATGTTTTAGAGCCGCTTTTTGTGCATAATCTGTGCACTTATTATAGAACTCCTCATCATCTTTTAGTCGCTTGGCTATCTTAACTGCAGATTCTATATCATTATAATCGACTGACGTCCACGGAAAACATATTGATTGTGTGTCTGCTTTCTTGTCGCCTATACAAGGTATTCCATGCCAAGCACAATTTAAACTAAAACTTGCAGCTGCTGTTACACCCGGAAGATTAACTGCATATTTATACGTTCTTAAATTGATCATCCATGTCTTCCAATCTGTGTAGTCTAAATAATTAACATCTAATGAATTGGCTGTTGTCCAAGAATCAACTGGCATCCTTTCCTGTCCCATAGGAGGAATGTAAATTGGACAATCAAATTGCTTTGCAACAATAATCTGTTGTAGACCGTTATATTCTCTTGTTAATGGGCCAGAGATAATAGCTTTTTCTTCCTTTAAAGCTGTTGATTCGCCCGGAACATTTGCCATTATACTTCTCATTACTGCTACTGGAATATCAGGAAACATTCCTTTGTAATATTTTATGTCTGTCTCATTAGGGCATAAAATTTTATCACATTGACTGACATTGTTATACCACCAAATTTGTAATGTAGCAGTATGTTGATTCCAATACCCAGCCTCACCATCTTGATAGAACCACACTTGACCTGTGAATTTTGATTTTATATCTTTGAATGTGTCAAAATGGTTTTCTACAAGCCATCTAATAATCTGTTTATCCACACCACCTTTGGGAAGAACAACTACAACGTTGCCTTCATAGACTGTATCTTCACTCAATAGTTTGCTTATTGGAATATGTTCTGCATCCCAAGCAAGTATTTGTGATTCTAAAACTCTCATATTGGGATTGTCTTCTGGCATTTTGCCAACTAATCCCATCTCTGTAACGCAATAATTTATCTTCATTTGTTAACCTTATATCCTGCCGGCACGGACGACATATACGACATTATATCTTCTATCTCGTGCTCATTACCATTCATATCTTTAAAAGTTGTTGGTAACTCTTCGTATTTGTATGTTGGAAACTTACCATGTGCCGTCATACTACCCTTTAATCTGTAAGGTGGGCAATCACTTAAATCGCACTCATCCCATTGTACCCAACCAGTACTTGTAGGATCCCAAATCTCACACATGGGTTTTGAATCATTAAATAAATGTCTTTGTGCTAATGTAATTTTCATATATGACTCAATGTTGTGTAAATATCTGGTACTTTTGGTTTAAAAAATTCTACTTCAATTTCTTCAAAATATTTCATTTCTAAATAATCCTTGCCAGAAGGGCCACTGATATATTTTGTAGCTCCAAGTTCTTTGCAAATATTTGCTAATAATTCTGATTTTGTTCCCGTTGCTGATAGTGTAGATGCCTTTACAAGTTGTGTATTGATTCCTAACCTGTGCATACAGTATACGATGCTAGCAGTATTTATCTCAGCTAGTGTTTTGAGATCATAAATGTAACTTAAATCTGTTCCAAAATGTTGTTGATGCTGTTTAACAATTTTCTTTTTCCAATCACTGTTACTTGGCACAACGTCTTTTATATGTTTTTTAACTGAATCCTTTGGAACTGGAATTGTAAACCATTCCTCAACACCATTTTTATTAAGAAATCTATTTCTATTTTGAAAATAATTTTTCCTATAGTTTACATTATCAAGAAGAACAAATATATCTGCATCTGCCATTTTTTGAAAGTAGCCTAGATAAGGAAAATGTTCTGGCTGGTGTATTGATACTATCATTTGAGGTTCCAAACTGCGTGATATAAATAAATGTGTCCATTGTATAACTCACGAGGAATTAGTGTTCCCCAATTTACAGAAAGCCCAGCCTCTTTTAATCTATCAGATGTAATATTTAACAAATCTTCAGGATCACAATCCCATGTTTGTTTAAGATCATAAAAATGTGATCTGTGTTGTTGCCAAGATGTATTACTCATAAACATTCCATAAGGTCTTACATTTATATTGTGTACAAACCACGAACTTTTATTTAAATTATCCTTTAGCAGAGGAATAACATCAAAATATTCATTATCACCCATTCCATTATCACAAAAAATTAAATCAAATTTATTATTATTCTTTTCCATCCAATCATATGAATCAACATTAAAACAGTTTTGTCTGTGCCTACCAAACCTATCAGCTAATTTTAAGTGTCTATTAGAATTGTATTCTAAATGCGTTACATTTGGAAGTTCATTTGTGCTCTTAAGTCTGTATAATAGCCAGCTGCAAAAACTCCCATCACCTGCAAACACATCTAATACTTCATCAACACTATCATCATTTTTTCGTATGTAGTCTATTACTTCTCTTGTTCCGTGTGTGCGATCAATATCGTAATCAGTATTTTTTGCTATATCGACTAAAGCCACTTAATGATCCTATAAACTTCATAGTGTTCATGATCAGTATGGACAAAATTCTCCATTTGATATGCCTTACCAATATTCCAATGATCTTCACTTTCCAAATAATATCCTAATTTTGAATACGATTGTTCAGCTTTAATATCATACTTTGCACACATTTCCTTTTTTAAATGCCACTGTCCTTCATCAAGCGGTATCCAGTAATTTGCATCAAAATGTGTAGAGCTGGGAGAGTATGTCGTTACAAATCTATTCGCGTACTTGTACAGGCCCATCGCAATCTTATTTGTTGCGAAGTGATCAGTATGACAATCTTTATTATCGTGTGTCAATATGTCAAACTTTTTATTGAAGTCTACTAACTTATAAAAATCATCTTTTATACTATCAAAATCTGTCATCATCTTTCTTGCTTCATACCCTAAATTTGTATACTTTGCAAGATCAAATCTATGTGGAACAGTTGTTGCTGCCATGTATTCGTTCATGCGCTCAAAATTCTCTTCCCATATTTTATGTTTAGGTTCCCATTCTGTTGCAATTATAACGTGTATGTTTTCATAGTCATCATAGTGTTGTGACATATATCCCCAGAATGCCAATTCTACATCATCAATGTGTGCTGCAAATATAATTAAGTCTTTATTCATTTTGCTGATAGTCCGTTATTTTCTTTCCAATATTTTTTCCATGATTCAAATTTAACACCTTTGTCATCTATGTATGCAACTGCCCTCGGTTTTTCAGCTGTAACTTTTGTTACAAATTCATCCATCTCATGCTTTTTTAACCATTCCCAAATTAATTGTGTGCCTGTTTTACCATTTACTAACCCTCTATCAGGCTTTGCTTTTGCTGTAAAGATTACTACATCATAAGTTTGTGACAACTTCTTTAGTGATTGATATGAACCAGCAATTGGCTCATCATAAATTGTGCCATCATAGTATCCTTTAGAATTTTTGTGAATTACACCATCAAAATCTACAGCTATATTTTTCTCTTCATCTGGAAAACTATGCTCTCTAATTTCAGTGTTATAGTGTGCAATATCTTCTGGTTTATTGCCGCCAATTGGAGGACAAACCTTTCCAGATCCGTGTGTTAATTCATATTGAAGCATAAGTGACAAACACTCAACTGTGTGATAGTATTGGCAATCAAGATCAACTTCCGTCATATTTGGAATTTTTTCAACCATTGGCTTTCCTGTTATACAGCCTAATTGAAGATCGTTTGAGTATCCCCATTGAAATGCTTTAATTAAATCACGTGATGTTCCTGACGACGATAATCCAAGAATCAAACATTTCTTCTTTTGTTCTTGTGTCTTTGTTGAAGTTACCTGTTTCAGCCATTGATGCATCCAGTGATCAAAATCTGTATCATTAATTAGTGATGTTACAACTGTTGCGCTATCAGGACAGACAGCATTTTTTGTTCCATTACTTAATCTTGTAATGTCTATTGCTGCATGACTTGCAACTGCTAAATTACCACCATGTCCCAATACAAAAATATCATTGCAATCATTAAACTTTTCTTGAAGCTCTAGCCATTCATCTGTTTCAATTGTATTATAGAACTTCTGTTCTATATTTTCCATATTAAGCATCTAGTATTCCCCTTGCAACTGCGAGATCAAAAGGTGTATCAATATCAATAGATTCCTTTTCATCAATTTTTAAAAATCCAGGATTATTTCCGACAACTCTACCAAGACCACTCATGACCTCTCTTTTTGCTATTGTAACACCATAATTTAATTTTACAACATCAGGAAGATCTTGACTATTTGGTACGTTATCTAACTCATAGTTTAATGGATGTCCTCCCATCCACAAGTGATTTTTTACTTCTGTTACAGATGTCAATGAATCAAATCCTTCTTCTTTATAATATTCTATTGCATCAATATGTGTCTGAACACTGACAAATGGCGAACAAACGGGTGCTAAAAATATATCCTCTGCTGAAGTTACTTCTCCAATATGTCTATGAAATTCAGAATTTGTGCAATCAGAACTAGCATAATATTCTTCTCTTGTCCATGCTTCTACACCCATTTTAACTGCAATTTCTAACATTTCTTTACTGTCACTATTAACAACTATTCCGTCTAAAAATCCAAGATTATAAACATCTAATAATGTATCAATCTTTCTTTCAAGTAATGTTTTGTCACCCAATAATTGTAAGTTCTTATTTTTTATTCTTTGTGAACCCGCCCTAACAGCAACAACAGCAGTCATCATAATTGACCTCCATTTATATCTAAACACGCACCATGAATATATGCTGCATCATCTGAACATAGAAATAATATTGGCTTGACAATATCGTCAACAGTTGCTAATCTTTTTAATGGTATTTTGGATGCTAATTCTTTTTGTTCTTTTTTTGTCATAGATTCTTTAAGCATTTCTGTCATTGTCTGACTCGGACAAACACAGTTTATGTTTATATCAGAAACTTCATGTGCAAGTTGTCTTGTTAATCCAATTATCCCAGCTTTTGATGATGTATAATGTACACCGCTTACAATACTTTTATTTCTTCCTGCTATTGATGAGACATTAACTATCTTTCCTCCTGGCTTCATTCTTCTAATTGCCTCTTTGCATGTTATAAAAAAAGATTTTAAATTTACTGCAAGAACTTCATCCCATTCTTCATAAGTTATTTCTTTATGATTCTTGCAATAGTTTGTTCCTGCAACATTAACTAGAATATCAATACTTTCTTCTCTTTCATCATATACTTCAAAGCCTTTTATAATACTTTTTGTTTTAGAAAGATCAACCTCAATATGTTGTGAAGAGTGATATGCTCTTTTACTTGGAACTCTTTCATCTGGCTTTGGTGTTCTAGAAAAATAGTAAGTATCGTAACCTAAGCCCTGAAATGCATTTACAACGCCCTTTCCAATTCCTCTACTGCCGCCTACAACTAATGCCTTTTTATACGGCATTCCAACATTATCTTCTTCAAACGTATACATGATTCACATCCGGCTTTGTTATTGCGTAACGAGCACCTGGTCCCTTTACACACGTGATGAGGTGAGGAACACCCTTAGGGACTACTATTATATCATTCTGCATTACCATTTTTGTGCCTTGACCTTCTATCCACCACTCCCATTGGCCGTCTAATATAACCCAATTTTCATCAGCATCTGGGTGGAAATGTTTTCTATTTCCTTCTCTTGATTGTTGATTAATTATTACACCTCCAAAAGCATCATTGTATGCTATTCTTACTGCCCACGAATCATACCAACCAAACTCATCTCTAAGACTATTTAAATTTGTTGTTGTTGCATTTTGATACTTTTCTAATTTGTCCCAACTTATATCTTTGAGACCATCATCTTTTAGAACTTTTACAACATCTGTTTCTGATTTCATCACAACCTTATTTTTACATTAATATATATTGTACTCAACTTGCAGAATTTAAAATATTTTCCCATGTGTGATAATAATTGTACTCTTCCCTAATTCTTTTTTGTATCTTTTCTATAAAAGGAAGTTGCTTATCAACATTCTTTATGTAATATTTTACTTTGTCTCTCCACTCTTCAGGTGTTGCTGCATATTCAACTTCATCTTCATTAAAGAATTCGTACACACCTTCTGTATCTGCAACGCCAAACCTTCCTATTGTATGAATTGTCCAAAATCTGTCCATTACACCTTTCTCAACTTTGAATGAGGGTGCGTTTATGATTGGACAAACACGTGAGTGTCTTAAAATATGCATGTGTGTTGCATCGTCAACATGTCCTCTAGCTGTTCCTGGACCTCCGAGATCTGATTTTATATCAGGATCATCTATAAGTGGGACCATATAATCCTGAACTGACATTATATTACCTCTGCCGGGTGTTCCCCAAATTGATCCAACAAATCCTAAATCCTGTGTGAAACCATCCATAATCGGTTTTGAATTATGTACCTCATCGTAAGTACATAAACTTGATCCCCACGGAATCCAAAAGATTCTGTCTTTTAATTTTTCTACAATTCTTTCTTTCTCTCCAAAACCTTTGTGTTCAGTCTTTGCTCCAAAACCCCATATATTAACACCAGCGTCATATGCCTGTTCTAAAACTTGATACAGTGACCATCTAAAATTCTTAAAAAATTCTAGACATTCTTCCATATTGTTTCCCCATTCTAATCCAGAATCATATTGGCCAAATGCAACTAATTTATGTAATATAATATCCCCTTCTTCGTAGATGCCGTCATTTAAAAGCTCAACTGTATCAGGATTGCACCATGTAATGAAAACTCTATTCTTTCCTGAATGCTTTTTTATCTGTTCTTTTTCTGTCCAGTACACTTCATAATCTAGATGCTTAAAAACATCATAGAATTTTTTCCAGGGATACCAATTTGTATGACCAAATTGTGTATAGCCGCATAGATAAATTACATACTTATCTTTTGCAATCACGTCGCCATCCTTTTGCATTCCCTATTGCAATAATTTTTTGCAGTTATTTTCTGCTCACCTTTTAAGTCTACTCTTCTTGTTTTCTGACCGCCTCTTTGATATGTAGGTATCTTTCCGTATGGTGATATCGCAGGAACTATGTGATGCACCAATGGATTAGTTGCCATTTTTCCGCAGTGGTGACATTTTCTTCTAAATGGTTTCGTTGCTTTTTTCTTCATTCTTCCCCTTCTCACTCTGACATCCTTTTGCATGCGCGATCAATATCGCTATGGAGTCTATTAAAATCCTCATCTGTTATTAGGTGATTGTTACCTATAAAAAATCCGTGTTTATGTAGATACTCTGCATTTGGAAAATCTTCTGGCTTATATCCATTCCCTGCCAAAAAGGGCTGACGTAATAAATTTCCACTGCAAAGAGGTCTTGTCTCAACTCCTGATTCTTGTAGGTATTTTTCTAACTTATCTCTAATTGTCTCTGTCTTACAAATAAATTGTAAACAAAATGATGATACACCATCCTCAATAAGATCACTATGCACGTAGTCCCTATACTCAGAAATTATTTCTAAAAATCTAGTATAATTTTTTCTACGTTGAGCATTTGAATCATTCAACCTCTTTAATTGGCTTTTACCAAGCACAGCATATATTTCTGAATTTCTAAAATTATATCCATCTGTTATGAATAAAAACATTGGGTGGATATTAGGATGTTTTTCCATAGCTTGTTCATAGTATTTCTTATCTAATTCACGTGCCATGCCATGCGATCTTTTTGCCCTCATTATCTGGTACAATTCTTCATTATTAGTTGATACCATTCCACCTTCAACTGTTGTCATGTGATGTCCAAAATAAAAACTAAATGTTGAACCCTCACTTAATGTACCTGCATTTGCTATTCCCATCTGTCCATCACAAACTGCTCCGTGTGATTCACATACATCTTCAATCCACTTAACATATTCATAATCGTATCCTGCATCTTCAAATATACATTTATAATCTTCTATTTCTGCAGGGACACCAAAAAGATGTGATACAAAACATGCCTTTATATCATCATGTTCTTTTGCAATCTTAGAAAGTGCCTCCTTATCAAATGAAAATGTTCTTTTATCAACATCACAAAAAACTGGCTTAAGTCCTAGCTGAATTACAGGAGAAACATTTGTTACCCATGTTATTGCTGGTACAATTACTTTATCTCCATCTTTTAATTTGTACAACTCTTTAAGCGCAGCTAATAATAAAAAATTTGCTGTGCTTCCAGATGAGACAAATAGTGAGTGTTTTACACCCAACCAATCTGACCACTGTTGTTCAAATTCTTTTACGTGTGGACCATTTGTAAATCTTCCCGATGTACTAATGAATTGTAACATCTCATTTTTATCTTCCTGCGTTATGCAGTCTTTCATTAATGGCCAATATGTCTCAATATTATTCATCATAACTCCTTAATTTATTTCTGGAAATCCTACATTTAGGTATCTCTTATCAACAAAATTTAATACATTGTAAACCTTTAGTAATTCATCGATCCCTTCATCAACACTTACAGTAACATCAAATCCAAGATCATGTAATTTATCATAAGAAACTTCATAGTCTCTATTATCTTTATCATAATCAAAATCATTATAGTGTATGTAACAACCTGTTTTATCTTTAATCATATCACATACATCACGTTTTGAATAATTTAGTTTATTTGATCCACAATTGTATACCTGACCTGACATTTTATCATGATTTACGATTGCAAATAAAAATGACATTGCCATGTCTCTGACGTGGATAAATGTTCTCATAGCACCTGATTGATAGATAACTAGTGCTCCCTCAGTCACAGCCTTATATGCAAGATCATTTATCAATAAATCCATACGAAGTCTTGGTGATACACCAAATGCTGTTGCAAATCTATAAGCTATTGAATTTTTATGTTGATCCATAACAAGATCTTCTGCTTCTGTCTTTGTCCTGCCATATAAAGTTGAGGGATTTAATGGAGTTGTCTCTACACAAATTCCATCTACAACACCATAATTAGACCCTGTGGATCCGAACAAAAGTAACTGATCTCCGGATATAGTATTAAGTACATTTTGTGTTCCTTTCACATTAATATCTGTTGATAATTGTTTATTTCTATCACAAGCAAAATAACCTACAACTGCTGCAAGATGAATTACGACATCTTTTCCTTTCATAACTTCAGTCAATGCATTCTCGTCAAGAATATCCCCTTTCACAAATTCAAAATTTGAATCACTAAAAAAGGGAATTAAAACTGCACCATCATACATTAGTCTATCAAATATCGTAACACTATAGCCACTTTCAAGTAATAGTTTTGTTAGCTCAGTCCCTATATAACCTGCGCCACCTGTAATTAAAATCTTATTCATACTGACTCCAATATATTTTGTATCTCATCATCAACAGAAAATTTATCTCTTTCTGTTTCTAATAAAAGTTTAAGTAAATGCATTTGTGCCTCTTGCGCGTGTCCTTCTTTTTGCATATTTTTCATATCCATTTTGTATTTGCCTTCAGAATCAACGTTCTCTGCACCTTCTTTATAATCACCAACCCAGCCATCTCTATAAAATGAAATTCCTGAGAGGTGTAAATAGTCTAAATCATAATTTATTAAATCAAAAATAGCTGCTGTTGCAACATTCGCTCTTGTCTGCATCATTTCATGTAAATTTAAATAATACAATAGATCAGCTGGGACATGAAAATTAATCTGTTCATTATTTAAATCCCTGAATGTTTTATTATCATTGTGGAAATAATCTAAGTTGTACGGAAATTGTGATGCTAGCCACTCAACACCTTGTTCTTTCATTTCTTTTATATTATACTTTCCACCGTTACTCTCATGTTCCATCATGCAATGATACCTCATTGTCGTCTTTTTTCCATAATCAGCTTGTAACTCTTTGCTAACATTCCAACCCTTATTTAATCTAACAACAACATCAAAGTCATCTATCTCTTTACCTTTTCCTAATCCTTGCAAGTAAGGTGAAGGACCAACAACAATCACAGTTTTATCTTTCAGATACTCATTTAGCTTTGTCGATATTTTTACATCGTCCCTAATAGACTTTAAATCTTCTGCTGTTGCATCTGTTCTGTTTCCAAAGCGAAAAGGCTCTGGAACTGTGAATTCAATTAGACTGAATTTCCCCATATAACTTATTTTGTTTTTCTTGTTTACCTATTGTTTTATGATGATAAAAGCACCACTGCTCTTCAAACGGTAAATACGCATCTTTTTCTGCGCCTATTAATCGTTCATGAACTCTTCTTGTCCACTTAATATGTTCTGCATTTTTATAAATTCTCTGTTGCGGATCTGGCCAATTTATCCATCCTTTGTCATCTATATTGTAATGCCACATTCTAACATGTTCAGGTGTTATACCCTCAACTGTATTTATTCTTGGCACCCAAAATAGCTCAACATCCGGATTCATTTCTAATAAACCCTTTATATTCTTCATTAAAAATTCATTGGGCATTTCATCTGCATCTATGTTAACAATCCAATCGCCACTACATTGTTCATTCATAAAATTCTTATGTTTTGAAAAGTGCCCGTGAAATCCACGCTCTACAAATTTTATATTATATTTTGGTTCATGAATGTACTCATCAAATATTCTCCACGTCTTATAATCTGAGTGATCATCTATTATTACAAGCTCATCTACTTCATCCATATTTTTAAGGATGAATGGGATTAGCTGTCCTATTTCTTTGTGTTCATTATGTGTTGTAACCGCGTAACTTATTGAAATCATATATCTAACTCATCAACTTCAGGTGTAATATCTATTAGCTTCTTTTTAAGGGTAGGTGTTAACTCAAGATCGTTAACGATCCATACAGCATTTCTCTGCAAAGTTCCCCAAGAAAAAGTCTTGTATACAGGATATGGTATGCCTCTCAATGCTCTTACAACTTTTTGATATGCAGCTATTGGTGGTTTTGTAACTAATGCCTCAACTTCACCTGACTCATTAAGTGTCAATTGATCTCCGTATGCTTCTAAAATACTGCTCACTTGTTGTGTTTTTAAATTTCTTGAACCAGGTTTTGGAGGTAATGCTGTAAACTGTAATGCATGAACTAATCTTACCCTCTTGCCGTCAGTCTTTCTCTGGTACATGTGTCTAGGATTTAATATTAAGCATTCTCGAAGACGAGATTTTGCATCTGGACGTGTGCCTTTATATCTAAACTTTACAGTTTGCCCTACAACAATATTTGGCCAGCTAACCCTTCGCATTCCTCAGGTCCTTTGTTATTCCCATATCTTTTATTGCTGATATAAAGTCTGATTTATCATAAACCTGGGCATTTTCAATATCTAATTTTTCTTTATAACCTTCTGCTTCTTTATCGCCTTCTTTAACTGGAACAACTTTAGCAAATTTCCATTGCCACTGATATTTACTAGACCCTTCAGGAAATATCATTCCCAACTTTCCCATATTAACAACCGATGGGTACCACCATATTCTTCTTGCTTCATCAAAAACTTTTATCTGGTTCATTAATAATGACATATTTTGTTCTGATTCTCTATCGTGATCATTGCTAAATCTCGTATCACTCATAAAACCACATTTAAAGCACATGAAACTACTGTACTCTTCTTGAACTTCTTCAAAGCAATGGTCAGTATTTTCACATACTGTACACTGTATTACTTTTTCCATTTGTTATCTATCCACCATTCTATTAATTCAAATATTGTTAGCATGAATATGCACAAGTAAACCATTTCCCAATTTTGCATAAAACTTGGTATCATAATTAATCTTCCTTATAATCATTAAAGTGTTTATTTAATACAGCTATCTTATCTTCACAGCTAGCAATTATATCTAATTCATCTTCAATAGTTTTAGTTATATCTGAATGCTCTGCTACTCCAACTTGATTTTCTAATAAAACTGTTATATTAATTTTATGTGCTTCTATTTGCCCTTCAAGCTTTTTTCTTATTGCGTTAACAATACTTCCGCCTAGTTGCATCATACCTTCTCCAGCTTTGGTAGGTTGATTTTTGGTATAACTGTTTCTGTGAATTTTGGAAGATTATCATCTAATATCTTTCCTAGTCTCTTTGTCATAGCATCAAAGCTAAATTTTGATTTATTCCACATTGCCTGCTTCATTGCATTTGTTTTGAATTTTTTATAATTTTTTCTGACTGCTAGCATCTGTCTAGATGCTTCAGGATAATTCACACAGAACCACTGTTGTCCTTTTACATAAATATTTGGCGGCAATGAATCTGGATGTACATCTATCATTCCACCCGGTAATAATACAGTATTATTTTTATTAAGAAAATCTGTATGTCCGGACCATCCTGTTGCGAGGATTGGCTTTCCTGATAAGCTTGCCTCTAATAAAGGTCTTCCAAAACCTTCTCCGTGAGTAAATGAAATATGTGCTTTTACTTTAGGATGATTATACAAATCATTCATTTCATCATCATATAAATCTGCATGTAATAAATAGACACTTGGTAATGCCCTCTCTGGAAGATCAAGCGTTATTTTTATTTGTCTTATTTTATGTAACAATTCTTCTCTATCCATTACACAATTTGTTGCGCCAGATGTCTTTAATATTAAAGCAGTATCTTTTCTATTCCTGAAAGTTGTCATAAAAGAGCGAATAAGATTTGCAACATCTTTTCTATCATGCCCATCTGGACCTTGCAGCCAGTGACCAACAAATAAGTAACACCAATTCTCTTTTATTTGGCCCATTACATCAACAATGTCTTTTGAAAATTTAGTCCCAGATCGTTTCTTATAAAATATATTAGTATCTGTACCTTCAAATAATGTGTCAACTGGCTTTTCAACCTTCATAACTTGACCTGTCTTGTTGTCAGTATACTGTGTTAGATTAATTACATCTTTACTAAACACAGAACTTGCTAATGTCAAATCCATTCTATTGATACCTTCAACCCAGTCTTGTGGTATTGCTGTCGCCTCTAATCCTGCAGTTATTCCAATGTTGTATTTTCCAACTGGCATAAATTCATTTGGAACAACAATATGAATGTGCACATCAGGATTTTTTGGCATATCATTCTGATCTTTTATAATACAGTCAAATATAGATTTGTCTCTTGCATTAGTAATATCTAAAGCATTCTGCGCTGTTGATCCCCACGGTACAGGAAATACTTTAACATCATACTTATCTAATTTTATTAAAGCATGTACAACGTCTCTTGATCTAGAGCCGTAACCTGATCTTGTTGCAACAGGCGCTGTAACTAAAACACTCGGTCTTCCCATCATATCTCCTTAGTAACTGTTAATCCGTTCCAATCTAATTTTCTTGGATTCCATAACGATGCATTATCAATTGTCATTCTTCCACGTGGTTTAAAATTATCCCATGCCTGATGCATATCATGTATAAATCTTCTGCACATCTCTGATGCTGTCATTCCTATTTCAGGGTCAAGAATAAATTCTCTGCCTTTCATTCCTACCTCTTTTAACTTATCACCTCTCATTGACCATGCTTTTTTAATTTGTATTGCAACATCTTGCCAATCAGGTCTGTCATCTGAAATGTATGGCGTTGGTATTGATCCTTGAATTGACCTAGAAGTTGGCCATACTGGGAATGCCCATTCACCGTGATCTTTATATCTTCCATCGTGATTTGATCCCCACTCTAATGTGTAATCATCAACTGTCAAGTATGATCCATCTTCTTTTTTGAATCCACAGTAATCTTGCATCCCACCAGATACATTTACTACTAATGGTGTACCAGTGATTAATGATTCTGCACCCATTAAACCAAACCCTTCATTTGAACTTATCAATATTGAAACATCAGCTAAATTATATAACCAATTCATTTGCTCTCTTTCAAGCTTGCCAGAAGAGAATCCTACAGAATAGTCAGGACATAAATTTGCTACAACTTCTGGAAGATCAGTTCCATTTTCATCTTTTGGTGCACAGTGCATTAGCAATAAGCACTTATCAGCATCTTCTTTCGGAATAGAGTCGCAGAATGTTTTATATGCATAAATTATATCTGCTGGTAATTTTCTTCTAATATTTCTTGCGTTATAAAAAAGTACAAAATCTTTTTCCTGATGTTGTAATGCATCTTTTTTAAACTCTAAATATTCTTTTTCCTTTTCATATTTTTCAGGAAGTGGATAATAATCTTCTTCAGCAATTCCGTGTGGAATATATGTTGCTTGCCAATCTTCGTATGAAGATCTCACCTGTTTTACAATATTTACACTTTGTCGTGATATATTAAATAATGCATCAACAGAGTCATAATACTTTTGATTCCATAATGGATAAGGAAGATCATCCCAAATATTATAATAGAATATTGGTATATTCTGACGAATTTCATTCTCCATTTGGAATAACCATCCCCAAAATCTTGGATCTGTATAGATCATGATTGCATGCGGTTTGTAAAAATTTAAACATTGTCGAACAACATTTTGATCACCATACCCATTTACTGGATGAATTTTTAAATATGCGTCTTCAATTCCAGTCCTCTTCTGCATATCCTCATTCATATCTATCGCTTTATCAGCGTCTGGGTGATTTATTGCACCACCAATTTGAACCCAATTAATTTGATGTAAAGTTCCCATAACAAATTCACGTGACATATTACCTACACCTGATGTCATTCTTAGATCATCACTTAGCAGTAATACTGTCTTTCTTTCTTTTTGTGGGAGAACTTCGTATCCATTACGAATATCACCGTTCTTCATTTAGTAACCTTTTTTAAAGTTTTCTTTTAATTCATCAACATCTTTTATAGTACTTTTAAACTCTGGATCATTTAAGAAAAGATACATTGACCTATTGACAAGTTTTTGTAGTGTCATATTCTCTGTTTTACTATCTTTCCTAAAGTCCTTATACAGCTCTACAAGTACTTTAATCGATGTTAATTTCCAAAAATCATGTGTTTGTGACATAATTATAACATCCTTTTCAATATATATTATTCTTTAATATATATCATGAAAAATTATTAAAATTTACTTTTTATATATACTATCGTAATTTGGTGAATCATTTCTTTTTTGATGTTTGACTGCAGGATGCCCTGTTTTATCGCGACCAATAAATTCGAAATGATCTGTTAAGAAGGTCATAGCTTGTATGATTCCCTCAATACCACTTTGTGTTACTGTAAACCTGGCCTCTGTAACGTGTCCATTTGGGACATCTAAGAAAACTCTTTCTTTTCTGCATACATCCCAAATTTTTATCATAGTCTTTATTCTTAATTTATCACTGTGACTGTCGACAAAATTTGCAACTGTTGTCATATCATCTGCTTCATCACAGTAAAAACACAATACAAAATCCTTTGTTCTAGAAATTGTTTGTATAATAAGCTCCCAAACTGGGTCTCTATATTCTGTTAATATAAAATCTGCGGGTATTCTAACAACTGGTATCATGATTTTCCTTTATCGCATAATTCTGGCTTATCTGCAAATTCACACCATTTACATTTATTTTGTACACCAAGTTTCTCATAGTTCGTCTCTGTATTATAACTTCCATCTTTATTGAAACATTCACTAATAAATAGGTCTACTTGTTTAAAAATCCTGTTAATTGATACACCTGCAGACGGTGGCTCAAATCTTTGAATGTATTTTGTTGGAAAGTCTGAGTTCTCCCATACCAGTCTTTTAACAATAATGAACTCTACATCTACCATTGAAATATCAACACCATATTTTTCAGCTGTAAATTTCTTATAAAATAAAAGCTGTCCTCTCTTCATTGGATCTGTCTTTTCTTTTTTCCATCCTCGTGTTGATGTCTTAATATCAATGACCTTAATCCTACCTGTATTCGTATTTCTCATAAGCACATCAATGTAACCTAAAACATCAACAGTCTTATAAGTCGTCTCTATAGGAACCTCAACACCTAATAATTCCCAGCCTTTCTTGCTAAAATAATCAGCTCTATTTCTCTTAAACCAATCAAGCGCCTTTGCTCCCTGAACACAGAACTCAGTTAACTGTTCCTGTGTAGAAAAATGTATTCCGTTTGCATTTTTAACACCTTCACTATAATGCCATTTAAGTCTATCAACAAGTAAATTTGGCAAGTCTATCTCATCAGCCTCTTTAATAGACACAGAATACATTTTTGTCAAATATGTCTGTAGTGTATCGTGAAGTGCCTTACCGTATACTGTGAATATTGAGTCTGTGAAGGTTCTTAGATTATCAATATAATTCAGCTTCCACTTATATGGACACTGTGTATACGTCTGTACTTGTGACCAGCTAATTCTACCCATTTGTTACTGTCTCTAAAAGAATCTCTGCAACTTGATAAGGATCTGCATTTGCAGCAGGTCTTCTATCTTCAAAATAACCTTTATTTTGTTTTGCAACTTGCCACGGAATACGAACTGATGCTCCCCTATCTGATACTCCCCATTTAAATGTATTTATGTCACACGTTTCATGAAGCCCAGTAAGTCTCATCTCATTGTTATGACCATATACTGCAATATGTGATTCAACACTTCTTTCTAATTTTTCCATTGCAGGATAAATTGCCGCTTCATATCCGCCCTCTGATCTCATCTCTCCAGTTGAAAAATTTGTATGTAATCCTGCTCCGTTCCAGTCTCCTTGTACAGGTTTTGGGTGTAATGTTACAGTAACACCATGCTTCTCTGCTACACGATATAGAATATAACGTGATAGCCATAGGTCATCACTCATTTCCATTAATCCACCTGTTCCAACTTGATATTCCCATTGTCCCGGCATTACTTCAGCATTCACACCACAAACCTCCAATCCTGAATAATGGCATGCAAATAAATGCTCTTCAACAATATCACGACCATAAACTTCATCAGCACCCACTCCACAATAAAACGGTCCTTGAGGTGGAGGATAACCAGCTTCTGGCCAACCTAATGGACGTCCATCTTTAAATAATGTGTATTCTTGTTCAAATCCAACCCAGCAATCAGTTCTATTATATGTTATCATTGAGTCAGTTAGTGCTCTTCTTGTATTTGTTTCATGTGGTCTACCATCAGTTGTTTCAACTTCACATAATACTAACCATGCCTCTTCTTTATTGGAATCACATACCCTAAACGGATCCCTAACATATTTAGCAGGAACTAATACACAGTCTGAATCACTTCCATCTGCTTGGTTCGTTGAACTTCCATCAAATCCCCAAACAGGTATGTCCATTTTTTTAATTGAACTACCTAATACTTTTGTTTTAGCCCTTAATTTACGTGTTGGTTCAGTACCATCTATCCAAATGTACTCTAAATAAGTCTTCATATTATTTCCCCCATTTTCCATTTTTTACAATTGTAGCCATAATGCCATAGTTACTCACGTCTAAATATGCGTCTTCAATAGGCTCATCACTAACTGCAGCACTTCTACCACTCATTAATAAAGTTTTTAACCTTTGAATTTTATCATTCATACGAAACCATAAACCTGTAAGTGATAAGTTCACTTCATCTTCTGTCTGTAATTGTGTACCTACAGAAATATTTCCTGGGCCATAGTCATGCTGTTTGCGACAGAACAATTCATATTGCTCTTTTTGTAAACGTTTAAACTCTTCAGTCATTTGAGGATATGCAGTTTCTATCACATCAACAGCAGATGTTTTTCCATTCACCCTTACTGACCCTCCTGATTCTTTTATGTAACTCATTTTACTTCCTATATATTGCTTCTAATTTTTGCCATGTATGAGAATTCTTATGCGGCATTCTCTCTACCATGTCTGATTCTATTCTGACAAATCGCTCTTCTTCATCGATAACAGCGAATATGTATCTATCAAATAATCGATCATTTTTCTGTAACCAATATCTACTCTTCTTGAAACCTTCTTTACAAGATTTAACTTGAAATCTCATGCCATCATCACCAATTAAATCTGCTGGTGCGCCCGGTGCAGTTGACCATTCAATTCCCAAATATTTACATGCTGCTATTTCAGCAAGATTGCCTATAAATGTATTCTCAGTATTATTCCAATTTTTAAGTTGTGCAGCTTTCTTATCATCTTCCTCTATTTTATAGAGGTATCTATTTACTTTTTTCATAATCTTTTACAACCTATTTTATTATCATTTAAAAAATCTATTCCTGCTATTGTCCTATAATATTCTTTAATATACCATACCTCTTTTATTCCAGATGCAACAATTAATTTTGCGCAATCCATACAAGGTGAAACTGATGTGTATAATATTGCACCTTTTGTTGATACTCCATTTTGTGCTGCATAACCTATTGCATTTGTTTCTGCATGTAATTCATTAAGAGGCGACCAGTCATGATGATTTTCACCATTTGTTGGTAATGCACCAAAAGCATATATTTCATTACAATGTTTTTTTCCTGCTGGTACACCATTCCAACCTGTTGATATTATTCTGCCATCTCTTACTATTATGCATCCAACTTGTGTTGATTCACACGTAGACATTTTTTCTGTCCGTTTTAATATGTCAATAAAATATTTTTTATAATCTGGCATTATACTATATGTGCAGAATGAATTGTTACAGATAATGTTGTTTCTTTAGGTATTTCATAGTCTTTCATACCAATTGCTTTTGCACATTCACCACAAAGATACTTTAAGAATTTATAGTCGTGTTCAAATATATTTACAACATCTGATGATCTAAGTGTTGCATAAAAGTTAAGCCTTCCACCAATAAGCAAACCATTCTTATCTTTTTCACCGTCTCTATACATCATGTGAAAGAGTGCAATGCATGTATCATCAGTGTAAATATAACGCCTAGTGGTTTTAGGGTCTTGTCTAGTGCTGTAAGGATTATCACCAATATTTTCTTTTGTAATTGTAGTTAACATTTTTGATAATATCTTCGTATAATATTCTTTTTCAGATTCAAAATCAAATGCATCATTTATTGCTGTCATAAATCCTGCACCAAGATCAACTTCAAATCTTAGAGGATAAGCTTCATTGTCAGATGCAACTGCATTTAATAAAACTTCTTGTGGTATATTTTCACCTGATGTCTCTAAATACTCTAAAGCTTCTTGCAAAGGCTGATTAGATCTAATAACTTTTATAGTTGAAAATTTTCCAAACTCCTTAATTACAGTTTCATAAATATTTGTAATTGCAATTACATCTGCCCATCTCTGTATTTCATCACCTCTGTCATTATATCTTCTTCCTAGCTCATCTATATCTGGCATTAAAATTATTGTTCTATTATTAAGATCATTTAACTCATTCCTAAGTTGTCTTTCTAGCAGCTTAACGTTAGGTCTATCATAATAAGTTGAGTAGACCATAGCACTCATCGTTGATCTATCTATAATATTGTATTTATTCTTTGTCTCTTTATGTATTTGACTCATCAATGTTGTTTTACCTGATAAGTCTGGACCTTCTAATGTTACATTTTTCAAATTTATCATATTAGAATCTAACACTTTTTTTTGTTATTGTAAAGGTATTATTTTAAATTTTGCTGCATTTGTTGACATACCCCATTGTGAATCATTATGAATATCAGCTAAACAAAAGGTATATTTATCAGGCTCTTTACCTTCGTGGAAATCACCCCATACACGCAACCATCTTGTATTATTTTGGTTATCAATTATTTTTAAACTCCAAAACACCCTATTGTTCTTGGACTTCTTTTTAGTTTTATCAATAACAGAAAACCAACCTTGCTTTCTAGTACCTTCTGGTATATCAAATGCGCATGGGACATTATGTAATCTTATTTGATCCATAACTTCATCTGGGAATACGAGGTTGTTTTTTATAGTTGATGTCATTGTTGCATAATTCTCAATCTTTTCCATCCTAGTCCAATCAGGAACATCTGTATATTTTCCAAATAATCCGTCGATATGATCTGTCGGGAATTCACCTTGCTTTTCAAGTTTTTTACGTTGTGTCTTTGTTAATCCTGATATATGTTTCCTAAGTGTGTCATAATTCTTTTCATCTGTCAATACATGTAATAATTGATTATGATTATTTAATGTCCCATTAGTAAACTCCTCTAGAGAACCTAATGCCTCAACTGTACATAAAGATTTTATTGCAGATTTATTAAACTTCGTCCATCTCCAGTTACCTTCAGAATCATATAACAATTCTTTAATATTTCTAAACGGTCTCAAATCCATAACTTCATTCATTGCAGCATCGCCAACACCTTTAATTGAAGACAAGGGAGGAACAAATGCATTTACCTCAGTTGAATATTCCCACTGTGTACCTGAATAATTTATATCAGCATCAACAATTTTATATCCGTATGATTTGATCTCAGCAATTGTTTTTGTTAATCCATTTGGGTTATTATTTTCAGAATCAAGTATTGTTGCTAACCATTCCTCTTGATAATGTGTATGCAACCATGCACCATAGTATGAATCAATTGCGTATGATATTGCGTGTGATTTATTAAACCCATAAGTTGAAAATGCTTCAATTCTTTCCCAGAGATCTTTTGTTACATTTTCATCAATTCCGTGAATATCTTTTGCGCCTTTAATAAACTTTTCTTTTGCAATCTGTCTTTCATTTTTCTTACCGCCAAGTGAATCATGTGACATTTTAACAAGTGTCTTTCTAAGTTTATCAGATTCACCAGGTGTGAAACCTGCAAGATTCTGTGCTAACATCATAAACTGTTCTTGGAAGACAATATGATTGAATGTTGGTGATAAAACTTTTTTAATTTCTGGGTGGTCGTAAACAACATTGTCTTTATTACGTTTCGCTTGTACAAATTTTTGATGTACATTTGCTTTAAGCGGTCCGGGCCTGTAAATTGCTGTTAGTGCACCTAGCGTTTCAATATCAGTTGGCTTTGCCTCCAAACAAAATCGTCTTGCTCCATCTGCAGTGAATTGAAATATTGCTGTTAGGTGTCCGTCTTCATACACATGTTTCCAAACTTTTGGATCATCCATCTTAACATACCTACAATTCAAATGCTCATCAAAAAAATCTTTTACATCAAGAAAAGTTGGCTCATCATTACCCTGTTTTTTAAGAATACGTCTAATACAGTTTTCTACATCTCTTAATAATGTCAGACCTAAGAAATCGAATTTAAGAAAACCATTAGGTTCAAGATTCCTAACGTTCATACCTTCAGACCACGGCGTTTGCAATTCACCTCTAACTGATATGATTGGCATGCAGCTCGTAAGATCTCTTTCAGGTGCAATTATAACACCACCTGCATGTCTTCCAATACTTCTATTTTGTAAGAATAAAGAACTAATTTGTCTTTCAACATCAGGATACTTCTCCATAAAATCTTTATATCTTTTTGAATGCTGCATACAATCTTCATGTTTTAACATAAACATTGATTTCTCTTCATTGTCACCACGTGCAAAAGGCATAACTTCTTCTTGTAAGCCTGCAGTTAATTTATTGACATCCATAAATGGGACATTATAAAATTTACAAACATCTTTAAGAAGTGATTTTAATTTTAATGTATTGAAATTTGATACAGGAATAACAGATTCCTCACCATATAATTCTTTTGAAGCTTCGATTAAAACATCACGATCACCTGCATCAGTATCAATATCTGGCCATGATACTTTATGAGGCCCTAGGAATCTTGCCCAAAGTAAACCGTATTCAATTGGATCAAGCTGTGTTATTCCTAGTAAGAAGTTTACAAGACTACCAGCACCTGAACCACGACCGGGACCTAATAACGTCTTTTTAGAAGACTTTTCAAATATCTGATACATTGTTATAAAATATGATTCATGTCCAAGCGTCTTTATATCTGCGAGTTCTTGCTTGGCACGATCAATATATTCTTGTTTTTTGTCTAAGCCTTCACGAATTAGTCCTTCCTTAACCAAATCAACAAGTATATTAAATGCAGGCTTTTCTGTTGTTCCGTGTGAAGGTAATTTTGCAGATTGATCAATCCAAGTATCTTCACATAGATCCCAAGCAATATCATTTGTTCTATTTATTGCATCGCGAACATCAGTTTCATATCCTTTATAAAAATCATATTCATTATAATTTTCAGTAAATTCATCCCACATTTGTTGTGCATTCTTAGGATACAATAAGCATTTTAATTCTTCTTCCTTTGGCAGTATCATCTTTTTTGGATCATTACTAAACCAACCTAATTTTTTATATAGCTCTCTTGCTTCCCAAACATGTGGTGTTGGGTAATGAGAATCAGCAGTGGCAACCAAATTAACACCTGTCTTTTTTGATAGGTCAAGCAACATCCTGTTTGTCATTTGCTGTGCTGTCAATTTATTAAATTGCAATTCTAAAAAGAAGTTTTCTTGTCCAACACAATCAACAAAATAATCTGTCATATTTGTAAGACGATTCATAATTGTGTTATATTTCACAGGATCATTTAATAAATCAGGATGAAATTGATCAAATGTATGATCCTGAAATTCATTATAAATTATACCTGATGCTAAACCACCAACACATGCTGTAGATACTACTAATCCGTCGCCATGCTCTTTGAGCATTTCAAAATCAATACGAGGAAATCTATAAAATCCGTGCTTATAAGACTTCTTTACAAGTGTAAATAAATTTGATAAACCTTTTCTATTCTTTGCAATTACAACAAGATGATAATATCTTTTCCAAGCTGGCTTACCTTTTGATGATTCTTTGGTCTCATTCTCATCTTCAACAATGTGTCCACCAGCCTCAATTTCTTTTTCAGCATCAATTATAACTGGTGAGTTAACTAGCTTCTCTTTTCTTTTAGCATCTCTTTCTGCTTGTACAGCTTCACGATGAGCTTCATACTGTTGTTGCCATGTTTTTATTGAGGGTATAAAATAAAATTCAACACCATACAACTGGCGATATTTCTTACCAGATTTCTGAAGTATATTAGCGTGAGCATTTGCATGCCCTAATCCATTACCATTTCCATGATCAGTGATTGCCCATGAATCACCACCTTGTGGGTCACTTGTTATAAAATCAATATGATCTGAGGGGTAACCTATTGCATCGAATGTACTAAATGTTGTATGTGAATGTAAACCAGTAAATCTGTCTGGCGGCACTATATTCTTTAATGACACATTAGCTCCTATTTATTATATTAGAATCTAGCCCTTTTTTACGTAAAAGTAAAGGCTTTTATAGTCTTTTTTCAACTATTTTTGATTTGTCTTTAAACATATTATAAATATCTTCAAGACTAAATCCATTGACTATCATTAATCCTAATAAAAATTTCATGACATCAATGCTTTCTTCTAAGAGTCGTTCTCGTGCGTCTGTTGGAAGATTCATCTTTTTGTGCATCTTCCAATCAACCTCATTTAAAACCTCAGTTGCTTCTGCAATTAAAGCAAGTATGTATTCTTTATTCCATTTTACTAATAATTCTTTGTCATCTTGAATTTGCTCTAAAGTAAGATTCTTAGTGTCAAAGAATTTTAAAGTAAACTTTTTTTGTAACTCGTATATTTCTTCTAGCTTATCCAACGAACTCATCACCTGGTTTCCACTGACATCCTGTTAAGCCTCCAGCCTGTAATGCGCCAAGCGTCCTCAATATCTCATCAGCACTTCTACCAGTGTCTAGTTCATTACATGAAACATGCTTTACAATATTTTCTGGATCAATTATAAATGTTGCCCTTAAACATACACCTTCATCATAATCTACAATACCAAGCTCTTCTGAGAGGTTTAACCCTCTATCAGCTAATAGTATATGTTCGATCTTGTTTAGATCTTCATGTTCTCTTTTCCAGGCTAATTTACAATATTCATTGTCTCCACTTATACCGTATACATCAACCTCACGCATGAGTGCATCCATACCAGTAATTTCAGTTGGACAAATAAAAGTAAAGTCTTTTGGATAGAAATAAATTACCTTCCAAGTATCTGGTAATTCTGTGCTATCTACTTCAACTATTTGATCTCCTTCTACACCAGTTAAATTAAAATCTGGAAAGACATCATTTACTCCTAACATTATTTTGCTCCTTTAGACAAAAAATCATAACGCTCATATGCTGCTTGTCTTAGCTCTTCCAATTCTTTGTCAATTGAATTAATAATTTCTACGAATGTATTTCTACCGCCTTCTGTGCCATTCAATTCATCACGTCTTGCCTGATACAAAAAGTCCATTTCATTATACTCAAACTCATCAGAATCATCATCAGGGAAATAAAGATTTGTTCCTGTTCCTGTACGTGCTGTTGAAATATAATACCTTGCAGGTGTATGAATATCAATACAATCTACGATCATAGGATATGCACGAACTAATTCGAGCCACATGTAATATGCTACAACATTATCTTCTGTAGGCTGTATTTGTTTATCAATACGCGTCCTAATAAAAGCCATCACGTCACGTATATTTCCACGTGTCCAATAAAATGTGCTTAAACATTTTGGAAGAATATGGCGTGCATCCATAATTGAGATTTCTTTTGTGTCAACCATATCCGCGTATAATTGCTTACCATCCTCAACAAGTTTTTTATATCTCTCATAATATTCTGGTGAATTTATAATTGCATGAGGAACTAGTGCCTTATCATTACGTTGTGATCTATCACCTGTACACTGTGCTGAAAAACTAAATGCACGATGTCTGATTAGGTGAGTAACAAATTGTGTATCAACACCACCAATTGTAAATGTACAATTAATTGTTTCAAAAGCAGTTGGTAATAATTTACCTCTAAAAAGCATCCAGATCATTTTATCTTTTTCATAATCTGATAAGCTTCCTTTATTAAACGGCTGTTCAGCCCATGTTGCAGTACAAAAGTCTGGAATATAATTTCTAAGCTCTTCAAGCGGTGGCGCTGAGACCAGCTTGACGTCAATTGAATCTAAATGATCTTCAAATTCTGTGTTAACAGGGTCATTTACTCCAAGACTAGTTGGTAGTGATACTACAGGTAGGTCATTATTTTTTGGCATTTTTCCTTCTCCATTTTTTTAAATTTCTTTCGCACTGTATAACTCTTTCAGCTGCATTCTGTGCGACTTCTTTCATGTAGCCTTTATTTCCAAGATCCATTTCTGCTGTTGCATATTGTACACAACTTAAATTATCTGCCATCTTTACGATCTTTGCTTCAACAGAATCCTGATCTTCAAATGTTTTAAATTCAGAATACCAGTTTGGATATTTATCACGCATAATTACGTACTCAGCTTTTGTTACCTCGTCAGCAAGCTTTGGAAAATTACGCTTTACATCATGTGTAACATCAGATAAGTGTAACTCTGGTATGTCGTGTACCAACGCCATCTTAAGTGCTTTTTCTAAATTGAACTTGTAATCATCGTGTAACTTTAAGGTGAGTACAGCAACAAAATATGAGTGTTCAGCTACTGATTCATTGATTATTTTAAATTTATTATTATATCTTGTAAGTGCTTTTAAGGTGTAAATATTACCTATAAAATCACTCAACGAAACCGACGTATTCTTTTTCATATTTTGGATTATCCATTATCCCTTTAACATGTTCTTTTAATTCATTAACATTTGTTGCAACAGCTCTTCCACTACGAGAAAGCATAAGGTTAAAATTACCTGTCAAGCCTTCAGCATAATAAACTATTGGAACACCTGATGCATATGAAAATCCTGCTTCAAATATTGTCCCAAGATCTTTATCACGTGTATTGCACACAACAAATTTACCACTTGTAATTGCATCAACGTTTCCTTTGAATATCATTTCCTGTTCTTCTTTTGAAGCATCAGGTTTAGCAACAATTTCATCTTTTGGTGAAAAGTATTTTACACCCAACTCATCGAGTGTAGATTTTATATTTTCTAAATCACGTGCTTGATTTTCATTAAACCAACCACTAGCGATATAACAGTCGTAACTCATTTATAACTCCTTTACTATAACCATTTTTTATATATATGGTGTTAATTTCTCAAAATATATATTTTTTTTAAATAATGCAAACATCTCCATCACAAAACTTTTCAGCCTCTGCATCTTCACCTTTCATTTTAGCAAATGATAAATTTTTAAGCTTCTTGCTCATTTTATTATATTTTTTCTCATCAATTGCTTCATAAGGCATTTGCTTATATGCACCTGCATCAAATCTTGGAAGACAACTAATACCCTTTAACTGATATTGAAAGTAATTTAAGCACTGCTCTAATTGATCTGCCTCTTCGGCTGGATCAAATGTAACTGTACAGCTGACTTGATTGTCTGCCCAATGTCTCTGCATAAACGCAGCAAGGCTAAATTGTTCCCATACAGTCAATTCCTTAGCTGTTCTGATTCCACCGCCTACATCAATTGGTACTTCAACACATACAGTAGAGTCTTCAGATCCAAATGCTGGTTCTATTTTATATCCAGCTGCTTCTAAGGGTTGTAATAATTCTGATTGATTTGATAATCTCATTCTTCTAATATAAAATCTAGATTCTGGATAATGTACACCCGGTGTAGCGCCTGCTAATAAAGATACTGTTCCGCTCGGTTTAACTGAAGTTGTCTTTATTGATTTTGGTATTGCAAGAAAATCTGAATAGACATCATCTAGTCTTTGAATTTCATCATATCCAGATTCTAGCCACTCTCTTAATTCTCCAACTCCTCTATATGTCAAAAATTGAGCAACACCACTAACAGAACAACCAATCCTACGATTACGTAACATCACCCTATTTGTTTCTGGCCAATGAGTTTTTCCAAGTGTAACTGTTTTAGCATATAAATAAGCATATTTGAGTGTTCTCTTATAATCATCAAGTGATTCATGTGCATAAGGAAATGTCTCAACAAGGCAACATAACTCATAAGACTCCAAAGTTTGTTCCAAGCATGGATTACCTCCTGCTGCCCTGTGGTCTTTGTTGTCATGTCCATTTTTCATTCGGGAGTAACCTCTCATATTTTCTAACCAAGCAAAACCTGGTTCTCCATTTAATGAAATTCTTTTACATGCCTCAGAATAATCCATACCTAACTCAGCAAATATAGAATTGTTTGATGTCCAGCCGTATTGATCTCTATGAGGATTTACTTCATAATTTTTTAAATCCATGTATTCATCAGAGTATGGATCACCAAATACAATTTCAGCTGTACGGCGTACGTTTCCTGCTACTACACACTTCCCGATAAGGTTCATTATATCTACAATTGTTGTAGTTGTAATTGGAGCACCAGTATTTCCATCAAGTACTTCTCTTATCATTTCATGAACTTCCTCTAACGGTTCATGTCCACTTGACTGTCCTCCAAAACCTTTAATTGGTTCGCCTGCTGGTCGTATACTTGAATAATCAAATTTAAGTTCAGGTGTGCCATAAAAATAAGAATCAATTAATGCAGCAACAGAATCAACCCAACCTTCACGTGTATCAGGTATCTTATAATAGTCTGGTTCGCGTTTTATAGTAGGGCCCTTTACCATAATTTTTTCAGCACCTTTAGTATCAAACCCTACGCCAACACCAAGCATTGATGCATCCATTAAAAAAGTAAAGGGTTTAGAACCGTCATCTTTAATTGTCTCTGTAGAGACGAAAGCACAATTATTTAATGCAGCATATAAATTTCTTTCTTCTGTTATTGGTGTTCCCATAGCCCAAAGCCCTCTACCTGGAGGTAAGAACTTCATATTAAAAATTCTATCGAACATCTCTTGTGCAGACTTTTGAGCACGCCACGGATTCCATCCTAGCTGATGTGACTCTATCCAATTCATCTGCATTGTGTACGTTCCTTCTACAACCCTTTGTACTGTTTCCCACCATTTTTCGTTTTTACCATCATCCTTAAGCCGTGAATATGTTCTCATAAAAACTAATTCACCTAGACCATTAAAACCAAATGGTGCTTTTTTCCTTTTATACTTGTCTATAAATGCTTGTGATAACTTAAATTTCTGTTGCATTAAAACGTCTCCTTCGTAATGTCATTAAAACTCGATCTTAGCCGCCATTTTAAATAACGAGATATACATTAATTTGTTTCAAAATCTTTCCAATTTTCTTCTTTTGTTTTATTTGTTGGTCTAAAATCATCATATTTTTTGGCAAGAAGTTTTCTCGTGTATTCAGCACCATTATCTTGTTTTTGTTGTTCAGCTTTTCCACTAATTGATGCATTATCATACACATCAATGTGGCCTATAGATGTATTCATAGTTGTTGGGTAGGTCATGCCATCAGGACCAAACCTATTTTTTATCACATGAACACGTCCTGTATTTGCAATCTTATCCTCTATTTTTCTTGATAGAGACATCACAAAATCAGCTGTCATTATTTTTGCGTAAGACTCTGCAATTTTTTCTGCGCCGATTACTTCATCATCTAATGAAGACCTGTTGGACTGTGATGCTGTCCAAACAGGTATTTGAAATTCTCCGCTTAAACCCCTTAAATCTTCATAAATATTTCCTAAGACATGTCGAACTGCTGCATCTTTCATTGTCCCGACATCTCTTAATAAATCAGCATAGTCGACTAATATTAAATCAGGACTATGCCCCATTAATTCTATTGTCTTTAAATGTGTGTGAATTGTCTGTACTGTTGCAGCTCTTGTTGGAAAATATTTTATAATTAATTCACCCTTACATTCATTTTCAATTACTGACTTAACTTCTTCTTTATTATCTTTTATATTTGCAACGGGAACGCCTGCAAAAATTGTTGCGTATCTCATACCAACATAAGCTTGATTTAATTCTAAGGTATAATGAACAACATTTTTTCCTGCCTTTAGAGCATTTACACCAAGAGCCTGTAAGCACCAGCTTTTTCCAATTCCTGACGGTGCTACAACCACACCCAGCTCTCCTCCTGCCAATCCACCATCCATAATAGTATCAACTGCTTCCCAGCTTGTTGGCACAGTATCTCTGTTTATATCATCTAAGATTGAATCAAATTCTTTTACATATTCTAATCCAATATCCCTATGTGTTCCTGCACGCATTGCATTATCAACAACACGCTTTATCTCATCATATTGTCCTGTTTGTAATAAATCTACAGACTTTACAATTGCAGATTTTAACATTTGATTTTTACAAAATGTAACTGTCTCATTTTTAACAAATTCAAGATCAGGTGCTTCTATATTTTTTGTTACTTCACGAAGTTCATCTACTATTGAGTCTCTTAATAACTCTGTTGATACTTCATTTATTTTAACTTTTAATGCTGAGAGTGTTGGTGTAACTTTATACTCATAATAATATTCTTTAATTTGCCTCACTAGCCACTGTTTTGCTTCTGTGTCAAGAAGCTCTGGCTGGATCATATCATATATTGTAATTGCAAATTGTTGATCTGTTAATAGACTTGTGATTATCTTTGTCTGAAAAACAGATCCGTATTTTGTTAGTGCATCATTTATCGGTGACATTATTTAATATTAAATCTAATTTGTTAAAACTGTCTTGCAACCAAACGTCAGGATTTCTGATTGCATGATCAATTGTGTCTTCTAAAAACATTTTATGGACCTTATACTTTACTAACCTTGAAGATCCATCTCTTACCTGATCTATAATTTGTAACTTCGCATTCCCAGGAATGTCAACATCATGTAACTGCATTAATGTGTAATTACGTTCTAAAATTTCTTTGTGCTCATGTAACTTTGTAACATTTAAAAATTCATCAATATTAACTATTTCTTTATTTTCCAAAAATGGGAATTTTTTTCGTATTGTTTTTAAACCTAAACCCCTAACACCATTTATATTGTCAGATTTATCACCATCAATTATCCTATAGTATACAAAATTTTCAGCAAGTATTTCAAACTCTTCTTCAAGCCTCTTTCTATCATAAAGTATTTTTTTAGTTGGTGACCATACTGTTATTCTATCATTTATTATCTGATAAAAATCTTTATCTGTTGACATTATGGTTATTTTAGAATCATTCAATACCTGTTTTGCTATGTACGCAATACTATCATCTGCCTCTATATTTTCTATTGATATTACTGTAACCGGCAGACAGTTTAGATACTCGATTAAGCGTCTAAACTGCCTGCGCATGTTCTCCGCTTCACTTTCCTCTGTTAGTCCCTCAACCCTATTGGGCCTCTTGAGAGGCTTCCTGCCAGCTTTATATTCTGGGAAAATCTTTTTTCTTCTTGCAGATCCACCTTTGCCATCAAATGTTATAATAACTCTTGTGGGTGCAAGAGTTCTAATCGCTAAACCAATTGTCTGTAAGAATCCTACAATACCTCCAATGTGTTGACCATCAGAATTTGTAGCAGGTGAGACAGCCCACGTCCTGATAAAATTGTTTAAGCCGTCAATTATCAGGACGTGGTCATTTACACTATACTCTTTTTTAGAATGATCGCCTATCTGAGATAATATTTCTTTATATCTCTTACGCATCTGGGTTGACTACTTCGTCTGTAAATTCGACATCATCTATGCCTCTCTTATCATCATACTGAAGTATACTAGCATCACAGATTTTTTCATAGAGAAATTCTTTGAAGCCATCTATTTCTTCTAGCTTATCAGTAAAGTCTTTTGATAAGAATTTTACAGGAGTACCGTTATAGTCAACAGTATACCAAGAGCCAGCAACTTGTGCAACCTTAATATTCTTAAGTGTTTGCAACCACCCTCCAGCATCGTCAATACCACGATCAAAATACATTTCGTAATCTGACTGCCTTAATGGTGGACCAATTCTGTTCTTGATAACTTTAGCGCTGCATTTGTGTCCAATCACATTTTGTTCTTTATCTTTAATCATACCCATATTCTTTAATCGTATACGAGTCGAAGCGTGAAATGGAAGTGCCAAACCACCACTTGTTGTATACGGATCACCAAACATGACTCCCATCTTTTGACGAAGTTGATTAGTAAACACTAATGTTATATTATGTCTTCCAATCATTTGTGTGATTTTACGCATTGCTTTAGAGATTATGATTGCCTTTGATGTAGCCCAACCATCTTTATCGTAATCAGACGACATTTCAACCTTAGTCGATGCAGCTGCAAGACTGTCAACCAGAATGGTTACGTATTTGTCTTTATCAGATTCTCGTACTTTAGTTACAATGTCTTCGATTCCTTGAAATATATCTTCAACAGTTTCCATGTGAAGATACAGGATATTCTTTGTATCAGCGCCAATTGCATCTAAAAACTCCTTACTAACTGAAGTTTCTGTATCAATATAAACACCAATTCCACCTTTTTTCTGTGTCTCAGCAAGTATATGCGCACCAAGCAGTGATTTTCCGGAAGCTTGAAGACCATTAATCTCCGTTATTCTTCCCACTGCTATTCCACCGTTCGGCCTATTTGATATTGCTAAGTCCAGTAAAGATGATCCTGTAGATATAAAGTCATCTATATCTGTTGGTGTGTCATCCGACCCATCTAAAAAGAAGGCAACTTTTTGCCCTTTTATTTTAGAATTTAGACTCTCTGCTAGCTCACTAGCAAGGACATCACGTCTCTCGCTCATAGCGGTCCTCCTATAGTTTAAGAGTTAAACAGATCTTCGAAAGCTGAAGAAACGTCTTCAGTCGCTTGACCATTTTTTGATTTAGTAGTCTTTGAAGTATCAACAACATCATCATCTTCTACATCATTCTCTTGGCTTAACCAAGCCTCAAGTGCTTTTTGAAGATCATTGTACTCCAACTCTGTGTAGATGTCTGTGATGTTTCGTTGTGTGTCCTTTACTACTTTCATAACATCGGCATTCTCTGTGAGAGGCGTCTGATTAGGTTTTACCCTGATAGTCGTCATCGGGAAAGCACGTCCTGTTTCTTCGCTAGTTTTAAACTCAACGACAATATCACGACCGTTTACTGGATCGGTAATGTCACCGTAGTCTGGATCTGCGATAACAGAAAGTAATTCCTGATATACCATTTTTCCGAAGCCCCAGAATTTTACACCTTCATTCTCCTCACCGCGAACGATGACAGGAGCGTAGGTACGCATCTTTGCTTCTATTTTTTTACCAAGCTGATAGTCTTCTTTATTACCAGAAGTCTTTAGCTTAGTTGCGAACTCTTCAATCGGATCTGGACGACCAAATGAGATTGGTGAAAGATAATTCTTTTCACCCATATCATAATGGAAGTAGAGCTCAATGAAAGGATTATCCTTATTAAATTTATAAGGCACAATTCTTATTTGAGTCTTACCCGGTGAGGGTTTCCATAGATTTGTAGTTCTTTGATTTGATTGTTGTAGTTGTGATAACCTGGATTTTATTACGTCTAAGTCCATTATCATTACTCCTTAGTTAAGTGTTCATTATTCATTTAATACGTTTATATATATTATATAACATTTTCAAAAACAAGTTTTTTTATAAAAAAAGAGCTCTAGCATTTATAATTTACGTCTTCATCATTGGTATATAGAATATGTATCGGGCCAGAGCTCTTATGTTTTATGGAAATTTTTGGGGATGTGAGATTTGCGATCACTCACAACTTCTAGCTCAGATTTTTCTACCTTGTTCCCTTCACCCGGCGGTTAAGCCAGTTCTCCTCATAAGTGTTACCTTACATCTGAGCGAGCACAACCTCTGTTAGGAGCCTTATCCCTCTAAGTTTGGATTATTCAGCCAGCTTGGTGGGGTTTCAGTTTTACCCTTACCCACAACAAGGTCAAAGAATCGCTGTTCTTTAAGTTTTTCTAGAAGTACATACCCTCAATGCTGTCGCAAGATATTGTGCATTTCGCCCGAATATCAATCCACTATAGATCTGAGGTTAGATTGCCTTATGAGCTTCTTTATCCACTCATTGTTCAGCCAATCCCATACAGAGTTAGCAACTCCTCTGTACTTTCCAAAATTCCAATTTTCAAATAGCATCACAAATTTGTTTGTGATATTATATATATACTACTGTACTTTCAAAATGCAGTTTTTATATATGTTTTTTAATCCAATCTTTACACCAACTATCAAAATCTCCAGTTGGTTTCCATCCTAAAATATTTTTTGCTTTAGTAATATCTGCCTGTAACTCTCTTGGTTCTATAACAGGATCTCTGTGTATTCTATCACAATCAAATAAGTCAGCAACATGATTTACAGATTTACTACTTCCTGCACCAATATTAAAGACCTCAAATTTATCTAAGTTTGCATAAGCTGCCTTTATATTTGCATCAACAACATCACCAACATAAGTAAAATCTCTTCTCTGCTCTCCATCTCCATTGATTGTTAATTTTTCACCATTAATAAGCTGATTTAAAAATATTCCCATAACTAAACAATATGCGCCTTCAGTTGGTTGTCTATCTCCATAGACATTAAAATATCGTAGAGCAACAGTCTCAATACCATAAAGCTCATTAAAAATTTTACAATACTGTTCTCCCATTTGTTTATTGAGCGCATAAGGGCTTAGCGGATTCAATTCATGGCCTTCAACAGCAGGTAGTGTTTTTGGATTTCCATACACAGAAGATGATGAACTAAATACAAATCTTTTTACATTATTATCTCTACATGCCATTAATAATTTTAATGTCCCTAAAACATTTACCTCATGATACCGAACAGGATCTTCAATTGAAGGTTGTACCCTTGGCATTGCAGCTGTATGAAAAACTACATCTACGCCATCAAAAAAATATTCTGCATATTCAAATTGTTCATCATTTGAAATATCACACTCTATGAACCTTGCTTTTTGATTTAGATATTTTTCAGTACCTGTTGAGAGATTATCTATGACTATTACTTCATGATTATGTTTAATTAATTCATCAACGAGCGTACTTCCTATAAAGCCTGCACCGCCTGTAACAATTACTTTCATAACATTTATCCTTTTATTTACACATTGACAATTTTATATAGCTTTGTTTTTACAGCATTGAGTCCCTTGTCATTTGTAAGCAGTAAGCTATTCCTGTACTCTGACCAATTTAATGAGAACTTTTTATCCAATATGCCATTATTAGCCTTCCTTATTGCTTCATTTAATGCATTAATTGTATACAGCGTATTGGTTTCTTTTTTACGATGAATAGCCATCGTCTTTGAGTTTTGTATAAAGTCATCTGTCTTTTCTACATTATATGTACATATTAAAGAGTCTGATTCATCTAAATTCTCAAATACATAAATTTTATTGAATACGACAGTTGTTCCTAACTTTATTAACTCTATACAGTCATCTAACTCATATTTTGAGCAAAATGTGCATAGTAATTGTGTCTTCATTATAGTAGCTCCTTGATACGTGGATCTATATTATCGGGCAATTCAAATTTTGTAAAATATCGAACCTCTTCATGCTCATGACTTTTAATTGGAACTACAGCCATCTTGAGTTTTGATTCGTAAATATAAAAATCGCCTCCTCTAGAATTCTTTTTCTTTGTAAGTAAGCTAATAGGCTCATTGATATGTGAGCCTTTAACGCTAACTAAAACTGATACCTCTTCAAGTGTTTCACGACATGCTGCGTATATGGGCGTCTCTCCGGGATCCACTTTTCCTTTGGGAATGCCCCACCACTCTTCTTCTTTAACTAAAATAATTCCCGCTATTTCACACCTTAGTATGATCCCAGCAGTATCTACAACATTTCCTTCCATTAGTAAATCCTTTAATTTTATCATTAGCAGTTAACCAAGCTTCCTTCAGCATCCCTCTTTTTATTTTTAAATCTAGAAGGAACCTTATTATTTGGTTTTCCACTTTTTAACCACCCTGCAGCGAATTCAAATTTTATGTATGCCTTACAATCCATTCCATCTGTTTCACTCGTAGTTGCATTTCCATCTTTATCTTCTTTCCATACCTCATTTGTATATAATTGTATTGCGCCTGCATCAAGCTGTCTATTATAAACATCAGCCTGTACTTTTCCAAGATCATAGTACGCTTCATGTTTCTTTCTCATGAATGCCTCTTCCTCTGGCGTAAGAGCTGGCTTTCCAGCTTTAGCTCTATCTCTTTTTACTTTATCAACAGAGCTGTCAACTCTTTTTCTTCTTTCTGCAATGTGCTCATCACTTGTAACATCAACATCATACTTCTCAGCTTGTTTCCTTACATTATCATGTGCTGCATCAACCTCTTTTTCAGTTGGCTCGGTTTGACCTCTGATACCGAATATTTCATCGTATCCTTTGTCTGATAACCATGCTTGATCTTTTGCAACTTCATCTGCAGATATTCCATCCATATCAACAAATTCTGTTAGCTCAACTTTTGTATGTGTTGAACTAGCACCTCCCTCACCTTTCTTAATGCTTCTATTATCAACTGATATAAAGATTGCTTTCATTTTTTCTACAATATCTTCAGGTGTATCATTTTCAAAATCTGGTTGATTTTCTGTATCTGGGAATGTAAGTACATCACCAAGTGGGAAATTCCCTGCTGAAGGAAGGTAAGCTACACTACCTCTATTTAAGTGCCTCATATATGATAATGTCTCAGCTAAGTCCGCATACCCTGTTGAAAAATCAATATCATTTTGTATCGCTGTTGCTAGCGACATTAATTCAGTCTCATATTCTTCCTGTGATAATGGTGGTGACTTTAATTTATTAAGTCTATCAATAATTTTTTTCTGTGCTCCAGTTAAGTTTCCTCCTGAAAGCTCTTCTAATCTGTTTGCTACATTTTCACCAGTTTTGTTTTTTATTTTATCTCTATTCTCTGGTGTATCTGGTTGAACTCCTGGGATGGGATCTGTACATTTTAAGCTTCCTCCTCCTGCAGCAATTACCTTTTCAATTTCCTTGACAAGCAAATTATGACGTCTTATCGCCATCTTTGCTTTCTCATATTCTTCTTTATTTAGTACACCATCCTTTGTATACGCTTCATCTATTCTTTCTCTTAATTTTTTATCAGCGCTTTTATCCTCACTTGGATCTGGTAATTCTTTTAGAGTTGTTCCTGGATCTTCACCAATTTGAACAGAGCCGTCATCATTTCTCTTCACAGGAACTTCTTTTTCTTGTCCATCAAATAAATTCATTGGTGCCATTTTTTTCTTACCATAATTTGCTTGATCTTTTGTATTTAGTAATCCCTGTCCTGTCTCTTCAAATTGTTCTTCATCTAGTATAGCAATCTCCCTATGAAGTGCAGTATTCTGTCCAAACTCTTTATAATGTAAACCAGTATCGCCTGAAAAATAAATCTTTTTTGTTCCACTTCCTCTGTCATTTCTTTGTATAAGACCACTGGCTTGCATCTCTTGAAGTACTGCTATCTTTTCTTCTTTTGTCTTAGCATTTGCAAAACGTGAAAGCATATCAAGTACCAATTTTGCATTTTCTTTCTCAGGTCCATCAGGCATTTTAGCTACCTTTTCTCTAGCTTTTTCTGTCTTATTATCTGTGTCCTTCTTTGTTTGTTCTGGCGTTGGCATTTTTGCACCGTGATGTTCTTCACCAGGTTGAGGTCCCTTTTTTTCTGGATCTGTCTCACCAGTCTTTTTTATAAAATCAGCTGGCTCTAGGCCTTTTGGTTTTTCCTTATCTTTTTCTTTTTCAATTGCAACTAATTTTCCACCATCATTTTTATGTGTTATACCATCTTCATTTTCTTTACCATAACCTTTTCCTTTCCACACAAGTCCCATCTCTTTGGCTTTTTCTTTTTCTTTATCTTCTAAAGGAGGCTCTTTATCTGTATCTACTTCATATAAAACACTATCAACTATAACGGGATCTATACTATTTTTTAATTCTTTTTGAATCAAATACACGTGATATGGATCAGATAAATTCACCATGCCATTTGTCGTCTGATACGATACACTATCAATAGCATCGCTTATAACTTTACGCAAGTCCATTTAGTCTCTCCGTTATTTCTTCCAATGACCCATAATTAAGGCCAGCCTTTACTTTGACAGGATACTTATTGTCCTGTAAAATTTCTTTTATCTGGAGTACCGTTTTAAGGCCCTCCTTCCTATCTAGATCGAATAGGAAACTATCGTACGTATATAACATCATTCGTGTATTACGATCTTCCAAATATTTATTGATCTTAGTAATAATCTCAATATTTTTCTCTGTTTCGTACGATTGTATAAAATAATTCAATACTTTTTTCTTATTCGGATCAGAAATCTGATCAGATACAAATTGTCTTTTATAAATATGTGATTTGAAGTGTTTATTGTTAGTGAAATAGCCGTATAGGACATCTGCCATTTTTTCTACTTTATAGAAAAATGGGTTATCTTTCTCAGAAACTTGTATATTTCCATACAATATTTGCCAAGATATTTTCTTAGATTCATCATAAGTTGTCTTATAAATTTCATCTGCAAAATATTGATGAAGTGATTGATCCATTGGTACATCAAAATTTAATATTTCTGCTAATAACCTCAGGTGGTATGCATCATAGTCAAACTCAACTAACAAGCCTTTATCAAATCTAGATACAATATTATTCCTTGTATTGTCATGTTTATTAAGGGCACCAAAATTTACACCACGAAATGTATTCGAGGGTCTTCCTGTTGCTGTAAAAATATTATAATTTGTATATCCGTAACCATTCATAAATACTGTCCCAAATGAGTTTGGTATTATTTTAATTCCAGAGCTTTCTAATTTTGCAAATTCATATAATGCGCGATTATATCTTACATATGACTTTGTAATACTTTTAGGTATGTTTTTAATTATCTCGTCAAGTCTATCATGACAGTATTCTAAAACTTTTACAACTGGAATAATTTTATTAGCTTTTCTAAGTGAAAATGTATTCTCATAAATATGTTTAAATACTTCAGGCTCATCTAATACATTATAGTCTAAAGTTTCTAAATAATTGTAAAGCCTAACATCATATCCGTTACACAAACCTGTTATGTGATAAAATTCCTTTACATCATCTACCCAAAATCTTTTGATTGATGATAATAATTTAATGTCTAAATCTGATGAGAATGATTCGCTATGATCAAATATTATATCGTATGTCTTACCCTCGTAATAAATTGATACTGCTATTGACTTTGACTCTGCAGGATGATTTCTATTATCATCACGTGCAAATACAGCACATACACTTTTACCAGAAATACGCTTTAATAAACTCTTATAACCTTTGTTATTTTCTATAACCATTTTATATATATATCAAAAAGTTTTACAAGGATTGTGTTATTTTTAACTTTTATCATTATTTATGAATAATTAATATCTCTTTCAACACCGAAATTATTAGGAGGACATTAATGAGGACAATAATCTTTTTAATGCTAATGGGCTCTTTGGTAGCCCAAGACTTACCAGACGGTGAGAGCCAAAAACCAAAAATAACAACACCATTTGAAATAGACTATTTAGATTTACCAAACCCAGATACTTCAGAATATAAAGGAAAGATATTGGTAAAATTTGTAGTAGATGAAAAAGGGAGAGTTGTAGAACCACAAATAATAGATACATTTGATATTGAATTAAATGATGCTATAATAGATAGAGTTATGGCAATAAAATTTAATCCAGCAACACAAAATGGAACACCTGTGAGGGTTAGGTATAAGCTACCTATATTATTTAAATAATTTAAGAATTTTGGTATCTTGGCGATCTAGATAGTAAACTATCAAATTTACTAAAATGTAACTGATCAGTTGGCAAAACATCTGTTATGCCATTCATATCTGATTCTGCTGCGTCTAATTGTTTCTGATTGAATAACTTTGCCTCTTCTACATCTCCACCTACTTGCCATTTAATTGTAACAAATTTATAGACTGTAGCATTTGTCGTTGACTTTACTTCAAATATCTCACCTATTCCATCAATCTTGCTACGAGCAAATACCCTTTCTATAAATTTATTGTTTCTGTCCATTTTTGCAGATGTAGGATAAAATTTTATAGGATAGCTATCTTTTTTTCTTGCCTTTCCTGTACTGGAATATTTTGCTAACATATCTGTCTCATTTATTTTTTCGATCTCTAATCCTGTCATGACCAATTCATACTGAACTCTTTTTGTTTCTGTTATTTTTTTAATATACTCTTGCCCTTTTCTAACAGGAACTTCTTTTTCGTCTTCGTCTAATTCGTAATAATTAAACTCTCCCTGTTCTGTAATAAATGGCCCTTCTGTTCTTTCTATTGGCATATTATTTTCCTACCTGATATTTAAAAAGTTGCCAAACCTGGTCTGTTTACAGCATCACTACCATCTGCTCTATCAGGAGCTGTTTTTGTTAGGTCCTTTTTCCTTCGAGCTTTTTGTGCCTTCCTTTTGTTCTGATTTTTCAGTTCTTTTTTATCTACTTTAAAAACTGTTTTGAATGATTTCTCCATAGCCTCTCTTAACTTTTGTTCATTTCCAATACCAGTTTGTGTAATAAGTTCATCTTTTGTCAGTTCTTTAAAATTTGCGTTCATATTACCTGTTATCACTGTCTTCCAGCCGCTTGCATCTATTGTGTGTTCAACTCCCCACGTTGTAAAATATGTTGCAGGCGTGAAATCACTATCTGTTGCTTCTGATTTACCTTCAGAATTATATTTTGTTCTAACTTGTTTGTATAAATCTTGTGGAAGATATGCTAATCTAAACATATCACCAATATTTAAGCCTCCAATTCCGTCAAGTGTTATAGTAGCTTTTATTGGTAATAGTGAAACATTTTTATTTGAGCTAGCCCTTAAAAGAGATGTTATAGAATTTTCAGATAAATAAAAGCTAAGTGTTCTGTAGTACCTTGGGTTCATTTCCAATCCTGCTGCATACGGTAATAGAGAACCAGCGAGTTTATCTTGTGTTACATCAGCCATCTTAAGTGGTCCATCTGAAGGTGGGAAAGCATACATATTTAATTCTGAAAATTCTTTTGTGTCTGCTAGCCCCTCATCTTTTATTGAGTCTATATCTATAGTTTGTTGTCCTTGCTCTGCATACTGTGACATCCTACCGAGTGTATTTTGCATCCTATTTGTTCTAGATCTTGGTGCCATCTGATATACATCCGGCGGAATATCATGATTCCACTTACTGCCTTCCTTGAGCCCTTCAGTTGTCAGTATTGGATTAACTACTTCATTAGGCGATACAGAACCATAATGTTTACCTTCTGTTGCATCGTTTTTCATATTTTCCTGCCCAAAAAGACTAGCGAGAAAGCCTCTGTAATTTTCCCCTGCTGTTGCTGATCCGAAAAATTGTGCAACCTCATATGCTTGTTCTTCATCTGAACCTGGTGGTGTTTTCTTTCCTAACAATTGCCCTAGTGGTCCTATATCTTTTTGTTTTGCTAACCTCATTTGATTTTGCTGATATTGTGATACTTCAGTTGTTATTTGTAAATCTTGTATTATTGAGTACATGCCAAAATTTTCGAATACATATGATTTATTTGGATCTGAAGTTTCTGCTTCAGAGACAAGATCTGGCTTCTCACGTGTATCATAAACATAATATGTTTGAGGAATAATTTGATTTTCATATGTGCCATCACCTAATCCTGGGGGTACTTTTAATCCTGCCTCCCTCATTAGTCTCGCTTTACGATGTGCTCTTGAAAGCGTAGAATCCTCATTCCATTCTTCTGCTTCATACTTATCAACTTGAAAAGTCCATAATTCCATACCAGAATTCAGTACATCTGCTAAGTTTAACATTCCTTTTGGTATTGTAATTCCAGGTTGTGCAAATGCACCTCTTATTGCATTTAAATTAATAAGCACATTACGTAAATAACCAGTGTCATTCTCAGGATTCTGATCTGTGTTTACACCCGGCACCCTAAACGGACTAAAATCTTTATTAATAGCAACTGCTAATTTTTTCCACGGATTATCTTTTTCATCACCACTTGAATTTTTTATTTTATCTGGGAACCATGCCTCTGGCGTTTGTCCTGGAAGTATAAAATCCTGCGTATATGTGTATAGATGTTTATCATTCCTTATTTCTTGAGATTTTACAGTTTCACCTGGGTTTGCTGGCAGCTTTATTGATCTAAACTGTGACGTGGCCGACCCATTTAAACCATAGTAAGATACAACATTATCTTCGAACCAGCCCCAAGTAACCCATATATCTGTTCTAAATTGTGAATTTCTAACTGTATTTCCTTTATCATCTTTTATTACAGCTTGACTTCTAAATTCATCCTCATCCTTTACTTTATAAGGATGAAACATTATTATAATTGATTTATCATCTGATACTTCTATTTGTGGATCTGTTGATTTCCATTCTGGTTTATTCTTTTTATTCTCAGACGGGTTCCAAACATTAGGAAAATATTTGTATAATATTTCAAGATCTAAAATATCAAGTCTAGCATCTAAATTAAGCTGTGGACCTTGAAGGTTAATTAACCCTAAAGCCATTGCCCTTGATTTAATTGATTCAGCAAGCTCTGTTGTGTCTTCATTATCAGGATCAGTTGCTTTAAGTTTGTCCCCAAGTAGTTCATAAAATTTTGTTAATATTTGTTCAAAACTGCCGTCTGTATCAGAATCAGTGCTATAAGGTTTAAATGCTTCAATAATATCATCAGGCGTATTTCTTTGTATTATCGTCTCTTCAAATAGTGAACTATCACTTTCTGCAAATACTGTTGTTGTACAATCAATTCCGCCATCACTTCTTAATGTCCATTGTGCATTTGATACAATACCTACAACACCATCCCAATCACCGTACCTATCTTTTGACATTGTATGCCACGGATGTGTTAATCTCTCTCCTCTTTCAGAATATCCTGAATGAAACATATCTGGATCTATCTCTGGTGCACCTTCATCGTTAACTATTATAAAATTTGGTGGAGGATATTTTGTTGAATGTGCTTTATCAGACCTTACCCATCCCCAATCAACGACTATATAAGAACCCATAGATAAAAATGAATTCTTTTGAAATGTTCCAAGATCCTCCATACTCCAGCAAGTCCAAGTTATTTCTAGTTGTCTTACTGCACCGCCATTTTGACCACCATTCCAATTAGTTGCAGTTATACCTGTTATTCCGGGTTCTGTGTAGCCAACTCTATTTAATGTTATATCGTCGCCTCTCTCTAAATTATACATTGCCTCAGGGCCACCTGTAAGATTTGCTGTTGCTGGCCTTTGTTTTCCTGCATTTAAAACTTTTTGTGCATTTTTATCTGTTATATTTTGATTGAATGTTCCACTTATAACATCTATTGAGCCTTCACCCATACCAATCATTCTAGCAAAAGGTGATTTTCCTTCAACAGCTTCCCTAGACAAAGAGTAATCATCAACCTCTGACCAGTCTATATTATGTGAATCTAATACTGGATGATTTAACGCATTTTTAGCGCCGAATGTATTCATTGCCTTAAGTCGAGCGTTTAAAGCAACCTGAATTGGCTCGGCTATATTTCTTCTGAATCTTGCCATTTTACTATCCTGAATTGATAGATTGTAACTTTGATAATATTGATCCTATATCACTTGGTATTCTTAATTCTGTTCCTACTTCTGGTGTTGTAATACTCGGGTCTAATCCATTAGCTCTAGATATTATCCACCACAAGCCGCTATCATTATAATATCTATATGATAGTAGATCTAATCTTTCTCCAACCACAACAATATGATAATTATCAGAATCGCTCTCAGGAATATCAGGATATAGTGTTGGTTTCTGGTATCTTATTCCTGTCTTTTGATCTTTCTTGCCTTTTGTGTATCTGTATCTATTAAACATTAGCTACCCTGCCCAAAGTCTTTAAAAAGTTCTCTGTAATCATTTTTAGCACCGAAAGGTTGATCTTCTGATGATTTTCGATTTGGATAATTATTAAATTTTATATTTCCGGCACCTATTTTATGACCTGTTAACCACGGGAGACCGTAATGTTTACCAGTTGAAACTGGAATATATCCACCAACATGTGTAAAGCCTATTGAAACCTGTATGTGTTTTGTGAATCTTAATCCTGGATCTATTTCCCATGGGCTTGCTTTTGGAAATGTTACAGTGCATTCTGTAATATATCCTAATTGTTTGTGCACTATATCACCGAGTGTTAACCTTATCATAGGTCCTGTCTGTCTTAAATTTGTATCTAAATTAGGATAGCACTGCCCAACTAAATAATTAACTTTTTCTAATAGTATAGGAAATTCTTGTTTTGTCTTTGGAAAAATTTCAAAACTAAAACCGATCTTTCTGTCAACACCCTTATAAATTGCAGATTTTTTTGGTCTTCCAATGTACTGTGATTCTTCCCAATCAGGTGTTATTGTATCTGTAATATCATCTAATATTGCCCTGAATGCTATTGTCTTCTTATTGTATACATCATAAAAGACTAGCGGTACAAAATCTAATTTTTCTGCTTGTTCATGTGCGTTAAATGATTTCTCATTCTTTTCGTGCCCATAAGGTATTGCGTTTACTTTATCAACTTGATCTGTTTTGTAACTCTTCTTTTCTGTCTTGTGAATAGCGCCATACAATATTTTTTGATTATCTGCAACAGGAATACCTGGATGTGCCTCTACAGATAGAACACCTTGTTTTCCAATGTTATAAACTTTTTGTTGAAAATGATCCCTAACACCTGTGTGTTGTGTTATCATCTTGTCGCCAGTTTTTCCACTCTCAGCATTTAACCAATCTTCTCTAGAGCCACCATCACCACCAAATCTCGCTTTTAGTGTTTGATTTATTTCAGATGGGCTTCTTAATGTTTTTTCATATCTTAATGAATCTGCACCGCCAGGATCAACTGTGTTACCTGTATCATCAGCTCCGAGCGCAGTGTATGCAAGAGTATCATGTCCCATACCTGCCCTACTATCGATATTTAATGTTCTATTAACAGCCTGATCTACTAGAGATGATGCAACATTCAAATCAGCCTTGCCGCCTACAGCTAGCGGCACAACGTTATTATTCATTTTTGTTTCTATAAATGGTTCATAATCACCTTTGCCCTGTGCACCACCTAGATTAACAGGAGAATTTTCTCTATTCTCGGCATAAATTGTTTTATTTCTGTCACCATTTAGGGGAACTTGTGTTGTAAAATTTGTACCCTTAGATTTAGAAAAGAATTTAAATTTTGCAGCATTACCAAATGATGTAGCAAAAGCTGATTCACCTGCAGGATGAGTATATCTACTTGTTCCTGTGTCTGTATATTGTACAGCATCACCTTGTGTATCTACATAATATACTTGATTTATGCCTTGTTTTAATGAGGGTGAACCTACGACATTTTGTGACGGTATTATAGGATATGGATCTTTAAATAATGATGTTAAACTATTTTTAAGAGGATCTACTACGTTTTTTGAGAACCATCCACCACTACCTGCTTTTGTTTCTGATAATATAAAATGATCATAGAGGACTCCTAACTTATTATCCTGATCTAAATCTGCAGCAATGAAATCTCCCGGCGCTATTTCTATTGCACCGCCCGTGCCTACAGTGATCCAATCTAATCCTATACCAAGTTTTGGATAGTTATCTAGATAATTTGCTGGTCTTCCAAATGGATTTGGTAATAATCCGTGTCTGTAAACTCTAGCACCAGGAACTAAATTTGATGCGAACTCAATTGAATTAAATATTGGAAACGGGGACGGAACACCAAGTGAGTTTCCTTTTGATATTGCTTCTGTCTGGAGCAATATCTGATTTGTTAAAAATTGTCCCATGGGACCTGGATATTGATCAGTTCCAACAAGGATATTTATGTGATCATCTGTCACTGCATCTGTAAAAATTCCACCACGTGTCATAGAAGAATGCTGTCCTATCTGTGGTGGTGCAAATCTTTCTGGCTGTGCTGCAAGATCCCCTATTCCAAAATCTTTTAGCATTATTGGTATATGCCTAAAGCCGTGTGTAGGATTCTCTGTCATATAATTTAATGACGTAAATATTCCATCCTCATTGATTATCATCTCGTCATACGTTCTCACTATTAAGCTCTTACTCTTTAATGCATCTAAATCATCTGATATTATACCTTGTAATCCTGTTACTATTCCTGTTCCCGCTCTATTATTTACCTGAAATGATTGTGGTGCCCCTATCTTTCCGACATAGTCATCTGCTGTTGTTGCTCCGGGCTTAGAGTTCATCAGATCTGGCTCAATAAACTTCTCTTCTATTTTGTCTCTGATACCAGTAACTGTTCCTCCATTTGCTTGAAATGACTGAGGTAGATTTGTCTCTGGATACTTCCAGCTTTTAATTTTTGATATGTCAAAATCTTTTAGTGCCATTATACACCTTTGCCTATTGAAATATTATTTACAGCACCTTTAGTTCCTAAAGTATTTGCTTCAACATGTTCTAATACTGATATTAATCTTTCTAATCTATCTTCTGTTCCCTTCATAAATGATATTTTGCTACCCAATGCACCATTTGCAAGTCCTCCAAGATAATGATTTGGGACAACCTGTGATCCTCTTCCTAGTGATACTAGCTCTGGTCCTGCCTCACCAACGAGATACGTTCCAGATCTTGCTACAGTTCCACCACTTTCAAGACCAAAAAAAGCATTATTGATTAGATCTAATCCTGTACCTACTAAAAATCCTGCCCCGGAAGAAATAGGAGCAAACGGTCCTCCCAAAAGACCCAAGCCAGCGCCTGCTAATGCAAATTTATTATTATATGCTGTATCAAGTGCAGCTTGTCCGAGGTCTCCTGACTGCTGGTAATTACTATATGCATCAAATCCTATACCTAATGCAGCAGCTGCAGGCCCAGCTCTTCTAACCCATGGATTTTTCATAAGTCCACTCATCCTACCTGCCGGTGGCCTATTTGCTGAAAATCTCATATCAGGCCTACCTGTTGATTTAGCTATTGGTCCTGTAGGTTTGAATCCTCTGCCTCTGAATGCTGATCCACCACCACCAGGCAACATACCCCTAAGACCTTGTATACCTCCGACTGCATTTAGTGCTGCAAGTGCTCCGATAGCCCATAATATTTTGGTTAAAAGATCATTAGTTAGTGCGCCTTGATTGACTAAGTCATTTGAATTCTTTAATTGTTTCTGTGCTTCTGTCTCCATTGTCTCCGCAACATCAGTCTGTCCCCTTGCCATTATCTTTGCCAATTGACCAACATCTGATAATCCTACTGCCTGTGCTAATTGTTTTCTTTGGAAGTAGTCTAAGTTTTCAAAATCTATTCCTGCTAACTGCCGCTGCATTTCTTTTGCCATTGATTCAAAATCATTTCTTGCTGCTGCCTGTCTTGCTGCATCAAAATTAAGATTTTTGTTAAGCATTACGCTTGCAGCCATCTCAGCATTTATCGACGTCTCTAAATCTAATAAAGTGTCTGCCATTGATGACATTGAAGATATTTCCATTCCTGCTTTTCGTGCAAAGACTGCGAGTCTAGACATGCTGTCAGCTGACCCATCAGTCATTGCTGCAAGTGTAGTTGCATTTGCTGCCATATCTGCCATCACAACAGAAGGTGCAACATTATTTGCTGTTGCAAGTGCTTGTGTAAAAACGAGTTGTGCTGAAGCGCCTTCCCTTGTTAGATCAGTTACCTCTGACATCATCGTAGCTAACTCAGCAACCTGTTCTGGCTGTAATCCAGTCTGCATTGCGAGTGCTGCATCACTAACAGCAATTGCTGAATTATTCATCAGATCCATATTATCTGACGCTATTGCAGCTTGCATCGCTGCAGCTCTAACGTCGTCCCTAACACCTGTTAGCAGAAATCCTGCATGTTGTAATGGCCCTAAAGATTTTGTCCAGTTCGCCTCAAAACCTGCAGAATCACTCAGTGATGTCCCTAAAGCCTTTTGTGTCTCTAGCATCCCTTTCGTAAAGAACTGCATTAGTTTTGTTAAGCCAGTCCACACTGCCAATGCACCTAATGACTTACTAGAAAATTGAGCCATAAAGTCTGCCATCTGTTTCTGATAACCTTGTCCTTGCTCTTGTAGAGCACTTAATCTTGCAGTTCTTGCCTGCTGCATCTCTAAATTATTGACCTGTTCTAACTGTATTTCTAATCTTGCTTTTTCTTCATCAGTTAAATTTCCTGTTGCCTCTAGCAGTTGATACGTTGCTTGTATTTCTGATCTTAATTCTTGTAAATTTGCACCTGATAATTTTGTTCTATCTGTTGCTATATCACGTATATCAGATTCTATCGCTAATATGCTTGATAGTCCTCTTGCAAGATCTCCGCCACCCTTACCTTCTCTATTTAATTTAGCAAACTTGTCACCAAGATTTGCAATTGCAAGGCCTGCTTTATTGCCTTGACCATAAATTTGATTTAAATATTTATCTGTTTTTTGATCTGATAATTTTTTAAAACCTCCTGATAAACTATCCATCCCACCATTTATATCTGCGATGCCTTTTACTAGCTTATCAACGGACTTGTCAATGTCGTCAAATCCTTTTTTTAACGTCTTCAAGCGCGATTGTATTTTTCCCTTCTCTAGCTCATTTAGAATTGGCTCACCTTGCCCTTTATTTATCCTCGCTTGAATTTTAGCTTCATCTTTTTTGAGTTTTATATACTCTTTATAATTTTTTAACTGTTGGTTGTTTATACCAGCCATAATGGTTCTCTAAGCTTTAGTTAAAATACGCTGCCATTTTTTCGACATTTTTCCTATCTTTAGGATTCATCTTGGCAACTTTTTTCTTAATCATTTCTTTTTCTTTTTGAATTTTTTTATCAATCATTGCCAAATCTGACTCAATGTCAGCATCTAATTTACTAACTGCTTTTCTTATATTACTTGCTTTTGTATTATCATTTCGTAACTTGGACACTATATACGCACCAACCAATCCTGATATGACTGCTGCTAATGCCACTTCATTTAAATTATGTTTTTTCACGACAAAACTCCCGTTATAAATTAATACAGTAATAATTATCGAGTTTATGGATTATTAACTGGGTCTTTGTATCTTTGGTCCTCTTGCATCACGTGATGCTTTTTCAACACGCTCATTCTCAGATGTCCGTGCATCAACCAGTTTATCTGTATAGAATTTTCTTAAATAAATAGGCATATCGTATACATCTCCGAATGAGAATGCGCCTTCGCTGTAATACGCCAAGTTAAATATCGACTCGTGTATTATCGGTCTATATTCGGGATCTACCGGGAAGGCCAGAAGAAATTTGTTGTTATTGGTAACTGTATCTCATCTGATGCCCCACATGCATCACATAAAAAATAACTTGTGAAATCTACATCAGGTGTAATCTGTACAACATGTTCTCTAAATGCTCTAGAGTCCATAGCAAAAAATTCATTATTAATAAAGTTATTAATAAACTCTTTGTCTGTATTTCCATCAACTGATAAGAGCTGATATCGCAATCTTGTTGTTATCTCACCTGTTGCCTGCATTCCTGCTTTTTGCATCCTATCTAACTCTTGTGTTATTGCCTGCTCATCTGCATGAGTCAATAGCTTAAACTCAACCTCCCTTTCTGAATTAGGAAGTGAAAATTTAAACGAATTGTCAGAATTAAATTGTGATTCATCAACCTCTTTATACGGATAACCCGTTAAATCAAAAGGTGTGTCTTCTTTTTCACCACAAGAACCACATGTTACTTCAACTTTGTATTCCTTGCCGTATCCCAGTATCCTTGCTGAAAGCATGATTGCATTCTTATCACCGATAAGAAGATCACCATAATTGAACTTTGTTATTATAAGAGATTTAAGTAACTCATCAATCACAACACCCTTCTCAATTAAGTTCATAGATGTCAAAATATCCTCTTCTTTTGCAGTCATATACTTTACTTCTACTTTTCCCTCTTTTAGAGGATGCCCTTCAGGATACAAAAGACCTTTACTTGGTAGATCTACTATCTCAGTAGGAAATCTACTCTGTGTTTTCTTTGTAGACATTGTAACTCCTTATGTTAGTCTATTCATACTGTAACTACTTTAGCGACCAGCTTAACGAAAGAATGCCACAACTTTTAGTTATAGCTGCTCACAGATTAAATTTTTTAGAACTGTAATATTGCGTAATCGTATCTAAGTGTCAATTCAATATTAACTGGCTCGTTAGTAGCCCAGTCCAGTGTTCCAAAATTAGCCTGTTGAATATAACATCCAACTAATTGCCATTCTTCAACAATATCGCCTACTGGACCTAATACATTAAATGTGACGTTCTTTTTATAAAAGTCTGAGTACCCATCACGACCAGTTACAGATTCGTGTGATAAACGAATCCATTCCATACACGCCTGTGCGGCTGAAGGAACAACTGGATCATAGAGTGTACAAACTAGCGGTTGCCACTCGCCCTTTCCCTTAACGTAACGTTTTACATTAATATGGTCGAGTGTAATATCTTCAAATTGAATTTGGGGACGGGCTGCAGCTTTGATAGTATATGCAGGTATCCCCTCAATATACATGATGAACCTATTTTGAACCTTTGGTTCAAATTGGGTAAACATTATATCTGTCGGATCTATCAGCTGTGGCATTCTATTTCTCCATTAAAGGTTTATTATTTTCGATAATAAATATAAGAAATCAGGAAAAATAACGGAAAAGAAAAAAGCCCAGATGATTAGTCTGGGCTTTTTATTGCTTTGTTTGTAAGCTGTTAGGCGAATGTTGCCCCTGACGGCTCAACAACAAAATCTAGAACAATAAATTCAACAGCACGTGCTGGCTGTATAAATATCTGTCCTACCAGTTGATTACGATCAATCACATCTGGCGTATTATTTGTGTCATCCATCACAACTCGATAAGCTGAAAGTCCCTGATTGGATTGTACTGAATCTAAATATGGATTCACAATATTCAGGAATCTTGCTCTTGTTGATGCTGTATTGTTTTCAAACAATAAGTAACGTGAAGAGCTAGCAATGAACTTCTTAAGCCTAATTAACAGCCTGCGAACATTAATTCTGTCCAAAGCTGACGGTTTAGCTTGCAGTGTTTTCTGTCCGAAAACTACTACACCTTGACCTGGGAATGAAGCAATTGGATTAACGCGTCCTTCATAAAGTATATCTCTTTCAGCGTGTGTTAATCTTGTCTTAGCTTCTAAAACACCCCTTAAACCACCACGATTAAGTCCTGCAGGTGCAAACCATTCGTGAGCAACTCTATCATTTTGAGCTATCACTCCTGGAATAACAACTGAAGGTGGTACCCATAGCGGTAAGTTAACAGTATCATCAAGTAGTTTTACCCACGGATAATATGTTGCTGCGTAGTTAGTATCAGACGATGCTACTGCATTTGTGGTTGTTGCAATTGAATCACCCCAAGCAGAAGAATCAAATACGTAGAACGCATCGCCTCTAGCTTTAACCATATCAATAGCGATATTGATTGGATTTGGATGAATCGTGTAAATCAAACCAGGTGTGGCAAGTAGATTAATATCAAACTCGTCCTGGTTGCTAACAGAATTTATTGCTCTTTCGTATGCTACAGATCCACTTGCTGTTGCAGATGAGCAGTCAAAACCCTGTTGATTTGTTGCAATTATATCTTTTCCTACTTTTTTCTTAACAGCAGGATTCGATCCATCAAATCCACCCTGCATCGGAACAACAAATTTTCTTTGTCCTAAAGCAGAAGCTGTAAGTGATACTGGATTAGATCCGCTAGCAAAAGTTGTTGCACCACCAAATTTACCTGATGTTGCCTTATCATGACCTAACATATCATCTAAACTAAATGATGGGTTATGATAAACAGCAGCGTCTGATGCAAGTGGTGATAAGAAACTTCTATTATCTACTGTTGAAAAATCAAATCCATAGAAAATACTAGTATCATATTGATTAGTTGTTGAGCTAACCTGATTTGATACAAAAGTATTTGCTGGAAAATGTGCACTACCTGTATTTGTTATTGAACAAGTAAATGGAAATAGTGCTGCAGCGTGCCCATAAGGTACTAATGTTTTAACCAAATTGCCATCTTGGATTGCAGAACTACCTGTAATGAATACATATTTTGATAAGTTCGGCCATTCAGCGTCACCATGCATTACAACTTTTCCATCTGTATCAACTGACTGCCATTTAGATCCAATTCTACGAGATACAAAGTTTGTAGATTTAGGGTCTAAATTCAGATTATCAAACTGTTCGACAACTTCATCATCAGTTGCTGCCCATGTTTGCTGATCTAATTTTCTGACCTGTAAACTAAACGTCCCGTAATCAGAACCTGCTACATCATCAGCTTTCTTAATATTAAGAATTGCTACCTTATAATAGGTGTTTGTTTCCTGTTCGCCATCATGCCTAAGTGCTACCTTAAATAAGTTTTCTACAGATCCATCAGACTTCTGACTTGTTATAAACGGCGTTGAAGCACGTTGATAATCTTTCAGCATGTTTAATGTAAATCCAGATGATGATACAACATTAGCAGTACCATTACTTGCTGCTGCCGTTGGAAACTGTTTGTAGATGTAAAATGGACAATCGTTACCTTGCGCCTTCGTCACAAGTGGATTATCACTAAAAACATCCTTATAGTATTTATTGCTAGTAGAACTAAAAGAAGCGGAAAATTGATAACTTCCGGAACGTACATCAAATGCTGCTGATGTTCCTAAAGCTAAAGCTCCGGCAAGAGGTGTCGATTCACCTTCTGTAAGTGCGCTTGGTGCGAGTACAAGTTGGATTGCTAATGCGTCAGAACCAGCATCCCCACTTTGTACACCAATTTGTAGAGCATTTGTGCTATACCCGCCTAAGCCAAGAACTCTAACTATTGTTACAGTTCCGGCACTTCTTAAATATTCCCTAGCAGTCATTGGAACGTAATATCTATCGTCCAAAGATCCAAACATTTCTTCAAACTCTTGGAAATTTTGCACTATGGTTGGTGTAAAAGCTGGACCTTTTTTAGTAGGGCCAATTAATGCTGCACCAATCTCGGCAACTCCTTGAGGTAAAAATGAGAGATCTTTTTCACGAGTAAATACGCCCGGTGAGACGATTCTCTCTGCCATTGAATTTCTCCAGTTAAGTGTTTATAGAGTACAATTTAAAAATAAATATACGTCTTATATGTGAAAATGCTCTTATCTTAAAAAGAGAGCTTAATATTAAGCTTTATCTGCTTCTTCTGGAGCTGCTTGTGCTTCAGGTGCTGGTGTAAATACACCGCTTGCAGGATCTAGTGATCCTGGACCATATTTTTCATTAAGTTCTTTTGCTGTGTCATTTTCTTTTGCATTCAGATCGTTTAATTTTTGCATAAGTTGATCTTCTAAATCCATAAGTCTTTCTGCATTTCTATCATGACCGATCTGCTGCATCTTAAGTCCACCTAATTCAAGTTGTACCTGTTGATACTGTGATTGTATCTCTGCAAGTGTTGCTAACTCTTCATCTGTGAATTTAATTTCTTTCGCCATTGTTATTCTCCTTGTAACGATTTTATAATTATATATATGATTTCTTTTTTGTAAAATATAACTTATTTTAACATCTATGAAAAAATGAACACCAACCAGTCATTATAAATTTATCTTCACTAATAGCTGGTATTCCTCTATGCGGATGTGTCCAAACTGCAGGCCAAACTAATGTTAGGCCTTTTTTTGGTTGAACAAGAATATTTTGATATTCAAATTCTGTTTGTCCTCCATCATTCACATCATTTAAATACGTCATAAATGTTAAATGTCTTTGTAATTTTCCCTTTTGTGGCCCACCTGATTCAATATGTTGTAAAGAATATGCATCGCCCGGTTTGAATAACTGAAGATTGATTGGCTGTGTTATTGCCCACGGCTCATTACTCTTAACACACCAGTGATATTTGTCTTTATACATCTCTATACAAGACTTTAAATGGACAACATATTGTTCTACTACTGCAGCATCTATTTGTGAATCATTTAATCTACTATATTTTCTTAAATTATCCCAACTAGCATATTTGCTATTTTTATAATATTCACCTATAAGCATATCGCACATAGATGTATCAATAAACCAGCCACCGATTAAAGATTTTGCTTTATCCTCGATTCTATATTCTTCCATTATTATCCCATCCTGTTTTTGTTTTGGCAGTGATCATCGGCACCCAGAGAGGTGTTTTATTTTTAAGCCAAAAATCTAATTGTTCTTTCTTTTTGGTTAAAAACTCATTAATATGTTGTTGAGGTGTAAAATTTATGTTTACAGTTGTTCTTATATTATCTGAATTATTCTCGTACTTGTGTACAGGAATTAAACTTTCATCAATAGGATTATTTCTATCATAATTTCCAAACCACACAGCCCTATTGTGTTTCCACTCTACAATTTTGTGTGTGTCTTTTGATTTTAGTATTGTTCCCTCACCACTGTTTCCCCAATAGCATACTCCTGTAAATGCTTTTCTTGAAACATCTACATGCCAGTCATACTTATATTTTGGTTTTGTTACTGTCAACTCTAAAGCAACCATATAATCTTTTTTATTTCCATAAAATTTTTTAGCGCCGCATGTATTATCTAAAAGAGCTTGTATTATATCTGTCCATCTAGATGTGTTTGGAAAAAATACTATTGCTGTATATCCCACTATATCTAATTTATGTCCATCACTATATCTGATCCAATTTTCTTCACTATGTAACTCATCAAAATTTTTAAAATATGATGATATTATTTCAGACTCATTTTCATTAAAAGTATTATCAGTCACTTTATGATACCATTTAATCCCATCAATACAATTATTATAAACAATTAAATCAGACATAATTTTCTTTTGTATTATTTAACTCATTTAATCTTAAATATTCTGTCAGCATCTCATTTGATATTTGATTGTTTACCATCATTTCTCCAGAATGATGATAGAAAAATTCCCAGGGTTGTTTATCTAATTCGTAACCCATATCCATCAAATCAAAATATAATTTTGTGCCATAATAGGGAGATAAAATTGACAACACATAATAATCAGCCTGTATCTCTTTTGCTAATTCAATTGTCTGTCTAACATCATCATCTGTTTCCCCAGGAAAACCTGCCATAAAATATGCTGTGAACGGTACACCTGCATCTCTTAATAATTTTGCACCAACTTTCATATCTTCTGTTGTTTCATCTTTTTGTATTTCTTTTAATATTCTATCACTGCCACTTTCAAATCCTAATTTTACTCTGTTACAATTTGTTTGTTTCATGAGCTCTGCGATTTCTTCATCTAGGTGATCAGTTCTTGCTTCACATTTCCAGGGCATATCTAATTTATTATCTATCATATTTCTCATGATCTGTTTTACACGTGGCTTTTTAACTGTAAAAATATCATCGACAAAGTAAACAATAGTATTATCCTCAATGATCATTTTAGACTTATCCTCAACATTCCCAGATGCAGAATAATCATATTTCTTTTTATTCCAATAATTTGATTTTAAATGTTTCATCTCATCTAAAACACTTTCAGGACTTCTATATTGTGTTTTGTCTCTTTTCCAGTGAAAAGGTGATGCACAATAATTACACCTATATGGGCATCCTCTAATACTGCAGATATAAGATACATCTATAAATTGTTTTTCTTCTTCTGACATTCCATAAAATTTATTTCTTTCTGGTAATGGTAGATCATCAATAGACTTGATAACATTTGCATCACCTATTCCGATTATTTTTGTACCTTCACGACAAGCAACACCAGATATTGTTCTTGGATCATTTCCGTTAACTAATGCAAGCATTGCCTCTTCACCTTCACGTTGAACAGAATAATCTATATTTTTTAATTTGTCTAATAAATTATGATCTAATGTTGCATGAACGCCTCCAATAATTTGTTTTATTTTTGGCTTTCTTTCTCTAACTTTTGTTGACAATATATCAATTGTCTGTATATTTGCTGTGTATGATGTATATCCCACCCATTCAGGCTCAAACTTTATTATTTTTTCTACAACTTCTTCCCAAATATATCCATCTGTATTTGAAAAATAATCTTTGTACGTCTTAAAACCTTTTTCACGATGAATTACATCATATTTTGTAAACTCATTATGTCCTAAAAAATCTGCATTATATAGCCAACAATCATGTCCATTCTTATTTAAGAATGATGATATGTATGCTATTCCTAATGAGTTTGCATTATAATGTGAGCCTAATAATCTATAAAATGGTGGGTTTACTAATAGTACTCTTGACATTGACTCTATTCTTTTTCTTTTCTAATAGTTCTGTATCAGTAGTGGACGGCAGTTGGTGAATTATTCTCCAATTATGTTCGAACCAATTTTCGCCTTTAAAGGGATGATTTTCTTTTTTATGATTATATTCTTTTAAATTATTATCATTATCATATGCCCAAAATCCTGTAACATCACCACGATACTGTTTATCATTCCAATAAAATTCTTTACTCTGAAATCTATAATGATTTAGTTTTAAATATGATGTTTTTATTAGTTCTTCATCAGGTCTTCTAAATTCTTGTACAAGTTCATTTGCTTTTTTATAAGGATTATCTTCAAAGAATACTGATTTTGTTAAATTACCATTAACTGTCTTTCCTGAAACATTATGCCCATGAACCAAAAATTGTTCGACATTTGTATTTTCATTTCCTGTGTAAACTAAACCTTTTGTTAATGATATTGGTGGGTTTACCATATAACGAGATTTTGTGTGATCTGTTCTAATTGTAAATGTATCAACTACACTTTTTGGTTGTTTCTCAACCCCACCATTATGAAAATCTACTGACGGAATAATTACTTGATTAAAATTGCGAACGCCTTTTTTAGTTTCTGCTTTATCTTTCAAAAAATCTAATATTGTATTATAGCCTCTTCTTGCATAAACAAACTCATCTATATCACATACTAATAACCAATCTGAGTCTACTACTGAATTTATTTGATCATATACTCCTTCTCGTTGTGGGAAAATCTTTTTTGTGTGAATAAGACTTATATCATTCATATAAGGTCTAATTACATCTAAATAGTTATCAGTACTATTATGATTTATTAAATAAAAATGTTGTACACCCTCGCTATAATAATGCTCTATCCACTCTTTAAATAAATGTGCTTCATTTCTAAATATTGCCATTACTGACAATCTATTTGCTGAGCGAAAACGTCCACTTCGTTTTGGATGAGGACGAAGACTTCTTGTATCTTTATACTTTTCTATTTGTTGTTTTTCCATTGCACATTTTACAAATTAATGGTGCATCTTCATCCATTAATCTTTCTCCATCAGTAGATACTTTTTCTCTTATCTCTGCAAAATTATAAAATACTTGTTTAAAACCTATTGTTTTTACATTACCAAGATTAACTTGTCCTTTCCAATCCATACAACACAAATGACCATTTCCATATATGTCTATAATAAATTCTTTATATGGTCTTCCACAAGGTGTTGTCTCTTTAAAATCTTTAAAATTATTTTTCCTTGCGTCTAAGTCACCTGACTGAATCCATAGATGACAATCACTACTAAGATGCTCCTTAACATAGCTCCAGTCTTTTTTGTAATAATTACTTAATACGATCATTTTAAAATAATGTAACTTATCTAAGTACTTATCAACATAAGTTCCATTTGTATTTAAAAAGAATTCTGATTCTGGCACGATTTCTCTTACACGTTCAACAATTGAAAAAAGTCTTTTTCCATACATTAAGGGCTCGTTATAATAATGAAAAGCAACCTTTCCTTTAAATTTCATTTCTTTATAAGCTTTTACTATTATTTCTACAACTAAATCATCTGATATTTGTTCAGTCTGCGGTAGATTTCCATATCTGTCTAAATCTGCACTTGGACATTTGTCATGATCTTTTGCCATATCACAACCTCTTCCAATTTCAATTGTCAAAAGAGATGTTATTTCTGGATCACTAAAATTATACTTCAAAGTAAATCTCGAAATGTTTCTGGATATTCTCTCACCAATCCATCCCTTACTAGTTCAGCAAATTTTTTAGCCCCTTTGGGTGTTGTATGTTCTTTTTTTGGTTTAATACCTTTTTGAATTGCAAATAATTCTTTACATTTTTCTTGCCCTAAGCTATCCAAATAATTTGAAAATATTGTATTATTATCTAATAATTTAATATTATACTCATTTGCAATTTGCTTCATCCAGTCTGAATATTTTAGTGAGCCTCCTCTATGATGTCTTTCATCTTTCCACGTATATCTTGCAGGCGGAGTTAAAAAATATAGATCAGTATTATATTGTTCACATAACGTAATTAACCTACGTAAATATTCTCCAAATGTATAAACAACATATTCCTCTTTGTACTTATCATCAAAAACAGTTCTAGATTCATAACCTAATCCCGGAATTGAACCTCTTGGGCCAAAATAAAGTTCTGGCTTCCATCCTGTTTTTTTAAGATCTATTTTTGCACCCTCTAAAGTGCCAAAACATGCAAATAATGTATTATCTGCATTAGGATTCATCTTCTTAAAGATAAATTCTTCTAAATATATTTTATTAGGGTAACACTTTCCACGATTAAAAAAATCTCGAATTGCCCATCCGATACAGCACTTATTGTGCCACTGACATTTTTGTTGATTAAATAACGGTGCTATATATTCTGCCCATCCAACTCCACCTGTTTCACCTTCATGTTTTAAATTTTGAAGTTTAGCACCCGTCATAGAATCACCTATGACATAAAAATGCTTCACACACTACCACCTACAGTTTCACGTTCTATATCTGAATGATTCAATTCTACCCAATATATTTCATAACATATTGTATTTTCTAATGCTTCAAACATATGATATTCTCCAGGTTTTGCGGTCGCAATTTGTCCTGTTTGGACTATAGTTTCATCTACTAAATCATAATCATTTTTAAATATTGTTAATTTTAATTTTCCTTTTTCAATATAAAAAGCATTAAATTTATGTATGTGTTTATGTTTAGAACAAAAGCCTCCTTTTTTAACTTCTATTCTATGCACTTCAAAATTATGATTTGAGAATATCTCAGCTGTCTTTCCCCATACTTTACCTGCAACATTATACATTATAATCTCCTATAATTATTATCTTGTATTTCCTTCTGGTGGTTTTCTTACGCTTTCTTTTATATGTTCGATGTACCAATCTTTATATTTTGCCCTTTCACTATGAATATATTCAAGATACTTATCAATTTTTTCTCTCCAATTTTCATCAACTGCAGGCTGAATAATTCCAGATTTGTAATTTGAGAATGTTTTATTTACCCATTCAACAACATCTTGACCCTCTGCTTGGCGTAAAAAGATCTGTCTATTTATATGATAAAATGAGCCTTGATGAACTTTTTGATATACCTCTACTGGCTCTACCCATTTTCCCAAAACTGCAGCATATAAACATGTTTCACTCATATGTGATGTAAAAACTGTATGTGCATTTTGTAAATAATGATAGACATCTGCATCTCTTGGTAATAGTTTATGTTCTCCCAGAAAATCCTTTAACTCACCAATAATTTGATGTGTTGTTATTGGGTGTGGTTTATATAGAATATTTGAATCGTGCTCTGTAGAAAGCCATCTTAATCTATTTAAGCAAAATCTTTCTTTTAATTTATTTGAACCAACCAAAACACAAAGATTATCAGTCGGCTCTTGCCACTTATCAAAATCAGTTTGTCTATCTTTGTATTTATTTGCACTTTTATTTTCGATATTATCTTTAAAATACGAAGCAAAATCTAATATATTTTCTATATCATCTTCATAAGCATGTCGTATTTGTCTCAACCTCATTTCAAGATTTAACGGGTGTATTATAAAACATGATGCATATTCTGTATAGTTTAATGTTTTAAAATACGGCAATTCTTGTGCCATAACATCATATCCACATTCAGTTTTATATCTTTTATCTTTTTCATAGTGTTTCATCTCTTGTAAAAAATATCTTTCAACTTCGCGAAGAGGATTTAATGCTGAACTTTTTCTTAATGGGCCGATTCTATCTTTTGCGACCTTATTACTAAACATTTCCATAATTTATAACTCCTTGATAACCATTATACTATTATATATATTGTATTTCTATTCTAAAAATTAAAAAATATTATCCATAAAAACTAGTTGATCTTACAGTTGTCCAAGATGTTGTTGTATTTTTAGATGTTGTTGTACTATGATTTGTACTCCAGGTAGTATTATATGTTGTAGTTGTATTTTTACTGGTATTATACGATGTAGTAGTACTCTTGCTGGTATTGTAAGATGTTGTTGTACTGTGACTAGTTGACCAAGTGGTAGTTGTGCTGTGATTTGTACTTACAGTCGTATCATATGATGTTGTTGTACTGTGACTTGTTCCATAAGTTGTGGTTGTACTATGGCTAGTTGACCAAGTAGTAGTCGTGCTGTGACTAGTTCCCCACGTGGTATTATAAGTTGTTGTCGTGCTCTTACTAGTATTATAAGCAGTTGTTGTACTATGGCTTGTTCCGTATGTCGTAGTTGTATTCTTACTTGTTGACCAAGTAGTTGTTGTGCTGTGATTGGTTGACCAAGTAGTATTATAAGTAGTAGTTGTACTTTTACTTGTATTATAAGTTGTCGTTGTTGCATGACTTGTGCCATAAGTTGTAGTTGTAGAGTGACTAGTTCCCCAGGTTGTGGTTGTTGTATGATTAGTTTCTACAGTTGTATTGTATGATGTTGTTGTAGAATGACTTGTGCTATAAGTTGTTGTAGTTGAGTGATTAGTACTATAAGTAGTAGTTGTACTGTGGCTTGTTCCCCATGTCGTTGTTGTCGAATGATTTGTACTTACAGTTGTATTGTAAGATGTTGTCGTAGAATGACTAGTACCATAAGTTGTAGTTGTAGAATGACTAGTACCATAAGTTGTAGTTGTACTGTGGCTTGTTCCCCATGTCGTTGTTGTACTATGACTAGTTTCTACAGTTGTATCATACGATGTTGTTGTAGAGTGACTAGTGCCATAAGTTGTCGTAGTTGAGTGACTAGTTCCCCATGTTGTGGTTGTACTGTGGCTTGTGGACCAAGTAGTGTTATAAGTAGTAGTTGTGCTTTTATTTGTATTATACGAGGTAGTTGTACTGTGACTTGTCCCGTATGTTGTAGTTGTACTATGACTTGTGTTATACGAAGTTGTTGTGCTGTGACTTGTTCCCCACGTAGTATTATAAGTAGTAGTTGTACTTTTACTAGTGTTATAAGAAGTTGTCGTACTGTGATTAGTATTATACGTTGTAGTTGTACTGTGACTTGTTCCCCATGTTGTGGTTGTTGTATGACTAGTTTCTACAGTTGTATTATACGATGTTGTTGTATTCTTGCTTGTGTTGTAAGAAGTGGTCGTATTATGACTAGTATTATAAGTTGTATTTGTTGTATGACTAGTCCCCCATGTCGTAGTTGTGCTATGACTGGTTCCATACGTTGTAGTTGTATTTGTTGTGTGGCTAGTTGACCAAGTGGTAGTTGTGCTGTGACTTGTTCCATAAGTTGTGGTTGTACTATGGCTAGTTCCATAAGTTGTAGTTGTATTTGTTGTATGACTAGTTGACCA